>Ga0207933_1001228_pt1 | contig 20414 bp, 19 predicted proteins | sample NGESurdeep092012_4_FD_184488 | JGI IMG/M metagenome (GOLD analysis project Ga0207933, IMG submission 184488) | Arctic peat soil microbial communities from Barrow, Alaska - NGEE Surface sample F53-3 deep-092012 (SPAdes) | ecosystem: Environmental > Terrestrial > Soil > Wetlands > Peat ...
GCTTGGCAGACCTATTGCGCGGCGCGCTCCGGGACGTAAAGCGGCAGCCAACGTTGTCGGCGTGCAAATGGAATTGCTGCAATAGGTATCATGTCGCCCTATCTGCCCCCCAGGGAAAGCATTCCCACGATTCAGGCTGGCGATGGTGCGCCCGGCATATTGACGGCTTGCGGCGAAGTCGGTGTCGCAGCCACATCAACACCGGACCTGTTTGCTCGTTTGGACAAGCCCCTGGTGGAGCATTTCGACGGACCGGACGGATTGCGTGAACAATTCATCATTCTGCTCGCAGAATCCGCTCGGCCTGGAATAGGAACACGAGCACTTACCGAAGCACTCCTGAAGCAATGCCTCATTTTGCTTCTTCGCCGGAAAATTGATCGCGGCTCACCTCCGATTCCATGGATGACGGCCTTGACCGATCCGGGGCTGGCCCGAGCGCTACAAGCTATTTTTGAATATTCCTCGGAACGGTTGACTGTGGAGAAGCTGGCATCTGTTGCCGGAATGAGCCGTTCCGCCTTCGCCGCACATTTTACCCGGACGCTCGGACGAACGCCTATGAACCTGCTCAGGTCTGCACGTCTACGCCGCGCGCGTGAGTTGCTAGCCACCACAAACGCATCAGTAGCTCAAATCGCCCGGAGCGTGGGCTTTTCAAGCCGCAGCAATTTCTCACACGTCTTTCGTACAGCGTACGGTGTTGATCCGACCCACTTCCGCGCAATTTCATTTGGAAGCCCGAAGTTGGGCTTCACACAGCGCGCATCGTAAGTAGAGCCGACTCTGGAAAATAATGTGGTTCCCGCATCGGCAAAATCTTCAGTCATTGCGTAAACCGCAGGTCTGAGTACCGAAACTTTGCGCAGCAAATCCTGGGTTGAGTTCTCAAAACCGGATTCCCCACCACTCCACTTCGTCTTCACTGTCTGGAGGCGACAGGGTCACCTAAAGATTTCTTGCGGATGACGGATCTCGTCCGCTGGTGGCCCACACAAGCTGCCTTTGCTTGCGTGGGGAATTGAGCTAGGATGCTTCCGGGAAATGTAAAGTGAACCAGTACCTCTACGACGCCGAGGGGCGCATCTGCGCAGCGGAGAATCTGACCACCGGTCAGATTACGGGCTATCTCTACGATGCCGGGTGCCCCATGTCCGCCGCTGCGGACGTGGGATAATTTCGGAATCCCTCAAAGTTCTAATCGCTCGCCGGCGACGTGACCCAGGACAATCAACACCAGTATGCCTACGATGCGATGTTCGCATCTGCGCGGCGGAGAATCTCACGATAGGTCAGATGGCCGGCTATTTGGATGCTGCGGCTGGCAGCGTGCTCAAGCCTCCTTATCCGTATCTTGGCTTGAGTGGAAAGGTCGCGGCTTCTCCCGCCAGTTATGGGAGACTTACTCGCTCTTCCAGGCATAGTGGATGTGGACGGATGGCCATGCATCTGGCGGGTACCCTCTTGCAAAGAGGCATGGATGTCTTTGAAAAATATGACGGTTCTACAGCTCGTATTTCCGCGGTGGATTCACCGCGGCCTCATTGAAGCAACGCAAACTAGAACGTGAGACCAGACGCCGTCCCACATCCTGCATGCTCGACGGGAGATGAACATGTTTTTCAACAAAATCCTATTAGCTTGTGCGCCCAATCTTCGTGCCTGCGATCGGTCCGGGAGTGGTTGCTACCGGCTTGGGAGCACAAGCGGGCGACCGCCGGATGCGCGGAGAGAGAATGGTGGCCGAAGAGTAGCTAAAATAGCTATAATATCGATTACAGGGGATACGGCGAGGAGGAAGTTCCGTCATGGTGAAAGTTACATCCGTCGAGGCGCAGAACCGCTTTGGGCAGTTGATCGACATGGCGCAGAGAGAGACCATTTCCGTGACGCGGCATGGGCGGACGGCTGCGTTCATTGTCTCTCCTCAGGATATGGAGGAGCTGCTGGACGCGCGCAAACGGCGCAGCCGCGCCGTGACTGAGTTGGAGGCGTGGGCGGCCACAGCAGCCAAGGGTCGTACCGCCAAGCAGGCCACCGCAGCCGGCCGGCTGACCGATGAGGAAGTGAACAGCATGGTGCATGCGGCGCGATGATGTTGCGCCGCGTCGTGTTTGACACGAGCACGCTGGTTTCAGCCGCGCTCCGGCCAGATTCGATCCCGTACCAGGCGCTGCACGCCGCGCTGCGATATTGTGACCTCTGCGCCTGCCGGGAGACCTTGGCAGAGTTGAAGAAGGTGATGGGCCGGGCGAAGTTCCGGCCATACCTCTCCGATGAGCTTCGCCGGGAGTTTGTTGCGATGCTGGAGAGCCACCTACGCCTGTATTCAGTGCGCGATGAGAACTGCTCTACCGGCTATCCGGCGTGCCGGGACCCGAAAGACAACAAGTTTCTGGCGCTGGCCTTTGCAGCGGAAGTGGATGCCATTGTGAGCGGCGATGAGGACCTGCTGGTGCTTGATCCGTGGGGCGAGGTGCGGATTCTGCGGGCGGCTGAGTTTCTGAAAGGATGCAAGCAGCGCTGAGCTCAAACAATTGAGGCACGGACGAACAACGGCTTCGTCTATAGGCGCTTGATGCCGGCAGCAGCAGCGGTCGAAGAGTTCTGCTCGTGAGCTGCCCCCTCGGTTTCGTCCGGGTAAGTGAGAGTGCTCGCGGTGGATTCACCGCCTCTTTGACAGCCCGCCACATCACATGGCGAGTATCAAATCTCGCAATATGAGACTATTCATCAATAATCGTTTATATAAACCAAGCGCAATCTATCCTAAAATATGCCTAAGCATCATGTTATCAATCGCTTACGGATGGGGGCTCCGTGACGCTAAATTTCGGTCATCGCGCACAGGCTTCGCGCCTACTCCGCGGAGAAGCGGCGCTCCTGGCTTCATTGGCCGGGTGCACGGAAAGCGCCCGGTTCCCTAGGCAATGATGCAAGATACCTCTGGAACGGCTATCTAGCTTAGGAAGTCGCAGATCCCAGTGACCACCAGTTCCTGCTCATCCGGCGTCAGTTGAGGGTAGATGGGCAGCGCCAGCACCTCGCGGGCCGCTCGCTCAGCTTCGGGAAAGGCTCCGGCGGAGTAGCCCAGAAATGCGAATGCCGGCTGCAAGTGCAGAGGAACCGGATAGTAAATCTCCGAGCCGATCCCGCGCTGATCCAGAAAGGCTTTCAGTTCGTCCCGGCGGCGAACCCGAATGACAAATTGATGGAAGACGTGTGTTGCCTTGGGATGAGTCGTGGGTAACACGACTCCGCGCTCCGGATAAGGCCCGCGATCGGCTAGGCCGGCTTGCTCAAAAAGCGAGCAATAACGGGTGGCGAGCGAGCGGCGGCTCGCGTTCCACTCGTCGATAAAGCGCAGCTTGACGAGCAATACCGCAGCCTGGAGGGTATCCAAACGGCTGTTCCAGCCAACGATCTCATGGTGATAACGGCGGCGCATCCCGTGCTGCCGCAACAGGCGAACGCGCTCCGCGATGGCCTCGTCGTCGGTCGTGACTAGACCCGCGTCTCCGGCCGCACTCAGGTTTTTGGTGGGATAGAAGCTGAACGCGGCTGCTTGGCCGAGGCTGCCGGCCGGGCGCGAGTCCCATGCTGCCCCGAAGGCCTGCGCTGCGTCCTCAATCAGCACCAGAGGTTCCGGGCCGGAGCGGAGGGGTGGGCGGACATACTCTCGTTGCAGCGCTTCGAAGCCATCCCAGTCAGCGGTCTGGCCAAAGAGGTGGACGGGTAGCACTGCCCGGATGGCGGCCGAGTTCGCCGCGGATTCGCCGGCCTTCGCTGCGGGCGGTGCGCTCCCGTTCAGGCATTCCCGGACGGCCTGCGAAGAGAGGTTGAAGCTTTCCGGATGGATGTCGGCCAGCACCGGTGAGGCTCCCGCCCGCAGAATCGCGCTCACGCTGGCAAAGAAGCTGAAGGGAGTGGTGAGGACGGCGTCTCCCGGTCCAATTCCCGCCGCCGCCAGGGAGAGCCAGAGAGCATCGGTGCCGGAGGCGCACCCGGCTGCATGGGCGACGCCGCAGCGTGCCGCAGCCTGCAATTCCAGGGCGGTAACCTCCTCGCCCAAGATGAACCGCTGCTGTTCCAAAACCGCTTCGATTCCGCGGAGCAGGTCGGGTCCTAGGAGCCGGTATTCGCGGGAGAGATCGAGGAAGGGTACTGTCCGATGAGCCACGCCTCAGGGTAGAGCATTCCAGGTCTATCCCGGAATAGTCTCATTTCCGACCGCCGCCGGGCAGCCGCTTTTCTGGGTTAACATGAGGAATATCCGCCGAGTCCCGCTGGCGCATCTAAGTTCGTGGAGTTCCGCGTGGAAGCGGGATGCGCACTTCGGCGGCCGATTGTAGACTTACGTCAGCATTTCTGGCCGCACGCGCCTGACTCCCTTTCTAGGCGGTAGCGGCTGGATTTTCGAGTGAGAGTAGAAGGAATTTTAGAAAGCGGGAGATCGGCACATGGATAATAAGCCGGCACAGAACATCCAGGACACGTTTCTCAACACGGTCCGCAAAGACAAGACCCCGATTACGATATATCTGGTCAGCGGGGTCAAACTAACAGGCAAAATCCGTTCCTTCGACAAGTATTCTGTCCTGCTGGAGAACAACAGCCAAGAGCAGTTGATCTTCAAGCACGCCATTTCGACGGTCGTCAGCAACCGCTCGGTGCTGCACACCGAGCACCGGGGAGTTCCTGTGGGTGGACACGCGCCAACGGGCGCGCCAGCGCCGGCAGCCGCTGCTTCAGCGGAGGCCGCAGGAGCGGGGTCTTAAAACTGGTTGCATAGCAGAGCATCTTCGCCCGATCGCGCGCTGCTGGTGGGCGTCAGCTTCATGCCGGGTTCCGGTGCGCTTTCCCGTTCCGCCTCGTTGGCCAAGCGGGCAGCGGAGAACATTGATGCTGCGGGGTTTCCCGCTTCGCCTGCGCAAAATGGGAGCAAATCCTCAGCGCTTGGCATTGAGTTCGTTTCCTCGGATCTCCCTAAACATCTGCTTCGAGATGGGGGGACTGACCCAGCATTTTCCGAATTCAAGGAGTTGGTCGCGAGTGCGGGCGCTGCAATCGCAGGTGAGATCTTTCAGCGGCGGCCGCGCCCTGATGCCGCCACGCTGGTTGGAAAGGGAAAGGTCGAGGAGATTCGGACGGCGGCCATCTCCTCCGGAGCCACTGTCGTCCTCTTCAATCACGATCTCAGCCCTACGCAGCTGCGAAATCTGGAGAGTGAGCTCTCCATCCGGGTGCTGGATCGTACCCAATTGATTCTGGACATCTTCGCGCGGCATGCCCGCACTCGGGAGGGCCAGCTGCAGGTGGAGACCGCGCAGCTTGAGTATCTTTTGCCACGATTAACCGGGCGAGGACGGGCCATGTCTCAGCTCGGCGGCGGTATCGGCACCCGCGGTCCCGGTGAGACACAGCTGGAAACCGACCGGAGGCGGATCCAGCGCCGTCTGCTTCATCTGCGGCGCCAGCTGCAGGCGGTGCGCCGGGTCCGTTCGCAACAGCGGCAGCGCCGGGAGTCGGTTCCGGTCCCCACCATCGCTTTGGTCGGCTATACAAATGCCGGTAAAAGCACCCTGTTCAACCGGCTCACCAGCGCAGGGGTTGTGGCCTCTTCCCGCATGTTTGCCACTCTGGACCCCAAGCTGCGGGCCATCATTCTGCCTTCCCGGCGCAAGGTTCTACTTTCCGATACCGTGGGATTTATCCGTGACCTGCCCCACACCCTGATCACCTCTTTTCGTGCCACGCTTGAGGAGGTGGAAAAGGCGGAGGTGCTGGTGCACGTGCAGGACATCTCCAGCCCCATGCGGCGTCAGCAGGCGCAGGAGGTGGAGAAGGTGCTGGCGGAACTGGACGTGCTAGGCAAGCCGCGCATCGCCGTAGGCAACAAACTCGATCTGCTGGCGCCGGAGGAGCGGCTTCGCCTCATCGCCAGGGATCGGGAAGCGGATTTTGTCCCCATCTCCGCGCTCACCGGAGAGGGAATCGACGAATTGCTACGCAAGATCGATCTCGCGCTCACCGCCGATCCGGTCGTCGAACAGGAACTCGTGATCCCCTTGGAAGAGGGTGCGATACTGGCCGCGCTGGACGCGGGAGCGGTGGTCGAAAGCAGGGAGTTCTCCGCGGATTCGGTCCGCCTTGCGGTTTCAGGTCCGGCTTCTTTGCTGGGCCGCTACCGTAAATTCCGGCAGATGAAGCCACTCCCGCCGGAGGCATAAGCGATGAACGAGTGCGGTCTGTCTTGCGCAGAGGCCGAACCAGGCTTACCGCCGGGGACCAATGAGCACCAAATGAGAAACGGGCCGACAGCTGGGAAGCGGTGCGACGTCCCCAACAGCCGGCCCGTCTGACCCTGAATCGGGTCCAGATGATAACCTAAGTGTACCCCTCGATGGTGAGGAGTCAATGAGAATCCTCAGCCATCGCACGAATATCATGAACAGAATTCAACCATGCATCAGAATCCCGAACACGCTGCCGGGGAGTAGCGCGGAGCCTCAGTTTGACACCTAAAATTCGCGTCTGTTAAAAGAATGGGTCTAGGTTTCCTATTACTCACGATCCAAGGCTCTTGGTCGGGTCTTGGGCCGCTTCTACAGTTGGTGTTGCTCGCCCAGTGATCCGGCAACGGCCGATCGGTCCAAGATCGGCCATTCAAAGCCGGGTATCGGCCAGATGAACCGGGGCCAGTAGCGCTACGGCGGTGGAAGACCGAAGGCCGCTTCCCAGCACTTGTTGACTCCATATAGTTTGAACATCAACCTCTTGTAGGCATGGACGAAATACTGCACCAACTCGGCGAACTCTTCCTCGGCTCAGTTCCGACGATGATCCTGTTCCTGCTGGTGGTGGTTTCTTATCGCTACCTGGTCTATGGTCCTCTCACAAGGGTGCTCAGAGAAAGGCGCGAACGCACCGAGGGAGCGATGGCGGAGGCCAACCGTTCCATTGCCGCCGCTGCGCAGAGAGTAGAGGATTACGAGGCGAAGCTGCGGGAAGCCCGCAGGGCAGTCGCCGAAGCGCGGAGGCGGCGCCTGCGCCAGTGGAATGAGGAACGCGAATCGGCATTGACCTCTGCCCATGGCGAGACACAGAAGAAGATTATCGCCGCCAAGGTTTCGATCGATGAAGAGACAGAGACGGCGCGGCGGGAAATAGAAGTTTCCGCTGAGGCATTGGCGAAGGATGTCGTGAGAGCCGTTCTTCCCGCCTCCGATTCGGCCTCCGATCTGGCTCTTTCCGGGAGCAGCCATTGAAGCGTCTTTCATTCCTCTCCGTATGTCTTTGCTTTGCGATGAGCTTCGCGCTGGCCCCCTCGTCTATGCTGGAAGCCCAGGTTCTCTCCGCGCGCATGGCGGCTCCGCTGGCGGCTTCCGCCTCTTCCTACAGCATGATTGCTGCGGCCGCCCAGCCCGCGCAGGGTGAGCAGAACTCAGGCAGCGAAGTCGACACCAACATCTACCGGCACTCGACCGCGGTGCGCGCCATTGCACGCGTACTGCACATCGATCCGGAAGCGGCAGCGGAGATCTTTGAGTACTCAAACTTCGCCATACTTGCGATCTTTATCCTGATTCTGATCTTCAAGTATTTTCCCAAGATGTTGCGCGACCGACGCCGGAGGATCCAGGAACACCTGGCCGAGGCGCGTACCGCTACTCAACAGGCCAAGGATCGTCTGCAGGCGGTGGAAAGCCAGTTCGCGCGTTTAGATGAAGAGATTGCCAGGATTCGCACACAGGCGGAGCAGGAGAGCGCGGCTGAGGAGGCTCGCATTAAGGCTCTGATCGAGACGGAGCGCCAACGCATTGTCGCCTCGGCAGATCAGGAGATTCGCTCCTCCGTTGCGGCGGCGCGCCGCGACTTGAAGCGGTTCGCAAGCGACTTGGCCGTCGATCGCGCCGAACGCATGATCTCCGTCACCGAGGAGGGCGATCATGCGCTGCTGCGCCAACTCACCGGTAGCCTGGATGAGCAATCTGGGAATGGGGGAATGCACGAATGAGTGCGTTTGCAGCGCAATATGCCCGGGCCTTGGCCGATGTGGTGGCGGATGCCAAGCTTGATCCGCTGCAAGTGGAGCGGCAGGTTGGCGATTTTGTCGCGGTCTTCGCCGGCAGCCGTGAGCTGCGCGAGGCTTTGCTGAATCCGTCGCTTTCCGCCAGGCAGCGGATCGGGGTGCTGGATGCGGTTTGCGGCAAGCTCGGCGCGGAGCCCAAAGTGAGAAACTTTATGGCTGTTCTGAGTGAACATGGCCGGCTGGGCGCTCTCGACGAGATTTTGCAGCAGTACAAGCGGGAGACCAACCGCCGCCTGGGCATTGCGGAGGCGGAGGTGGTTACCGCACGGAAGCTCGACGACGGCGAGCGTGGAGAGATGGAGCGCCACGTGGCGGCGCTCGCAGGCGGAGAGGTTCGCGCCACCTTCCGCGAAGACGCTTCTCTGATCGGAGGAGCCAGAATACGGATGGGCAGTACAGTGTACGACGGTTCGGTGCGAGGACGCCTGGAACGGCTGCGCGAGCGCTTGGCGGCAAACTAGAGTAAGAGATTGGGTCGGCAGGACCGCGCTCCGCGCGGGGACCTTCGCCGAATGCAGATAGGGAAGGCAACGACAGGAACGCAGGGTATGGCGCAAATCAAGGCAGACGAAATAACCGAGATCCTTCGCGAGCAGATTGAGAATTACAGCTCGGAAATTAGCGTGGATGAGGTCGGGTCCATTATCTCCGTGGGCGATGGCATTGCCCGTCTTTATGGACTGGATAAGGTAATGGCGGGCGAGATGCTCGAGTTTCCTCATGGGGTCAATGGCCTGGCCATGAACCTCGAAGAGGACCAGGTGGGATGCGTCCTTCTTGGCGATTACACCAAGTTGCGCGAGGGCGATCAGGTCAAGCGCACCCGCGAAATCATGAGCGTGCCGGTGGGTGAGGCGATGGTCGGCCGCGTGGTCGATGCGCTGGGTCAGCCGATCGACAATCGCGGTCCCGTTGAGGGAACGGAGAGAGCGCCGGTCGAGCGCGTGGCCCCCGGGGTAGTAGACCGCCAGGGCGTGAATGAGCCCATGGCTACTGGACTCAAGGCCATCGACAGCATGATCCCCATCGGGCGCGGACAGCGGGAGCTGGTGATCGGCGACCGTCAGACAGGGAAAACGGCGGTAGCCCTGGATACCATCATCAACAGCCGCGGCAACGACCTGATTTGTATTTACTGCGCTATTGGGCAGAAGCGATCCTCCATCGCCCATGTGGTGCAGACCCTGACCGAGTATGGCGCAATGGAGCACACCATCGTGGTTGCCGCCTCGGCTTCCGAACCGGCTCCCATGCTCTACCTGGCTCCCTATGCGGCTACCGCGATGGGCGAGTATTTTCGCGACAGCGGCCGCCACGCGCTGATCGTTTACGACGATCTCTCCAAGCACGCCACTGCCTATCGCGAGATATCTCTGCTGCTGCGCCGCCCACCGGGCCGGGAAGCCTATCCGGGTGACGTCTTCTATCTTCATTCACGGCTACTGGAGCGCTCTGCCAAGCTGAAAAAGGAAAAGGGGGGCGGCTCGCTTACCGCTCTGCCCATTATTGAAACGCAAGCCGGCGACGTCTCCGCCTACATTCCCACCAACGTGATCTCCATTACCGATGGCCAAATCTATTTGGAGACCGACCTGTTCAACTCCGGCGTGCGCCCGGCAGTAAACGTGGGCCTTTCCGTGAGCCGTGTCGGCGGCAACGCTCAGATCAAGGCCATGCGCCAAGTCGCCGGCAGCATGAAGCTCGATCTGGCGCAGTACCGTGAACTGGCCGCCTTTGCCCAGTTTGGCAGCGATCTGGACAAGGTGACACAGAATCAGTTGAACCGCGGCAAACGTCTCACCGAGGTTTTGAAACAGCCGCAGTTCTCGCCTCTCTCCACCGCCCAGGAAATTGCCATCATCTTCGCCGGCGGAACCGGACTACTGGATGATCTGGAAGTGGAGCAGATCCGCGCATTTGAGGAGGGGCTCCACCCGTACCTCGATGCGGCTCACGCCGATGTGCTCAAGGAGATCATTGAGAAGAAGGCTCTGGACGACGGCCTGAAGGCGCGCCTCAAGGACGCTATCAACGAGTACAAGAAGAACTTTCTTGCCGAGCACCGCGGGGAAGAGCGCGGCTCCAAGACCGGCGGCCAAGGCTCGGAAGCCCGGAATCACGCGAAGGGAACCAGCTAGACCATGCCCAGCGTTCTGGATTTGCGGCGGCGCATCCGCAGCGTGAAGAATACGCGCCAGATCACCAAGGCCATGAAGCTGGTCTCGGCGGCCAAACTCCGCCGCGCGCAGGAGCGTGCGATCGCCGCCCGTCCCTATGCGCGCATGATCGCCAGCGTGATCCACTCGCTGGGCCGCCGCGTCGATCTCTTCGACCCGCAGACCGGGGACCTCCGCCATCCTCTGTTGCTTTCCCGGCCGGAGAAGACGGTCGCGCTCATCGTCATCTCTGGGGACAAGGGATTTGCCGGTGCTTTCAATGGAAACATCGTCAAGGCAGCCTTCCGTTTTATTGCCTCCAGGGGCTCCCAGCCCATCGACATTGAAGCGATTGGCCGTAAGGGCCGCGACCTCTTCCGCCGGCGCTATGGCATGGCCTCGTTTGCGACCGGAGAGACTCCTGCCGCCGAGCAAGGCCAGGACGTTCACGAAGCGGGCACCAGCCGTGGGGAAAGCACCACGGAGCAGGCGCCGGAGCGGCGGCGTGGCGAACGCCGAGGCCAGATCGAGGTAACCGGCGACTATCCCGGCATGCTGGACAAGCTCAGCTTCGATCGCGTGGCCGTGTTGAGCCGGGACATTATCAACCGCTATGTCTCCGGGGAGATCGACGCCGCTTATCTGGTCTACAACGAGTTCAAGTCGGTGATCGCGCAGCGCGTGGTGGTGGAGCGTATTCTGCCCATCGTCGAGGTCGGCCGCAAAGAGATTGCTCAATCGCATGAGATGGGATTGGAGGAGCGCGAGAGCGCGGCCAAAGCGGCGCTCTCTGCCGGGGTGACGCTCAAAGAACCGGAGGCCTCTGAAAATGAGGCAGAGGCGGATAAATTCGGCACCGCCGAGGTGGACTACATCTACGAGCAGCCTCCCGCTCAACTGCTGGACAGCTTGCTGCGCCAATACGTAACCACCGAGCTTTATCACGCTATGACGGAGTCAGTGGCCGCCGAGCACGCCGCGCGCATGACGGCGATGGATGCGGCGACCAACAATGCTTCGGAAATTATCGATTCGCTTACTCTCACCATGAACCGCGCACGGCAGGCGGCGATTACCAAGGAAATCATCGAGATTGTCAGCGGAGCGGCGGCGATCTAGGAAAAACAGGAGAACCGTCCGGCGACCATGAGCCGGCGGGAAAGACAGGTATGACAGAGAACATCGGCAAAGTGGTGCAAATTTCCGGCCCGGCGGTCGACGTGCAGTTTGAAGAGTCGGCGATGCCGCCCATCTACCAGGCGTTGCGCGTCACCAGCGACGGATTCGACGTCCCGAAGCCGGTAAACGTAATTCTGGAGGTGGAGCAGCACATCGGCGGCGGACGGGTCCGCTGCGTCGCTATGGAATCGACCGAGGGAATGGTGCGCGGTATGCAATGCGCCGATACCGGCAGCCAGATCACGATGCCGGTGGGCAATGCGACCTTGGGGCGCATCCTCAACGTGATTGGCGAACCGGTGGACGAGCTGGGGCCGGTCAACGCTAAGGAGAGATGGCCTATTCACCGCCCTGCGCCCTCGTTTGAAGAGCAGTCCACCAGCGAGGAGATGTTCGAAACCGGCGTGAAGGTAATCGATCTTATCCAGCCCTTTTTGAAGGGGGGCAAGATCGGCCTGTTCGGTGGCGCCGGCGTGGGCAAGACGGTCATTATTCAGGAACTAATCAATAACGTCGCCAGTAAGCATGGTGGTCTCTCCGTCTTTGGCGGTGTCGGCGAGCGCACACGCGAAGGCACCGACCTGTGGAATGAGTTCCAGGAGTCCGGGGTCATCGACGTCAAGGATCGGGGAAAATCCAAAGCCGCACTGGTCTATGGACAGATGACCGAGCCGCCCGGAGCTCGCCTGCGTGTGGCCTTGAGCGCCCTCACCATCGCCGAGTACTTCCGCGATGAGCTGGGCGGCGACACCCTGCTGTTCATCGACAACATTTTCCGCTTTACGCAGGCCGGCTCCGAGGTCTCCACCCTGCTCGGGCGTATGCCCTCCGCGGTGGGATATCAACCCAACCTGGCGACGGAGATGGGCGAGCTGCAGGAGCGGATCACGTCCACCAAGCGCGGCTCCGTCACCTCAGTCCAGGCCATTTATGTGCCGGCCGACGATTTGACTGATCCGGCTCCGGCGACCACCTTCGCCCATTTGGACGCAACCACGGTGCTCTCTCGCGCGCTGACGGAAATCGGCATCTATCCGGCGGTTGACCCGCTGGCCTCCACCTCGCGCATCTTGAGCGTGCGTGTCGTCGGCCAGGAGCACTATGACGTAGCCGAAGGGGTGAAGCGCATTTTGCAGCGATTGAAAGATCTGCAGGACATCATCGCGATTCTGGGTATCGACGAGCTTTCGGAAGACGACAAGCTTACCGTGAGCCGGGCGCGCAAGGTGCAGAAATTTCTCTCACAGCCCTTCCATGTGGCTGAGGTCTTTACCGGGGCTCCAGGCAAGTATGTCAAGGTGGAGGACACGGTTCGCAGCTTTAAGGAAATCATCGAAGGCAAGCACGACGACGTTCCCGAGCAGGCCTTCTACATGAAGGGCGCCATCGAGGAAGTACTCGAAGCCGCCGGAAAGATGAAGGCCTAGCTCCATGGCTGAGACAGCCGGTCAAATTCGCGTTCGCTTGGTGACTCCGGAGCGCGTGCTCGTGGATGGGACCGCCGATGCCGTCGAAGTTCCCTCAAAATCCGGCTATTTTGAGGTGCTTTACGGGCATGCTCCGCTGCTGGCGGAGTTGGACGCCGGACACGTCAGGGTGCACGGGGGCGACGGCGGGGACCTGGAGTTTTTTGTGGGCGCATGGGGTTTTTGCGAGGTGCTGCCCGATCAGGTGACTATTCTTGCATCGAGCGCTGTGAATCCGGCGGAACTGGATGCTCAGTCGGCGGAGAAAGATCTGGAGCGCGGACATGCCCTCTGGAACCAGGCCGGCGAGGATCCGCAGAAATACGAGCAGGCCAACGAAACGATCCACGAGGCGGAAGTGAAGCTGGCTACCATTCATGGCAGCCGCTTTTAGAGCGAACAGCAGCGCAGCGCAACCTGGCGCCTAGAGCGGATTCACGATTGCTATGCCCCACCGTGGTTCGAGAAGTGCGGCTTTTCTTAACGGAAAAGCCGCGTATGGTGTATTCGCCTCGGGGTACCCCTATCGTGAATCCGCTTTAGCCGGTCTAAGCAGGAGAAAGTAACTCCGGCATCGGCATCAGGCTGTTTCTCGGTATTTCCGGAGATTGCGAATCTCCTAATGACACAGGCAGGAATGCAGCGTAGTCTTAGCGCCACTAGTCTAGACGACCCATGGCGTCAGTTTTCTCCACGGTAAGTTTGTAATTTTCCGGGCCGCAAGGCGCGTTCTTCGTCAGCCAAGATAAGGAAGGCTTGTCATGCCGCCTCTCGCGCAATCGCAATCTCCATCGCCCGCCGCTCTGCCCGGGTTGCCATCCTCGGCGCCGGACACAGATGTCTGCCTCCCTGCCCTGGGAACGAACCTCAAAGTTCTGATGGTTTGGCCGCGCTTTCTCCCTTCGTTTTGGGGCTTTGAGGGGGTGTTGAAGATAATCCCAGAGTGCGCGATGACGCCGCCGCTGGGGTTGGTGACCGTGGCCGCGCTTTGCCCCGCGAGCTGGCAGATTCGCCTTCTCGATCACGCCTTCCAGGAGGTGCGGGATGAGGATCTGCTCGGGGCCGATCTAGTGATGGTGAGCGCAATGCATGCCCAGCGGGCAGACGCGCTTGTGGTTCTTGCCCGCGCCCGCGCGCTCGGACGGCGCACCTTTGTCGGCGGCCCGTGGGCAAGCACGCAGCCCGAGGTGGTGCTGGAGGCCGCGGACCACGTGATGGTGGGTGAGGCGGAAGAGGCTTTTCCCGCGATTGCACTGGCGCTTGAACGGGGCACGGCGCGCTCTTTATACCACATCACCGAGAAGCCGGACATGACGCACAGCCCGGTTCCGCGCTACGACCTGCTGCAGCGCGACAAATACACCTCCATGCCGATCCAGTTTTCGCGCGGATGCCCATTTCAGTGTGAATTCTGCGACATCATTACCATCTACGGACGCCGGCCCAGGGCCAAAACTCCGGCGCAGGTGATCGGCGAGCTGGAGGTGCTGCGCGGCTTGGGCTGGCGCAATGAAGTCTTTATCGTGGACGACAACTTCATCGGCAACTACCACCAGGCGCTTGCGCTATCGCTGGAGCTGGCCGAATGGCAGAAGCGCAACGATTATCCCTTTTCCTTTTATACGGAGGCGTCGCTCAATCTGGCCGACCGTTCGGAGCTGATGGATGCGATGGTGGCGGCGAACTTCATGTACGTCTTCATCGGCATCGAGACGCCTTCTTCTGAAGCGCTCAAGGAATCGCGCAAGTTTCAGAATCTGCGCAGCAACGACAACGTTGCCCAGGTGCGCATCATTCAGGAGCGGGGTCTGTATGTGCTGGCTGGATTTATCGTCGGCTTCGACTCCGACGATGAGACGATCTTCGCGCGCCAACTGGAGTTCATCAATCAAACGGCGATTGCCTGGGCCATGGCCGGCCTGCTCCAGGCGCCCCCCACCACGGCCCTCTACGACCGCATGAAGAGGGAAGGCCGCCTGATCGAGGACAGCAAATCGACCTCCAACTTCAGCGCGCCCAACTTCCGGACCATCCTGCCTCTGACGGTTCTCCTGCGCGGTTTGTGTACGCTGCTCGACGGCCTGTACGAGCCAGCCGCTTTCTTTGAGCGCGCCTATCACTCGCTCGAAGTGTGGCAGCCGAAGGCCACGCAGAAGCCCCCCAGGCTGCCCATGTCCTATAACCTGCGCGTTCTCGCTTCCTCCATGTGGCATCAGGGAATTTGTTCCGGCTACCGGCGCAGCTACTGGAAATTTTTGTGGAAGATGGGCCGATCCTGGTGGAAGAGCGATGCGAAGATGTGGCTGGGCTTTATGGTGCTGCTCTCCGCGCATCATTTCGTTCTCTACTCTCGCGAGGTCATCGAGCAACTCGAACGGGAGTGCGCGGAGGCGGAAGCGGACACGCCTTCGAACCTCGGCGTCGCAGTCGACGAGACGGTCGAAGCTGCGATGAGTTCGAGCCGAGCAAGTTAGACGTTCCCGCCGCTCTCTGGCTGCCTGTGAGCGGCTTCAGGACAAATTCATTTGCGTGGACAACTAAATAGAATAGGCTAGAGAAAGCTTCTTCTCAGCATACGAGGAAAGTCCGTATGGACGAGTGCATTTTCAGCCTTCGTGGGCGGACCGCGGTAGTTATTGGCGGGACGGCGGGGATCGGACGCGCGATTGCGATTGGGCTGGCAAAGGCCGGCGCCGACGTTGTCCCGGCGTCTCGCCGCCTCCCCGAAGTGGAGCAAACAGCGACGGAGATTGAGGCATTGGGACGCCGCACGCTGGCGCTGTCCGCAGATGTGGGCCGCCGCGAGTCGCTCCAGGCTCTCCACGACCAGACAATGCACGTCTTTGGCCGGATCGACATTTTGGTAAATTCCGCCGGAATTACCAAGCGTACGCCGACGCTCGACTGCGCGGAGGAGGAATGGGAGAGGATCATGGAGACCAACCTCACCGGAACCTTCCGCGCCTGCCAGATTTTCGGCCGCACCATGGTGGCCCAGAAATACGGCAGAATCGTGAATATCGCCTCGCTGGGGAGTTTTCTCGCCTTTCAGGACGTGGCCGCTTATTGCGCCAGCAAAGCGGGAATTGCATCGCTGACCCGGTCGCTCGCCATTGAATGGGCTCAGGATGGCGTTTGCGTGAACGCGATCGCCCCCGGGATTGTCCCCACCTCGCTCAATTCCCAGTTGCTCAACGGAACCGGCCGGGGTAAAGAAATGCTTATGAGAATCCCTATGAAACGCTTCGCCAGTCCGGAGGAGATGGTTGGCGCGGCGGTCTTTCTGGCCTCGTCAGCCGCCTCCTACGTCACCGGCCAGCTTATTCCTGTTGACGGAGGCTACTTGGCAAGCGGAGTGAACCAATGATCGGCGGCGCGAAGCAAGCAAAGCCGCCGCAGACCGGACCTTAGAACCGATTTGGTAGCTATAGATTCCTTGAGTACTTCAAAGGGGCCGGCGGAGCCGCGAAGTGTTCTATTTCAGGAGCGGGTTTGGCAAGATCGAGTCAAGTGAAGAATGGAATGCGTAGGGTGGACCTCACGGATGTCCGTGTGGCCTCCAGCGAAACGGCGCGTCTGATCAACCGCGATATCGTTCTGCAGTTGATTCGCGCACAGCAGCCGGTTTCGCGCGCCGACCTCGCGCGGCTTTCCGGGCTGCAGCGCAGCACCGTCTCCCAAATCATCGCGCAGTTGATCAAGGAGCGGTGGATTCGCGAAGGCGCCATGGCGCGGCTGCCGCGCGGCCGGCGGCCAACCATGCTGGCCTTGAACGACGACCTCGTGGTTCTAGCTGCCGATATTCACCCCCGGCAGACTACCGTAGCGATGGTGGATCTCAATGGGCGATTCCTTTCCCGCTCGACGCTTTCTTTGAGTTCCGATCCCGCCAAATCTGTCGCCCGCATCGTCGATTGTATGAAGCTGATCCGGCGTACTCATAGCAACAAATCGCTGGAGGGAATCGGCATCAGCGTTCCCGGTCGAGTCGATCTGGAGTCGCAGTCCCTCCTTTTCGCTCCCAACCTCAATTGGCCAAAGTTCGACATCAAGCGCACTATCGAGCGGGACATGGGGCTGCCCACCGAGATGGAAAATGCCGCCACCTCGTGCTTGATGTCCGAGCTGTGGTTCGGGACGATGGATGGGGTCCGGGACGCGGTGCTGATCACCGTTTCGGAAGGGTTGGGCGCGGGGATCCTTGCCAATGGGCAGCTAGTCTCCGGGCAGTATGGCATGGCAGGAGAGTTCGGTCATATACCGCTTGACCCCGCCGGTCCGCGCTGTGCCTGCAAGCTGAATGGCTGCTGGGAGACCTTCGCATCCTGCAATGCGGCGCTGCGCTACTACAGCGAGTTGGCTCCGCATGCCAAGCGCGTCGGCTTCCACGACCTGCTGAATTTGGCCGAGGAGGGCGACCAGCAGGCGGCCGATGCTTTGGCCAAACAAGCGGGGTACATTGGCCGCGGTCTGCGCATGGTTACCGCCGCGCTATCTCCGGAGCTGATCCTCGTGGCCGGCGATGTCACCTCCGCTTGGAGCCGGTTTGCTCCGATCATCGAGAAGGAGCTTGCGGATTTAACGCTCTCCGGCAGGCCGCCGCGCCTGCTGCCGACGCATGAGGGCGAAGTGGCCCGGCTCCGCGGCGCCGCGGCGTTGCTTCTTCAGCGCCATTCGCTGCGCAACAAGTGAACTCATTTCTACGCAGGATTTCTTATGAAGATTGTGAATGCCCGCATCATCGTCTGTTCTCCCGGACGCAATTTTGTAACTCTGAAGATAGAGACCGATGAGGGAATCTACGGCCTGGGGGACGGCACGCTGAATGGCCGCGAACTGGCCGTAGCCAGCTATCTCACGGATCATGTTCTCCCCTGCCTGATTGGCCGCGACCCCTTCCAGACGGAAGACATCTGGCAGTACCTCTATCGCGGGGCTTATTGGCGCCGCGGCCCAGTCACGATGGCGGCGATTGCGGCCGTGGACATGGCGCTTTGGGATATCAAGGGCAAGGCCTTCGGCACTCCCGTTTACAACCTGCTGGGGGGGCGGAGCCGGGATGGCGTCCTGGTCTACGCCCATGCTCACGGAGCCGATATCGATGAGGCGTTGGACGACGTGGGGAAGCATCTGGAGATGGGTTATCTTGCCATCCGGGTGCAGAGCGGAATTCCCGGTGTCGCGTCGACCTATGGAGTCCCCGCCTCAAACCAACCTTACGAGCCGGCCGAGCGTGGGCTGCCTTCGGAGAGCAGATGGTCTACGGAGGATTATCTCCGCCATGTGCCGAAGCTTTTCGAGCGCGTGCGCAACCAATTTGGAGAGCAGGTGCTCCTGCTGCACGACTGCCATCACCGTCTCACTCCCATTGAGGCGGCGAGGCTAGGCAAGGATCTGGAGCCTTTCCGCCTCTTTTGGATGGAAGACCCGCTACCGGCGGAGTTGCAGGAGGGCTTTGCCTTGATTCGGCAGCACACAACCACCCCAATTGCCACCGGCGAGGTGCTGAACTCCATCTGGGACGCGCAGGAGCTGATCAGCCGCCAGTGGATCGACTATATACGCATGACCCTGGTGCACTCCGGCGGATTCACCCACCTGAAGAAGATCGCTGATTACGCCGCGCTTTATCATGTCCGTACCGGCTGCCATGGCGCGACCGATCTTTCTCCCATCACCATGGCCGGGGCGCTGCACTTCGGCGTGGCCATCAACAATTTCGGCATTCAGGAGCACATGCCCCATACGGCCGAAACAGACTTGGTCTTTCCTCACTCCTATCATTTTGAGGCCGGATACATGTATCCCGGCGATGCTCCCGGACTCGGAGTGGACATCGACGAGAAGCTGGCCTTGGCCTTCCCCTACCAGCGCGCCTACTTGCCGGTAAACCGCAAGATGGATGGAACGCTCTTCAACTGGTGAGGCGGCCTCCCAAAGGTCCTATCGTTATAGACATCATGCTTGCATTTCTCATCATGCGGTCATGGGGGTGGAAACGGGTGTAGATTAAAGGGAATAACTGTTCTTCCTATCAGATGTCCCTTCCAATGCCCGGAAGAACGCCATAGGGATTCCAGGTGTACCCGAATGTCAACCGAAACTGACTTGCTCAAGCCCCGGGAGGCCGCTCGGCTGCTCGGTGTCAGCTACCCAACTATCAAACAGTGGATTCTTAGCGGTAAGTTGCGGTCGAGTCAAACTCCAGGCGGCCATCACAGAATCTCTGAATCCTCTCTCCGGCCCTTTCTGGCCCGGGACAAGGAAAAGCAGACGCCGGCCTCGCGAGAGCGCTATCGCCGCATCAGCGGAAGGAACCAATTGGTAGGCAAGATCGTCAATCTGAGGACGGAGGGATTAATGACGCAAGTGGTGCTTGCCGTCGGTGAGCAGCGCATCACCGCCATCATCACCGCCGATGCGGTTCGCGAGCTTCAGCTTAGAAAAGGCGATACGGCGGCCGCGCTGATCAAATCCACAGATGTCATGATCGAGAGGGTCGATCCCATTTGAGTATTTGTGCAGCCGGCACGGTGGAGTTGAAGGCCGTCGAGGTTCCGCTTGCTAGCGATGAGCCCAGACGCGATAACTGGTAACCCGGCCGCGGGCGTCCTTCTGGATCGCATACCGGTCAATCTGCACTGCTCCTGAAATCGCTTGTATCCGCTCCAGTAGCGCCGCTCGGATGCTGGGGTCGTCGGCATCCTTTGCCGGGTCATTGGCCGTGCGGGGGGTGGTGGCCAGTTGAGCGGATGCAATGTCATAGATGAATGCATTGGGGCCATCCTGCCGCACCAGCACTTCGCGGGCAGACGCAGGAGCCGGTTGTGGGTGCTCGCGATAATTGATATAAAACGGCGACGCAAAAATGAAGACCAGAATCAGCGTCACCATCACGTCGTAATGGAAGTCGCCTCGCGGATAGGTCCAGAATAGATAGCTCTTAAGAATCTTCTTCATGTGCTTGCAATTGCCTTGCCCGAGCTGCGATGCCGGATTGTGCGCTCGCCGCCCATGTATGGGATGAGCACCTCAGGAACCCGAACCGTGCCGTCTTCCTCTTGATAATTCTCAAGAATGGCCAGCCACGTACGGCCGACGGCAAGCCCGCTCCCGTTCAGCGTGTGCACAAACTCCGTCTTCTTCTGTCCCTGCGGTCGATAGCGAATATTCGCACGCCGCGCCTGGAAAGCCTCAAAGTTCGAGCACGAAGAAATCTCACGATATAAATTCTGCCCCGGCAGCCAAACTTCCAGGTCATACGTTTTTGCGGCGGAAAACCCCAGGTCCCCCGCGCACAAATTCATCACCCGGTAGGGCAATTCCAGCGCCTGCAAAATCGCCTCCGCATGACGCGTCAGCTTCTCATGCTCGTCATACGATTGCTCCGGCGTCACAAACTTCACCAGCTCCACCTTCTGGAATTGATGCTGCCGCACCAGTCCGCGCACATCTTTTCCGTACGCCCCCGCCTCGGCACGAAAACACGGTGTGTACGCCGTCACGGAAATCGGCAGCTGC
>Ga0207933_1001229_pt1 | contig 20383 bp, 19 predicted proteins | sample NGESurdeep092012_4_FD_184488 | JGI IMG/M metagenome (GOLD analysis project Ga0207933, IMG submission 184488) | Arctic peat soil microbial communities from Barrow, Alaska - NGEE Surface sample F53-3 deep-092012 (SPAdes) | ecosystem: Environmental > Terrestrial > Soil > Wetlands > Peat ...
TGGGGTCGAGGGCAAGCTTGTCCTCGACCCCAGGACAAAAACAAAAACCTTCCTGAGAAGGAAAAAGTGTCAGGCATGTGCCCGGTCTGAAATGTCAGGTATCTGCCCGGCCGTACACCGCAGATAGCCAGCCTTGCGAGGGGTCTGTTTCAAATCTCGCGTCGAGGACCCACATAGCCTGTTTTCGCGATCTGACGTCAATCCAACTACCCATCCAGATCGTCAGGCGGAAATATACACTCAGGTATATGCGCTCCGCGCGCCTGATCACTTTTCTCGCTGTCATAGTTTGCCTTGCCAACGGCCCGCGGGCTGGGGAATCTCAACTGCCCACAAATGAAGAATCGCTTCATGCTGTTCACGATGCTCTCTTTTCCTCCTTTCTACCTGTCGAGGACCTGAAACCTGATCCGCGCACGTTCGCTTTGCTGACAGGCGCCAGAGACATTATTTGGTCGGAGGCCAACCACGCACTAGATTTTCGCCGACTCCTCTTGCCGTTTACGGATTTGCGCGGATTTGGAGCGCTCTGCGGCGTCAAGTCTTACCTTGGCCCAACAGGATCAGAGTCATTTGCTTCGTTGACTCAACCTCAGCGGGATCATGTTCTCTTGCTGCTCTCATCCTGTGACCAAAATGAACCGCGACGACTGGCAATGTCAGCGCGTGCTTTTTACGTCGCCGGTGCGTATGGCGCGATTCAAGAGCCGTTGAGTGGAGTCCAACTAAACCTGAGCGCTTCGCATAGCTGGATAGAGAAACACCGGCCACAGTTGCCGCCAACGCGACTTCGTCTTGACCGGGAGAGCCACGAGATCGTATCAACCGACACGCCCATCGACTATTTGATTGTTGGGAGCGGGCCTGCTGGTTCGGTTCTGGCTCATGAATTGCGACGCGGTGGAAAGCACGTGCTCCTGATTGACCGAGGCTCGTTTATCGAGCCTGGTTCGATGGAGACGCGGCTGATGGGAGATCTTGTCGATTCGCGAACTTCCGACGACGGAGCGATTTTCATTCACAATGGCGTAACAGTTGGCGGCGGCTCACAGGTCAACGTTGATCTGTGCTTCGCGCCCACACTGGCCGCCATTCAAACAAAGATTGAGAGTTGGCGGCGGGATTGGCGCATCGGCCCCGACGATTTCACGCTGAAGGAATTGACGTCAGCCTATGGATGGGTCAAATCAGCAATTGGCACCCGCTCCCTTTCAGAGTCTGAGATCAACGCCAACAACCGCGTGCTGTGGGAGGGCGCTGTGCGGGCTGGGCTACATCCGAACCTGTACGACCTCAACACATATGCGCCGGGGCAGTCACCATATCCGGTGACGGACAAGCGCTCGGCGGAAAGCCAGCTCCTCGTCGAGGCTCTGCGAGATTCTCAGAATCCATTGAGTATGATTCCGGATGCCGATGTACGGCGTGTTCTGTTCGGAGGAGCCGGTGGAAAGCGGGAAGCGGTTGGCGTCGAAATTCGGACACGCGCGCCCTATGCGAAGGATGGAGTAATTGCCGACCCTAATGGCTTCGGAATTGCCCCGGGGACGTCGGTCGTGATCCATGCGCGTAAGGTCATCCTCGCGGCCGGCGCTCTGGGCTCTCCCTCGATCCTGTTACGATCCGGAGTCGCAAACGATCAGATAGGGCGAGGCGTGATTCCGCATCCTTCGATGCCTATAATCGGAAAATTCGATCACCCGATTAATGCACTGGAAGGAACGCAGGCGTCTGTATACGTCGACGATCGACTTATCGACCGCGGTTATGCGTTTGAATCGATGACGGCGGCCCCTGCGTATGCAGCATTGATGTCTCCTGGGCCGGCGATGCATGTATTAGGAATGGTTCGCTCCTACAAGAGTCTGGCCGGCTTTGGCGTCATGCTCATCGATACAGTGTCTCCCGAGAATCGGCTCACTTTGGACGAAAACGGCGAGGCAATCATCCGTTACCAGTTGTCCGGGTCAGACAAGAAACGATTCAGTGAGGGTGTTGCCGAGGCGGTCCGTATGATGTTCCTGGCTGGGGCAACGGAGGTCTATCTTCCCACCACGGAGGATATTCTGGGCAGCCAGGACAGCACGCAACTTCAGCCAGTCGTTCTCACGAACATTCGTCAGGCTGATTTGGTGGACAAAAATCTCCACTTCATTCCCAATCGTTCGATTGTCACGTCAGCCCACATGCAGGCAACCGACAAAATGGGAGCCGACCCATCCAACAGTGTGGTGGGGCGCGACTTTCATGTGTGGGGAACCAAGGGGCTCTATGTTGTGGACGGCAGCGTGTTCCCAACATCAGTGGGAGCCAATCCGATGCAAAGTATTTATACCTTCGCGAAGATTTTTGCAGATCAAATTACCGGAGGGACTTCGAGTCGCAAGCAGTGATTGTGGGCGATGGGTGGAGCGGGTTTTTTGTGAACTGCTCACTGGTGTGTTCTGTCGCCCCTACGGGGCTTACTCGGATTTTCTGTTGCATTCCCAGGGTTTTACCCTGGGCTATTTTCTGTTCACCCCTCCGGGGTTCGGGCGGGGTTGCGGCTGGTACGAGTGCAATCTTCGCTCGACTGGGTTCTGGCGGGGCTTGACTCTGTTCTGCCGGGCAGGCAAAGATTGGCTGCATGAATGTTGGCTCGTTTTCGCGGCTTCGCGCGCACTTCTTTTTACTTGGCGCTTTGGTGTTGTTTTGTGGTTTGGGGTTGCTGCCGTCTCAGGTGTTGCCGAATGGTGCGGCGGCCGGGCAGGCGCTTCAACAGAAACTAGAGCGCCCGCTGAAACAGCCGCTCGAACAGCCGCTGATTGGGGGAATGCCGCCGCTGAGGCTGGAGCGCAAGGCTACTCGTCAAGGAGCCAAGAACGGTCAGGGCGCCAAGCGCGAGTTCACCTCGATTACCCTGCTGCCGGGGCGCGGGCTGAATACGTTTCAGATCACGGCGAATTTGCCGGGCAAGGGCGAGACGGAGTTGTTGCGGTCTCCGTCGCTGGATGAAGCGGCGCAGAAGTTGAATGGGCTCGGGGACGACGCTTTCGGCAACCTGAACCATTCCTTTGGCGGGGCGTTTCTGATTCGCTTTACCAGCCGCGCGGGCGGAGAACTCTCCGCCGACAAGAGCCTGGTGAACGTGGTGTGGCACGGGAAGACGATTCACTTGCCGAACGATTATCTGGGCCACTACAGCGTGCATGGCCTGCTGAACATGATGAAGGCGGAGGACCTGCATGTGAGGAATACACGGGCCGGGCAGACGCTGACTGCCGTGATTCATGCGGGGGACTTCAACGGATATTGGCTTTCAAAAACCGATGTGCATTTCAGAATCGCGCTGACGGGCGACGCGATTGATATTCAGGTGACAGCAACCAACGTGGGCGAGGAGCCGGAACCGATGGGGATGGGCTGGCACCCGTTTCTTCGCATATTGAGCGGGGATCGCGCGCAGGCACGCGTGCATTTGCCGGCGGACCTGTATACCGTGGTGGACACGATTGACGGCCGGCCAACGGGGGAGCTGAAGCCGGTGGAAGGAACACCGAAGGATTATCGCTCGCCGCAGGGCGCGCTGTTGCCGGCTGCCTCGACCTCGATTAACTTTTCAAAATTGACTCGGACTGCGTTGACGGGCACCGGCGGCGGCGGTGGCGGAGCGAGTATTGACGCGTGGCTGGCTGACCCTGAGGCGAACTATGCGATCCGCGTGCGCGGCTTGTCGCCGGAGATTCGCACGCTGCACCTGTGGTCGGCGAAGGGTGACACGTTTTGCGCGATCGAAGAACAGTACAACTACATGGACGCGTTTGGCGCGGAGTGGAAGGGCATGGACACCGGCATGGTGACGCTTAAGCCTCATGCGTCTACGAGCTGGCACGTGAGGCTGGAACTTTTTGATCCGCCGAAAATGCTGAGCAATGAGTCGGTGGGCAAATAGGGCGCTTGAGTTTGAAGTTGCCGGTGAGGGTAAGTCCTACACGCGCAGGTGTGGGGCACCGTCACGATTTTGCGGTGTGGTGCGAGCGGTGCGAGCGGGGACGCTCGCACGACAGCCGGCCGGAGGCCAGCGCTACAGACGGGAAGCAAGCGCTCCGTATGAGATTTGTGCGATCCCCGGTCCCTCCGCCGCGGCGGACGAGGGACCGGGGGCACCCTCACACTCGTGGCAACGGAGGGATGGCGTTGGGCGCGGGGTTGCGACTATTCGGCGTTGAGGACGATGTCGAAGAGGAGCAGGCTGGCGGTGGTGAAGATGATGTCGTAGCCGAGGAGCATTTTGATCCAGAGTGTGGGGTCGCCGTCGCCGGTGAGGATGTAGGTTGTGGCCTGAACCATGGCTTGAAGAGCGGGAATGAAGATGGGAAAGAGGATGAGCGAGAGAAGAAGCTCGCGGCTGCGGCTGCCGATGGCGAGCGCGGCGAAAAAGACTCCGTTGACGACGAGAGCCCATGTGCCGAGGGGAATAACGAGGGCCAACTGCCATGCGTTACCCGCGATGTGAAGGTTATAGAAGACGAAGAAAAAGGGCGCGAGGATGAGCTGGACGATGGAGACGAAGAGAAAGTTGGCGATGGTCTTGGCGAGGTAAAGCTCCGCGCCCGGCGAAGGGACCATGCGCTGCGCGTCCATGACCTGATGGCGGATTTCGCGTGCCCAGGCCTGATTGAGAGCGCTGACCGAGGCGAACATGGTGGCGACGCAGAGGACTCCGCCGGCGATTTGCTGCGAGAATGCGCCGCGGGGATCGAAGGCGATGGAGAAGAGGACGACGACCAGGCCGGAAAAGAAAATCATGGAGATCATGGCGTCGAGGGTGCGCCACTCGATGCGGAGATCTTTGGCGAGATGGGTGAAGAGGGCGCGGGTCATGCGTGACCCTCGGGGCGTGTGGTGGGGGACCCCGGAGTTATTGATGCGACGCGGCCGGCGTGGAGCGTGATGATGAAGTCGGCGATGGGAGCGGCGAGCTCGCGCTGATGGGTCGTCAGAACAATCGTCCGGTCGGATTGGCGGAAGCCGGCTAGGAGCGCGACCATTTGGCGGGCGCTTTCGACGTCCATGTTGGAGAAAGGCTCATCGAGAAGGAGCAGCTCGGGAACGGAGAGAAGCACGCGGGCGAGCGATGTACGCTGGCGCATGCCTTGCGAGTATTGGCCGACGAGGCGATTGAGATCGGGGTCGAGGCCGACCTGGCGCAGCGCGTCGGCGGGCGTGAGGCAGGGACGGCCGGGATAAAGACGGCTGAAGTAGCGGAGATTTTCCTCGGCGGTAAGCTCGTCATAGAGCATGGGCGCGTGGCTCATGTAGCCGATGCGGGCGCGGGCTTCGTGGGGCTGTGATTCGCCGAAGACGCTGACCGTGCCGTGCGTGGGACGAAGAAGGCCGGCAAGAATGCGGAGGAGCGTGGATTTTCCGGCGCCGTTTTCGCCGAGGAGAACGTAGCAGCGGCCCGGCTCGAAATCAAGAGAAACCTGGCGGAGAGCGGCAAAGCTGCCGAAGAGTTTGGAGACTTGATTGAGCTGTGCGTATTGGGGTCGCGTGTTACTGGATTGCGCGCCGTGGGTTGTGGCAGCGGCTTCGGGCGCGTTCGGTGTCATTCGGTCAGTTGGCGGCTGTCTGGGTTGCCGTTGTTTGGGGTGACCCGGCAGGCGCGTACGCCGGCGCCGATGCGGTGTTCGGTTTTGCGCCGGGCGCAGACGGCGTTGCGCCGGGCTGGACCGGAGCGTATTTGCTGGCGCATTTGGCCTGAAGCACAGTGGCGTGGAAGACGCCGTCGCGGCCATAGGTGCCTATGGCGAGAGCCTGCGCGTCGTCTTTGAACGTATCTGGCGGAGGCTCGGTTCCCTTGTAAGTGACCGTGAGCAGGCGACCGCTGGGGGCTTTGGGCGAGTGGCTCTCATATTCGTTTAAGACGAAGCTCACGCCGGTTCCCTTGGTCACGATGGAACCCGGCTGGACGAAGCCCTCGACGCGTAGATTGCTGTGGTAAGCCTTATCGCCCATTCCGCCAAGCTCGGCGATGGTGACGTAGTAGCTCTTATTGGAGCGGTAGCCGGTATATGCCAGCCAGCCAACGGTACAGAGGATAACGGCGACGGCGATGCCGATACGTGCGGTTTGAGAGGAGGGTTTCATGATGCTCCAGCCTTAACGATACGAGCCGGAAGGTGTGGGGGTCAACAAGGCAGGGTTCAGGGATCAGGGGTCAGGGGTCAGAAAAGCAGGCGGCGGATCGATTTGAAAGACATTTCCCTCGGGGGCTGAAGCCCGAACTCATTTTCCTCGGTTTATGTACGGGCTAAAGCCCGTACCCTTCAAACTGGCCGACAACCGAGGAGCAGCTTCTAGCTGCCGGCTTTCTACGCAGAGGTTGGGGCTGAGTTTGCGGCAGGCTAGGGTTTGGTGGAGTGGGCACAGGAGTCGACAAGACAGGGGTCAGGGATCAGGGGTCAGGCGGGCCGGGCGCGCGCTGCGCCGGTTTTGGCGCGTTAGTTGCTGCGGCGCGGGCTTGAGGGCGATTCTGATTCGCGGCGATTGAGAGCGTGGGCGGCTTTTGGCGTGGTGATAATGAGCGGCAGGATGCCTGCAGCGATCAACAGCACTTCGATGGTTAAGGCAACCATTGGAACCCCCAGGGGAGTTCCCTCGTTAGTTGTTGCGCCCGTGCGACCGGCTGCGACGGACTGTCGCCACGATTGGTGGCGAGAGAATCATCGCAACGAAGGACAAGGCAAGAAGCAAGTCAACCATGAAGGAAACTCTCTAATGCTTGCTGCCGCACATTCGTGCAAGGCGGTCAGCTTGACTGGACAATAGCGCCGCTGTTTGACGATAGGGAATGGCTCGTCGGTGGGATGGGATGGCCTTTTGGCGGGAGGGGGCGTTTAGCTGATTGATATAAAAGGGATTGCCTGGAAAATGGCGCAGTGCCCTAATTTGCTTTGCGGCTGGCGCGGTGTCAATTGTTGTAATTATTGGCGGGATTGTTTTCCTGATAGAACCCGGTCTTGATCGGATCATTGCCTCCCTTCGAAACATAATAGTGAAAGCTGACCATCGTCTCGTGGATTTGCGTCTGATCAAAAGCGTCGCGGTATTCGATCTTGATAACAAATCGCCAGAACTTCAACCGAGTAAGCACTTCACCTAGAACTCCGTCTTCAATGGTAATGGGGTTCGCTTTTCCCCTACCAGCCCCGATAAAGTCGATCATCGGATGCATCGTGGGCGGCGGAAGGGTATCCAGATTGGCCGTCTTTGCGTAGGTGTGTTGCGATCCTATCTTCTTAATGAAGGCTGGGGTTTGCCCGAAATTTTTGATTTCCCACTCAAATCTTGTTGGGGAAGGATTGAATACCTCGTTGAATTTATCCACCAATGTTGCATTGAAATCGACAGTAAATTGATTCTCCCAAGCAGCGACTCCGACCCACGCCCTCAGTCCGTCGTGGCTGGCTCTTACTTGCCTTTCCAATTGAGTGGTTTGCTTTTGCATCGCCTTCCAAGTGCGCCACAGTAGCCATACTTGGAACCCTCCTACCAGCACCAAGAGGCCGCTAAACACCCAATAGCTCTTATCTGCCCAGTCCTTCGCTATCGACACGGGGGGAAATTCGCGGATCGCTATGGGCTGTGGCTTATTCTCTCCGGCGCCGGTGGGACCGTCGTATCGCTCTTTTACGGTCTGAATGGGCTGAGGGATGGCAGGGTTCTGATTGGTGGGATTCTGATTGGTATTGCCATTGCTCTGGACGCCGCTGCTGGCGTTAGCGGGATGATCGGGTGCCTTCCGTGGAATTGGCGAGGCTGTTTGTGCGACGGCGAGGAACACAGCGACAATCGCAAGCCATTTCAACATAATGCGGAAATTGTATGGCATTAATGCGCAGCTGACAGGGCTTTTGCGGCGCGATCGAGGGCTTGCGCCAGCTCGGTCAACTGTTGCGCGGCAAGATTAGCGTTACGGGAATCGATGGCCTCGTTGACGCCGGGGATGACTACGGCGGCGTATCCGGTTAGCTCGCCGGGAGCGTAGATGGTGTGGCGATACCAGGGGCGGTTGGGAAGGCCCGCTGGCGAGAGCAGCGCCGTTTCAGCCTGACGGAGGGCGAGATTCAACAGGACGAGATCGCCGTATGGAGTGGACTGGAGCGCATGGACGCGCTGGGCGGCTGCCGTAAAGCGCGCTGCGGCGGCTTCAGCCGGGGTGAAGTCGAGGGAGCTTAGATCATTTTTTGGGCCCGGGTTTCGGCCCGTGTTGGGGCCGGCGTCGGCGGCTTTCTTTTTTGCCGCCTCGATGTAGGCGGAGATTTCGCGGGCGTAGGCGACGTAGTCGTAGGGCAGCGCGTCGGCATCGGCCATGCGCATGGCTTCAAGGCCGAGAACGCGCGCCATCTGCTGCAAATAGAGAAAATCAGGATCGGCGTTTTTCTTGTACCAGGCCATGTCATCGAAGGCGGAGTGATAGACGCCGTAAGGGCCGTTGGAGCCGACGTCTGTTGAGGGAACGCCGGCGTGTTGCAGGAAGGGCGTGAAGTCCGATCCGGAGCCGAGATCGCCCACTTGGACCTCTTCGCCCTCGATGGGAGGGGCGTTGGAGCCTCTGTGATCGTCGCTGCCGGGGCCCCTTTCACGCCACTGAAGGTATACCGAGCCGGACACCGGGCTGGAAACGGAGCGGGCGATGTCGCGGACAAAGTCTTTGAGCGAGGGCACGGCGGAGGCGGAGAAATTTGGTCCGGAGACGGCGACATCGACGTTGAAATAGGCGACGGCGCGGTCGAGGGCGCGGCCCTGCTGCTCCACCCATTCGGTAGAGCCGATGAGGCCTTCCTCTTCGGCATCCCAACTGCAAAAGACGATGGTGCGGCGGGGACGCCAGCCCTGATGGAGCAGAACGCCGAGGCCGCGAACGGCTTCAAGCATGGCGGCGGTTCCGCTGGAGGGATCGACCGCGCCATAGACCCAGGCGTCGCGGTGATTGCCGACGATGACCGGTGCGTCGGGATCGGCGGCGCCTGGGATTTTTCCGATTACATCCCAGATGATGCGGCGCTGGTAATCCTGCTCGGAGACGACGTGAATTTTTACGCCGGCGGGACCGAGGTGATAAGGAAACGGCAGCGCTCCCTGCCAGCCCTGCGGAACGCCGCGGCCTTTGAGCGCCTGGAGAATCGGCGCCGCGTCATGAGAGCTGAGAGGAATGGAGATGATGCGTGGCTGGTTGCCGTTGGGGCCGGTGACGTCTTTGATGCGGGCGGAATCGGGCAGATCGAGCGTGGAGGCGACGCCGGGAGTTTCAGGGTCGCCGGTGTACTTGAAGAGATATTGCACTGAGCCGCGCTGCACGCTGGTGTCAGGACGCCAGGGACCGATGGGATACGGATCGCCTTTGTAGTAGCCGTCATCCTGAGGATCAGAGTAGATGAGCACGGCGACTGCGCCGCGTTGCTCGGCTAAATAAACTTTGACGCCGCGGAAGTTGGTGCCGTAGCGGCACATGACGATTTTGCCGTGGAGATCGATGTGCTGCGCGGCGAGCGAATCGAAGTCTTCAAGGCGGCAGTAGTTGGCGTAGACGACCTGGCCGGTGACGTCGCCGGAGCCGGAAGAACTGTTGTAGGGCATGACGATGCGCGGGTCGTCCTGCTGCGGATCGCCCCCCTTACCTTCGCTGCCGACGTGCTCGCGCATGGGACCGGTCATGAGCGGATGGCCGGCTTCGTCCCATGCCTCGACGTGGACGGCTTTGGGGTAGTTGAGGAGCACGCGATAGGGAACGATTTCGGTATCGAGGCCGGCGGCGCGAAATTTACGCGCGACGAACTCGGCGGTTTTGTGATCCTCCGGCGTTGCGGCCAAATGCGGCTCGGCGGTAAGAGTGGTGAGGTCTTCGCCGGCTTGTTTTGGATCGGGCACGGCGAGGAATTTCTGTTCCTGCTGTGCTTCAGAGCTGAAGTCGGTATAGCCGAAGCCGCCCTGGGGCACGGATTGGGGTGGGGTCTGAGCAGGCGATGGGCGGGGGGACAGCGCGAGAATGGCGGCGAAGAGAACGAATGTAGATTGGGCGTGAAGCTTCATTGCGCGGACCTTTGAGCGACGCGAATTCTTAGAACTGGTTACGTCAATGCTGCTCGGACAACGAAGAAACCTTCCCTCGGGGGCTAAACAGGCTGCGGAAAAAGTCGCTGAGGGGAAGAAAACCATCCCTCAGCGGCTAAAGCCGCATTCAATTTGCGGCACTTACGGCACGGCTAAAGCCGTGCCCTTTCAAGCCATTGATTTTTTCCGCAGCCTGTGAAGCCCGTACCCTTCAAACTGCCCTGAGTTTATGCACGGGCTGAAGCCCGTACCCTTCAGACTGCCCCGCTACCCGGCTCCGCTCAGGGCAAGCTTTGAAACCGTACCCCTTCAAAACATCTGTTCAACTGAGTTCCACTCAGGCGACGGGTTGGCCGCAGTGGGCGCAACGACGCGCCGCCAATGGAATTTCGCTCAGACATTCCGGGCAGTTTTTGGTGGTGGGAGCGGCGACTACTTCGTGCTTCTTCAGGCGCGCATTAAACGCGTTCATGGGCAGGACGATGACGAGATAGACCACGGCGGCAATCATGAGGAAAGCGATCGTCGCGTTGAGAAAGTTTCCAACTTTGATTTGGCCATTGCCGACGTGCAGGATGATGCTGCTGAAATCGGGCTTGCCGATGGTTGCGGCGATCAGCGGGTTCAACACGTCGGCTACCAGAGAGGCGACGATGGCGTTGAATGCCACGCCGAGAATTACGGCGACTGCGAGATCGACGACGTTACCGCGGAAGATGAAATCTCGAAATCCCTTGAGCATGGAGTCCTCCTGAAACATTCAGGTTCAACCGGTGGGTTATGCAGCGGCCGGAAATTGGCCGGGGCGAGTGCTGCCGGTTGAGCACTCTGCCATGCTACACGGGGGAGTGGCAGAGGTGTAGCGAAGTGTCGTGGGGAAGCAGAGAAGCCGGGGATGAATCCCCGGCCTACCAGCCCGTACCCTTCAGGCTCGCGGGGCGACACAGGAATGAAGTCGCGCCGAACAGGCAGCTGGCGAATGGGCAGTTATGGCGCGACAAGCATGAGCACGATTGCCGCGATAATCATGAGGTTGGCATACAAGAGGATGAGTACACCAGCGTGGTAGAAGCTCCATTTGCGCTGGAGGCAGCGGGCTGTCTCGGCCATGCCCCATACGGCAACCAGCAAAGCGAGAATCTGCCAGTAGGAGCCCTGGAGGTTTTCTACGTGCGGGAAGCCGGCGAGGCGCAGGCTGGCGGCAAATGCGCCGAGCGAGAGAAGAACGGCGCGGACGAGCGATTTTTGCCGCAAGCGGAAGATCGTGAGGAGATGATGCACAACCCTTCAATGTATCGCGGCGGGTACCTGGGCCGCGCAGCGGGCCTGCCGCGGGAGGCTATGCAGCTTGGCGGGACGCCCCGAGTGATACACTTTGTGCGCCTGCGCCGGAGTTCCTAAGAACTCAAGAAGCGAAGCGCAAAGGAGGAGGTTGTTTATGTCTGCAGGATCTCAAGCAGCACCTGTAAATCCTGGTTTGGTGTTCGACATGATGCAAGCGCACCAGCGCACGGCGGCTTTGAAGACGGCCATCGATCTGGATGTTTTTACGGCAGTGGGCGCGGGGCCGGGCGATGCGGCTTCGATCGCGCGCCACGCAAAGGCATCGGAGCGCGGCATCCGCATCTTGTGCGATTTTCTGGTGATCAACGGCGTCCTGGCGAAAGAGGACGGAAAGTACAGGCACACACAGACGAGCGCAGCTTTTCTTGATCCGCGCTCGCCGGCATGCATGGCATCGGTGGCGCAGTTCCTGAGCGCTCCGGCGCTGCTGGAGCCTTTTGCACGCCTGACAGATGTGGTGCGCGACGGCCGCACTACATTGGCGGGCGATGGCACCGTGGAGCCTGATAATCCGGTGTGGGTGTTGTTCGCGGAAAATATGGCGCCGATGACGGGGCCGCTGGCTGGGCCGTTGGCTGCGGTGGCGCTCGAAGGAAAGACGGGGCCGGTGAGCGTGCTGGATATTGCCGCGGGGCACGGCTTGTATGGGATTGAGGTCGCGAAGCAGAATCCGCAGGCGCAGATTACGGGGCTCGATTGGGCCGCGGTGCTGCGCGTGGCGCTGAGGAATGCCGAGAAGGCTGGCGTGAAGGATCGCTACATCACGCTGCCGGGCAGCGCGTTTGATGTGGAGTTCGGCGGGCCGTATGACGTGGTGCTGCTGACGAATTTTCTGCACCACTTTGACAAGCCGACGAATGTAGGGCTGCTGAAGAAAGTTCGCGCGGCGCTGAAGCCGGGAGGACGGGTGGCGACTCTCGACTTTGTGCCCAATGAGGATCGCGTGTCACCGCCAATGCCCGCGGCGTTTGCCATGACCATGCTGGCTTCAACGGCGGATGGCGACGCTTACACGCTGAGCGAGTTTAGCGCGATGTACGCCGAGGCTGGGTTCAAAGAGGTCAAGGCTCATGCGGTTCCGACGCTACCGCAGACGATTGTGGTGGGGACGGCGTAGGGCTCTGATGATAGCGGAATGTGCTATCATCACTATGTTGTGCTTCGGGCTAATGGGTTAGGATTCTCCCGATATGAAGAAAGCACATCAGGTCACTCTGGATGCTATTTTTTCGCGTCCGACGAAAGCGAATATACGTTGGTCTGCCGTTGAATCGTTGATCCGCGCTTTGGGAGGCCAGATCAGTCAACGTGAGGGCAGCCGCGTGGCGGCACGGTTGAATGGAGTGATCGCCGTCTTTCATCGCCCGCATCCGCGGCCGGAGACCAAAAAAGGCGCGGTTGAGGCTTTGCGGCAGTTTCTTCTCAATGCGGGGGTTAAGCCATGATGGAATACAAAGGCTATGCGGCGGGGCCAATTGACTTCGATCCGAAGGAGAACACGTTTTCCGGAATTGTCACGGGACTCAAGGATGTTGTTCATTTTGAGGGGGCGACAGCGAGGGAACTCGCGCGAGCCTTTCGTGTAAGTATCGATAGTTATCTAAAGTACTGCGAGGAGACTGGCCAGGAACCCGATCGTCCCTTCAACGGGAAGATTCTACTGCGGACAGATCCGGAGTTACACCGCAAAGCGGCTTTACGAGCAGCGGTTGAGGGAGTAAGCCTGAATCGCTGGATTTCGGAGCAGATCGAAAGCGCGCCCTAAATCCAGATTGCGGTGGGCGGGTGAAGGGCCGGTGCGGGAGCGCGCCGGCTTTTTTGCGTCGGACTACTTCGCTTTGCGACGGGAGCGAACGGCGGCGGCAAGTTCGGCGAGGAGCGTGCGCGTTTCGTTCCAGTCGATGCAGGCGTCGGTGATGCTTTGGCCATAAACAAGACTGCTTAGAGGCTGATCGGGGACGAGCTTCTGCGCGCCGGCTACTAGATTGCTCTCAATCATTACGCCGATGATGTTGCGATTGCCGGCGGCAATCTGCGCGGCGACTTCGTGGCAGACGATAGCCTGGCGGCGGTAATCCTTGCCGCTGTTGGCGTGGCTGAAGTCGATCATGATGCGGGGCGGGATGCCGGCGCTCTTCATGAGAGCAGTAGTTTCAGCGACGCAGTCGGCGGTGTAGTTGACGGTTTTGCGGCCGCCGCGCAGGATGACGTGGCAATCTGGATTGCCTTTGGTGACGAAGATGGCCGACTGGCCGTTATGCGTGTGGCCGAGAAAGGTATGCGAGCAGGCGGCGGAAAGCACTGCGTCAACGGCCACCTGAACGTCGCCGGAAGTCGCGTTCTTGAATCCAACCGGGCACGACACGCCGGAGACCAGTTGGCGATGCACCTGGCTCTCGGAGGTGCGGGCGCCGATGGCTCCCCAGCAGACAAGGCCCGCGATGTACTGCGGCGAGATCATGTCGAGAAATTCGGTTCCTGTGGGCACGCCCATTTCGGCGAGATCGATGAGAAGATGGCGCGCGATGCGCAGGCCGTCGTTGATTTGGTACGTGCCGTCCAGATGCGGATCGTTGATGAGCCCTTTCCAGCCGATGGTGGTGCGCGGTTTTTCAAAGTAGACGCGCATGACGATGCGTAGGTCGGAGGCGAACTCCGCGATTGCGCCCTTGAGCAGGCGGGCGTACTCGCGGGCGGCATCGGGATCGTGGATGGAGCAGGGGCCGGCGAGGACCAGGAGGCGGTCGTCTTCATTCTTGAGAATAGAAATGATCTCGTTGCGCGCGTCGTAGATGGTGGACGATGCAGCTTCGGTGACGGGAAGCTCTTCCTCAAGAAAGACCGGAGGGAGAACGACCTTGGTCCATTGGATACGTAAGTCTTCAGTGGGATGAAGCATGGGCTCTTTTCTGGCGCTTTCTTCCGAAACTACGCGGGCACGCACTTAGTGCTGCCCTCTAACGAATCTATCAGTTACGGTGAGGGAAGAGGCCTCTTCGGAGCGATCTCTGGCGGGCGGCTTTGTGCTTTGCGATCAAATTGCGAGGGCCAGAGACCGTCGCGACAGCCGGTCTGGAGACTCTGCGGGAAACGACGTAGTTTAGCGCGAAATGCCCGGAAGACATCCCTCAGGGCCTAAAGACCTCATTGATTTTGTTCCGCTCATGGCACGGCTGTGAAGCCGTGCCCTTTCAAGGCATCGGCCTTTTTCGCAGACTTTGGAGATCGGCGCAATGTTTAGTGTGGTGAAGATCAGCGCAAGATTTCGTATGCCGCGATGCCGCCCGCTGCGACTCCGGCGCCAATGATGACGGGCACCAGAAGGTGGATGTGATGCCTCGGTTCCGAGCCCTCGCCAATGTACTCTTTTGCGTTCGTCACGTGGACCAGTTCGGAGTAATAGTGCGTTTGTGTCTTGTTGCTGTCGGCATCGGTGAACTGGAACGACGCCGCGGACAGTGGTCCCAAAGAGCCGAAGGTCTGTGAGCTGTCGCGAAATTCAAAGTCAAGAAATGTGCCTTGCCGATATTTGGTGAGGCGCTTTTCGATTCTTCGCGCATGTTTATCGAGCGGCGCGGAAGACTGCGCAGGTGCGAATGTGGCCGCCGCGAGCAGTGCGAAGGCCGCAAGCGCTGGAATGGCAAGAATGCGAATGGTGGACTTGCGGCTGAAAAGGCTGGCAAAGCTGGTAAGAACACGGTTCATTAGATAGTTCATTGGGGGGCGCCTCCAAAAAAATTAGAAGACCGCAAAGCGGGTGGCTTGTTTAGCTGCGGGCAAGACATGCAACCTGGGACAAGCACCAGTGGGTTACACGTTACCACTAAAGTGGATTCGCAAGCAGTGCTGCTGATGCCTTTAGTAATTAGACGAGCAAGGTAAACAGGAAAAGCAAAAGACTGGAAAATGGGTCCGGCTGGAGAGCGCGTGAAGAATCAACGGGTTTTTCTTGCGGACGGGCTGGCCAGGGCAGCGGTTTTATAGAACGCGGAGGCGGCGCGCACCTGCGAGAGAAGCTCGAGTTTGGGCACGGTTAGGTAACCCGTTAGTGTCTTGACAGTAAACACTTGCGCTCCGTAAGATTAAGAGGCAGGGTACGCGGAGTTCCCATTACAAGTGCAAGAAATATAAGCACTTAATGTGCGCAGCCTCGGACGTTGCGAAGCTGAATACCGCGCGGAAGTGAACGGACAGCAGCAGGATGGGAGAGCAAACGGGATGCCCGACGCTCGACTGAGCCCGCGAGAGCGGCTGGTGTTGACGGCGATTATCGAGTTGTATATCGCGACTGGGGAGCCGGTGGCATCGCAGGCGGTTGCGCACTTTTTTGCCGACCGGGATGGCCTGAGCTCCGCGACACTGCGCAACGTGATGGCAGCGCTGGGCGAGGCGGGACTGCTGGAGCAGGCTCATACCTCGGCCGGGCGCATTCCTACGGCTGCCGCATTTCGCTATTACGTGGGGCAGATCACGCAACCTGGACTCACGCAGCCTGGACGGGCCGTTGTTGGCGTTGGCGGCGGGAGCGAGCCGGGAATCGCGGATTCGACCCTGAGCGAGGCTCGCCGCGAACAGATTGAAGAGAGCTTTGCCGGCGTGTCTAGCAGCAACGATTACCTGGAGCGAACTTCGCATGTTCTGGCGCTGATCTCGAGCGGGCTTGGCGTGGCGCTGGCGAGCTCGACTGCGGGGCAAGTGCTGGAGCACATTCATTTTTCGCGGCTGTCGACCGGACGCGTGCTGGCCGTGCTGGTGACGCAGGCGGGCGCCGTTCAGGATCGCGTGCTGGCGGTGGATCACGATTTGACGACGGTGGAGCTGGAGACGGCGGGCACCTATTTGAATGAGAACTTCCGTGGCTGGCCGATTGAGCGGATCCGGGCCGAAGTGGCGCGCCGCGTGGAGATGGAGCGCGAAGCCTACCGCGAGTTGCTGACGTCAGTTGAGGAGCTGTGCCGCAAGGGCGCGCTGGCGCGGGATGAAGGCGGCCCGACAATTTTTGTAGAAGGAATTGCGAACCTGATCACCGCCGAACAGGACCGCGAACGGCTGCGCCAGATGCTGCTGGCGCTGGAGGCGAGACAGCGGCTGGTGGAGTTGCTGACCGCTTATGTGGACGGCCGCCAGCAGGAGGTGCGCGTGGTGGTCGGTCTGGATGAGGCCTCGCCTGCCATGCAGGACCTGGTGCTGATTGGCGCGCCGGCGCGGCTGGGCGGAGGCAATTTGGGAACGGTGGCCGTGATCGCGCCCACGCGGATTCAATATCAGGAAATGATCCAGGCGGTGAGCTACATCGCGCGGCTTTCGGAGCGCATTTTGGACTGTCCAACCACGTAGGGACGGGCGGCTCAGGGATGTTGCCGAGCTTAGGCCCAGGCGCGAGCTTTTCGGCGGCGATTGAGCGAGCAATTTCAAGTTGGCGGCGTCAAGTTGGCGCTCTTTTTCGGGGCCGGCGCGAAACCTTGCAGCCGGGCGCGCGTGGGATCATCCAATATAGAGAGACAATTGCGGGTATTGGAGAGTGTGCTGAATCATGTGGAAGCAAAAGACTGAACTGACAGAGGTAGACGCGCCGGAGCTTGAAGGACCCGATCCGCGACTCGATCCGGCGACGGAGATGCCTGCGCCGACGGCCGAGGAAGAGGTTGAGGACCAACTGGAAGGCGCTGGCGCTGGCGCGGGCCAGGAGACGCAGACGCAGCTTGAGCAATTGACTGCGGAGCGCGATCGACTGCTGGACCGGCTGGCGCGGCTGCAAGCGGAGTTTGAGAATGCGCGTAAGCGCGCGGAGCGCGAACGGGCCGAGCAGCGCGACTTTGTAACGGCCACCGCGGTGGAGCAGTTTCTGCCGGTGGTGGACAACTTTGAGCTGGCGCTGCAATCGACGGGAACGGAAAAGCAACTGCGGTCTGGCGTGAGCCTGATCGTGAAGCAGATGGAAGAGATTCTGGAGAAGATGCAGGTGAAGGCGGTTCCGACGGTTGGGGAGCTTTTCGATCCGCGCGTTCACGAGGCGCTGGGAACAGTGGAGCGCGACGATTTGCCGGATCAGCATGTGGCTGAGGAAGTGCGGCGCGGATACAAGATTCGCGAGCGGCTGCTGCGGCCTGCGCTGGTGCGCGTGGCGCACAATCCGAAGCAAGTGAGCGAATAAAGCAGCCTTCAGCCGTCAGCCCTCAGCTTTCAGTTGCGTCGAGGGTGAGCGGGCGGTTGAGGCAACACAAACATCCAAGGAATAAAATTCGCCGATCGAAATGGTCTACAAGGCGCGGCTATTGAGGTTGGGGAACTGAAGGCTGAGAGCTGAAGGCTAATCAAGGGGAAGAATGAGTTCTAATACAAGAGTGAGCAAAGCGGATTACTACGAGGTTCTGGGCGTCTCGCGCGACTGTTCGGATCAGGAATTGAAGAGCGCGTACCGGAAACAGGCGCTGAAGTATCATCCTGACCGCAACCCGGGGAATCACGCAGCAGAAGAAAAGTTCAAAGAGGCCAGCGAGGCCTACCAGGTGCTGTGCGACGCGGACAAGCGCGCGGCCTACGACCGCTTTGGTCATGCCGGGTTGGGCGCGCAGGGATTCGGCGGCGGTCCGTTTGCGGGCGGCGTGGACATCGGAGACATCTTCGGCGATTTGTTCGGCGAGATGTTCACGATGGGCGGCGCGCAGGGTGGAGCGGCTCGCGGCCAGCGCCAGCAGCGCGGCGACGATTTGCGTTTCGACCTGACGATCGATTTTGAGCAAGCCGTCTTTGGAACAGAGAAGGAAGTGAAGATCCGGCGGCTGGAGACGTGCACCGTCTGCAGCGGCAAAGGGAGCGCGTCGGGCCGCGGGCCGAGCATCTGCACGCATTGCCAGGGGCGCGGACAACTGCGCTATCAGCAGGGATTTTTCTCCGTGGCGAGAACGTGCGTGGCTTGCAGCGGGACGGGGACTGTCATCAGCGATCCCTGCGCGGGATGCCGCGGCGAAGGCCGAAAAGCCGCTGAGATCAAGATGACCGTGAAGGTGCCGGCGGGCGTGGAAGAGGGAACGCGCATCCGCTATGGCGGTGAGGGTGACGTGGGTCGCGTGGGCGGTCCGAGGGGGGACCTGTATGTGGTTCTTTCAGTCCGGGCGCACGATTACTTCGAGCGCAAGGGATACGATCTGCATTGCGTGCTGCCGATCAGTTTTCCGCAAGCGGCCATGGGAGACGACTTTGAGATTCCCGGCATCGACGGCGCGGTGAGCATCAAGATTCCCGAAGGCACACAAAGCGGCAAGGAGCTGCGCATTCGCGGGCGCGGGGTTCCCTATCTGAATGAGCGGGGAAAAGGCGACCTGATTGTGAAGGTCATGGTGCAGATTCCGCGCAAGCTGAATCGCGCGCAGCGCGATCTGGTGGCCAAGCTGGCCGAATCGATGGCGGTGGACAACAAGCCGACTTCGCCGGGGCTGCTGGAGAAGATGAAGGATTTGTTCAGCTAAAAGCGGAACCAGCCCAGACTAGTTCTTCCATGGATTGATGACAGGGACACCAGCAGCGAGAAATGGCGCGGTATCTCGCGTGGCAACGGAGAATCCGTGCACCGCCGCTATGGCGGCAATTTGGCAATCGGCGGTTGAGATTGAATAACCGCGAGCCGAAGCGCGGCTTGCCAGAAGTGATGACGTGATGGCTGCCTCTCGATTGAAAGACAGAAAGCGATCCGCAAAGAGTCGGTCGAGAGTTTGCTGTACGGCCGCCATCATTGCGTGCTTTCGCTTGCCTGCCGGCAGGAGTTCGATCCCCACAAGAAGTTCGGAGAGAGTTGTCGCGGTGAGGTAGAGTGTTTTCGCTTCCTGCGCGCCGAGCCAGGCGAGCACGCGGGCTTCCGGACGCGGCTTCAAAGGCTCTGAGATCACGTTCGTATCGAGGACAATCATTCGAAGTTTGCGGCTTCGATTGGCCTCTTATCACGCTTGATGTTCAGCGTAATGCCGCCAAACCTGCGCCCGAGCGCCGCCAACTCCGAACCAATGTTCAGTGTGGGCTCGGTGGAAACAGTCTCCTCAAGGATATGGCGAATTTCGGCCTCGGTGCTGCGGCCATTGCGGGCGGCACGCAGTTTGAGGGCGCGATGGGTCTTGTCGGAAAGCTTGCGAACAGTTACAGCGGCCATGGTTTGTCGCTCCTTCGAGTTCGATTTCGATGATAGCATCTTGATGGCAGTGATATCAAGCCCGGCCGGACATAGTCGTCGGTGGGGATGCTGCTGCAAAACAGCGACTCCAGTGAGCCGATGAAGAAATCAAGGGAAGGGATTGGTGGAGCTGAGCGGGATCGAACCGCTGGCCTCCTCGTTGCGAACGAGGCGCTCTCCCAGCTGAGCTACAGCCCCACGAGATTCTTATTTTAGCAGCGGGCGAGAAATCGGGAAAGGGGCGGCCGAAATCGTTGATCGCTATCCAATGCGTGTCTTTGGCGCCACATTGGGCGTTGTGGAGAGATCGCCTGCCGGTAGGCAGCCTGAAGCCAGTCAGCGTTGAATTAGCTGGCCCTTCGGCTTACCCTCAACCAATGATCCAAGCTGACTATGAGTTCCTACCGGGAGTGCCGTCCAGTCTTGTCCTCAAAAGGCTCAATGCAGATGGCGGGAATGAAGTGAATAGCGGGAAGCTGTCAAGTCCTGAGAGTTCCGCGGCGCTCGCTGTCAACACCTTCGGCTGGTTCATCGAGCAACCAGAGCTTCTGCCGACGTTTCCTATGTTGCAATCGCTGAATTGGCCCGCCACCCAGGTTGAGGTCGAATACTGTGCTCGATTTCCGTGGACTGGCGGTAAGCACCCGTGGCTCGATGCCTGGGTTGAACAGGCTGCGGAAAAAGGCTTCTTTACGTTGGTATTGGGTTCCGGTGAAGCGCATTTTCTCGTTTTGAGCCTGTTCGGCATTGGTATTGCGGTGTTTGTTTTGCCTCCGCGAG
>Ga0207933_1001230_pt1 | contig 20380 bp, 16 predicted proteins | sample NGESurdeep092012_4_FD_184488 | JGI IMG/M metagenome (GOLD analysis project Ga0207933, IMG submission 184488) | Arctic peat soil microbial communities from Barrow, Alaska - NGEE Surface sample F53-3 deep-092012 (SPAdes) | ecosystem: Environmental > Terrestrial > Soil > Wetlands > Peat ...
CCGATAATACATCCGTACTGGCGGCGAAACTGGTGAAGAATGCGAAGTTGAAACTGATTCCAGGAGCGCCGCATGGAATATGCACCACGCATGCGGAGCTGATCAACAATGAGCTTCTAGCCTTTCTCAATGACAGCTAGCGCAATCCTATGGGGAGGGACGATGTGGCGGTGAAGAGTTTTCGCGGTACTTTACTCCCACTCGATGGTTCCCGGGGGCTTGGAGGTGATGTCGTAAACAACACGGTTGATTCCCTTCACCTCGTTCACGATGCGAGTGGAGATCTTCTTGAGCAGTTCATAGGGTAGAGGAGCCCAGTCGGCGGTCATTCCATCTTCGGAATGCACGGCGCGAATGGCGCAGGTGTAGGCATAGGTGCGCTGATCGCCCATGACTCCTACGCTCTTGACCGGCAACAACACAGCGAACGACTGCCATAGTTTCGTATAGAGACCGGCGGCTTTAACTTCCGTGACGACGATGTCGTCGGCCTCCTGCAGCAAGGCGACGCGCTCCGCGGTGACTTCACCAAGGATGCGCACGGCGAGACCGGGGCCGGGAAAGGGTTGGCGTTCGAGAATCTCGGCCGGCATGCCCAGTTCCCTGCCGATGCGCCGCACTTCATCTTTGAACAAATCGCGCAGCGGCTCGATCAGCTTGAGAGTCATGTCTTCGGGAAGGCCGCCGACATTGTGGTGGCTCTTGATGGTCTGCGAGGGACCGTGCACAGAAGACGACTCGATCACGTCGGGATAGAGCGTCCCCTGCACCAGCCAGGAGACCGCATCCTCCGTTTGCCCCTGCTCAAGGACGCGCTTGGCCTCGTCATCGAAGACCGCGATGAACTCGTTGCCAATGATCTTGCGCTTGGCCTCGGGGTCGGTGACGCCGCCCAGCCGGCTAAGAAAGCGTTCACTGGCATCGATGGCAACTAAGTTCAAGCCGAGCTTTCCGCGCAGGTTTTGCTGCACCTTGGAGAACTCGTCGCGGCGCAGTACTCCATTGTTGACGAATACGCAGCTCAGCCGGTCTCCGATAGCGCGGTCTACCAGCACCGCAGCGACGGAGGAATCGACGCCGCCGGAAAGGGCGCAGATGGCGCGGCCGCCCCCAACTTTTTCGCGAATTCCGGCGACGGTGGAGTGGATAAAGTGCGCGGGCGTCCACGTAGGCTCGGCGTGACAGATGCGGAAGAGGAAGTTGGCGAGCAGCGCCGGTCCTTGCGGCGTGTGATGCACCTCGGGATGGAACTGCACCGCCCAGATGGCGCGAGCGGCGTCGGCAATGCCGGCCACGGCGTTGGAGGTGCTCGCGATCAACTGGAAGCCGGCGGGCAGTTCCAGGGCTTCATCCCCATGCGACATCCAGACGGGGAAATTTGCGGGCAAACCGGCAAACAGGGGCGCCTCGATCCCGGGAAGGACGGAGACCTCCGCGTGGCCGTACTCGCGCTTCTCCGCCGGCCGGACCTTGCCGCCCAGATGGTGCACGATGAACTGCAGGCCATAGCAGATCCCGAGAATCGGGACTCCAAGGGAGAGAATTTGCCGATCGGCAGCCGGCGCATTGTCGTCGTATACCGACCAGGGACCGCCGGAGAGGATCAGGCCAATGGGATTCTGCGACCGAACCTCCTCCAGCGAGGCGGTACAGGGCAGCACCACGGAAAAGACGTTCTGCTCGCGGATGCGGCGGGCGATGAGTTGAGTGTATTGACTGCCAAAATCCAAAACTACGATCGAAGGATTATGCACGGTCCAAGTTTTTCAGGGATTCGGGCAGGCAGGCAAGTAAAGAGTGCAGCCTCCCCGTTCTCAGAGTCCACCACCTCTTGAGAAATCGACAGGATTGGACGGATCCGTTATGCCGCCGGCGATTCAGTGCTGGGGCGATAAGCGCGCCAGAGCCGGATAAAGACGCCCAACCGCGCCACCTGGAAAAAATCGGAGAAAGCCATATAGACCATCGTCACCCCGGCGCACCACATATAAAGCGGCGCCCCCTGCATGGTTGCGGTGAATGGGACGGGCGTGGCGGAGAGGATAAGGGCGAGAAGAACGAGAATGATCTTGACGATGCCGAGGATGAGATTCACCTCGGCCAGCTTGCTGGCCAGCCCGCCTATGCGGAGGCTGCGCGCCAGGCTGCCGGCCACTCCAACGCCTTCGATCAAGGCAATCATGGGGGCAATCGAGAGGATCCAGCTCAACAGCGCCCATGCGGTGAAGGCGCCAAGGGAAAGGCAGATGGCCCAAGCGAAGTAGCCCACCAGGTTCGGCTCGGCACCGCCTAACGTTGTTGCCGCCGCCCAGTGTAGCCCGTACCACCAGCCAATGACGGTTGCCCCGAGAGCCGCGATGCGCAGCAGCTGAAGCCAGATGAGCGTAAAGGGGGCGGAGCGCATCTGCGGATCCAATCGCCGGAGAACAACGTTTCTGCCGAGGCCGGAGGCAACCGCCCAGAGGATCGCCAGAAGAGGAGCCAGCCAGCGGACAAGGTGCAGAATGGGGGGGGCCACCAACCCAACCGCAGTGACAACCCATTGGGAGGCGGCAATCGGATAGCGCAAAGAGAATTGGGATAGATCGATCTGATCGAGCGGAAGCCTTGCCGCGAGCCGCCAACCCAGCCATGCGATCAACGCCAGCGCGGGGATGCCAAAGCCCCAACGCCACGCCAACTCCAAACCCAGCAGCCCCGGCCGATGCCAACACTCGGCGATGACCTTCACCAGAGATTGCGTGCCGCCAAGACGAGTAGCCTGATCGGGCATTCCATCCCCCGGCATGGCATGCGCCTGCACTACGGAGGGCGATATGTCTGGAACGAGCACGGCTATTTCACCACGATGTTGATGAGTTTGGCGGGCACCAGCACAACCTTCACAATCTGCTTGCCGGCAATCGAGGCCTGCACTCTCTCCTCTAACAGAGCGGCCTTCTGCAGCGCCTCGTTGTCCGCTTCCGCGGGAACGCGAACGACGGCACGCAATTTTCCATTGACCTGAACCGGCACTTCTATCTCATCTTCATGCGCCAAGTTCTCGTCAAACTGCGGCCAGGGATGGCGCAGCAGCACGTCCGCTCCCCCCATCTTCTCCCACAACTCCGCCGCAACAAAGGGGGCGAAGGGGGCCAGCAGGAGAACGAGCGGGCGGAGCAAGGCGGCCAGCAGCACTGCCGACTCCCTCGCCGGAAGCGCCGCCAGCTCCGGTTCGGCGGCGATGATCTCGTTGACAAGCTCCATGATGGCCGCGACGGAGGTATTGAAGTGCCAGCGCCCGGCAAAGTCCTGCGTGATCTTGCGCAGGGTGCGGTGCAGCTTGCGCAGCAGCCGCTGGGCCACAGGCGAGGACGGCTGGACGATGGAATTCTCGTCCGGGGAAACGGAGCGTACCTGTGGCGCATAACGCATCCCCAGCCGATAGACGCGGCTGAGGAAGCGGCTCACACCGGCGACTCCATCTTCTTGCCAGTCGAGATCGCGGTCCGGAGGCGCGGCGAAGAGAGCATAGGCGCGGGTGGCGTCGGCTCCATAGCGCGCGATCATCTCGTCGGGCGAAACGACGTTGCCCTTGGACTTGGACATTTTGGCGCCGTTCTTGATCACCATCCCCTGGGTGAAAAGCCGCTCGGCCGGCTCGCCGTTCGAAATGAGGCCGATGTCGCGCATGACCTTGGTCCAAAAACGCGAGTAGATCAGATGCAGGATGGCGTGCTCTACGCCCCCGATGTATTGGTCGATGGGAAACCAGTAAGCGGCCTTTTCCGGCGCAAACGGCGCGTTCTCATTCCTGGCGTCGGTATAGCGATAGAAATACCAGGAGGAATCGACAAAAGTGTCCATGGTGTCGGTCTCGCGCCGCGCGGGGCCGCCGCACTTGGGACAGACCGCATTGACGAACTGGGGAAGCTTGCCCAGCGGAGAGCCGCCTTGCTGCGTGATTTCGACATTCTCCGGCAACAGTACCGGCAACTGATCGTCGGGAACCGGAACGATTCCATCTTTCTCGCAATAGAGGACGGGGATAGGGGTGCCCCAATAGCGCTGCCGGCTGATTCCCCAATCCTTCAGGCGGAAGGTGACGACGGGCTTGCCGAAACCATGCTCCTGAGCGAAGGCCGCCATCTTCTGTTGGGCCTCCTGGCAGCCCAGCGTGTTGTAGTCGCCGGAGTTGATCAAGAGGCTGTCTTCTTCGATGTAGGGCAGGACGGGCTCTGGAGCCTCCCCATTCGACGGTGGCTCGACGCGCCGAGGCAGTACGACGATGCGAACTTCCAAGCCGTTCTTCATCGCGAATTCGTAGTCGCGCCCATCATGGGCCGGAACGGCCATGATGGCTCCCGTTCCATACTCCAGCAAGACGTAGTTGGCCACCCAGATGGGCAGGCGTTCCCCATTGAAAGGATTGATGGCATAGCGGCCTGTAAAGGCTCCGCGCTTCTCCAGCACAGCCACCGCATCGGCGTCGGTCGCTTTGCGCTGCTCTTCAAGCAGCGACAGGACGTCGGCGCCCAGGCGGTCGTCTTCGCGGGCAAATTGCTGTACCAGCGGATGCTGGGGAGCGAGTTGGAGGCTGGTGGCGCCGAAGATCGTATCAATGCGGGTGGTGAAGACCGTCACCGTGGATTTCGCCGACTGGATGGAGTCGGGGGTAAAGCCGTCGAGTGCAGGAAGCGGGGAGCGGCCCTGGCGGCGCCCGGATTCATCCTCCCGGCCAGTCGGTTCTTCGATGGCGAAGGTCACCTGCGCTCCGGAGCTGCGCCCGATCCAGTTGCGCTGCATGGTGCGCACCTTGTCGGGCCAGCCGGGGAGCTCGTCGAGTCCATCCAACAACTCTTGCGCGTAGCTGGTGGTACGCAGAAACCACTGCTCCAGATCGCGCTGCTCGACCTTGGTTTCCTCGTGCCGCCAGCAGCATCCGTCGATCACCTGCTCATTGGCCAGAACAGTGGCGCATTCCGGACACCAGTTCACCTTGCTCTGCTTGCGATAGGCCAGGCCGCGCTCCAGCATGCGGAGAAAGAGCCATTGGGTCCAGCGGTAGTAGTCGGGCAAACAGGTCGTGATCTCGGTCTGCCAGTCATAGCTGAAGCCGAGCCGCTGCATCTGCCGCCGCATGTGGGCGATGTTGCTAAGGGTCCAATCGCGCGGCGGGGTGTTGTTCTTGAGCGCGGCATTTTCCGCCGGCAGGCCGAAGGCGTCCCATCCCATGGGGTGGAGCACATTACAGCCCTGCATCCACATATAGCGCGCCAGAGCGTCGCCAATGGAGTAGTTGCGTACGTGGCCCATGTGGAGTTGGCCCGATGGATAGGGCAGCATCTCCAAAACATAATATTTACGCGCGGACTGACTCCCGTCACCGGCATCCGCGCGATAGAGCTCCGGCTGCGAAGCCCAACGCTCTTGCCAGCGAACCTCTATTTCGGCCGGATCGTACCGCAGCTCCGGCGCCGGAGAGGAGGCAGGCGGGCCGGCCTGTTTGGCGTCATTCAAAGGCGTCATTGTTTCTGATTGTAAACGGCGACGCCTCACGATGCCGCCGGGCGCGGCGAGCCTGGCGCAGGGGGCGCGGGCGCCGGTTGGGCAATGAGGGAGCGCAGCACGCTGACGTTGCGCAGGTCGTCGGTGGGCTCGTCGACTGGCGTTTCGGCAATGAAGGCGGCATGCGCAAAACGGGGGTCATTGAGCAGGCGGCGGAAGGGCGCGATGCCGATAGAACCCTCGCCAATATGTTCGTGCCGGTCCAGGTGCGAGCCGCGCGCCGCTTTTGCGTCGTTCATATGCCAGACGCGAACCGTCTGCTCTCCCAGCAGGCTACCAATCTGCCGCATGGTGGCCTCATACCCTTCCGTGCTCACGATGTCGTAGCCGGCGACGTGCGTGTGGCAGGTATCGAGGCAGGCGGCGACGGGAAGCACTGGCTTCAGCGTTTCGATCAGCTCGGCTACCTGCTCAAAGGAGCCGCCGAGGGAGAACTCCGCACCCGCCGTATTCTCGATAAGAAGCGTGAAGCTGCTTCCCTGCCAGGGCAACCCGTCGATCGCGCGCTCGATCGAATCGGCAGCCAGCCGCAGACCTTCCTCACGGGTAAGCCCTCTCCACGATCCAGGATGCAGCACCAGGTATTCCGCACAGAGGTCAAGTGCGCGCTCCACCTCACCACGAAGGGCCTGGATGGAATTGGCGCGCACCTCGCCGGACTGGCTGCACACATTCACCAGATAGCTGGCATGGATCACCAGAGGCGCGCAGTCATAGAGCGCCCGCAGCTCTTTCATGCGGGAACAGGTTGCGGGCTCCAGGCGTGATGGCCGCCACATGCGAGGGCTGGAGGAGAAGATCTGGAAGGTGTTGGCCCCTATCTCATGGGCCCGCTCGGCGGCTTTGAAGACGCCGCCCGCAGTCCCCAGGTGAACGCCAACCCTGCGCCGTTCTGTTGGATGTGTCATTGCGCTCCCAGTTTAGAGCGAAGCCGCGTTTCTTTGCGCGCTGCGGCTTCCGCGGGCTTAGGGAACAGTTCTACGGATTGGGGGCGTTGCGTACGGAGTAATGCGTCTCGGAAAGCTCGCGCAGCCGCGCGGCCGCCAACTCCGGCGTAATGTCACGCTGGGGCATCCCCAACATCTCGAAACCAACCATGAATTTGCGAATCGTCGCCGATCGCAGCAAGGGCGGATAGAAGTGTCCATGGAAATGCCACTCCGGGTGCGGCTCGCCATCGGTGGGCCGCTGGTGAAAGCCCATGGTGTAGGGAAAGCTGGTCTCGAATAGATTGTCGTAGCGGGTGGTCAAGCGCTTCAGAATAGAGGCCAGCGCGCGGCGGCTGCCTTCCCCGAACTGATCCATCGCGCTCAGATGGCCGCGGCTAAGCAATAGCACCTCGAAGGGCCATACAGCCCAGAAGGGGACCAGGGCGACAAACTCTTCGTTCTCGCAGACAATGCGCAGCCCCTGCCCAAGCTCGGTTTGCAGATAGTCGCAGAGCAGGCAGCGGCCATGCTCTACCCAATACGCATGTTGCCTGCCCAGCTCGGCGGCGGGCTCGTCGGGAAGATGCTTGGTGGCCCAGATCTGGCAGTGAGGATGCGGATTGCTCGCTCCCATCATGGCGCCGCGGTTCTCGAAGATCTGGACGTGCCTGATCTCGGGGCGCGCGCCCAGCTCGCTCCACTCCGCTGACCACGCGTCGACGACGGGAACAATCTGTTCCACTTCCATGCGAGGCAGGGTGAGGTTGTGCCGGGGATGAAAGCAGACAACGCGGCAGATGCCCGGCTCGCTCTCGGCGCGTAGTAGAGGGTCGGTGTTCTCCTTCGGGAGGGAGGGAACCTCCGGCAGCAGCGCCGCGTAATCATTGTTAAACGCGAAGACGCCGGAATAGGGCGGGTTGCGCACTCCGCCGGCGCGCATATTGCCGGGGCATAGGTAGCAATCCGGATCGTAGTCCGGGCCGATCGCGGCTACGGTTTTTTCCACTTCGCCCTGCCAGGGGCGGTCGGTGCGATGCGGGGAGACCAGCACCCAACGGCCGCGCAGCGGATCGAAGCGGCGATGCGGAAAATCAGAGATCTCTGGGGCCATGGGCTATGACGCGACTGAGCCAGGCGCAGGACTGTGGACTCTTCTCAGGCATGCGTCCCCTTTATCTTAACCATTCGCAGGAGAGAAGGCATTTCATCCTCAAGAAAACGTTATCCTGAATCACGAAGGCAAGGAACTGAATGAATATTCAAGAGGTTGCCAAGCGGGCCGCCGTTTCGACCGCGACCGTCTCGCGCACCATCAACGGCTCCGACAAAGTAGCGCCGAAGACGGCGGAGCGAGTACGTCGGGCGATCAAGGAACTGAACTTCTATCCCAACACCAATGCTCGCGCTCTCGGTTCAGGGCGCAGCCGGCTGTATGGGCTCATCATCTCTGACATTACCAATCCGTTTTTCCCCGAACTGGTGCGGAGTTTCGAGGAGATAGCGGTCGAGGCGGGACAGGAAATCATCGTCGCCAACACGGGGTACGACCCCAAACGCACCGAGATGTGCGTCCGACGCATGCTCGAACGCAAGGTGGATGGCGTTGCCATCATGACCTCGGAGAAGAGTGATCATATGGCCGAGAGACTGGGGCAAAACCGCCTTCCCATGGTTTTTCTGGATACCGGAGTAGCCGGCCTCGCCACCAGCAATATCCTGCTTGACTATTCGCGGGGAGTAGACGCGGCGGTGAGCCATCTGGCCGGCCTGGGTCACGAACGAATAGGCTTTATCTCCGGCCCGAGAGCGTTCGACTCCACTCGCATGCGCAGTGACGCCTTTCTTCGCGCGCTCCGACAGCAAGGCATCGCCATTCGAGACGAACATTTGCAGGAGGGCAATAACCACATCAATGGCGGAAGCCTGGCGATGGAGCGGCTGTTGCAGTTAGAAGAGCGGCCCACGGCCGTCCTTGCCTCCAATGACCTCATGGCGATCGGCGCAGTGGGAGCCATCCACGGACGCGGGCTTGCCGTCCCTCGCGACTTCTCCGTCGTGGGCTTCGACGACATCGAGATCAGCGCATCCATTTATCCGGCCCTTACGACGATCCGGCTATCGCGCAGGGAAATTGCCAGCTGCGCGTTTCGCGCGCTCTATGCGGCCAGCCACGATCGGGAGATGGAAGGCCGCGAATATAGAATCGCGCCGGAGCTTATCGTGCGTGGGAGCACGGCGCCACCTTCGCTCGACTGCAAACGGCGCTGAAGGGACTCACGTCCTTCTGCTTTCCGTGCGCTGCCTCCGGCCTCAAGGCTCGGAGTCGTCGCTTTCTTCTTCTCCGGCTGGAGGAGCGAGCGCGAGCTGGCCGGATGCGCCCTGAGTTGTTTTCGGATGCGCGGCAAGTTCATGCGGAGGAACGCGGCAGAACCGAGGGCTGTTTGCCATCTGTTTTACGAAGACCTGATAACCAGGGGTTCCGGGGTGCAGCGTGGACCAGTAGCCGGTGGGGGAAAGCAGCGGCTTATGCTGCGCGATGATCTGGCGAGACAATATCCTTATTCCGCATTCCAGATTGTTGACTGGGTTGAGTATGGTCCGAGAGGAGCTATGGGGACCCAGCTTACGGTCCTTTTGCCAATTAAAACTGCAACCGTAGCGTTTTGAGTCTTCATAGGCCAATTGCAACAACCCCTCGCTATGCACCATCTCTCCGGTAACCTCATCGCGCACCGCCACCTGAGGCTCAGTATGGCGAACATTCGCGCGGGGGTTGAGGCCGGCTTCAGCGGCGGCCAGCGCCTGAAAAAAATACGCCCAGAACTCCCGCTTGTCGATACTGCTCATGCGATAGAAGCGGGGGCAGAAATGCCGAACGTCGCGAGGGACGCTCCTGGTCAACATAGCGTGCGGAAGCGACAACTCGATAACGCGATCCCAGGCTGGTTTCCAGGTGGGACCGCCCAACTCCACTCGCTTCTTTTGAATGGGAGTGGGAGGGGCAATCTTAGTGATGGGCGGCCTCTTGACCGCCGTTGTTGATACCGGCTCGCGGGTAGATTTGGAGCTACATCCAACTCCTGCGCCGATCACCGCAAAGATAATCGCCCATGCGGCGGGGCCTATTCGAGGGGGAATGCATCGCATACTGAGCTCCTCTTCCGGCTAGTGTGTGTGCGCGCCCACGCCACAGTGCATTGGAAGGCAATCAAGAGGGTGGCGTTGCCAGGCGGAAGACCACGGTTCGCAGATTGCTTGCAAGGCTTTGAAAAGATTGGACTCCAGCTTTTGGGGACGATTCATCGGCCGTTTTTGAGTGAGCAGTAAATGCTCTAAACCGGCAATTTTTTCGGCTATGCATGGAGTTTTTTGCGTGGAGTTTTCATAAAATTCGCGGCCGCGGAGGATCTGACCTAGGGTCATCGCGGGGAAAAGCTTGCTTTCCCCTTTCTATTGACTTGCATTTTGCAATCTATCCCGGTAGTGTGTGGCAAATAGCAACTGGATGCCAATGGGAGTTAGCCGGCTGGCAAGGGCCATGATCACAAAACGCCGTGCCTGAGGAGTTGTCACGAGGGCTCGGCTGAGTTGTCACAATTCAAAGCAGACTTATATCCGCGGCTATTGGCCGAGATGAAGAGGCAAGAAGCTATGAGCAAAGTACGTCTTCTGGTGGGCACCCGGAAGGGCGCATTCCTGCTGACCTCGGACGGAAAGAGGAAGAAGTGGAAGGTAGACGGTCCTCACTTCAGCGGATGGGAGATCTATCACCTCAAGGGATCGCCAGCCGATCCCAATCGTCTTTATGCTTCGCAATCCAGCGGCTGGTTTGGGCAAATCATTCAGCGCTCGCAGGACGGCGGCAAGAGTTGGGAGGCGGCCGGCAATCAGTTTGCTTATGACGGGGTGCCGGGAACTCATCAGTGGTACGACGGCACGCCACATCCGTGGGAGTTCAAGCGAGTCTGGCACCTGGAACCTTCCCTGACGGATCCGGAAACGGTGTATGCCGGGGTGGAAGACGCGGCGCTGTTCCGCTCGACCGACGGTGCGAAGAGCTGGCAGGAGCTCTCGGGGCTGCGCGGACATGGTTCAGGGCCGCACTGGCAGCCTGGAGCGGGAGGCATGTGCCTGCACACCATCCTTCTGGACCCCAGCGATCCGCAGCGGATCTTCATCGCCATCTCTTCGGCGGGAGCTTTCCGAACCACCGATGGCGGGCAAACCTGGCAGCCGATCAATCGCGGGTTGAGGTCGGCGCACATCCCCGATCCGGACGCCGAGGTTGGCCATTGTGTACATCACATCGCCATGCACAAAACACGGCCGGGAACGCTATTCATGCAGAAGCACTGGGACGTGATGCGCAGCGACGATGCGGGCGATTCCTGGCAGGAGATTAGCGGCGAGCTGCCCTCCGATTTCGGATTTGCGATCGACGTTCACGCCCACGAGCCGGAGACCATTTATGTGGTTCCCATCAAGAGCGACTCGGAACACTTTCCTCCGGACGGCAAGTTGCGGGTCTACCGTAAGCGCGGCCAAGAAGGATGGGAGGCTCTCACGAAAGGCTTGCCGCAAAAGAACTGCTACGTAAATGTTTTGCGCGACGCCATGGCGGTCGATTCGCTGGACGACTGCGGCATCTACTTCGGCACCACCGGTGGGCAGGTGTACGGCTCGGCGGACGCCGGCGACAGCTGGACTCCCATCGTTCGCGATCTACCGGCAGTGCTATCGGTGGAGGTACAAACTCTGTCATGATCCGCATCGTGCTGCCGGCGCATCTGCGGACCCTGACGGGCGCCGGCAGCGAGATAGAAATGGAAATCGATCCGCCAGTTACGCTGCAGTCCGCACTGGATGCATTGGAAGCCCGCTACCCGATGCTGCGGGGAACGATTCGCGATCTTCATACCCGCCAACGCCGTCCCTTTTTGCGCTTCTTTGCCTGCGAAGAGGACATTTCGCATCAGGGACTGGAGGCGCCGCTGCCGGACGCGGTCTGTTCGGGCGCGGAGCCCCTGCTGATTATCGGAGCGGTGGCCGGGGGCTGAGCTGCCGCTGTCTGGTCGAGATGATCGAACCCTTCACGCGACGCTTAGACTTCTTCAGCAGACTCCTTGCCGACCGACGGGAAGAAAGGCAACGGCAAGAGCAACAGCAGGTTCCCTGCGAGAACGACAGAAAGAAAAGCAAAAGCGGATTCGGAGGATGTACACTCCGAGCGAGAATGCTTTAGGGTTCAGACCTGTCATTCGGGAAGAGGAATGGCGATGCCAAAGTTTACGATGATTCTCCTGGCGGCTCTCATCGTTCCCGGTGCTTCAGCACAAAGTGCGATTGTCACAATCGGAGGGAGCGGAGGAGAACGCGCGAGCCCCGCGGCAGAATTTCAGAATCTTGAGCCGGACCGCGCATTCCCGATGGAACCGGAAGATAGCAGGAATATGGGAAGCGAGGAAACGCTTGGTGCAGAATCACACCGCGCGCCAGCATTGACCCCACTTGACGGTACAGAGATGGACGCAGGTGTTGGGGATCCAAATACACAGGGAGTTCCGGCAGGCGCCCAAAAACCATCTGGCAATCAGAATCCGGCTGCGCACCATCGAGGTCATCTGCTGCTCGAGGTGGTCATCATCTTCGCGGCCGGAGCGGCACTCTATGTCGGCTTGGCGGCCTTAGCAAAATAGCACCCGGCGACGTTCGACGGTTCGAGCAGTTTACATTCCCCCTTCGCAAACGCGCGAAGAATGGGGCACTCGAGCAGCAGATTCCCTTACGGGACTGACAGAAAGAAAGGCAAAACAGGTCTCTGGCCATGGACTTACTCGCGCGTTTCCGCCAGGCGCAGAGCTTTCTCAATGACGGCGACGGTGCGCGGCTCCAGTTGAAAGCTTTGGCCAGCCTTCATCTCTTCGCGCGTAACCCAACAGGCCTCGAGGCAATCGCTGGCTGCGATCAGCGCCGGCTCGCCGGGGCCTGCGCTTTCTGGAGTGCCGCCGCCAATGTGGCAAAGAAAGTTCACCAATACATAGTGGTAGCGAACGCGGCCGTCCTCGTCCCTCACGATGCGGTCGAGCACTTCGACGACAACTTGCGGTACGACTTCGAGCCCGCACTCCTCCCGCACCTCGCGGACGATGCCCTGCTCCAGCGTCTCGCCCAGCTCGAGCGCACCGCCGGGGAGTGACCATTCCCCTTTGAGCGGCTCATGTCCGCGGCGCGCCAGCAGCACCCGTCCACGATGCACAACCACTGCGCTGACGCCCACGAGCGGGGCTTGAGGGTATTCTCGCCGCATAGAAGAAACCCTTAGAGATCCAGCTTGAGGGGAGTTCCGTACTCTTCAGAGAAGACGGTACGCGCGGTGCTGAAGCGGCCGCCGTTGTACTTGTCCACTCCCTTGAGATGGCCGATGCCGAGCAGGGCTACCACGGCGTAGCTGAGGGGCAGGCGCAGTGCCTCGCGCACCTTCTGCGGCTCGAAGCCTTCCATAGGCGCGGTGTCGTAACCCAGCACCTCGGCCATCAGCAGCATGTGGGTGAAGGCGATCATCACCTGGCGATTGAGCCAAGTGGCCATGTGCGGGTGGCCTTCGAGATAGTCGGGGATGGCGGTCTTGGCCCGCTCCGCATAACTCTCCATCATGCCGGCGGTGCGGCCCATGCGCAGCATCTCCTCCACGTCGCCGCTGCGCCAGCCATAGGCGTCGCCGCAGGCTACGATGACCGCGGAGGCCTCTTCTACCTTGGCCTGGTTATAGCTGGCGGCGCGCAGCAGCTTTTTCTTCTCTGGAGTACATACCACAACGAAGCGCCACGGCTGCATGTTGTAGCTGCTGGGCGCTTGCAGGCCGGCGAGGAGAACTTTCTGGAGATCGGAATCTGGAATCGGGATTCCGTCGAAGCCAGGCGTCGCTCTGCGCTCGGCAATCGCCTGGGACAGTGGCTTCTCCATCAACTCGCCTTTCCGCCGCCTAATAGAACCTGTTCACGCTCCCCCGTTTTGCGGGAGCCGCCTGTCTTCAAAATCCGTGGCGGAATCCGCCTTCGGGGAAGCTTAGTAGATCCGGGGTCTTTAGTGGATCTGATCCATCGGCTGCTCGATTGCAAAGGGCTGTTGACCGGGAGCGTTGGCGAAGACCCATAACCCGTGAAATGCCTCCCGCAATTGTGGATATTCAGCCAGCATCGCGCTCATCAACCCCAGAATGCGCGTGCGCGCGGCGACCGGATCGCTAACGTCGGGAACGGAATATTCGACTACCAGATCAAGTCCCCCCAGCGAACTGTCGGTGCGCAGACCGGTAATGGTGTAGCTCTGTCCATTGTGGGTCAATACAGCGGGAGCGGTTCCCGGCAGGCCTTGCGCTTTGACCTCGCTTTGTTCCTGCAGGAGTTTTTGCAGGTTGGGCGTGCTTATGAACCCTACAGGCAATGCCAGGTCGGCGGCAATCCGATAGTAGAAATGCGCATTCCACGCTTGGCCTTTCTGCGCGTATTGGCGCGCCTTGGTCCAATACCATAGGCTGCCATGCCCAGCATCTTCCAGGGGCTTGGAAAAGAAGCCGGCGAGCTTCCACTGGGTGGGGCCAGTGCCTTGCAGCAGCAAGCCGAATTGCTGCGGGGCTTTGACGCCCGTGGCATGCGCCACCACCAAGCCGTAGGCTCCCGGCGGCAGTCCAGGAATGCCGACTTCCTCATGCAGCGAGGCGTTTTGAGAGTCGCAGAAGAATTGAACTTCCGACTGCTGCTGCTTCAGATCAGAAGCGTCGAGGCTATACATTGCGTCTATGGTGATGGTGGCTCCGGAGATGAGCGGAGCCAAGCGCTGGATGTTGTTGGCGATGGACTGAAATTGCGCGGCTACGGTCGGAATGGTGCTCGCCCGAACCTGCGCGGCGCTTCCGGCGGCGACCTGCTGCAATAGGGCGCGCGCCGCCTGTTCCATTGAGGTGCGCGTCTGCGGCGTCATCTCACCCTGCAGCGTGCAACTGACGGCGAAGAGCGGCCGCGGAACCAGGAGGGCGAGAAGCAAGCTCAACGCCAGCCCGAGGGCTGTGCGAAAGGCTGCTGAGGAAGCCGGCTTGGCAGCGGTATGGCGTATGAGCGGATATGAGTCTGTCATCTAAAATTCCCAGAACTGACTTTCACTAACTGGTGCAAGTGAAATAAAGCATAGGACTTGGGGGGATGCCAATTGCGGCGCAGAGCCTATCCGAGCGACGCGGGGAAGGGTCTCCGGGACCAGTTCGCATTCCCTAAGAACCACTGCTAGTCTAGTACAGAGATGCGGGACGACGCTCCCGGGCAGGCTGGAGCCAGAGGCAAAAACGAATGCTTCACCTCATCAGTCACGAGAAATTGGATGGCGATGGCTTGGCCGACGGAGCTTTCGGGCCGGCCAAAGTCTGTGACGAACACTACGTGCTTTCGCGCCCGCCGCATCGGCTGAGGAGATTTCTGCGGCGAAGCCTCTTCGGCAGCCTGCTGCTCAGCCTGATGGGATGTATTCCATTGCCGCCAATCCCTCTGCCTTCGCTGACGCCCGCCCTGGAGGCGCAGGCTTACCGGCGGCGCATCCGCGGAGGAGAGATGCCCGGGATTCCTAATCAGCCGCCTGCGGGACAGGCGCCCAGGCAGCCCGCGCAACCGGCGCCATCCGTCAGCGCGCCACCGGCCCAGCCAACTGCCGCTCCTTCTGGCGCGGCAGCGACGGCCAATTCGACCCCTGGGCAGAACTTGCCGACATCCCTGCTGGATCAGCCGGCGCAGCCTGCAAAGATCGAATTTTCCGCGAAATCGCTCTCGATCCAGGCCGACAATTCGAGCCTGGGCGCGATTTTACGCGAGATTGCCAGCAAGAGCGGGATGCAGCTCCAAGGCTTCCGCCAGGATGAACGGGTATTTGGGAGCTTCGGTCCGGGGACGCCCCGCGAGGTGCTGGATGATCTGCTCAACGGCGCGCCCTACGATTTAGTGATGGTGGGAGATCTGAGCAATGGCGCGCCACGGCAGCTCATCCTCTCTACTTCGACCCCGGGAGGCCCGACTCCACCGTCGCCGCAAGAAATTGCCGCTCAACAACGCGAGTTCGCTTCGCCTCCGACCCCGATACGCATGCCGGAAACCGTTCGCCAGATGCCGCCCAGCGCCAATCCTCAGCGGGTGAAATCGCCCCAGCAGCTGCTGCAGGAATTGCAGCAGATGCGCGCGCAACGCCAGCAGGGCCAGCAGCAACGCCAGCAGCAGGGCCAGCAGCAGGGCCAGCAGCAATAGTGCAGTCCTTCGCGGGGATGGCGCAAAGCTTTATAGGGCCGCAGCAGAACCTTCCCCGTCAGACCGCCGGCCATCGTAGAACCGGCCCAGGCGTCCGCCCGCGGCAGCGGAGGGGTCCGCTGTTTGCTCCCGGGGATGAAGCAGCTCTCTCCACTTCGGCGGCGCAAGGGCCGCCTCCGGTCGAGATGACAGGGTTTTCTTGAGCAGATTCCTTGCGAGACTGAGAGAAAGGGCCGCTGCGGAGGAGCAAGGAAAAGCTGGTTGCCTGTAGGAATGACAGAGAGAACGGCAAAGGCGCGTTCCTCGTGGAGGGGCAGATGGAAGGTGCGACGTTAAGGCTGATGCAGCAGGGGCGCCTTGCTCCGCTCCATGCGGATGGAACGGGCATGCAGGCGAAGCGCGGTAAAAAGCCCCTTGCAAATCGCGTAGCTCACTATTACTCCAAAGGCCATCGCGGCCAATGCCGCGGAGACCAACATCACCATAATCATCGTATTCTGCATTTCGCCTTCGATCCCGAGCCCACAACCACCCAGGTTCCGACTCCGTCACTCAACGCGCCTTCCCTCAATTCTCGTGCGCTGTCTGTGATTGTGCCAGAAGCCTTGGAACGTTGACCCTCGTTTCTATTGCCAAATAAGATACCTAAGTAGCACTTTCAAAAAACGACGCACATATCACTTGCATGAATCCATCCCCGGTTCCCAATCACCCAACCCGCCTTAAAAGGTGGACTGCTGTCTGGTCCGGCCTGATTCCGATTGCTCGCTAAGCACCATGTCCATCACTCACATCTCGGTGCGGGGAGCACGCCAGCACAATCTTCGCGACATCGACGTCCGCATCCCGCGCAACTCGCTCACCGTGGTGACCGGCCTCTCCGGTTCGGGCAAATCTTCGCTCGCCTTTGACACCATTTACGCCGAAGGCCAGCGGCGGTATGTGGAGACGCTCTCGGCGTATGCACGCCAATTTCTGGATCAAATCGAGCGTCCCGACGTGGATTCCATCGAGGGCCTGAGCCCGGCTATCTCCATCGAACAGCGAACCACCAGCCGCAGCCCCCGCTCTACTATTGGCACCATCACCGAGATTTACGACTACTTGCGCCTCCTTTATGCATCGGTAGGCATTCCTCACTGTCCCAAGTGCGGACAGCCAATCTCGCGACAGAGCCCGGCCCAGATGGTTGAGCGCATCCTGGCGCTGGAGCCGGGCGCGCGCGTCACCATCTACGCCCCTGTAGTCCGTGGGCGCAAGGGCGAGTTCCGCGAGCTGCTGGACTCACTGGACCAGCAGGGCTTCCGCGCCCGCATCGACGGAGAGTTGCGCGATCTGGCCGACCCAATTCAACTGGAGCGGCGTAAAAACCACACGATTGAAGCCGTAATCGACCGCGTGGTGCTGAAGCCCGGGGTGGAGAAGCGGCTGGAAGCTTCCGTCACCAAAGCGATTCAGGTGGCCAACGGTCTGGTGCTGGTCGGGGTTTCCGGCGGAGAGGAACAGCTTTACTCCTCCTCCATGGCCTGTCCCGACTGCGGCCTCGACATTCCCAAATTGGAGCCGCGCAGCTTTTCCTTCAATAGCACTTATGGAGCATGCAAGGAATGCCATGGGCTAGGCAGTATCTATGACTTTGATCCGGCAAAGGTTGTGGTGGATTGGTCCAAGCCCCTGCTGCAGGGCGCGCTGGGACCGGGAGCGGGTTCCCGGTATCTGGCCCGGCTGGTGGAACTGGCTGCGGCGCGCTACAAAATCGACTTGAGCCTGCCCTTCGACGAACTGGGAGCCAAGCAGCAGAAGCTTCTGCTCTATGGCCCGAGCCAGCAAGAGGCGCCACGCACCGGCTTCCACGGCATTCTGGCATATCTGCGCGATTCGTTGGAAGATTCCCGCTCGGAAAGCTATGGCGAGTGGCTGATGAACTACATGTCGGCAACCACTTGCCCGGCCTGCCAGGGGCAGCGGCTGCGGCCGGAGTCGCTGGCGGTGAAGGTCGGCGGTCTCTCAATCTCAGAGTTCACCGCGCTGCCGCTGACGGGGGCGCTGGAGGCGGCGCAAAATCTGGCCTTTACCCCGCGCGAGGCTTTGGTGGCCGAACGCCTGCGTAAGGAGATTGTCGAGCGGCTGGAGTTCATGATCGCCGTGGGGTTGGGGTACCTCTCGCTGGACCGCGGCTCGGCGACCCTTTCCGGGGGGGAGAGTCAGCGCATCCGCCTGGCAACCCAGATCGGCTCGCGCCTGCGAGGCGTGCTCTATGTGCTGGACGAGCCCTCGATCGGACTACACCAGCGCGACAACCGGCGCCTGATCGAAGCGCTGGAATCGCTGCGCGAACTGGGCAACACCGTGCTGGTGGTGGAGCACGACGAGGAGACCATCCGGCATGCCGACTACGTGCTCGACCTGGGACCGGGCGCGGGCAAGCTGGGGGGCGAGGTCGTGGCCGCGGGCACGCCGGAGGAGATCATGGGCACCCCGGCCTCGCTGACCGGCCAATATCTTTCCGGTGCGCTGACGATGGCGCCGCGCCGGGCTCCGCGCCCCTCCAATGGCCATTGGATTACGGTGGAGGGCGCGCGCGGCCACAACCTCAAAAATATTCGAGCCCGCTTTCCTTTGAAGGCGATGACGGTAGTCACCGGCGTTTCCGGCTCCGGCAAGAGCACGCTGATCAATGAGACGCTCTATCCGGCGCTGGCGCGGCTGCTCTACAAATCCCGCCAGGAGGCGATGCCGTTCACGGCGCTGGAGGGGGCGTCGGAGATCGACAAGGTGGTATGGATCGACCAGTCGCCTATCGGGCGCACCCCACGCTCTAATCCGGCGACCTATACCGGGGTTTTCTCCGCCATCCGCGAGATCTTTGCCCTGCTGCCGGAATCGCGCGAGCGCGGCTATAAGCCGGGACGCTTCTCCTTCAACGTCTCCGGCGGCCGCTGCGAGGCCTGCCAAGGCGAGGGCCAGCGCCGCATCGAGATGAACTTTCTGCCCGATGTTTACGTCCTCTGCGAAGTTTGCAACGGACGCCGTTACAATCAGGAGACGCTGGCGGTCAAGTTCAACGGATACTCCATCGCAGACCTGCTGGAGCTGCCGGTGGAGGACGCGCTGCCGATTTTGGCGGATATTCCCCAGGCGCGGCAAAAACTGACCACGCTGGTGGAGGTGGGGCTGGGCTACATCCATCTGGGGCAGTCGGCGACCACGCTTTCCGGCGGCGAGGCGCAGCGCATGAAGCTGGCGCGCGAACTCTCCAAGCGGCAGACCGGCCGCACCCTTTATCTCCTCGACGAACCGACTACCGGGCTGCACTTCGACGACGTGCGCAAGCTGCTGGAGGTGCTGGACCGGCTGACCGCACAAGGAAACACGGTGATCGTGATCGAGCACAACCTTGACGTGATCCGCAGCGCCGATTGGGTGGTTGACTTGGGACCGGAAGGAGGCGGGGAGGGCGGCCGCATCGTAGCGGAGGGCACGCCATCGGAGGTGGCTGCTACACTGGGCTCGCACACGGGGGAATTCCTGCTCCGCTACTTTCCCAAGGCCAGCGTGCCGGTTTCCCCGCTTCCGGTGGCACAGCAGGAGCGGGGAGTGAACGGCCGGGCGGCCCGAGGCGCAGCCAAGGAGCCGGTGCGCAGAGCCAAAACTACAAGATCGCTGAAAACCTCCGGTTCCAAAGCTCGCTGACGCGCCATGTCGAACGATTCGGAAACTCCGCCCCCCTCCGCCTCCCTACCCGGCAGCTCCGCTAACGCTGGCTCGGACGATTCCCTCTCCGACCCTGCCGATCATCCCGGTCATCCCGGTCATCCCGATCATCCCGATCATCCCGGTCATCGTCATCATCCCGGTCATCCCGATCATCCCGATCCTTCCACGGGAGAAAGCTGGGTGCGGCCGCTGCCGCAGCCGGGAGCCGACCTCTTGCCGCCGGGAGTGCTGGAAACCTCGGCGCCGCCCTGGGGGGGAATCCCTGCCTTTGGCGAGCGGCCAACGGAGGAGCCTGGGCTACCCGCGCCGCCGCCCCGAGCTCCGCGCGCGCGGCCTATCCCCAACCTGGGACACACGCTGCTGCTGCTGATCCTCGCGGCGGTAACCCTCTTCGCGACGGAACTTGTAGTGTTCAGCGTTGCTATGGCCACCCACATCTTCGGGCACGAAAGCTCGGAGCAGCTTCTGCGGGAGCCGCGGCTACTGATTCCCTGCATGGCGATCAGCTATCTGGTCATCGTGGCCTTGGCGTGGCCATTCTTCAGCAATCTCTGGCAGGAGCCGTTCCCGCGGGGAGTACGCTGGAACGCGGCCGCGGTACGACGCCGCGGCTATCTTTTTCTAGGCGTTGGCGTGGCTCTGAGCATCTGCGTGCAGCTGCTCTCCAATTTCCTGCCCATTCCCAAAACGCTGCCTATCGACAACTTCTTCCGCACGCCGGCCGATCTTTGGCTGGTGGCAATTTTCGGAACGCTTCTGGCGCCGGCCTGCGAAGAGCTCGCCTTCCGCGGTTTCCTGCTGCCGTCTCTGGCGTCGGCATGGGACTGGATGGCGCGGGGCGGAAACCGGCGGGGGAACGGCCGTTTAGGACGCGATCTCTCGCAATGGGCGCGGGCCATTCAG
>Ga0207933_1001231_pt1 | contig 20372 bp, 16 predicted proteins | sample NGESurdeep092012_4_FD_184488 | JGI IMG/M metagenome (GOLD analysis project Ga0207933, IMG submission 184488) | Arctic peat soil microbial communities from Barrow, Alaska - NGEE Surface sample F53-3 deep-092012 (SPAdes) | ecosystem: Environmental > Terrestrial > Soil > Wetlands > Peat ...
CTAAGCTGTGGCGGCTCGGTCTCGGTGGAACGTAACCCAACTGGTGCCGGTGGCTCGAGTGGCATGAACAGCGGCGGTTCGAGCGCGGTGGGTAGTGGTGGTTCGAGTGCCGTGGGCACCGCTGGCGGCCTCAGCCTTGCCGGGGGTGCAGGTGGCTCGAGCGCCCTGCAGGCCGGATCGTTTGAATGTCCACCCGCGCAATGGGAATGCGCAGGCTACGGGTGCTCTGTTGAGTTCTCATCCTCGAGCGGTACCCTCCCGACGGGTTGCGTCTGCAATCTCGCGCGTCCGCAGTCCGCCGCCGACTGTAGCGCGAGCGAAGCGTTGGTCTGCGCTCCTGGTTACAACACTGACAGCGTATCGACCTCATCCCCACCTCCCTCGACCTGGGGTGGTACCACGCACGTAGGTTGCTCTTGCGTGCCTCTGTCCCTCCCTGCCACGTACGAGGCTTGTTCGGCGGCGTGCTCAGCCGCCTCTCTCGGCCCGGAGTGTGGGATGGCCTCCGAGACGACTTGCGATGACGCTGGCGTGTGCACGGCCACGTCCGCGGACGTCTTGCGTCAAGACGGCATCTTGTGTGGCTGCGCGCCCGTAGGCCTCAAGTAGTCGGCGCGTCCGGCGCGAAGTGTCATCTCCGGCGAGGGTGCGTTCGAAAACGTGGTCGAGAATCTCGCGCGCGAGGATGTTCCGCTCTGGGAAGTCGGTCGAACGTACCTCGGATTCTACGATTCCGGCTTCACCCAGTCGGAAATCGCCGCCCGCATCGCCAATGCCGCCGCTGGTCACTCGTGCCCTGAGCCGCCTCGGACTCCTTCAAATAGTCGGACAAGTCGTCGAAGATGAAGCGGAACGCGGCTACTAGAAATGCCACCAAGCCGAGCAAAGCGCCGACCCGCAGCAGAGACTGCTGCAGGTTGGGCATCTCTTTCGACGCGAGCACGTCGGCCGCCCCGAGCGCTTTTTGTGCCGCGTCGTCGGTTTGTTGAATGCGCGCCTGAACGTCTTCATCGGCCTCGCCCACCGCGTTCTTCACGATGCCGTCGATCTGAGTGATGTGTAGGCCGATGATCTGATCGACGTGGTCGAGCTAAGCGGTGAGCTTCTCGTCGACGGTAGTGATGAGCTTGTTCTCGTCGTTCACCAGCTGTCGCTCGAGCGCGCCGAGGCCGCCGAGCGCCGTCGCGACCGTCGTGTTGGCGCCCGCGACGACCTGAGCGATGCGCGCGGTCAGAATGCCGTCCGCTTGCAACGCCGCGTTGTTCACCGCCCCGTTGACGCGTTAGCCCGCGTGATCCATGTCGGCGTTCACGCGCGTGTCGACGTTGGCGACGAACCGATCCGCCGTGCCTTCCACGTTCGCGATCGTGGGCGCGCTGGCGGAGTTCAGAAAACCACCCAGCGGCTTACCCAAGAAATTTCCGATCGAACCCAGCACATCGGCGTGAGCCGGCCGTGCCTCGAATAGCCACAGCGCGGAACCACACAGCCCTGCCGTGACCCAGATCGCTCTGGCGCTCGTGAGTCGCCGCCTCCGCTTCGTCATGATCTCGCTGACTCCGTCGCTAGCTTCGCCGCAGAACGCGCGCTCGATCCATGGTCATTGGTTCGGGCCGAGGGCGCCCGCCGTGGTCATTCTTGCGGATCGGCATGCATCGGCTCGCGCTCGGCGCGCACTAGCGTTAGAAAAGGACCGTTCCGCGGAGTGCCCGCGCTGCTGGAGGAGCGGAGGATCGACGATGTTCACTCGACAAATTGCCTTGGTCTCCGAAGCGGCGAATGTGGACATGGCCACGGTCGCGCGCGTGAGTGCCGCACTGCAACAACAAGTGGTTCGGGATCTGGCGCCGATCTGGGGAGTCTCTGCCACGGTCGATCCGTTCCCGTCGCTCGATCAAGTTCCGCCCGCCTATTGGCCGATCATCGTCACGCTCGAAGGACTTCCCGAAGGTGACCTCGGTTTTCATCAGGACGAAAATGGACAGCCGCACGCTTGGGTAGAATGGAGCGACAGCTGGTCAATCACCGCCAGCCACGAGTGCTTGGAGATGCTGGTCGACCCCTCGGGCAATCAGCTCCAAGCAGCGCCTGGGCCGAACGACTCCGGCACCGTGCAGTACCTAGTGGAAGTGTGCGACCCGTGCCAAGACGCGACCTTCGCGTACCATATCAACGACACGCTCGTTTCGGACTTTTATACGCCGGAATTCTTCGGCCTGACGCTTCGGTCGGGCGCGCGCTACAGCTCACAAGGGAACATCCAGAGGCCGCTGCAGATCTTGCCGGGAGGCTACTTGAGCTTCCGCGATTTCGGCAGCAACAATTGGCACCAACTGGCCGGCGACGGAACGCTCACGCAGCTTGGCGCATTGAATCTCGGAACGGCGAGTCTGCGGGAGCGCATCAACGGTGCGACGCCCAATCACTTGGCTGGTACACATCTGACGGCTGACCAAGTGCAGCAACGCGTCGGCGCGGCGCGCGCGAGCACGAAGCGGGTAGCCGCGCAACGGGCTCAAAAATGGCGCGAAGCAGCGCTGGCGCGCAGAACAGAGAGGACGAATCGATGAGCGTTTCCAAGTTTCTAGCAGATGTGGCACGGGGCTACCGCGCCGAGACGATGGTCGGAGCGATGGTGTTTCTGAGGCTCGAACGCCCGCTCGATCAGCTGGTTCGGTTGGCGCTCGCAAACCAAGCTCCGCATCGGGGCAGGGCAAGCCCTTGGTCGCATTGCTTCTTGTTGGCCGAGGCGTATCACGGCCCGGATACCAAGATCTTCGACTGCACGTTGCGCAATGCGCAAGGTCAAGTGGAGTTCGCGCAGCCGCTGAACGCAGCGTTGCAGCGCCTCCTTGAGGCGCCCGGCGGAATCTACGAAGGGGTCGTCGGCGACTACGACGACCCTTGCGTTACCGCGCGCGGAGTCAAGTGGTTGCCCGGCCTGGATATCGGGGAACAGAAGGCGCTCGTGGATCAAGCGCTGGCGTTGAAGGCTCGCGGCGTGGGCTATGATTTGCCGCGCTTCACCCGCGAGCTCGTGGCGCTCATCCTCGGTAGTGGCGGGCGGGCCAACGCCTCCAGTCTGTTTGCCAGCGCGTTCGCTCAAAAGGTGTACCGAGAGGCGCTCGGCGCTCTCGGTGATTTCGCGAGCGGCGTGCACGACACGGACACCACCTTCGCCGACATTTGGTACTCACACAAAGGCATCGGCATCGTCGACGTTCACGCCGATGAAGCCGTGCACGACGCGCGCACGATCAGTCTTTTCGCGGACAGAGGGCCCGCGCTTGCCCTGGAAGCGCAAGGGCCGCCCGCGCTGCTGAGCTCCGCGCCGCCCTCCGGCACGCGCGCCGAGATCGAACGAGTGCTGGCGAAGCTCAGCGCCGATCCGAAGCTCGCTGCCACGCTGCCGAACTACGCGCAAGTCCGGGGTACGCTCGAAAACGCGGTCACTCAGCTCAATCGGATCGCCGCGCAAGGGGCGCTCGGTCAGTCGAGCGCGCTCCTGCACACCGACGACATCGACCTGTCACTCGTGCTGAGTGCGATCAGCACTCCGAAGCAACCGTCCGAGCTCTCACCGCTCTTCGGACGGGACATCGTCGGCTTTCACCAATACGAGGATCTCGACGCTTCTTGGATTGCATCGCTGTGGAACCGACTCACCCGCTCGAAGGTGCCGTTCCCAACGGCCAAGCTGGTGACGGACGTGGTCTATCCGGTCCCCGACGAGTTGACGATCGCCATCGCGGGAGACTGGGGCACCGGCAACCCTTCATCGTCGAATATCGCCAAGCAAATCCAGGCGCTCAACCCGGATTACACGATACACCTCGGTGACGTCTATTACTCCGGGACGGAGTCCGAGGAACGCACTCGCTTCGTCGACCCGTGGCCCGCTGGAAAGGTCGGCTCACTGGCGCTGAACTCGAACCACGAGATGTATTCCGGCGGCCACGGCTACTTCGGAGTCGCGCTCGCCGACAAGAAATTCCGCACGCAGCATGGTTACAGCTACTTTGCGCTGACCAACAGAACCTGGCTCATCATCGGTCTCGACTCGGCGCACGGCAGCAGCGGCATGTACGGGGACGGCGTTCTCAACGATCAGCAGCTGCAATGGCTGAGCGCGCTCGTGAAGAGCGACGTCGCCCGCTCCGGCAGCGGGTTGAAGAACGTGCTCGTGCTCACACATCACGAGGGCATCGAGATGGACGGCAAGCGCACGGGCTTGTTCTCGCAAGTCACCTCCGCGCTGGGTGAAGGGCCGCATCGTTGGTACTGGGGGCACGTTCACTCCGTGGCCGCCTTCAAGCCGATCGACGTCGTCGGCGCCCAGCTGCGCGCGCGCTTGGTCGGGCATGGCGGCGTGCCCTATGCACCGGATCCTTTGACCCCTGCGATCTCCTGGACCGAGAACGCCCTGGCCGATGATCCGCAAATCAAGAGCCGAGCGCGCAATGGCTTCGCCCTCCTCAGGTTCACCGCTGACGGACTAGAGGAGACGTTCTACGACGAGCTCGGCAACGTGCGCTGGCGCGGGCCTTGAACAGAGAGAGCGAGGCGCAGCATGGCTGATCCCCCGGAGCAGCGCATTCATTGGCCGCCGAAGTTCGATCCGAGCCGCGCTCCGGTTCACGTGCGGAACGAGCTGGTTTCGCAGGGCCAACCGGAGCTCGTCTTTGCTTGGCTCGTTCGCGCTGTTCGTTGGCCCGAGTGGTACGACAACTCCAGCGACGTTCGGCTGCCCGAGTCAGCTCGAGATCTCGAGCTAGGAATGCAATTCTCCTGGCGCACGTTCGGCGTGTCGCTGGTGAGCGTGGTGGAAGAGCTGGTGCCGGGGCAGCGAATCGCTTGGAGAGCGCGCTGCTTCGGCTTGCTCGCGTACCACGCTTGGCTCATCACCCCGACCTCCGGCGGCTGCAGCATCCTGACGGAAGAAACTCAGTACGGCGCGCTAGCGCGCCTGGGTCAGCTCTTGATGCCGAAGCGCATGCACGCGGGCCATGACCGCTGGTTGAACGGCCTCGACCGCGTGGCGAAAACCGGAGCTCCGTAGCCGAAGGTCGGGGCGCACGCGCGTTCGAGCGCCGCCTTCAGTGTGCGTCCAGGTGCTCGGCGATCAGCGGGAAGACGTTGCGCACCGCATTTTTCCCGAAGATACAGTCGATGTGGCCGTAGCCCGGGATCAGGTGGCGAGCGTACTGCTGCGCGCCGTTCGTCTGGCACAACAGGTCGTAGGTCAGCTCGGTGCTGCGCGGCAAAAAGCACTCGTTTTGCGCGCCGTGAATGAAGGTGATCGGCAGGTTCAAGCGAGCAATCTGCGGCAGGTAACTGTTTTCCCCGTTGGCCGTCACGACGAAGCCCTTGCGCACCATCGTCGCTAGGTGCTCGAAGGACCTGACGTTACCGACTCCGAACATTTCGTGCAACGCGTCGTGGGTCGAAGCATCGAGCTGCTCGTGCTGGTAGAGAGACGAGTACATGAACGTGATGCGGTGACAGACCGCGCTCCGGCACCGCCCTTGCGCTTCGGTCAGCGCGTTCAGCCCGAGCGCGCGATCATACAGCTGGCTCAGCCAACCTTCGCGCTGATCGGCATAGGCGGTCAGCGATGGAATGCCGAGATCTTTCAGGAGCGACGGCACGTGCAAACCGCATTTGAGCGCCGTCACCGGTGGCGCGACGATGTGTGCCGCAATCTGTGATGCGACGATCGAGCGCACGCCTGACAGGCCCGCGAGCATCGCCATGAAGAAGGTCGTCGAGCCGTAGCAATGCGCGACCACCTGGACGCTCGCGGCGCCGCTCAAGCTTCGAATGGCGGCGATCGCGGCGGGGTAATCTTTGGTCGCGACATCATCCGCCGTCCATTGCCCGCTGGAGGCCGAGAGCGCGATGCTATCGCGAAAATCCAGCAACCAGACGTCGTAGCCGCGCGCGCACAGGTATTCGACCAAGTTCGTCTCAATCGTGTCGATGCTGAAGATCAGGCTGGAAACGCCCAGCCCGTGCGAGAGCATCACCGGGCCCTTGAGCCCGCCGCGATAGCGGGTGAGCCGTAGGCCGACACCGTCGCTCGCCTGGAACACGTGGACCTCCGGGATGGGCGCTCGAAGGGGTCGCTTTTTGCGCGGCAGCGCGGTCGGATCGAGCAAGGTTGGGCCGAGGGTGATTCCGCCGTAAGTCTCGAACAGCGTGCCTGCGAAAAATTTGCCGAATTCAGCGACGGCCCCCAGCCGGGCCACGAGAGACTGCGCGTTGACCGCTTTCATGGTCGTGAGCTGGCGCACGAAATCCGCAGGGTAAATGTGCAAGATGCCCTTGCCGATCACCGGCGCCTGCTCGTCGGTGCCGTCGCGCAGGGTGATGTAGAGCGTGGTGGTGGCCGGCCACATTTCGGTGATCGAGGCGTCACGCACGACCTTGAAGCCGGTGAAGTAGTAGCTGCGGCCTTCCACGGACGAGAGCCCCATGCGGTAGACCATGTTGCGTGTGTCGACCTGCTCGCGGTTCTCGACGAAGAGCAAGAACGTGCCGTCGTTGACCATCAGCGGTGCGCTCGATAGAGCGGGCGCCTTCACGCTGCCCACCATCCGCGCCACGTGCTTCGGGTCACGCAGCATCGCCTGGACGTCCTCCGTGACGATGGTCAGAACGAACTCGAATGGAGAATTGTCGCTGACACCACGGCGTTCACCCTCCGCGTAGTCGTTGTCACCGCGCACTTGAGTCGAGAAGTGCCCCTTCATACTCTCGGTAAACTCGACGCCGGGAACCGTGGGCGTCTCGACCACCGCTACGGGCGGAGCGAACGTGTAGTCGATCTTCCAACCTCTGTCTCGAGCCAACAAAGCACAACAGCGCTCGGACAAGGCCGTGATCGTGAGTAGGGGATTCACGCCCAGGGACCGCGGCATGATCGATCCATCCGTGACGTACAGATTCTCGTAGACGGCGTCGCCGGTCGCTGAGGCGAACACCTGCCCCTTGTGATTGATGACGCCACCTTCGGCGCGCTCGGCCATCCCGCAGCCGCCGAGCGGGTGCACGGTGACCAGGCTGTGCTTGAACAGCGGGGTCCACAGCGGATTTTCGACGAACGTGCCCCCGAGCGCTGCGGTCGCGTCGAACAACGCACGATTCGCGCTTTGAAAGACGGGCCGATCACCGACGTTGGGCCAAACGATGCGCAAGCGATCGGCCTCGAGCTGCAGCTGACCGTCGCTTCCGTCGTGTCCCATCACCAGATACGTCTGCGTGTTGGCGGTGGCTCCGTGGTATGGGCCGAGCAACACGTCTTCGTACTCTCGAACCTTCTCGCGGACTTTGTCCCAAATACCCGCATCGGTGTCTTTCCCGACCAGGTCTGAGGCGGCGGCGAGCGCGGTAGGGAGCAGGGCTGCGATGGCACCGGGAATTGCGCCTTCTTCGATCACCAAGCCCCGGTCGACCTGCGCGGCCCCCCGCAAATCGATCATGCCGCTGATGCACGGTCCCACCGCGGTAGCGCTGGCCGGGTTACGGTGACCGAAACCGATGCCGTCGATGCCCGAGTCGTTGTTGTAGCCGAAGCCGAGCACGTCGGCGTTCCCCGTGAACCCGTACCCCGTGCGCGCGGAGATGGGCAGACCCTGCGCGCGCGATCGCAGTAGCAGCTCGGTCGACCCGAGCGCGCCCGCCGCGATGACCACCAGGTCAGCATCCACGAACAGCGTGGGCGCGTCGAACGCCTCGCGACCGCTGTCGAGCAATTGATAGTGGATGCGCCAACCATTTCCGGTGCGCTCCAGATGACGGACGCTCACTTGAGTGAAGATCTCGGCGCCATGATTTTTGGCATCCGGCAAATAGTTCATTGCCGTCGTGTTCTTGGCCCTGTGATTGCAGCCCGACACGCAGTCTCCGCAGCGAATGCATTGGGATTGCTCCACGCCGACGTGATTGACGCCATCTTGAAATGTGACGTTGATTGGCGGGCGCTTGAACGGCGCTTGCAGTTTTTCCGCGGACTTCTGCAGGGCGCTGAGCTTCGGCAAGCTCGGCGGATCCGGATACGGAGTGGGCTTCAGCATGTCTTCGGCGTGCCGATAACACTCTGTGAGTAAGCCCGGCACGTCCGCGAGCAGCTCGGCGGGCCAGCGAGGGTCTTCGAACACCCGTGGTTCTGCGCGTAGCGCCACGTTTGCGTTGACGAGCGACGTGCCACCGAGCCCACAACCCATGAACACGTTCAGCTCCTTATTGATCCTGAAATCGAAGAGCGCAGTGCGCGAGCCGACGTGTCCTTCGGGCGAGTCGGTCTGCATTTGCTCGATCGCCTCCGGTTCGGTGTCGGGAAACTCACCGGGCGAAAATTCTTTTCCGCGTTCGAGCAGGCAAACTCGTTGACCGGCGCGCGCGAGACGAGACGCAGCCACACTGCCACCGTAGCCCGAGCCAATCACGACTATGCTGTAGTGCTCTGCGAGCGTTTCAATAGCTGAGGACAGTCGCGCCATGCAGTGCGGATAGCGTGGTCGCACCGGACCAGCAATGGTCATTTCTAGAACGCGGACTCAGACTTCCTTTGCGCCCACGATTCGATATCGTCGAAAGCCGCCAGGCTACGCCCGTGTCGGAGGAGCGTGGTAGCCACGACAACTATCGAATACCCAGCTCACTTCACCGTTCGCAAGGTGGCGGCGAGCGGGCGCATTCGCTGGAGGAGCGCGCTGGTCACGATCGGACACGCACTCGAGGGCGAATCGATCGGAATCGAAGAGCGCGACGGCATGCACCACGTCTTCTTTGCTGACGTCCGTCTCGGTTTCCTTGATGACGAAAGGCCGGAGCTCGGACTCGTTCGTCCACCGGTGACGTGTTGGGCGAGGGTGAAATAGCTAAATAGGTGGAGAGGGCCGAGATGTCACCTATGTCACCCGGACACCTGTCACCCATGTGCCCGGCGGGCCAGAGTGTTACCCATGTACCCTCTTGCACACAGAATCGGTGTTCAGGTCGCGTCGGAACAGCTGTTCAAGTGCTTCCGGAATACGCACCGCGCTCATGTGGCTGGAAAACTGGTCTCTTCACTTTCCTTGCCGCCACGATGAGCTGCTGCCGCAGAAGGACGTTCTCGGTCAGCAGCTCGGAGCGGGAGCGCAGCAGGTCACTCGCGAGACCACCAACGATCGAGCAAGGCCTCCGCCGCAGCGCTTCGTAGACAGCTTTCGCGGTGGCGGCGAAAGCCAGCCGCACCTTGCCAGCAACATGTCGGAGCACGAGACCGATCTGCTCCGAGACCACCCCCAACTTCAAGCCCCTGGTGAAATCCTCAACGATCCTAGGGCGGAGGAGCGAAGTAGCCAGGACAGGAGAAATGACTATCGGATCGCGCTTGTCTTTCGCTTAGAAAACTCGAGTCGCGGCTTCCCCCGCGCTGCGCTGATCGCGTTCATGGACACTGATCACCAACGAAAACTAGCCGCCCGCTTCAAGTCGCTTTCACTGGCATTGGCTGTCGTGTGCGCGTTCGCAGCGCGCCCAGCACGTGCCGACGGTCGGGAATTCAGGCCGAACATCAATCCTCCTGTTGTGCCCACGTTCCTGCATCTGAGTGGCGAGGCGGCGCTGGGTGATGCTTGGAGCCGCTCCAGCGTTGGACCCGCCGCAACCGCGGAGGTCGCTTTCATTCCCGGATTCCGTGTCTCCGACTTCGACTTCGATCCGGTGGTTCGCGGGCTCTACCTCAATCCGCACTTCGATCTCGCTTTGGGCGGGCGTATTGGCTCCCGCGTGAGCAGCGTGCTCGACGGCCTTCTGCCAATCTCGCTGCTCGCTGACGTGACCTACCTCACGGTTCACTCCCGAGTGCGCGCCGCTGCTGGGGCGCAGTTCGGGTTGGGCACTCTCCTAAATATTGGCGTCTGGGGGGGACGAGAGACGGTCAGTAACCGATGGTACGCAAATCTCGCGCTGTCGACCGACCTGATGAAGTGGGGCGACCCGATCGGAGCGATTCTCGAGCTGACTCCCATACAGGACCCCGGCCGTGGCCAACCCTGAAACCGGAGCGTGCTCAGTGAGGCCGTCAGGCGACCCGATTCCGTGGCGCAACTGGGCCGGAAACCAAGAGGTGTACCCGAGCGCCATTTACCGACCGAAGAATCTCGACGAGCTCGTGTGTATCGTGCAAGAGGTCACGGCCCGCAATGGGCGCCTGCGAGGCGTGGGGACCGGCCTTTCATTCTCGGATATTTTGCAGACGGACGACGCGTTGCTTCAGCTGACCGACTTGCGCGCGGAGGGCGATCCGGGCGCGCTGCTGCCGCTTGAGCAAGAACTGTGGACCAATCCCACTCCGGACGAGCCGCGCGTGCGCATTCCCGCCGGCGCGCGCATCGGGGCGCTCAACGACGCACTGGCTGCCGCTGGGCTCGCGTTCATCAATCTCGGGGGGTATGACGGTCAGACGATGGTCGGCGCGTTGTCGACCTCGACGCACGGTTCCGGGATCGGGCTCGGTCCGCTGCCGGATGCCGTGTTGTCGATTGATCTCGTGACCAGCCGGGGCAAACAACTTCGCATCGAGCCGGAAGGGGGCATCACGGATCGAGTCAAATTCGATCAGCGGTACCGCGGCAAGATGGATCTCTGCCAGTCGAACGACGTGTTTTACTCGGTCGTCGTTTCACTGGGCTGCATGGGCGTCATCGCCGCGGTGACGATGCGTGTGCGTGCCGCGTACCGCTTGACCGAACGGCGCACGATCGCGAATTGGTCTGAGGTGAAGCGTGAGCTTGCTGGCGGGGTCCTAAATCGATATCGGCACTACGAGGTCTCGCTGAATCCGTATCCGCAGCCCAGAGGAGACTACACTTGTCTCGTGACCACTCGCTCGGTGGCCAAAACCGACACTGCGAAGATCCCGCTACCCGAGAGCCGAACGCGCGCCGAGGCTTTGCTTTTTTTGGCCTCGAGCCAGCGCGGCATCTTGCGCATTGTGAATGAAACGCCGCGATTCATTCCGTACATCCTGGAGGAGGGGTTGCGTCAGCTCAAGACCGACGAGCATGTCGACGACAGCTACCGAATATACAACTGGGGCGACGTGAACACTGCACAGGTGATCTCGGGCGAATATTTCTTCGCCGTGGGCGACGTGAGCTACGCGACGTCGAGGTTGCTCGCGACCATCGCTGCGAACCGTCGACGCGGAGTGTGGCAAAACGGACCCATCTCGCTTCGGTTCATCAAGGAATCTCCTGCCTACCTATCCATGATGGCAGGTCGAAACTCGTGCTCCATGGAGATTCCGATGTTTTCCGGGGCGCCCGGCGCGGTCGAGGCCCTCCTCAGTTACGAGCAGACGGCGTACGAATGCGGAGGGCGCGTGCATTGGGGGCAAGTGCACGAGCTCAGCGGGCGCCCAGGTTGGCTGATGAGCTCCTATCCCAAGGCCCGCACCTTTCAGCGCGTGTACCGCACTCTCAACGCGCTTGGAACATTTTCCAATCATTTCACCGATCGGATGAAGCTGTGAGTGCGGAGCATCGCCGAAGTCGTCGGCATATCGTGAAAGCGGCGGCAGGTTCCGTGCTCGGCCTGGCCGCAGGCCTCGGCTCGCGTGGGGTACTCGCTCAGTCGCGTTCACGGTCGCAGGTGTTCGTGTTGCTCCGGGGCGGCGCAGACGGCCTAAGCCTGATCGTTCCGCACGCGGATCCCGCGTACTATCGCGCCCGGCCTCGCACCGCGATCGCGCCTCCCGGTTCGGCTGCTGCGTGCGCGCTGGACCTCGACGGCCAGCTAGGCATGCATCCACAGCTCGCAAGCCTGTCGCCACTCTATCGGCAGGGCGAGCTCGGAATAGTCGTCGCCGCTGGTCTGAGCGCAGCTCCACGCTTACATCGGGACGCGCAACGCGCCCTCGAGCAGTCGCTGGCCGAGCTAGCGGGCGAGCCGCTCGAAACCCAAGCACCATCCGCGCCCCTCAGCCTGCAATTCGAGCTGGTCGCGCGCGCGATCCGCGCCGAGTGGGCCTGCTCGCCGTTTCTCGTGAGCTCGGAGGGTTGGGATACGCACGCGGCTCAAGGGACGGCTAGTCGAGGCTATCTGGCGGCTCGGCTCGACGAGCTGAGCCGCGCCTTGCTGGAATTTCGAGGCCAATTGGCCGCCAAGTTCGAGCAAACTCAGATCGTCGTGCTGAGTGAATTCGGGCGCAGCGTCGACGAAACCCCGATGGGCGGCACGGATGACGGTCGCGCTTCCGTCGCGCTCGTGCTAGGTAATACGCCCTTCGCGGGCCGAATCAGTGGGCGCTGGCCGAGCCTCGAGCGTGAGGCGCTGGTTGCTGGCCGGCATCTGCCCATTGCGACCGACCTGACGCAGCTCGTTCGCGAATTGAGCACGACAGGTGGGCCGTCGTGACTTCGAATCGCACCGCACCAGCCTTGCTGTTCGCGCTATTCGGCTGCGGTTGCGCTGGATCGCAGAGCCCTTTGCGAGTCACGGACGTGTCCAGCGGTCAGGCCGTGACTGTGGTGGCCTCGGGCCCCAACGCTGACTTCCACGGCACGTACTTCTCCCCGCAAACGGGCACGCTGACACTCGCTCAAGACGGCCGATCGATATCAGGGACGTACAACGACAATCAGGATGGCTGCGAGATACACGGGACGGTGACCGGTAGCGTCTCGGGTGCTCTCGCAACGTTGAAGTGGACGGAGAGCTCCACCTGCACCGGAGCGCCGCCTTCTTGGGTCGACGGCGTGGCTCGACTTGCGTTCGATCCGGCGCGACCCGGAGACGGCATCGTGAGGCTTCTCGGGCAGCGTTCGGTGCGCCATGACGTATTCCAAGTTCATCACGGTGAGATGCATCACTTCGACCGCCTGAAGGACGCAACGCGGTGGACCGCCGAGAGCCTCGCGCATTCGCCTCCACTCGTGTCGCGCGGCAACGGTCAGCTCGACGAGACACCGGTCACGTCACCGCAAGCCATGACGACTCGCTTGGCGATCGTACGCAAGGCGTTGCGAGACGCTTCTGAGCAGGCATCTCCGTCCCAGACGCTTGTGCAGGACATCGCAGACGCTGAAGCTGCTCTGGAACAGGCGGAGAGCGCCGGGGCCGCTTGGCAACGCGGAGACGGACGCTACTTCTTGCAGGTGAAGTACTGCCTCGCGCCGCGGCTGTTACGCGTCGAACAGGAACTGTCCCTGCCCGGTCAAGCCGTGCCAGCTGGCTTGAGTGGCGTCGCGCCAGAACATCCTCCCTCGAACTGGGACGACTCGAGCTGTCCGTCGACGGGAGATCCCCGCTAAGCCGGCAATTCGAACCGAGCCGCGCGAGCCGGCGCGCAACTCATGGGTTCAGGTACAGCAGCAACTGCGAGGGTGCATCCGCTTGCATGGGGTACTCGATGTCCCGCACGCCTCCGACGAGGCCTTGGCATCCAGGCGGAGCCGTGAGGTAAACCTGGGGCTGCGCGCCGTCCGCAAAGCTAACCACCGCGAGTTGAGTGCCGGGCTGGATCGTTACCCCGGTCCAGTCCTGCGCCCAGGCGATGTTGTTGATCCGCATCGAACCAAAGCCACTCGGAATGGTCCGTAGTTCACGATTCTGCTTCTCGAAAAAAAACCAAGTCATGGCGTTGTCGGCTCCACTGGCAAGATGAAGTAGGTTTGATTGGCCTCCGGGAAGCGTGCTTTGGCGTGCATTCGCTGGCTCGCCCAAAGTGCTTGCTGTAGACGATAGTCAGCGTGGGTCTTGCCGTTGTGAGGGCTCGCGTTACGGTTCTCATCGAAGCGCTGGAGCTGTTGCGCAAAGAGCGTCACCCGTCGCAGGTCTGAGCCGGGCTTCAGGAGCTCGTGGATAGCGGCGATCACGTGAGCGTCCGAGGTTAGGGCTACGCCGTCCTCGACGGGCCAAGCGTCCGACGACAAGGTGGGAAATTCCTCAATTGAGTACAAGAACTCATTGAGCTCGACTTGCATCAGAACGTCCTGCATTTTGTCGTCACACAGCGCGTGGGTGAGGCTCGGGCAGAGGGTACTCACCTCGAGATTGGACAAATAATACCTCTTGCCATCCTGCTTGGCCTCCCAATCGGGGTCGGAGTTCAAATGCCAGGTTTGATCGAGCTGGTACTGTTTCGTTTGCACCTCGACGAAGCCGGTGTCGGTGTTGCGACTCAACGCAAAATCCCGGAATTCTGGCTGCCAATCGAGCACGGAACCCAGGTTAAGCTCGAGCCAATTGAACGGACCGGTCTCGTTTACGAAGTATTGCGCGTGGTGGGTATGCGCCGAGACGTAGATGGGTACGAAGTAGTCGTGTCTGATTTCTTCGATGGCACTCTGCGCCGACTCGGTGAGCGCATTGAACGGGTGGTGACCCATGAGCACTACGAACGGCTTCAGCGCAGTGCGCGACACGGCGGTCTCCAGGAGAGTGCGCGCCGCTGCCACTTGGTCGGCTCGGATGTTCCCGGTTTCTCCTGCGTCGTATTGAGCTGGGGCCGCCGGCAGTCTCGCAGTGGCGAGTCGCGCGCTTTGGGAGATGAGTACCGGCGAGTCGTCGTACTCGCTGGTGTCGAACAATAGTCCGAACACCGTCTGCGTGTTTGGCGGCACCCCCCCGTACTGCTTGGCAGTCATGTCGACGAGCTGAACGACGTAGGAGAGCCAGGGCTTGGCTGAGTCCAGATGCCAAGCAACCCCCTGGACGAAGCTCCCGTTGTCTGGGGGAACAGCGGGTTCGACCCGTATGCCGGAGTCCGCGTTCAGGTCGCCGAGCCAGGGGAATTGCCCGGCGAGCTCCGCCAAGTAACGTCTGATGAAATCAGCGTGCGTCACCGGCCCACCACCATTCGTGCACGCGTCCGACCACGAGTCGCTCCTGCCCTCGTTGCCGAAGAAATAGCCGTCGTGGTTGCCTGGAGCGAGCACCCAGGTCGTGCGTTCGTACCCGGCGGCGGGTTGGGTCGCGTCCTCCATCAGCCCGAAGAACCGTGTCATCTCCACTTGACAAGAGAAGTTCAGCGCATCTCCAAGATGAATCATCGGCATCTTGTTGCCTCGCTGCTTCGTGACCACCTCTTTCAGTAAGTCCTGTCCGTACAGGTCCAGTTGCAGCGGGCGAACGGCGGCGGACAGGAACTTGGGGGCCGCGCCGGCTCGCAGCCAAATCGGCTTTCCGTAGAGGTGCTGCGTCTGATTGTCCGCTAGAAGAATAAAGCGCTCGGTGAGGAGCGGCCAATTGCCTGTCGCCGATGAGTTGAAGAACGAATACCGCGGCGAAGCCGAGGGGGCCGCGCTGCACTGCAGCAGCGCAGCTGCGGTCGCTACTACCGCGACGTACCTCCAACTCGACATTCTCGGAACAACCACAGGGTCTCGCTACGCGACCCCACTGGCTGCATCAATAGTAGTTTTTTTTCGCGCGTACCAAGGACAGAAGACGGACTTACGGTGACGTAACTCCGGATGAAGAGGGCAACGAAGAGAAGCCAGCGAGTGCGAAGTCACTATCCGAACCACAACCAGGATAGTCAATTCGTCAGCCCGGGAGATTTTGCTGCGGCCGAGGTGCGCCGATCGAGTACGGTCCGGCACTTTCAATGAAGCACTTCGCGTTTGCGCTTCGCAATTGGCGCGGTCTTTCACTTCTGACCCTGTCATTGCTGCTCACGGGTTGTGGCGGCGCCGCGTGTCCAAGCGCCACCGCCGCAAAACCGGCCCTGCAATGGGAAGCGGAGCTGCGCGACAAAGCATTGCTCGAGACCCGACCGGGCCACCGCATCACCATCAAGCGGGACGTGCACGATTTCTACATCGACGCCGACGCAGACGACGTCGCTCGCGCGTTCCACGACGTGATGCGTGACCCCAATCGGCACTTTGGCTTGATCCAGGTGCACCGCCCGGCCGCGGAAACGAACCTCGCCTTCCACCAAGGCTCGCGATTCCAGGGCGAATACGAGATCGAGGGTGCAGGCGTGTTCTGGAGCGATCTCGACAAAACTAGGATCGGACATGAGGCACTGTGCAGCTTCGAGTCCGAGAACACTAGCGACTACGGGGAAATCTCGGGGCTTGAGCTGCCGCCCGCGCGTGCGCCGGCGGGCCGCACGCGCCCTCTGCCGCAAACGACCTACTTCATGGAGTATCGCTATCTGGTCGGGTCGCCGATTGGCGGCAGCTCGCGTTTCGAAGTGAAGCAAGTCGCTGACGGCCTGAGCGTCGTGACTCAGATTTTTACGTACCAAGAAACAACGTCATCGTTCGCGGCAATTTTTGCGAACGGCGTGCTGACCTTGCACGACCAAGTTGTGTGGAGCCAGGTCGCGCAGACCGCAGATAAGCTGAACGCCGAGATAGTCTGGACGGACGTCGCGCCCGAATATCGGATCTCGATTGCGCCCCGATAGGGCCATTCGTTGTTCACTTGAACGACCGCGTCTGGCAGGGCGAACGTACGAGCCAAATCCCGTGTCAGCGCGCCCGTGTTCGGGTTCGTCATCGAGCGACGGCGGGTCCGAGTCGGTCTACCAAAGTTGAATCCGGCGCGCTTGGCGACGGGCGACTGGCGAAATAGGGAGCCGTCCAAGTGTTGCCCCGATGGCTCGCAACAGTTCGACCTTCTGATGCCAGTTCGACAGTGCGACCGCCTAGCTAGTCCGGCGTCTTCATCACCATGTGCCTCAGAAGTTTGACGATGTTGGGTAGGCCGGCCGTGAGCGTCGGCACGTGTGAGCGTGCACCGCGATCCGCGGATAGACGGTGAAGAGCGCCAGGCGTTTCGATTCCTGCTCGCGCATTCGTAGAGCGCGTCGATCCTTGCCGCCAACGTGAACTCATCTGCAGCGCTGAGGCGCTGGCGTTGTCACCGCGACGGACCGTCCATCTCGTACACAACCGCGGCCGCACCTCACTCGCAGAGACCCATTGAGCACACGCCGGAGGGGCACTGATTCCCGCAAGCGCCGCAGTTCGTGGGGTCAGTGCGGACGGTCACACACGCTGCCGTGGGGCCACTCCCACAGAGATTCGGCGTTGCGTTCGGGCATTGGCACTCACCGGCCGAACACTGCTGGGAAGCCGGGCAAGCGTGTCCGCCGTTTCCGCGTACTCGGCGTGCCGGTGCTCGGAGGCCTTCACCATGACTACCGCGCGGCGGCGTGACAGCGCGGATGGGCGTGGTAGCCAGCACAGGTGATCAAGCCCGCGGCAACGCGTCGAGGACGGACCGAACCATCAAATCCGCGGACATGTCACCAAGAATCAACTCCGCCCATTTTCGACTAGGTTCGACGATCTTCTCATGGCCGGGCCTGACTGATCCGAGATAGGTAGAGCACACGTCAACGGCGGACAAGCCATACACGGATACATCGCGATGAATTCGTCGAGCGAGACGGACATCCGCAGGCACATCGACGAATACGCTTAGCGAGGAGCATTCGCGCAGTCGCTCGCTGAAAAGGACGAACAGGCCCTCCACGACAACAAGCGGCGCTGGGGAAAAGTGTCGATGCTCGCTAAGGGTTGCAGCAACATGCGTCTCATGCACCCGGACGAGTATTGGCTCGCCTGAGAGAAGGGTGCGAACGTCCGCATCGAGCCGCACGAGGTCAATGGCCGATGGATTATCAAAATTCGTCGCGTCCGAACGATAATACCAGTCTGCGCTCAGGACGTGACACCGGTCCTTGCCTAAAGCATCGGAAATTGCGGATGCGAGTTGGGACTTTCCAGCGCACGTGCCGCCGGCGATTAGGATACATCGCCGACCGCTTGTTGCGCGACTGGTCATGTGTGACTCAATCGCTAGGCTGCGCCCAGTGCGCATCCGTGGTCAAGCCATGCTGGAATACCAAAGGGCACGCGCTGCGTCTGGCAAGGTCGAGTAGCCCGCAACACAGCAGAAACGAAAGCCCTCACGCACAAGAGACTCGAATGCCAAATCGTTGACAAGCTCTCGCATGTGGAGCACGGTCGGGAACCAGGACGCTTCGGCCTGTTTTGCCGGGGCGTCCTGGTTCTTGTAGGGCGGACGAGTGGCGCTCAAAGGACCCGACTGCGGAATGCACCTTGGCGACGGGCCCTTGATGTTGAACGTTGAAGAATGGCTGCCTCAGTCTGTCTCGACGAAGCCTTATTTGCCGTCTCTTTGCGGGAAGCCCTCGTGCGAGGAACAGAAGTTAGCGCGGGGCAGGGGTAATGACGGAGGCTAGCCGCAATACCTCGTTAGCGAACACCGTGCTAACCGTTGGCGTGGCCACGGTGCTTGGCTACGCGGGAGCGCTCGTCACCAAGTGGGATAAGATACCCCAAAAATCGGCTGTCATCTTCATCTCGTTCCTCGCGGCGTTTCGTCTGAAGATCGCCTTCGACGACGCCACGTATTTCCGTTCGCGAGTTCGCGTCACTAAGTACGCCTCGTTTGGTGTACTCGTCGGCGTGGTCACCTATGTGCTCTGGGCAGTCATCCCACTGTGCATCTCAAGGCCCGATCAGACATTCGTGTACGTGCTGGCGATGCTGACCGTCGAGCTATCGACGATCTGGATAGCGTTGACTGGTCTCGACGTAGAAGAACAGCTGCGCGACGCGCGCCGTGACGACAAGGAAGTGGTGCCGATCTACTGCAAAGTACGCCGTTTCTATTGGGACCAGCCGTGGTGGATTATCACGAATTGCCTCTACATCTCGCTGACAGGCGCGTTGCTCCTGCTCGAAAAGCAGACGTCATCCGCGAGGTACTTTATTGGCAGCGCGCTGTGGCTCATCCTTGCATTGGAGGTATTCAATCTGAACCCCCTCAAGCGGCTGATCGGTAGCGGCAATGCCGATCCTGTGAAATGCAAACATTGCAGCGCGGATCTGGGCGACACCAGCTCATACGACAAGTACTGTCCGATGTGTGGTCAGCCTGCAATAACCACTGCGGCTGCGAACCGTATTGCCGCCGCCGTGAAGGCCGCCACCCCGCCAGGCAGTGCGCAGTCACCACCCGACGCGGCAACCCCGGATACCAACAACCCCCATTGAGAACTCAGACACCGCGCTCGGTCGCTCAGCTGCGTGGCCTGCCGTATGTCCATGGTCGGGGGCTCCGGCCATCCTGGAGCCGCGGCCCAAGGAATCCCCGATTCCGAGCCTGACCACGGTTGACATAACAAGAAGTCGATTGCGTGAGCCCGCGGACGAGGGCTCCGGGCGCGCGTCGGTAGTTACGCGGTCACGCAATCGACGGTTGGATGAGGCCTGTCTTGGCTACCACCCTGCTGGCTTCGGTGAAGCGACGTTGCCGGTCAACGGAAATCGTCGTTTGGGTCGTTCTTTCGGGTTTGTCGAAACGGTGAGTTGTTGGAGCACGCAATAGTTCGTCAGCCTTCGGTTCGCGCTCGACTGGGCGACAGGATGTCGCGGCGCAGGGTGGGGTTCGATCGGTGGACAGCACCATCTACTTCTCGGCTCTTCAGGGCAGCCAGCCAGCAGGACGTGCTTGTCCACCTCTCGAGTCTTTGCGTGACCGCGTAGCTCAGGGTTCCGACGACCCGAGTGTCTGGCCTACGCGGCCATTGTCCCTTCTGAGTGTCGAGCACCCTGATCCTCGACGAGGATGGCATCTACGATCCGTGCTGCTTCAACGACCGCCTGCTGCTCGGGCTCAAGGGGACGATGAGCGAGGCGGAGCTTCACGTGCTGCGCGCCCGTCTGCGCGGCGGCATCCTCAACAAGGCGCGCCGCGGAGAGTTGCAAGGGCGCTTGCCGATCGGTCTCGCATATGATGCGCGCGGACACGTCGTGCTTGACCCGGATGCACAGGTGCAAGCGAGCCTACGCCTCTTCTTCGCGACGTACCGTCGCACAGGCACAGCGTCCGCAACGATCAAGGCGTTGCGTGACGAGAAGGTGCAAATGCCAACTCGCGTTCGCACCGGTCCACGGACAGGCGATCTGGTTTGGGACCTCCCCACTCATTGGCGCGCGCTGCATCTGCTACACAATCCGCGGTACGCGGGTGCGTTCGTGTACGGGCGCCATCGCACCCGCAAACTCACTGACGGCAAGATGAAGGTTGATGCTCTCCCGCGCGACGAGTGGCACACGCTTCTGGTCGACGCACACGACGGCTACATCACCTGGGACGAGTACGAGGACAATCAGCGCCGGCTTCGTGAGCACGCGCAAGCACATGGCAAAGACCGGCGCCACAGTCCTCCGCGAGAAGGGCCAGCGCTGCTGCAGGGCGTCGTGCTCTGTGGCGCGTGCGGTAACCGGATGACGGTTCGCTACCACCAGCGCGCAGAGGGGCTCCGTCCAACGTACGCCTGCCAGCGCGAGCGCGTCGATCGAGGCGCACCGGTCTGCGAGATCATCCCC
>Ga0207933_1001233_pt1 | contig 20326 bp, 19 predicted proteins | sample NGESurdeep092012_4_FD_184488 | JGI IMG/M metagenome (GOLD analysis project Ga0207933, IMG submission 184488) | Arctic peat soil microbial communities from Barrow, Alaska - NGEE Surface sample F53-3 deep-092012 (SPAdes) | ecosystem: Environmental > Terrestrial > Soil > Wetlands > Peat ...
TAGTAACACGACCGATTCGCGCCTCCACACCCGTTTTTCCTATTCAGCGGCGCTATCTAGCAGTGTCGTGTGCCCATCATCTCCGGAAGTCCGGTCTTAATGAACCATGTCCTATTAGTGGAGTATTTTGTGGGGAAAAGGACGGCGCCGTGTACGACAATCTTCATAAACCACTTCGTGCCCGCGACCTTTGTGATCTGGGCCTTCGTATGCTGTTCCGGAGTGGGCGCTGGGGGACTCGAACCCTCGACCTCAGCCGTGTGAAAGTGTTCATACGTATTTCACCAGACGACGCGACACGAGGATAGACGACTTCGACCAGGATAAATGACAACGTGAGACGACACGAGACAACTGCACACGACGCAATTTGTGGAGCAAAATGACCTCAGCCATGGTTGAGGCTGAAGCCAAAATGGTCACCTTCGGAATTGGACATGTCGCCGGGCAGTCGGGTGGCGAACGCCTCGATATTATTTCCCGACTATTGCGGCAGTATTAGAAACGACTCTTCAGAGCTGTCCGAGAAGTGCGTGATCGTGTCTCGGCTACTACGGATTGTCTCAAGAATTGTCATACTGCTCACGTTGCCAATGTTGAGCCATACGGCCTTGGGTGGTGGCCCAAGAAGAAATGCCAACTGACGAAAATCCGAGTCCTTGGAGACGATGACGTAGTGGTTTTGACCGGCGTACTCCCAAATCTGGCGATCCGTCGCTTGGGCGAGACCAACATCCGCAACGTGGGCAGTATCCGGAAACTCACCATGCAATAGTGCGATGAGTTTTCGTGAGATGTTCTGATCTAGTAAAAGCTTCACGCAGGCGTTGAGAGTCGGCGCTCACGATCGGCCGCGAACTTCAACGCGGCACGAACGTTTGCTTCGGTCAACTCCGGAAAGTCGGCGATAATCTGGTCCACCGTCATTCCCGCGGCAAGATACTCGAGGACGTCGTACACCGTGATACGCGTTCCCGCAAAGACCGGCTTGTCGTTGCGAACACCCGAACGTACTTCGATCGTCGTCACTTCACTCATGTTTACATTGTACCCAAGCCGTTGGGTTTGCGTCTCTCTGTTCAGTCCAGGTGAGACGTGAGGGTAGTCGATCGCCAGTTAAGGCGTTGGTACGGGGCTAAATCCACGTAGACATCTCTTGCCCTCGTTGGACGTCAACGTTAGTTCGTACCAGGGCCCACCCAATGGATAACTGCAATATCCCACCTGAAGATTCCAATCGCGTAGTTGGTGTGTCATATACAAGAGACCTGTACCGGCACCATTGACGAAACGAATCTTGAGGGGCTGGTTTTGGAAGTCGCCCGATGTGCATATTGATTTGATGACTCCGAGACCGGCGATTTTTGACGCCACTTTACTTGGGGCGATACAGGTGTTCAATCCTTGGCGGCCTTCTTCGTCAATCGTCTTGACTGCACGCAACCAAGCGGACTGATCCACTCCTATTGGGAGAATGTGGGCAGGTCGATTGTAGAGGATCACCGACACAGCGATGACGCCGACGATTAGGAGAAGTACTGCCCACCGTTTTCGGCTCCGGAGAATTGACTTGCTTTGAACTGGCCAGTCAATTCTCCGTCTCATATAGGCAACTTACTTGGGGTCGAAGTTGCCCCCCAGAAAGGCAATCTCAGGGGCAACGCTCTCGGTTTCGTTTGGAGTAACGACCACCGAATCCTCTACACACTCTGGCAAGGCGCCGCATCAGGAGTGGACTGGACTGGACCAGCAACGGTACGCAGTGGCAATGAACCCTCTTCGATGACGTCAACGGCGGTTCCGAAGCGAGCCTTACCGCCTTCGGTCCCCATGGAGCGATCTACTCGTCGCCCGGCGACAGTCCTGGCCACTTCCTCGAACGGGTCGAGCTGAAGCGATTTGCGCAGAGAGGTAAGTACGCCGACTCGCCTCAAGGTGGCCAGGTCGTCATCTCGTCCATCACAACAACGACCAAGTCATAGGCAACGCCGCGAAGTTGGCGGTGCTACTTTAACGAACGTTCGATCAACTGTGAGATGTCAAGCACGTTGACGCCATCACCTCGACCGTTGCCCTTGACGGCGTCGTCGAGCCAGTATGGCAGGGCTCGCGAGATGTTATGGATTTCCATGACACTGACCAGATCCCTGTGAACCGCCTTAAGGTTGAGTTCTGATGCCGCAGGCGAGGCGATTTGTGGAGCATCTTGTAGGGCAAAGAGCGATCCGCGAAAAACAAACTCCATATTCTGAGTCGGGCCAGCGACCGTTGTGATCTGAGAATTCGTATCCTGTTCCGGAGTGGGCGCTGGGGGACTCGAACCCTCGACCTCAGCCGTGTGAAAGTGTTCACGTGCTTTTCACCAGACGACGTGACACCACGACAAACCACATTGAACAGGAATAATGACAACGCGAGACGACGTGAGACAACTGCACACGACGCAATTTGTGGAGCATTTTGTGGAGCAAAGATGTTCGTAGCCCGTAAACAGTCGAGGTTGTAATTCACCCGTATAGACGAGAGCCTGAAAGGCTCGCAGTCAGTCCTTCGGAGTTTGCGATACAACGTCGAATCTCAATCTCGGAATCGACCTACTCGGAGTAGCTAGCTCGTAGAGCGATCCAAGTGGGGCTGCCGGATCTTCACTCGTCGACTTGGTCAGCTCGACGTCGACCAGCACACTTAGCAAACGTGTCGAGCACTTGTCGCGCCTAACGCCCGAGTGTTCGACGACCTAGTCGTTCGCCAAACGCATCGAGTGCGGCTAACACCTCCGTGGAGCGCCACACTCGCCGTCCTCGGCTCAATGACCCGGTCTTAACCAAGATGCCGGCCTCCTCAAATGGTTGAAGAATGCGATCGACGTTATTCTCACCAACTTCAAGTCGTTGTGCAACAAGTTCTCGCGTAACGACTGGCTGGCTAATGAGCATGTCCGCCAAACGCCACGCCATGGCACCTTTGCGAGCTTTTATGTAATCGTTCCATCCCTCGCGGATAGTGCGCAGATCTCCAACGAGTTGACGGCCGAGTCCAACCGCATGAACGACAGATCTGGCGGTCATCGAGATAATCGGGTCAGTGTCGCCGAATCGATATTGCGTGAGTGCCAAGAAATAGTCGTCAGTGTTCGACAAGATTCCTGCCGAAATGGGAACCGTCGATTCCGTGGTGAGCCCCCGATCGCGAAGAATTGCGTGCATGAGCGTTCGACCCGTTCGACCATTGCCGTCTATGAACGGGTGAATGGTCTCGAACTGCGCATGGGCTAGAGCAACGAGAGCAATGACGGGCAAATCGGCCCGATGCATAAAGGCGACGAGATCAGCCATCAGCGCCGGCACGCGTTCGTGGGCTGGCGGCACGAAGCTAGCTAGTCGCGGACCAGCGTTTCCGGGTCCGATCCAGTTCTGTTCGACACGCCATTTGCCAGCAATCGACGGTTGGTCGTCCTGCATAAGGATGCGATGCGTCTCCAGGATGGCGGCTTCATCCAGTGACCCCGCCGCAGCGATCGCGGACTGCATTGCTCGTGCGTTGGCGACGATGACTTCGGCGTTGCCTCCCGTGCCGCCGACGCCAGTTTCAACAGTCGCAATCGCTCGAGCCGACGCGCTGAGTTGTTCGATCCTCGACGACGACACTGCTTCAGTTCTCAGCAACACGGACCCATAGGGACCGAGCACAGTACCGAACTCCGCGTCGAAACGGACGATCTCGTTACTGGCCTCTTCAATTTCGGCGGCCAGGATTGTCGGTACGTCGAGTTCTGCGTCAGTGATAAACGGTGGAATGGAGCGAAGGTAGCGGCCAGTCTGTTGACGACGTTCGCGGTTGGAGTGAGGAATGTTGAGGTCGGGCGTCCAAATCGCCTCTTCTTTTCCAACAGCTGGCCAAGAACCACTTCCGGCCCCAAGCGATTCAACTTCCAGTTCAGGGGTCGATTCGAGATTAGCAGAAGGTGCGAATTCGCCACCTTTGGTGCTACCTCTCGGTCTGCGCTTCTGAGGTTCCATGTATTCATTGTACCTCAGTTATGTAGCAAGTGAGGTAGAGTGGAAAATCTGACCCTCGGTTACCGGCTCAGATCCCCTGGCGTCTAAATTGCAGTGACTTCATGAATTGGGCACTTCTGTTCGCCCTTCTCCAACGCCGTTCAGGAGTAGCGCTGATGAATAATCGAGGTGATCTCCTCACGACGCAGACCCAGTGTGCGCGCCAGGGCGATGAGTTCATCGACCTTGGAAAGAATCGCGCCGCGTTCCACGGTGCCGACGACGCGAATCCCTCGACCCCGGGTGAGCTCCAACAGCCCTTCGTCGCGCAGAATGTGCAAAGCCTTGATGACGGTGTTCTTGTTCACGCCTAGTTCCGCGGCGAAGTCCACGACCGGAGGAAGTCGTGCGCCGGAGCTGATTTCGCCTTCGGCAATCGCGCGGCGAATCTGCGCAGCGATTTGGGAGTGAAGCGGGGTGAATGGTTCACTGGCTACATCGTGAAGTTTCATTGTACTATGAATACTAGTACAACTAAGGAGAGTTCTGTGGTCCTCAATACCAATCGCCACCACGAGACCACGCCACCAACCCAGGACCTCATTCCCGAAGTTCGGCTGCGTACCCGCCGTCGGCGACTTCGTGTTGGAGGTCTCGCGCTGATTCTCCTTGTGGTCCTTGTACTGGTGGCTGGTGCCGGCATGCTCATCGGGCGTACCGGACTGTCCACGACATCGCCACCATCATCACGTGTGGGAAGTATCCTGACGTTTTCCACCCTCGGGCCCAGCACGACCATCGGTGACGTGCAAATGCTGAGCGCCCAGCGAAGTGTCGCGGTCGCTTATTCCTACGTCCCTCAGGCCAGTCCGATGTATTACTTGGTGTCCACGTCGGACGCCGCGCGCACTTGGCACGTGGTCGCTCCTCTCGGCCGCGACGGCCGCGTGTACTTTTCACCCTCGTTGTACTTCGTCAACTCTCTGGTGGGGTACGTCAACTTCGCCTCGACACCGCGCGTCGAAGTTACGGTGGATGGCGGCCTCTCGTGGCGGCGTCTGGCCACTACCGCACCGGGCATCATCGAGAATCCGATGTCGTTCGCGGTGCTGGGCAACACGGCGACGACGATGTGGACTTCGTGCGTCCAAGGCGCGGTGGCCCAGTACTGCCACTCGTGGATCGAGACATTCCGCGTCGGTGCCACCACGCCGCTCAGCCGACACGCCATCCCTAACTACGATGGAAAATTCTCATCCGAGCGACTACTCGACGTGACCCCCTCGAACGCCATATTCATTGTGTCGTCCTTTGGACAGTTGCACGAGTCGCTCAATGCCGGAACATCGTGGCGTACCGTGGTCACCCCCTGCGCCGCCAACAGGGGCTCGTCGCTCTTTGTCATGGCTCCCGCGCAGTTCACCACATTCGCCAAAGGGAACTGGTTGCTCGGCTGTGCGGTAGCGACGGGCATGATGCACGCGAACACCAGTCTGTGGTCGTCAACTGACCACGGCGCCGCGTGGCACAATTTGGCTTACACCGGTCTCGCTCATTCCCTGAAGGGCAACCTCTACGGCGCGGCACTGACGTTCGTCTGGAGTAACGACCACCGCATCCTCTACGCCCTGTGGCAGAGTGCCCTTTCGGGAGTGGGATGGACCAGCAACGGTACGCAGTGGCACTGGACCCTCTTCGATGACGTCAACGGTGGTTCTGAAGCATTCCTCACCGCCTTCGGTCCGCGCGGAATGATCTACTCCTCACCCTCCGACGTCCTCGCCGCCACCTCGAACGGATCGACGTGGAGCGACCTGCGCAGTAAGTTGGGCACACCGACTCGCATCACGGAAGGCCATGTCGTCGTCGAAACCACCACCACAACGACCAAGTGATAGGCAACGCAGCGAAGTCAGCGGCGCTACTTCAACGAACGTTCGATCACCAATGAGATGTCAAGCACGGTGACGTCATCACCTCGACCGTTGCCCTTGACGGCGCGTCGAGGCAGTATGACAGGGCTCGCGAGATGTTACGGATTTCCGCGCCACTGGCCAGATCCCCGTGAACCCACTTAAGGTTGAGCACTGACGCTGCACGCGACGGGATTTGTGGAGCAAGTTGAGCGCAACGCTAATTGGGATGAGGTTGCTTCGCTACGTATTCGACACCCTTTATACCTGGTCACGGGGGCGTTAACAACACTACGATCCGTGGGCGCTGCAGGACTCGAACCTGCGACCTCAGCCGTGTGAAGGCTGCGCTCTAACCAACTGAGCTAAGCGCCCGAAGGTCACAGCCTACCTTCTTCACGACGCTGGGGTTTTGCCCCGAGTTGTAGCCTGGACATCGTGCCCGACAACGACATCACTCCCTCCACTGTCAAACCGCGACGCTTTTTTCGCGAGGGTCGAACCGCTTCGGTCTCACGCGAACTCGTCATGGGTATGGACACATTGGAGCGCCGATTCGGCTTTGGTGGAGCGGGCATCGCCCTCGTCTTGGCGCTCTTCTTCATCCCACACCTCATCAAGAACACCACGATCACCGTCACCGCCAAACCCTCAAAAGCCAACGTCTGCGCCAAGGGCTATCACTTGGTGGGAACTGTTTGTAACAAGCTGGAGATTACCCATCCCTCGTATTGGTTGCCCCAGTTCTTCGTGTTCGTCATTGTGGGCGGCGCGATTGCGATTTTTAGTTACTACCGGAAGCGTCCCGGCGTCATCGTGGGGTCCTTTCTTCTCGGCCTCGCGACGGGGACGGCTGGCATTTTTTTCCTCGCCCTGGGTGGCTGGCTCGCGGTCCGTGCGTTTCGTCTCCAAAAATACGGCGAAGCGACGTTTCGCGGTTCCAACGTGATTGCCCGCGAGCGCGCCCAGGAACGACGCGCGAGTCGCGGCCCGAGGGCTCCCCGTGGCGCCAGAACTCCTCGCAGTGCACGATCCTCCAAGTCGAGCACTTCATCAATGTCCTCGACGTCACGCACCCCCGCACCTTCGAAGCGCTACACGCCCAAGAAGACGAACCGGCGATAACTCGTGGCGCAGTTGGGTCTGGACTTTCCCACGAAATGGGGACGCGGGTACGTCGCGAAATTCGTTCGCAACCTGTACTGGACCTACATCATCACTCGACTCATCCATCGCATGTCGTCATTGAGCGTGCACGGCCTCGAGCACCTCAACGAAGGCGGACCCTGCATCTTCGTGGCGAATCACACCAGTCACCTTGACACTCCCCTCCTTTTGACCGCCCTACCCGCGCGCATGCGCCGACGCACCATCGTGGCCGCCGCCATGGACAATTTCTTCATGACCACCTTCAAAGCCTTTCGTACCGTCTTGGTGTTCAACGCCATCCCCATCGACCGTCACAAGATCAATCGCCGAAGTTCGCAGTTAGCACTGGAACTCGTGGAGGACAAGTGGAACTTGCTGCTCTACCCCGAGGGTGGTCGCAGCCCCGACGGCAACCTCCAAGAGTTCAAGGGCGGTGCCGCGTACCTCGCCGATCGATCCAAGGCCGCCGTAATTCCGACCTACATTCACGGTGCGGGATTCCTACGTGGTCCCAAATATGCCAAGGCGCCGATCTACACCCGCGGTCGTTCACAGCGGCGCCACCCCGTAAGCATCACGTTCGGTCTCCCCTTGCGCGTGCAAGTGGACGAGAACATCCGGCGATTCGGACAACGCATCGAAGAATCCGTGGCCGAGATCGGACGCCTCGTGGGCGGCGACCCCGATTACGGGAAGCGACCTAGCGACGACTACTGATCGCCGCACAGCGCTCGGCGTAGAGCCGATCCGCCACACTGGGCCACGGCGCCAGCGGTGCACCACTGATCGCCACCAGAATCTCGTCGGCCAACCACGGGTTCTGGGCCAATACGGGGCCGTGCGCGTAGGTCGCCCACAGTCGCTCGGATCGGTAGCCGTCCACCCGTCCGTCGTTGCCGCATCCCACGAGGACCTCGCCGAGTGGCAGCACCCCCGGCCCCAAAGTCGTGACGCCCCCGTGATTTTCGAATCCGACCATCGTGTGCGCGCCTACTCGCGTCGCCATATCGCCCACCGCGCGCGTTGGACCCCGCGTCGTGGTGGCGTCCACGAAGCCCAGTCCCGGATAGGACGCGTCGCCCTCGACGGCGAAAGTCGTTCCGAGGATTTGCAGTCCGGCGCACACGGCCAAGACGTGAGCGCCGTTGTGAAATCGCGCAACGAAGTCGCCCTCACTCAAAAGATCACACGCCAAACGTTGGGGACCGTCTTCTCCCCCGCCCAGTAGATAGAGCGACGCCTCGGGGATGGATTGTCCGATGTTGACCTCGTGCACGCGTACGTCCAATTCGCGTGCCGCCGCGCGCGCGACGAGCACCTGCGCGTTCCCACCGTCACCGTAGGTGCCGAGCAAGTCGGGGTAGAGAACGACGATGCTCAACACGGCGTGGTCCGGTCCATCCACTCGCGAAATGCGGTGTAATTCGCCACCACCGTCACTTCGGTGTCGTCACGACCCAGTGTCGCGGGGTCGTCCACCACTTCACACGCGACGTTCACGTAGGTGAGTCGCGTTGCCAGGTCGAGCCGTCGTTCGCCCAGGCAGCGCACGTAAGTATCGGCCAACCTCTCGAAGGGAACGTCGTAGAGCCACGAAGGGTCTTTGCCGTCGGCCACTTGGGCGTTGATGGCGATCCAGACCTCGCGGGCTCCGGCGAGCGAGTCGAGCAAGGCTGCGGTCCCGGCCGGATTCTTCGCAAGCAAGAGCCGCACCGCGCGACCATGATACTGACGACGACCGTATCGGCCCTGCACCGTCGTCAGGGCGCGAATTCTCTCGAGTGCACTCGTCGTATCGACCCCCAGTTGTGCCAGGGCCGTCACCGCGAGAGCTGCGTTGACGTCATTGAACTTTCCGGGTAGCCCCAGGTCCAGTTCGTAACTGTGCCCGTCGATTTCGAGCGTCTCGGTCAATCGGGCGCTCACCTGGGTGGGTTGAGCGAATCCGCACGGACACGACCACGACGTCGCAGTAAAAATTATCGGGCGAGTGCAGTGCGGACACGAGGCCGCGTCACCCCGCCAGGCTGCGGGGACGTCGACCCACCTCACGTCGCGCGCCATTTCGGCCGCGTAGACGACGAGGGGATCCGCCGCGTTCGCGACCACCACGCCCTCGTACCTCTGCCCATTCAGACATTCGCGCCAACGCTGGGCCATCTGGCGGACCTCGTTGGCCCGGTCCAGTTGATCGCGCGAAAGGTTCAACACGACGACGACCTCGGGCGACACCTCACGTACCACCGTTGCCAGCCAGGCCTCGTCCGTTTCGAGGACCGCGCGCGAAACCGGCGACGCCACGAGGGCCGCGACGTGACCCGGGGGCATGTTGGCACCGGTCACGTTGCCCGCCACCTCACCACCCCAACCCGCGCGCAACATGGCCGACGTCGTGGTCTTTCCGTTGGTCCCCGACACGACAATGACGTGACGGCCTCTCGAGAGTTGTGTCAACAACGAGGGGTCGAGGCGCAGTCCTACTCGCCCGCCCGCCACCGTGCCCGATCCGCGTCGAAGGAGTCGCGAGAGCGCGTTCACCCCCCGCGCGCCCGCGACGCCCGCTCGAGCGCGCCACGTGAGTCTGGAGTTCATTGGTTCCACGCTAACAACGACTCGTCAGAGAAAAAAGTGCCTGGACGGCGCAAAAAGTGCCTGGACGGCGCAAAAGGGCCATCCGGGGGGGTGGATGGCCCTTTTGCAAAACCTCTGCCCTACCCTGGGGGGATTGGGTAAAGCAGGCTGATACCAGTATGGCGGGAACGTGTGTATCAATCAAGCGCATACGTTGAATAGTTCTCATCTGTATACTTGATACATGGAGATACGACAACTCGAGGCCTTGGTCGGAATTGCCGAACACGGAACATTTTCCAGTGCCGCCGAGGCGCTGGGAACCGTCCAGTCCAACATCTCCAATCGTATTGCGCGCCTGGAATCGGAACTCGGTTCTGAACTCATCGATCGAGCGTCGGGCGAGTTGACCGAGTCCGGCGGGGTCGTCGTGGAACGAGCGCGCCGGATCCTCAGTGAAGTGAGCGCCATCGCCGCTGACGTTTCCGAACTCACCGCCGACATTCGCGGCCGGGTGTCTCTCGGCATGATCGGTACCGCCGGGCGATGGGTCGTCCCTCTTTTGCTAGCTGCCCAACGAGAGTTATATCCCCATATTTCACTACGCATCACCGAGGGAACAAATTCGGTCATTGAACCCCAGTTGGTGTCGGGAGTCCTCGACCTGGCGGTTCTGGCGTGGCCGGTGGGCGCCCCGGAACTGTCCGAAATCGATCTCTACAGCGAAGACCTCGTGCTCATCGCCGAAAAGACCCACCCTCTCGCCGAGCGAACTTCGGTAACGTTCGCCGAAATAGAACCCTTTGAGATCCTGCTGCCCTTCCCCGGAACACCGATTCGCCGCGAGATTGACGACGCGTCGCACGCCCAGGGGATCAATCTGCGACCCCTGATCGAACTCGATGGACTGCGAACGATCGCCTCGCTGACCTTCGACGGTCACGGTCCGTCTATCCTCCCCTCGACGATGCTCTCAACCCACCTGCGCGCCAATTTTCGCGCGGTGCCCATCGAAGGAATCGCCCAACGTCGTGTGTGTCTCGTGCGACGCCGCTTTGGATTTCCCGCCGCCCCGGTACGCGCCACCTACGCGCTGCTCCAGAGCGTCGTCGCTGAGGCCCAACACCCGCCCCAGGGTGTCCTCATCCCCGAGAGTAACCCCCATCTGTCATAGTTCTACCGTGTCCCTGCGCTCCGACATTGCCGCCGATATCGTCCGTCGCGACCGAGTGTTTCGTGACGTCGTAGCCCTGGCCGGACCGGTGCCGCGCCGACGCCCGACTCCGGTGTCATCGCGTTTTCCCACCTTGATTAGCTCGATCACTTCTCAACTACTCGCCACGTCGACGGCCGCCACGATCCACGCCCGGGTCATCAGCGCGTGCGGCGGCGAGGTCACCGTCGAGTCGGTTCTGAACGCGGGTCCCGACGCACTACGTGCCGCGGGACTCTCGGGCACCAAGGCCGCGGCCATGATTGACTTGGCCGTTCACGTGTCGGACGGACGCGTGCGCTTCGATCACCACGGTCGAATGAGCGACGAGGAAATCATCGCCGAAGTGACGGCCGTGCACGGTGTCGGACCGTGGACGACCCACATGTACCTCATGCACACCTTGGGCCGACGCGACGTGTGGCCCATTGGCGATCTGGGGGTCCGCAACGGTTGGAGTTTGTTACATCGCTTGGACGAAACAATCACCCAGAAGCAACTCAAGGGTCACGGCGAAACTTTCGCGGGCGTACGCTCCGACGTCGCGTGGTACTGCTGGCAAGCCGTGCACTTCGAACGGGCCAACCGGTAACCTCGCGAGGTGCCCCTCTCACTCGACGACTTCGAACGCGACGCCCTCGCGACCCTGACCACGTACGCCACTATCGAGTGCTTGTCACCGATGTTCGACGCCCGGTGGGTGGCGAACGGTCAGATCGAGGCCGCCATCACGTTACTGGCCCAATGGGCGAAGACGCGTCAACTCGGCGACTTTACCGTCGACATCGTTCGTCTCGATGAGCGTACCCCCATCCTCATGGTCACGGTCGATGCGACCAATGACGACGAGGCGACCGTCGTGCTTTACGGGCATCTCGACAAGCAACCACCGCTGGGTGACTGGTCCGACGGACTCGGACCCTTTGCCCCGGTGCGCCGCGGCGACCGGCTCTACGCCCGCGGCGTGGCCGACGACGGTTACTCCACGTTCTCCTCGCTCCTGGCCATCGAACAACTCGTGAAGTCGGGCGTCGATCACAGTCGTTTCGTCGTGCTGATCGAAGCGAGTGAGGAAAGCGGCAGTCCCGACCTGGACGCGTACTTGGACCACTTGGTCGACCACCTGGGTCGCGTCGAACTGATGATTTGCCTGGACTCCGGTGCTCTCACGTACGACCGGCTCTGGATTACCACGTCCCTGCGTGGCCAATTCAATGTTGAAGTCACCGTCGAGGTCCTCACGCGCGGTCAACACAGTGGGACGGCGAGTGGCGTGGTGCCCTCGTCGTTTCGCATCCTTCGTCAGCTCCTCGACCGAATCGAGGATTCATCGACTGGTCGCATCGTGCTCGAGGAGCTCTACGCACCCATTCCCGAGGCCGTGCTCCAAGCCGCCGACGTCGTCGCGACTGAATTCGGCGACGTCAGTTCTTTGGAGATGCCGACGATCGAAGGTCTGCAATTGATGGGTGAGAGCGCCGCCGACAGAATCATCAGTCGCACGTGGATGCCGACGTTGTCGGTGACCGGTATGGGGGGAATTCCGGCCCCCGAGATCGCCGGGAACGTCCTGCGTCCTTCGACGACGGCCACGTTGTCGTTTCGTATTCCCCCCAACGTCGATGCCACGCGTGCGCGCGCTGCCGTCGAGCGGGCATTGACCACCGACGTCCCGTCGCGCGCGCACGTGAGCGTTCGCTCGCACGCCGCCGATGGTTGGTTCACCCCTCCCCTACAACCTTGGCTGTCGCGAGCGCTGGATGATGCGTCGCTGAGTGCCTTTGACCGACCCGCCAGTTACACCGGTGAGGGGGGAACGATTCCCTTTCTGTCCTCCCTCGGCCAGCGCTACCCCGGCGTCCAATTCGTCGCCACCGGGGTCCTCGGGCCCGACTCCAACGCCCACGGTATCGACGAGATGCTCGACCTCCCGAGTGCGGTCGCGGTCACCAATGCCGTCAGCGTGGTGCTCAACGCTTTCAGTGAAAGGAATGCAACGCCGTGATGCAACAAGTGGATCTTTGGGTCGACCCCATCTGCCCCTGGGCGTGGATCACCTCACGCTGGCTACTCGAGACCACTACGGTGCGCGACGTCGATCTGCGTTTTCACACCATGAGTCTCGCCGTCCTCAACGACGGACGCGAGATGCCCGACGATTACGTGGAGATGATGAAACAGGCGTGGGGCCCGGTGCGCGTAATGATCGCGATTGAGCAAAGGTACGGCAGCGAGCAGTTGCAGGCCTTTTACAGCGCATTCGGTCAGCGTTACCACGTCGCAGGACAACGCGACAGTCTCGTGGCGACGGCGCAGGCGGCGCTCAACGACGTCGGGTTGGACGCCGATTTGATTGACGCCGCGACGAATAGCGACTTCGACGACGACCTGCGAAAGAGTCACTTCGCCGGCATGGATCCGGTGGGTTTTGACGTCGGCACACCCGTGGTCCACGTCGGCGACGTCGCTTTTTTTGGTCCCGTCGTGACACCCTCACCCAAAGGTGAGCTCGCGGGCACGTTGTTTGACGGCGTCGTTGCCGTCGCCAGCATCCCTGGATTTTATGAACTCAAGCGCACCCGAAGCGAGGAGCCGTCGTTTCAATGACCACGCGTGATACCTGTCGCGATGCCCCCACCAAGGTGTCGGCATCGGGCGCGCTAGGGCAAGCGCAATTCAGTGCACCGACGAGTTATCTTCCTCGCGCGTGGAAGTGAAGTAGTTCGTGGTGACGCCGCGGATCTTGGCGACCTCCGGTGGCTTCGTCGCCGGACCGGTGCACAACAGCGCACGACTCGGCGCGATGCTCCTCGACGCACTCGTTCTCACGGGCGCCACGCGTCCGCGGGTGTGTCTGGTTCTCACTGCATCGGGTGACGGACGCCGGATACTATGCCCAGTCCTACGAGGCCTTCAACGCGGCAGGGTGTGACGTCACCGAACTGAAACTCTTTCCCCAGCCCTCCGCCGGGCCCGACGAGCGACTCATGAGCAGCGACCTCGTCTGGGTCGGCGGCGGATCCGTGGCGAATCTCCTCGTCCTGTGGCATCTGCACGGTGTCGACTCGGCCATGCGTGAGGCCTGGGAGGCGGGGGTCATTCTCGGTGGAGTGTCGGCCGGCAGTGTGTGTTGGCACGTCGGGGGTACGACTGATTCCTACGGGCCCACGCTGCGGGCGGTCACCGACGGACTCGCCCTCCTGCCCTATGCCAATGGTGTGCACTACGATTCCGAATCTCAGCGACGCCCGTTGCTCCAACAACTCGTCGGCGATCACTCTCTGCCCGCGATGGCCTACGCCACCGACGACCATGTCGGTATCTGGTACGAAGGAGTCAACGCCACGCGGGTGGTCGCCGACACTGACGTCTCGCCTTCGCAAGGTCCCGGCGCGTACGTCGTGACTCGTGACGGAGACACTGTCGTCGAACGGCGTGTCGAAGTGGGTCAGAGCTTTTAGCGTGCCGCCGCGGGTTCGGGCAGTGACCGGCGAATAGATTCACTCACCGATACCAGTTCCTCCGCGCGTTCCACCGCGACCGACGACCCGCACGTCGTCAGCCAATTGGCGAGCAACCGGTAACCGTGCTGCGTGAGCACCGATTCGGGGTGAAACTGCACGCCCTCGAGGGGTTTGCTCACGTGACGCATGCCCATGATCAGTCCGCCGCTGGTCGCGGTGACCTCAAAGCACTCGGGTAACGTCGTTGGCTCCACCACTAAGGAGTGATACCTCCCGGCGATCATCGGAGAAGGGAGACCCGCGAACACCCCCGTCGAATCGTGTTCGACCACACTCGAGCGACCGTGAAGCAACTCCGGGGCTGACACGATGTCCGCGCCAAAGGCCTCGCCGAGCGCCTGGTGGCCGAGACAGATCCCCAGCATGGGGAGGTTCGTCTCGCCGCAGAAGCGAATAATGTCGAGGCAATTGCCGGCGCTGCGCGGGTGACCCGGTCCCGGCGAGACCAGAACACCGTCGTGGTCCCCCCGGGCAAGTTCGGGGGCGTCGATCCTGTCGTTGCGAACCACGTTGGCGGTGGCGCCCAACTCGCCGACGTACTGCACCAAGTTGTAGACGAAGGAATCGTAGTTATCTATGACCAACAAGTGCGGTACTCGCGACATAGCCACATTCTACGTCGTGGGCCTTACTAACCTAACAACGTGGCGCTTACTTTTTCTGAATTTGAATCCCTGGCGCGCGAGGGATTCAACACGATTGCGCTGACCGAGACCCTCCAGCTCGACCGTGACACCCCGGTGTCGATCTATCAGCGTTTCGCCGACGGGCGCGCCTTTTGTCTGCTCGAGAGTGCGGCCCTGGGCGACGACACGGGACGCTACTCCTTCATTGGGCTCGACCGCCTATGGCGCTTGCACGCGTACGCCGACGCCGTCGTACTCGAAGGTCGCGACGACGCGGTCAATCCTCGAGGAGCGCTCGCTACCCTGCGCGACATCCTGGCCACCTACCGCACGCACGCCCCCGTAGACCTCCCGGCGTTCTTCGGCGGAGCGGTGGGATTAGTCACCTACGACTACGTGCGACAGTTGGAGAGTCTTCCGCGACCCGACGAGCCAACTCCGTGGCCCGACGTTGACTTCTCCTTTCCCGCCAGTGTCTTGATCTGTGACCACCTGAGCCACTCCACGACGGTCGTCGTGCTAGCGGGCGTCAGTGACGACGCTTCCGCGGCCTTCGAGGAAGCGACGACGCGACTGGACTCCATCGTGAGCACCTTGCTCGCCCCCGCTCCCGCGAGTGATCCGCGAATCGAACGACTGGTGGCGACCGCCCCCACCGAACGTGCCCGTATCGACGTTCGGGCCCTTGCGGTGACTCTGTCGAACTTCACACTCGAGGAGTACTCCGACGTCGTCGTACGCGCCCGTGACTACATCTACGCGGGCGACGTCTTCCAGGTCGTCCCCTCCCAGCAATTTGCGCGGCCTACCGACGTCAGTCCACTCACGTTGTATCGGGTCTTGCGCGCACTCAACCCGTCGCCCTACATGTATCTGGTCGACACCGGCGAGAGTCAAATCGTCGGCGCCTCGCCCGAAATGCTCGTTCGCGTCGATGGCGACGAGGTCACGACGCGACCCATCGCCGGGACGCGACCGCGCGGCGCGACCGTCGCCGCCGACGCGGCGCTCGAGGCAGAGATACTGAGCGACGAAAAGGAAATTGCCGAACACGTGATGCTAGTGGACCTCGGACGAAACGACGTCGGACGCGTCTCACGGCCCGGAACCGTTCGCGTGGAGCGTCTGGCGCACGTGGAGCGCTTCAGCCATCTCATGCACCTGGTCTCACAGGTGACGGGGCGACTTCGCGAGGGACTCGACGCCTTCGACGCCTTCGACGCCCTGTTCCCGGCGGGCACGTTAAGTGGTGCCCCCAAAGTACGGGCGATGCAGATCATTGACGAATTTGAGCCGGTTCGTCGCGGTCCCTACGGCGGGGCCCTCGGTTATTTCTCGTTGCGCGGCGACGCCGATTTCGCCATCACGATTCGCACCGTCTCACTTCGCGGCGGTGTCGCGACCATCCAGGCCGGCGGTGGCGTCGTCGCCGACTCCAAGCCAGAGTTCGAATACCAAGAGTGCATTTCGAAGGCGTCGGCACCTCTGCTCGCTCTCGAGATCGTCGACCCGATCGCACGACACCGCACGTCGCGTTCCACCGACGAGGCGTGACGCGAGGCGCACACCTCGTCCCGCGCCGATGAGGAACCACGGTGGGTAATACGCGCGAGGCCTTTAGCGGAGCCTTCAAGGTCAATGTACGATCACTCGCGCCGGTGACCGGTCTCGTCACGGCCATCCCGATGGTGGCCGTCTTCGCGATTGGCCTCGCACTGCACAATCCTCGCGGTGCCATCACGATGGCAATCGGAGCGAACTTCGTGGCCATCGTGTCACTCGTGGGAGCTCCGAAATTGCCGCTACGTATTGCCCTGCTCGACGCCGTCGGGCTGGGACTGTCGGTCGTGGCCGGCACGATGACCGGATCGACGCCGTGGTTACACACTGCGTTGTTGATTCCCTGGTGCTTCGTGGCCGGCATGGCTGTCCTCTACGGACAGACCCAAGCAGTTCTCGGATCCCAGGCGATCGTCGCGTACGTCGTTCTAGGTCGCTTTTCGGGTTCGGCCCTCACCGCAGTGCACCTGGGGCTTCTGGTGACGCTGGGAGCGGTGGTGGAAGTCGGTGCACTATTGGTCCTTCGACTCCCCCCGTCACTTCGCTACCAACGCACGACGGTATCGACCGCACTCGCCAACCTGGCCACGTACGCCACGTCACCCGCGCAAGAGTCAGCCTTCAGCGTTCTCGCCAGTATTGATGCGGCCCAGCGGGTCCTCTCGCCCGCGACGCTCTTTGGTCGTACTGACAACCGTGACCTGCGCTCGATCGTGGACCAGGCTCGACGGGCGCGGCTCGACTTCACGACGCTGGCCGGACTTCGTGCGCGACTCGCACAACGCGATCTCACCTTGCTCGACGACGTCGCCGACGCACTGGCGCAAGTCGCGCGTGGCGTGAGCGAACTGTCGCTAGCGGTTCGTCATCCTGGTGGTCCGAACCGCTGGCGTGATTATTCGACCGAGTTACGGCGACTCATTGATCACTTAGAGTTACGTGTGTCCGCTGGCCACTTCAGCGTCGACGTCGAGACACTCATGTCCCAAGTGTTGGCCCACCTTGAAGCTCTCGGTGGACAATTGCGCGCCATCGGCCACCTAGTCGAACGCGAGAGTTCTCACGCCGTACACGGAGCGTGGCGATTGGACGTGCGCTGGGGCGGGCTCGATCCGTCACGACTCCATGACAACGTCGCATTGTTTCGCGACAACCTGCGTCGCGACTCCACCGCGTTTCGCCACGCGATACGCCTGGTGGCGGCCGTCCTCCTCGCCACGGCGGCGGCCCACGTGTTCAATCTCCCCCGCGGGTACTGGGTCGCCTTCTCCGTCGCAGTGATTCTCAAACCCGATTACAGCACCCTGTTGCGTCGTGGCGTCGGTCGCGTGATCGGCACGGCGCTCGGCGCCTCTCTGGCCGCCGTGGTCGTGAGTGAACTGCACCCGTCCTACGTGTTCACGACCGTGCTGATCGCCATCGTCGCGATTGCGGCGTATACGGCGTGGTCTGCGAGCTTCTCGGTGGCCATTGGGCTCGTCACTTCGCTTGTCTTGATCATGCTGTCGGTCAGCGCCACGAACTCCGTGGGGACTGCCCTCGACCGCTTGATCGACGTCGTCTTGGGGGCGGCGATCGCGACGGCCACGTACCTCGTGTGGCCTTCGTCACCCGCACACGACGTGCGCAACGCCGAGGCGTCCATGTTCGGCGCCCTTGCTCGTTACGTCGATGACGTGATTCGGGTCTGTTTTGGCGATCCCGTCGACCCGGTGAATGTCTCCGCCCACTCTCGCGAAGCTCACTTTCGTTACGCCACTGCCGAGGCGGCGGTAGGTCGGTCCCTCGAGGAACCGGCGTCGACGAGGGTCAATGCGGAGGTCGAGCGGGGTTTGCTCACGAGCGGCCTTCGCATTTTGCGCGCAACACACGCACTACGTTTCGAAGCCGAGCGGGGCACGACGTCGATGACGTCGACGGCAATTGAGGAATTGCGTCACGCCTTGGTGTCGGCACTCGATCACTTGGACGACTCACAACCCACTCTCGACGCCGCGTCGACACGAGCGGCGTATCGCGCGGCGTCGGGCGACCTCACCGGTCCTGGCGCTCCCGCGTCGATCGCGCTGAATCTCGACGAACTCGTCAACGCCACCGACACTGCGTCGCACCTGATCGCGATCTAGCTCGACCGAGGAGTCACGCCCAGACGTGCCTCTCGAGCGAAGTTGCCCGCGCACGTTAGAACGAGAGTAAGAATGTGGGGAAGGGCGTGTGGCAAAAGCGAGACATCCTTCGCGGACTCGGGGGTGCGCGTGATTTATCGCAGCGGTCGTTCACAGTGGCACGACGCTTATGAAGAGTCACCAGCGGCGCGTTCTCACGCTACCACCCAATCCGGCGTTGACCTCGATCCCGTCTACGGTCCCGACGACGCGGAGTTTCCCGGGGTGTACCCCTACACTCGTGGCATCCACCCGGCGATGTACCGCTCCAAACTCTGGACGATGCGCATGTTCGCAGGGTTCGGCACCGCCCCAGAGACCAACCAGCGCTTTCGCGACATCATCTCGTCGGGGGGTACCGGTATTTCCACCGCTTACGACATGCCCACGTTGCTCGGGCTCGACTCCGACGACCCTCGCGCGCTCGGCGAGGTCGGACGATGCGGCGTCGCGATCGACACCCTCGATGACGTCCGGGACCTCTACGAGGGGATCGATCTTAGTGCGACCACCACGTCTATGACCATCAATGCGCCGGCGGCGCCGATCTTCGCCATGTTCGTCGCCAATGCCGAAGCGCACGGGGTTGCGCGCCATCTCCTCGGCGGCACCCTGCAGAATGACATTTTGAAGGAGTATCAGGCCCAACACGAGTACGTCTTTCCCCCGCGTGCGTCGCTTCGACTGGTGCGCGACACCATGGTGTTCGCCACTCAGGAGATGCCGCGTTGGCACCCGCTCTCGGTGTCGGGTTATCACATCCGCGAGGCCGGATCGACCGCCGCCCAAGAGGTCGCCTTCACGCTCGCCAACGGATTCGCCTACGTCGAATTGGCGCGACGCGCCGGATTGGCCCTGGACAGTTTTGCCCCGAAATTGTCATTCTTCTTCAACGCGCACATCGATTTTTTCGAAGAAGTCGCCAAGTACCGCTGCGCGCGACGCTTGTGGGCGACGTGGATGCGCGACTTCTACGGTGCTCTCGACGAACGCTCGTGGCAACTGCGGTTTCACGCTCAGACCGCAGGTGTGTCACTCACGGCCCAACAACCCGACAACAACCACGCGCGCACGGCAATCGAGGCGCTCGCCGCCGTCATGGGTGGAGCCCAGTCACTGCACACCAATTCCTTTGACGAAGCGTGGACTCTCCCCTCGTCAGACGCGGCGCGCGTGGCGCTGCGGACCCAGCAGGTGATCGCCCACGAGACCAACGTGACGCGAGTCGCCGATCCTCTCGGGGGTAGTTGGTTCGTGGAGAGTCTTACCGACCAGTTACAACGCGAGGTGGGCACGTTACTCGAAGAGATTCTCGAAATCGGCGGCGGTTCCATGCTCGAGGGCTGTCTCATTGGAATCGACAACGGATGGTTCGAGGGGCACATCGCCGATTCGGCCTACGTCCATGAACGCGCGGTCCAAAGCGGCGAGCGCATCGTGGTGGGCGTCAACGCCTTCACCGAAATCGAAAGTTCGTCGCGACTCAACCAGGCCGAGGGTGACGGCGAATCGCGTCAGCGTGAACGACTGGCGCGCGTTCGCCGCTCTCGAAGTGACGAGGCGGTGCGCGAGTCCCTCACTACGTTGCGTACCGACGCTCTCGAATG
>Ga0207933_1001234_pt1 | contig 20320 bp, 13 predicted proteins | sample NGESurdeep092012_4_FD_184488 | JGI IMG/M metagenome (GOLD analysis project Ga0207933, IMG submission 184488) | Arctic peat soil microbial communities from Barrow, Alaska - NGEE Surface sample F53-3 deep-092012 (SPAdes) | ecosystem: Environmental > Terrestrial > Soil > Wetlands > Peat ...
TGCCGGCGGCGGTGAAGTCGCAAAATGCAGTAACAGAAGTGACACATGCCCGCTCAGCGACCGTGGGCATAATACCGGTCGCGACCGTTGGGTTATTGTTGCGCAGTCCTGAGTAATCGAAGAACCCGAACAGCTTGTTCTTGAGGATCGGACCACCGAGGTTGCCGCCAAACAGGTTGTAACGTATCGGAGGCCGAGTGGTCGCTTGATAGTTGCGAGCATTCATATCTTCGTTTTGCAGGAAGTCGTAGAGCACGCCGTGAAACTGGTTGGTTCCGTTGCGGGTAATGATGTTGACAACCGACGGCCTGTCGTACCGGGCGGGGGAACCACTCAGGAGTGTGTTTACTTCCTTCGCCGACTCCACGGAAGGCACGATATTCGCGCTCTGCGTCATGAGATTCACGTTAGCGACGCCGTCCTGTAGAAACGTAGTATTGATATTCTGCATCCCGCCGATCATCACGGAACTCCCGATCGTTGAGAAAAACTGACTGGAGCCCTGGAAACTCGCATACTCGTTATAGTCGCTGCCTCGTTGCGCGCCGGGTCCTAGAACGGCGAGGTCGAGAATGTTGCGGCCGCTGTCCGGCAACTGCGTGAGCAGTTCTTCGCTCACCGTTGTTTCGATCTGGTGGCTATCCGTGTGCAGTTCGGCTTCGCCGCCGGCAGTGACTCTTACTTGCTGGCTGACGTCGCCGACCGTAAGCATAGCGTCGAAGGATGCCGCTCCCGATGGGGTAACGCTGAGAGTCGAAGTAAGAGCGCGGAAGCCCGCGGCGGTCACTTTGATCGCGTACGTGCCGGCAGCCAGTGAAGGAACGCTGTAGCTCCCGTCGGCACTAGAGACAGTCTTACGGGTAGCTCCAGTCTCTGTGTTCTTGATGTCAATCTGCGCCTCCGCGATGGACGCACCGCTGGGGTCTTTCACGTTACCGGTGATGGAGCCTAGGTCATACTGCGCGCGGGCGCCATGTGGGAACATCGCGATCAGAACGAGAAGAAACGTCGCGACAAAGAACCTGATGATGTTCTTTTGCCATAGCTTCTCCATTGCATAGTTTCCGAAGATGGTCATTTGTGCCTCCAAGACATACTGAGTGAGTCTTTGCACCTTGCCGCCGGTCCTGTTGAACTTGGTTCAACTGCACTGGGGTCCGGCTGGTTTCCCGGGGCAACGTGGTTAAGCAGGAGAAATACGTTCCTCGATTCGTCCGTTTTCTCTCCCGGTTGAGTTGGCTAATAGAGCACCGCTTGTCGCTCGGCGCATACACTTGACATGCCAGTGTATGCCCGTACAACGCTTATGTATGCCCATACATCAGATTGACAAGACGCAGCATAATGATTCGACGAGGCAGTTGTCAAGTGAACTTTATAAGGAATTTTGCTCACGCGGATGGGACGGAACATTACGGCGTGGATTGATCTCGCTTGGCTGCCAATTTTAGGCCCTTTGCTGTGCCTGGGAGGCTCTGATCCTCAGCGCCATACGAGATTGAACCAAATGCAAATGGCTCCGACTATTGCAGCAAACAGGCAGATCCGCCAAGGAACTCGAAATTGAATTGCCTTCAAATCCGACTTTGGTTCTTGACGGTCCGAAGACAGTCGATGACCTGCTGCGCTGATCACGAGAACCGCTGTGACAGAAGCAGCCCACGCATAGATCGCGCCGTGAAAAGTCGCGTTCAGACCGCTTCCGTAACTCAGAAAGCCGTTTCGGATGAGCAGGATATGCGCGATCGACACACTGAAACCGGCTACCAGCCCCCAAAGCCCGGAGTTGCGTCGTACCCAAGGAAATACTATGCCGGTCAGTACCACTCCAAACACCGGGGCACTGAAGACAGAGAAAATAAGTTGGACATACTCCATCAGATTTTGAAAATAGAAAGCCAGCACTGAGGCTGCCGCACTGAGTCCGACCGCCGTCAGACAGGCGATGCGACCTACGGCAATGTAGTGACTTGCGGAGCGAGTGGGCTGCAGATGGGGACGATATATCTCTTCCGTCCAAATGGCGCTGAACGCGGATGCATTTCCCGAGAGGTTGGATATGAGGCTTGCCAGGATGCCTGCGACGCCTAGTCCCAACCATCCGTGAGAGTAATTTGCCACCAATAGAGCCGGAAGGATTGCGTTATAGGGGACATGAAGTGTGCCCTGAAATCTCAACGCTGCGAGACCTGGTATGACCACTAGTATTGCAATGAACATCTTGCCGAGACTCGCGATCAGCGGGACCTTTCTTGCGCCTTCGAGATCCTTGGTCGTAAGGATTCGCTGGATCTGGACAAAATCAGTACACCAATAGCCGAACCCCAGGACGAAACCTAGGCCCAGAATGAGACCGGCCATATCAAGAGGTGCGTGAGTCGAGAACACCGGCATGCCGATCCACGCATGCGCCCTGTCTGGGGGAAGATGGGCTTTTAGGTTTTGAAATCCGTTGGTCTGCCTAAGAAGTATCCGAACCAGCGGAAATAGCCCACAGAGAACGACACCGAGTTGCAGCACTTCGTTATAGATTGTTGCCCTTAAGCCGCCGAGAGTGGTGTATACCGCAACGGTAAGCAATGCAAGAGAGGCGCTAAGCCATGTTGGCCAACCACAGGTGATTTCCAGCACGACCTCCATTGCGTACAGGCTGATTCCTGACAGCAGCACTGTTATACAAAGGAGGCCGAGTACGTTGGCCATGCGTGTTCTCTCGTCGAAGCGTAGTCGTAAATAGTCAGGGACGCTTCTAATCTGGGTCTTTGCGTAGACGGGCAGGACGAACATGGCGAGGCAGATCAACGCTGGGACAGCGCCTATCCAGTAAAAGTGAAATGTGACCGCTCCATACTGCGCGGCTGTAGCGGAAATCCCCAAAAGCTCCAAGGCTCCACAGTTGGCCGCAATAAACGACACTGACACCATCCAGACTGGAAGCGATTGGCTGGCGTTAAGGTATTGGGAAGCACCTATTTTAGTTCTGCGTGCCCTGATTCCCAGAACGATCGTCGCAAGAATATATGCACCCAGGATGGCAACATCAACTATGTTGAAGTGTCCAAGACTGGCCTTCATAGTTCTTCCCCGCTATATTCGGTGGCATTCCGGTTTCCACCCACCGTGCCGCCAATGGCGGTGCGGCTTAGTAAGCGAGAACTTTGACCCGCAACATTGTGCCGCTGGACGAAAGGACTAAACCAAAATAGGTCTCGTCTCCGTTCAACTGCCGATCTGTGACCCATACTCCGGCATGATAATGCCCCTGCTCTACGGAAAGGTACATCATTTTCTTCTTTCTGGCTCCCAACTTAGGTGCAAACATGATGTTCGCGTTCATCCCCGCGACAAGAAACTCATCCCTGGCGAGCTGCCCAATCAGCACCCTGCCATCTAAGTTGGGATTGCCGTTTCCGCGACTTCCCCCATAGCCATCGCTGATTTTTCCGAATCGAGCAACGGCATCGAATGCATCAAATCTCAGTTCCGGATTGGCAATTCCATCCTCTTCCACAGCAGCGTGCAGATTTCCATTCTCACGGATCGCCATCAACTCTGGAATGGCCGAGCCCAATAGTCCATAGTTAGCGGCTATTGCAGCATAGGGATTCGAGAGCAGCTTTAACGACTCCGGCGCGACGTCCTCATCGACTCCAAAGGTGGACACTCCTAGGGCACCTCTGGTTGCCAGAACATAAAACATATTCTTGGCATGAGCCGTTGTGCCGCCTGTTTCTGGAACGAAAAGCGGATTATCAGCGCGATTGTAAAGGTTGCATATGTTTAGGTATGGAACCACGTTGGAATCGTAATTGTCCGGTCCGATGATATCGATGTGGCTCGCCAGAGACTTCCACATCTCAATCAGATAGGAGACCGCGCCTCCGCTTGGAGAGGAGAACCCGGGACGGATCAATCCGGGCTGCTCTCGAGGCCACACGTTGACGTACATCGGAAGCGGATAAGCCGCCTTGCCTTGTTGAGCAACGTAGTCAATATATTGTGCTATCTCGTATGACGTAAATGCTTCCGGTGCCCGTTCTCCGAATACTTCTGCCCAGGTTCCCGGAGATTTATGAAGCGACCTAAGCACGTCGCTTGGGACTGCTTTGAGGTATTCCTTTGTCGCCGAGGGACTGTAGTCCCGATCCGTTCCAAGTACGCCGGCTTCATTTTCAACCTGCACCATGATGACAGTATGTTCGACGCTGTCTTTGTCTCGAATATGGCCCATCAGCGAGGCGAACGCTCGTCCGTCTGCCTTCATCGCTTCGACAGATGAAGGCGAGATCGAGGTCACGCTTTTTCCCGCGCTGTCTTGCATCAGCGGGTAACGAGTAGCATCCTGCTTAACCCAGGAAGGCACATAAGTCATCGCGCCATTCTTCCAAGTACCGAACCAAAGGAAGACCACCTTAACGTGATGTTCGTGAGCCCCCTCGATAGCCGCATCGATCATTGTAAAGTCGAAGGTCCCAGGCTGTCGCTCAATTGCCTCCCAGTACGCCGGGATCATCACGGTATTGCAGTGTAGGGCTTCGATGGTGGGCCACGCAACTGTTAAGGCGCTCGGCCAGCCACTGGAGTTGTGGACTTGAGCCCCCAGGACAAGGAATGGCTTGTCGTCCACTAGGAGTTGGGAACTGCCATCGACCTTCTGAAGTCTCGGGATGCCCGAGGCGCAAAGAGGTTTGACACAGAATACCTGGAACAACACGTACAGTGCCAATACTGCCATGGCCGACTGGTTGAACACTCGATATTCGAAAACTATGCGATGACCGTGCTGTGAAGGACACTTCATTTTGCTGTCTCTCCAGAAGGTGTTACGTTTTCCACTTCCCGACTCACGCTAGTGATCCGATCCGACACCGATGACTGCAGATAACGTTGGATAACGTCCGCGATCAGCCGGTCTCCTAGATCGTTTGGGTGTACCTTATCACGCGAGAAGAGTCCTCGCTTTACTGCCGACGGTGAAGTGCCAAAGACCGCGAGCGGAGAGACGAAGCCGAGGGACAATTTCTGGGCCATCACCATCTCCTGACGTCGAACGGCATTTTGCGAAAGAAGGGATGCAGACTCGCCCTGTTCAGTAGATATTTCGTCGAAGATCACGATCGCCATCCGCGGGTTAAGTCTTCTGAGTTGCGCTACGATCGCGGACATATTATCGCGATACTGAACATCCGTCGTGCCAGCTCCGTTGATGGAGTCATTCACTCCGAGCGAGACAATGGCCAACTGTATTCCGCCTTGGATCTGAGACAGAAAGGCCAACTGCTGTTCCGGGTGGCTGCCCCATGCCTCTGTCCGGGCGTACCCATGCGCGAGATTGTGCAGCGAAATGCCGCTATTCCCATAGATAAATTCAATGCCGTAGATGTACGCACTTCCATCGACGGACGCAGCCGAGAAGGACAATCTGGAGTATCCACTGTCCTTGATCGGTATGCTCACGCTTCGAGCCTTGAAGGCTGGAGAGCCGATGCGGCCGACCGTTGCCAGAACTCCGTCTTGGTAGTGAACGGTGATTCCGTTCGTCGAGTCGGATGCTGAGGCGTAGTAGAGGACGATCCGATCAGGACGCTTCGCCGGGAGAAGAACCGTCAACTGAGCCTCGCCCCTGAGTCGGAAAACGCTTCCAAAAGCTCCCTCTCCTGACTGGAAGGGCCCAAAAGCAATTGTTTCGACACTCCCGCTGTAAGGATGTATCGACCACTGCGGGTTCGTGGATAAACCCTCGTTGTTGCCTACTGGAATAATCCCACTTCCGTGATCCCCATATTGCAATGCCAAGCGCTGTCGCAACACGTTCGTCCAGGTATTTTCATAGTCTGTAGGTCCAATACAACAAGCGATGGAGTCTCCTATAACAACGATGTTAACCGGGTGTATTCGGGCTTCCGAAGTCTGCTTCCGCCATGAATCGAGCACTTTGCCATCAAGGGTAGCTGTTCCCTGATCGGCGCGATTGGTGCGCAAATTGTTCTCTGCTGTCTGTGCCCTAACGTCAGGGGGTGCGAGAGCCGCGCTCGAGATAGCGAGCACAGCGAGGAGTACCATGATTGGATGGGGTCGCGTCCTGTGGGTGGTGTTCCGTGAAAAATCTTTATGATTGCGCATACATTAAAATCTTCTACACAATTTTCTATAAGAAATACAAGATTTTTAGTGCCGTTGAGCGATATTTTTTTCCGAGACTGCACAGGATATACTCTGCAAACTTGTATGGCGTTGCAGAAAAACGCTGAAGTCTGTATTTTGTAGCTATGACAATTTGCGCCCAGAGGTTATCGCGCCAGTGAGCATGACCCAAATCGCAAAGATTGCAGGGGTGTCGAGCGCGACAGTATCTCGCGTTATCAACGGATCCCCTTTAGTCAACGCCGAAACGGCTGCGCGCGTCCGTGAAGTGCTTGAAAAATTCGCATTTATTCCGGACGGCAATGCAACAGCATTGACTCGCGGTAAAAGCGACATCTTTGGGTTGATTTTGCCAGATTTGACCAACCCTTACTTCACGGATCTCCTCGATTCTTTCGAAGCCATCACTTCGAGTAAGGATCAGGATCTGTTGACGGCAAACACCCGCTTCAGTCCGCAACGCGTTGAGGCCTGTATACGCCGCATGCTCATGCGAAGGGTGGACGGAATCGCGCTCGTGGCTTCGGAAGTCGAAACGGGCCCTTTCGAGTCCCTCATGAGGTATCGTGTACCACTTGTTACCCTGGACCGCGGACAGGCCGGGGAATGGGTTAGTGACGTATCGATTGACTTCGAGTCTGCACTCGAAGACGCCATGCGGCATCTCAAACAGTATGGCCATCGCAAGATCGCATTCATTGGGGGAGTTGCTGGACTAAAGACTTCGACGACTCGGACGCAAGCGTTTATCAAAGCGCTTTCGAAAAACGGCCTACGGCTTTTCGAAGAGTACTTGCAAGAGGGTAACTACCGCCCGGATGGTGGCGCAGCTGCTATGTCACGGATCCTCGCGCTTCGGCACCTCCCAAGCGCGGTGGTCACAGCGAACGACTTCACCGCAGTAGGTGCGCTCCAGCGCTTGAATGAACTAGGTATTTCTGTCCCGCGACAAATGTCGATCATTGGTTTTGATGACATCTCGATATGTAGTTTGGTGCATCCGCAATTGACGACGCTCAGTGTCTGCCGAGACAGTTTAGCTCGACTGATGTATCAGGCTTTGGACGATGGACGAACCAGCCAAGATAAACGCGGACGACTCTATACGCTGAAAGCTGAACTTGTTATTCGCCACTCCGTCGCCAACCTTAAGCAATAACCCAGCGGGACATCCACTGCACTACCACCTCGATCACCTTCCGTTGACTCCGATAAAGTGTGGGCAATCTCTTTTCAATACGGTCACTACTTGGTGACGGGCAATCCGGAGTCGAATCTCAATTTGTGTAAACAGGCCAATGCACTCAGCGAGTAATTCCGCCGTTCCTCCCGAGGGAGCGGTCGGGCAATTCGGAAGACACAACCACCATTCCGGGTTCCCGAAGGACTCGCGCGATCATTTCCAAACTCTTTCTGGTGGGCTGATGCCTCCCAGCTTCCCAACCCTGCAGGGTGCCCGGATCAACAGCCAGTCTCTCAGCCATCTTTCGCTGCGACAGGCCGAGCGCCCTCCGGGCGGCGGCGAGGCGATCAGGGAATGAGTCAGAGGAGGGCTGTGGGTCGTATCCCAGGAACTGGATAATGGCGGGCATATAGCGGATCGCAGGGAGGGATGCGTTGCTTTCCCAGTTGTGGATGGTCGTCGTGTCGACGCCGATCTGTTTCGCAACGCCCGATTTGAAGAGGTCAAGGTCCAGTCGACGGGTGCGGATGTGGTCCCCTAATGTATTGATTTCGTTCGGATATTGAGAAGGTCTGGGTTTGGCAGCCCGAAGCTCGGCATGGCAGAAAGGCAACGCAGGGATGAGGGTCGCCAATCGTGTTCAACATGAACCGGGACCGCATTTCTCATACCCAGCTACGCGCTGCGGTCATGCTTGTCTCCCTCTTCAATCTCGACGATAAAACGCGAATGGAGTTTTTTCCCCATTGCGCCCGCGAGAACGCGAAGAGATTGGGACGTTCGGCCCTGTTTTCCAATCACCTTCCCAATATCCCCGGGGTTTGTGCTGATTCTGAACGTCGTGCGCTTTTCAAGGCTGACGGATTCAACCTCGACATCTTCTGGGTGATCCGCAATCAACCGAACAGTCTTCAAGAGCCACTGATGAATCTCTTCGCGCTCGGTCATAAACTCTTTCTCGATGTGTTTCGCTTTGAGAATCTTACCTTCTTCACCAGCTTGGCAACCCGAAGTATCTTCTGGATCGCTGGGGCGGATGCGTTGCCTTCCCAGTTGCAAATGGTGGTTGTATCGACGCCGATTTGCGTGGCAACATCCGATTGGAAAAGTTACGGATGTGGTCACCTAAGCTATTGATTTCCTTTGGATAGTGCGATAGCTTCGGCTTGGAGCCGTGAAGCTCGGCATGGCAGAATGGCAACGCAGGGATGAGAGTCGGACGCCGCGGGAACATGAATTGTAGCGGCATTCTTAACAGTTAAGGAATCAGCTCCGTCGGTCCAAAGGGTAGTATTTTGCGAGGCACAGCTCCGGGGTGGAGGAGCTTCTGGAGCGTCGGCTCCACCGCGAACCCACAGATGCAGCCAAGAGCGATTCAGGCTAGTCAAGCGCCAAGGGCAGATGATTTAGTTTTGTCCCTCGAACGAATCATGTTGAGCATCCATTCGTCCAATCATAGCCTTCGCCGCTTCGAAGGATACAATGACTGCTGCGATGGAATGCCTCGGCCTGTAGAGAGTTCCTGAAACGCCATGTTCAGACGAGCCAAGCTCTCCTCCATGATTCCAAGTAGATGCACGTTTCGTGATTCTCGTGATCGACTGCCGCCTTCGGATACGTCCGCCTTGGTAGAGACATTGATTTGCTCTCCCAATTGTGAATGGTAGCCATTTCGACGCCGATTTGCCTCGCAACGCCATTTTTCAATGATTTAGCCCAAAGCAGTAATCTGTTTTTGGAAGCAAAGGGTTGGGGTTCGAATCCCTCGTTCCGAACGCGCCAACCGTGGCAGGCTGCCACTCGTCCCACTAAGTCACCACTCGGATAAGAAGTTCTTCTCCTCGTCCGTGGGTTGCCGACGCAACGCATGCAGGCATTGGCGACTGTACTGCTTCAAATATCGGACAGGTGCGGATCGAATCATCCAGGTTCTCATCGCCAAGAGCAGTTCTTTCATGTTTTCGTATGATACGCCTCGGTAAGCCCCATCCGCTTTTTCTCCGCTCTTCCGTTACATCTCAGGGCGAGGAAGACGGCCATGATCGACGATAATCTCATAGCAGTTCTGGCGCTCCAGGGCCTCGCGCCCAATAGGGTCGTGGCCGCGGAGCGCGCACGGTTCGACGGCGTCGCCAAGCGCACTGTCCATCTTGAAGCAGACGGCAAAGGCTGCCCATGCAGTTCGTTCCTCGCCTTGACCACCGGCGCGAGCGGCGTGGCTGGCAAAGAGCTTGGGGCATGGAGGAGTGGAAACCACTACGTGCTTCCCACTTCTCCATGCCCCTGCCCAGCGGTTATCTGAACCCAAAGATGGCTGCGCTACACTAACAATCTCGCCGGTAGAAATATCTGGCGGGCAAGAATCTTTTCCCAATTTGGGACAACATAGAGGTGTCTCACGATACGTTTAAAACGTGTCGGTGATTTTCATTGAATTGCCGCCTGTAACATGCGGATTGTGAAGATTATTACGGTGTTATTCGGTTGGTTCGCTCTGTCCGTGGTTTTTTCTTTTAGCATTGGCCCCTTGATCGGGGCCGCGAGGCGTGGTAAACCACGCAACCCCGAGGTTGGGGGTAGCCAATTTTGGGCTTAGGCACGTAAACAATCGCTGAGGTTCCCCGTTAACTCAACGAGATAACGCAGCTTGGCCTGTTGATCTGGCGGTGCCTGATTCAACATGATCTGGGAATGAAGCAACAGTCCCGTAAGAGACCTGCGGAGTTCTCCTTTGACCGTTGCCAAAGCCGATTCCCGTGCTCTCGTCTGATGTTGCGATCGCAACTGTAGAGTTGAACGTACCTGCCGAACCATGTGCATGGGGCTGGATATCCGGAAATCAACCTCAAGAACAAGCGCGGTACCTGTTTTTTGGAACAAAGCATCCGTTAGGTGATCTACGTTGGCTCGTGCGATATCGAGCAGAATCACGTCGTATTCAGCACGCCGCAAGGCGGCGATGCCGGCGCGGCGGTTGGGTGTGCGAACGGGGCAAAGGTTCAGTTCGCGCTGCAGGGCTTCAGCAACGATCAGCGACTGCGCTTCGGGGGCGATGAGGAGAATGGAACTCTTCAAAATAAGACTCCGATAAGAGGTTGTACCGAATAGGTGGACGATGGATCGAATCAAATCCGCCGGGAGGGCATCCCGTATGACAGAAGTGCTCCACGGATGAGGAGAGTCGTTCCTCGATTTGTGTCAATAGATTCATAGAAAAGATGAGCGGGGAGCACATACCGCTCTGCTTGGCCCACACAGCACAGACTCATTTTGAGACAGGGCTGAGAGACCGCCGGCAAGAATGTCCTTCATCATACGAACAGGGTTCGATGCAGGATATAGGTAACGGTAAACGATCGAGTGGCGAGTGTCATTCCCCCGCCGTCAGGTTGGTTGTACCTCTTTCGCGGCACAAGGACACAAAGACCATGCTCAGAGCATATGAACCGAGGTGCCGTCGCTGCGAAGGCGGGAACATACGTGTCCAGCCTCATGCGAGTTCGTTATCGCGTCCCTGAGCAGATCAAAGTGTCGAGGTGGATGTTCACTGATTTCATTCGCGGTCGTATCACCTTCTGTGATGACGAGAATATAGGCCAGTCCGCACAATTCGCATTCTTCGCCCCGCAGAACCCTGCATTCAGGCAGTATTCCTGCAGATGCGAGACTCGAACCCACGCGGTATGCGGTGATCACCATTGCGATACCCAATGCGATCACAATAGAGCTTGTTGGCTTCGCCACGGTGCCCTGTCTTGGCACATTTCCGCGTCGCCCAGCAGACGACCGGATCGCCACGAGGACCGCACTAGAGCGCGATTCGGTTGGTGACCGTATCAATCTCCAAATCTATGATCTGGCCATGTTTGGCTGCAATCGCGATCAAATTGCCCGAAGGGCTTTTGCAGTGCGCTTCTGTGGGCCAATAATCCTATCGAGATCAGCTTCGGCGACCTTAAGCTGAAGCACAGCTGAGTTTTCCCGCTCAATCAAGTCCAACGTGACGGCCTCAGGCTTGTCCACCACGTCTCGCACCAGCCTGGCAATCAGGTCACAGATTTCGCTTAGTAGTCGGGAATCACGGAAATCGGACGGCATTGTCATTGGACGTTTGAACCCGGAGATCGTCCATGTGTAGCGTCTCACGACAAAGACTTTTTTGAGAGCACCAAAGTTGCTTAGCAATCCCTCTTTTGGGTAAAGCATTTCACAAGCAAAGCGATGCGGCGCTGGATATGGTTCAGCGAAACCCTAGCCGCTGAAGACGGGGCTAGGTTTCGCTATTGTGGACTCATCCAAAAGACTTTTTCGGCGACAATCTCGAGGGTAACTGGGTGGCTTGGTCGATTGCGCGATTCGCCGACGCTTTCTGCATCCGATCTCGGTCGGCTATCGTGCAGACGAATGCAGGCATCGCCTCCGGGACTACGATGATCCAGACCACCGAATACGGGTAGCCCAAAGGACTGTTACGCATTGTCGTATTCTCCGGGATTGAACAATCCAGCATTCAAGATGGAGTGACCGTGTATGATGCCGGCGCATTCCAAATTGTTCTCTATAACAGTGTTACCGAGGCCTTCGCCGGTATTCATGCGGTCAATTGGGGCCAGGTGAGTACACCCCAATCGCTCGCAGCCAGCCTGGTTTCTTCGTTTACGTCCTGTAGTTCGGGGAGCCCGGTCTCCGCATCGCAGAACGGCGCGGTTGTAACGCTGACGAGCTGCGCGACGGGGACAACATCTGTAGAGTTGGTCGCTTCGAATCCACCGCGGCCAGCATGGTGTCCGGCTTGGTCAGCTCCAGCGGCAGCAATACCCGGTAACGCAGGCGGCAAGTGCAGATCAATCCGAGCCGTTCAGCGGGAACGACAACCGGATCGACGGGGATTCGTACGATGGGAAGGGCAACCGCGGCCTCAACCTGGAATTTTTACCGGGCGTGAGAGGTCCGGCCGCCCGAGAAAGGCATCGACTATCATTCGGTCGATCTTGCCCGAGTGCAAGTGTATGCCCTCGGCGTGGACGGTGCGAACAAACCGATAGCCTATTGGCAGGGTCTGGAGCGGTTCTGGAAAGGTACTTCGAGAAGTAGAGTGTATCCTCCAATAGCTTTTCGACTCTGCACGAAGCGACTCGGTTCCCGAGCACGAACCAAATCTGGCGAGAGAAGCTCTTCACCCAATATCGTTAGAAATGCCGTGCTCCTTGAGCTTTCTGTAAAGGGTGGTTTTGCCGATTCCTAGCAGCTTTGCAGCGGATAACTTGTCTCCCTTCAACTGGCGTAACGTCGCAATGATTGCGCTCTTTTCCATTTCAACAATGGGTAAAATCCTTAATGGGCTAGCGCCAACACCTTGGAGGTCTGAATCATACTCTGTTAAATGCGACATATGGTCATAATCATCCTCAGACTTGGTTGGCAGTACAGCCATAGGAAAATCACAGGCATGAAGCAATAACCCGCTTGAGAGCGCGCACGCATACCTCAAAGCCTGTTCAAGTTCACGAACATCGCCTGGCCAGTCATAGGACATAAGCAAAATGATTGCGTCATCCGCAAACTGGTATTTTTGTCCGTCCTCACGCGATGTGGCATCAAGCACCGATAGGATGATAAGAGGAATATCCTCCCGACGTTCGCGGAGTGGAGGAATACGTATATTAGTGATGTTGAGGCGGTTAAACAGATCTTTACGAAATTCTCCGGCTTCTACCATCGCACTTAACTCGCGACTGCTTCCGGCGAGAAGACGCGCTCTGAAGGAAGTTGGCGTGGCAAGATTCGGCGATCCATTAGTGCAACCGCGCAAAACATCCAACAACCTATCTTGGAGGTAAAGCGGAAGTGCTCCAACGCCTTTTAGGAACAGCGTTCCGGGGGCTGACCTTAGCCTCCTCAAGTCGACACGTTTGTCTGATGCGAGGGGGTCGGCTATGTCTCCGAACAGCTCGTGTTCCAGTGTCGCAGCGTCGGATGTCCCACAATCGACAACGCGGAATGGTTCTGCACCTTTCGGACCGTTCTGATGGATAGCGCGGGCGACATACTCTTTGCCAGTTCCCCGATCACCTAGGATGAGGACCGGATTGGCGGTGAATGCAACTCGGGTTATTGTGCGATAGATTTTGCTCATTGCCGGAGAGCGGGTGATCAGTACTTTTTCTCTGGTCCGGCTTTTGCGGAATTCTTCATCCAACCGACGGGCTTCCGCATCGAAAATCGGCCGACAAGCCGCACGTCCTAAGGCAGTCTTCAATTCATCGACTGTGAACGGTTTTTCGAGATAATCGCTGACTCCATTACGGAGACCCACTATGGCAGATCGAACCGTAGCATATGCCGTCATTACCACAATCGTTGCTCGAGGATGAAAGCATTTGATCTCGTCAACTAGGCTGAGGCCGGACTGATCGCCGAGATTCAGATCGAGCAGGACAATGTCCACAGGCCCTCTGTGAAGCGCGGCTCTAGCTTCTGCTATGGATCCGGCCACTTCAGTTGAAAATCCAAAGCTGGTCGATACAGCGGCGCAGGCGTCGCGCACCGGCCTGTTGTCCTCGATCAACAGCACCCGCAGTTCTTTGAGGTGAGGCCAAATCGGCTGTAGGCCCTTGGCAAGTGGAGTCTTGAATAAGGTCGTCAGGGCGTTCACCTGTTTGGCCTCATCAGCGCCTTTTCTAATAAAAGGCGTGGAACTAAGAAGGAACGCAGATAAAAGGGAACGCCGGAAGCGTGGTCTCTTATTTCTATTTGAGGAGGCATACTACTCTGCGGGTTCGCTAACATAATCGGTCTGAATTGTCGTATACCTAAGTTCTGTCTGTGATTCCTACTCGCCAACGATACTTGGACAGCCTGCATCCGTGCATGTAGCCGGACTTCTACCGTGCCCACCGGAGCTTAGAGTGGTTCACTTACTGAATGCTATCTACTAAATACTACTTTAGAGTCTGCTTCACGCATTAACTCTTAATGACCCGAATGGGTGCCGTCTCCATCGAAAGGTTGTAGCAAAGGCGCATATTGGTGACCTCGGCTGACACAGTCCTGTGGCGTGCATTCGGTTTGCCAATACAACAGGTACGAGGTTATCACCGCAATGCGATCGATAGGCCATGTTCATGCGGGCCGACGGCACAAGGTCGTGCTCGCCGCAACGACAGTTATTGCAATCCTTCCATGCCTTCTTACCGGTTGCACAGCCGTAAGCACGAAACTAAGCGGCACAACTGGAGCTACGAGTGGGACGGGTTCTTCGGGTTCCTCTGCTGCGCCAATCACAATCACAGCCAACCAGGCATCAGTTCGTGCGGGCGCAACCGATCAGTTCACGGCATCGACAGGGGCGGTACGTGGAGCGTCTAAGGCGGTTTGGCAGACGGCACTATTGATTCGAGTGGCAAATATGTAGCTCCTTCGCTATTGCCAGCAACAGGTACTATAACCATTGACTATCAGTTGAACGGTAAGACAGCGAGCACCACTATCTCGCTTCTCAATCCGGTGCCGACTCTCACCAGCGTGTCACCATCAACCATGACAGCCGCGAGCGCCACGTTGACTGCGACCGGATCGGGCTTCTTGCCAACCTCACAGCTGCTATTAAATGGAGCAGCGATACCGGCCACGTGTGTAGATAGCGCCCATCTAACCGCGTTCGTATAATTGGGAATCCACCGCCTTCCGCGCTAAATCTCACTGTCTCAAACCCGGGTACCGGAGCGTCGGTATCGAACGCCATTGCTATAGCACTCGGACTCCCCACAATGACCGTAAGTCCGGCAGCTCTGTCGAGCGGCAACATCACCATTACGGCGACCTCGCCGGGCATGCTGGGTTCCGTCCACTTGACCATAAATGACCAGCCAATGGCTACGATCAGCGTGCCTTGGCACGATAAGATCGCTGCAGCCGGATACCTGCCCCCATGGTTGACTGGTTCTGTTACGGTTGCTCTGGCTTACGACCGAACTAACGTGCTGTACGCCTCGGCAACTGTCCCATTGCAGCAACAGCGATGTCGTTTGACACTGCAGCGCGCTTCGCAACACAGGCTGCCTTCGGACCGCGCATGGATATCATCCAACACATACAGCAGGTTGGCCTGTCCTCGTTTGTAGATGAGCAGATTGCGCAGCCAGCAGTCACTCAGATCAACCCGAACGATAGCCTACGATTTCTGTTCAACAATGCTGTTGATGGTAATTCATTACTTCGCCTGAGGGATGCATGGGCGATTCAGACGTCTATCCCCAGTGAGGCGTATGCCAATTATACCCAACGTATTCCTTGGGAAGCCAAGCTGGAAGCCGACGCGTTCGGTAACTACCGTCAGATTCTTCTGGATGCGTTAGGGGATCCCCAATATTGCCGAAGCTTTGAATTTCCCCGGCGGTGTCGCGTCAACAGATCCGAGTATGCATCCAAATCAACATTTTGCACGAGAGTTGATACAACAATTCTCGATGGGACCAAATGTTCTTAATGATGATGGGACGCTTGCTTTAGATGCGAGCGGTAATCCGATTCCAAACTATGACCAGAACACAATTAATGATGGGAGCAGGATACTTACTGGGTGGAATTACGCGCCACCTGCCAATCCGGCCTTCACAAACTACGGAGTAGACTTCTCGCAGCCATTGATTGCCAATGAACGCAATCACGACACTGGCTCAAAGGTTCTGTTTGGCAATATAGACGTTCCGACCGGCCAAACGGCTGCGCAGGACAGGGTCTCGTTCGTAGAAGCCATCATGAGCCAGCAGAGTACGGCTCCGTTTATCTCGAGAATCCTGGTCCAGCGACTTGTGAAGAGTAATCCAACTCCAGATTATGTAAGTCGCATAACAGCCGTGTTCAGGGATGATGGTAAAGGCGTTTCTGGTGATATGGCTGCAGTGGTGATAGCGATCCTCCTAGCCCCGGAGGCGCGAGAAGGAGATACCAAGTGACTATCCCCGGCCGCATGAGTCGCTGTCTATGGTGATGCTATACCAGGAAAATCGCCAGCACTAATGCACCGCGATACAACTATCGATTCGATGGGGCAGTTGTATCCCGCGAGGTGCAGTGTTTGCTTGAGTATCAGTGACATTCATTCCAGGATGTTTGGTTTCAGTTCCTTGCTCATTTATTCGCTTGCACCACGGGCTGGTAGGTCGTGAAGTAGTGGCCGCCATATGAGAGTTGGCATTGTTGACGGCCGAATAAATTTGATTGGTTGGGGAGAAACTTGAGGCAGCCGACTCGAAATCAAAACTGTCGACACCGTTATTCACTATAACGTCCACTAACCGCACATCTTCGTTCGTACTCGGAAGCTCTTTAATGGGCGGGTCCTTGTAGCTTGCAAGCTGAGCGAGAGAATTCTGGAGAAGAGAATTGCGTGACGTGCCGGGGGAGACTTCATCGGGGACTGTATATGCCGTGCTCACGTACATCCCAGTCGGATAGATCGTAGCCGCCTGGGTGCTGGGGTTGGTATTTGTGGCTGCAATAACCGGGGCCGTGGCCAAAGAATTGAAGCTATCCGCGAGCAGAAGCACATTAGCCGGGGTCGACCCAGCAAGATTCACGTAACCGTTCGGAATGTCACTATTCGTGATTGTGAGGTTACCCGTAAAATTGTTCGCAGTAAGGGACGGTAGGGCGCTCGTTAGGGAGCCCGAGGAACCTACGGCTATATTATCCTCGTACCCGATAAAACTCCCGGACCCGCCATCGAGATCAAGCCATCTGGTGCCACCTTGTTCATACCAGAAACCGGTAAGGACAATTGTTCCCCCATTCTCAACACGGTAGGAAGGGCCAGCGTTGCAGCAGGAGGATCCCATGAAGAGACCCGTATAACCGGGTGTTGCGTTTCCCGCCTGAGATTGAGGCCCACCGACAACCAAGACACTCGTGCTGGAAGGATTGGAGAGCCCACCATGGCCGAAATCGTCCATTTGAACAAGCGTGTTGTCGAAGCCGTTTACCAAGAGATTATGAGAAGAACCGGCGTCACTCTCCGATGAGAAATTGGTATAAATGCGATCTCCAGGCTGGTCATATCCGTCCACTCTAATACCTGCAGAAGACGAACCGGCGTTGATCGTGAGATTGCGGATCGTGACATGGCTCGGCGCAAGAAGCGCGAAGACCGGGGACGATGTCGATCCGTTCCAATTGATGATCGTCTGCATATTGTCGCCTACGATCTGCACATCACTATTGCCGGGGATCGTTATCGTCGAGTTCACGGAATACTGTCCCCATGGAATATGAACGACTGGCCGGTTGCCGTTATTCTCCGCGATTGCCTGATCAATCGCCTGCTGTATCGTCTCACCAGAGGCCCCTTGCGGCACTTCATAAATTGTGCGGCCGTAGTTTGGGAGAGGTCCAGGCATCATCGGGATGGCATCTCTTATGCTTGAGGAGGAAACTACGGCATCACTGATCGAGGTTAGGTCGCCGCTTATCTCATTCGTGTCATACGTTTCGTTTTGGACCGAGAACGGGGTAGCTGAGACGTAGGTGTTTCCCATGGACAGGACGTAGGAATTTGGGATCGAGACGGCACCGTTCGCAAATTTGACTGTCTGGCCGCCCTGCGCCGCTGTGATGGATCCCTCAATGGTATTGTCCATGAGGGTTAGGGGACCAATACCGGGCATTGAGATCGCCGCAAGTTGCGGCATAAGGATCGTGTTTCCGATAAGAATACTTGAATTACCAAAAGGACTACCTAAAAGAAACGTACCTGAGTGATAGGAAGTATTGTAGGTATAGGACTGATTTGTACCATTACCCCAATCTGAATCTACATTATTATATTCAAATAGGTTGTGGTCCAGGTGCATGGCTCCACCTGCGCCATAGGCATTTGTGACTCCATAATTATCGTGTTCAAAAATGGAATATCGGACGTACCAATCAAGCGCATTCCAATCTTCCAAACTGATTCCAGCCTTGATCAAATTCGCGAATGTATCTCGGTCAACCTTAGTTTCGGCGGAGCAGCATCCTACTGTATTGTCACCTGCCTGAAGACCAATAGCGGCATTTTCAAATACATCATCGGTATATTCGTTCGAGCCGTCATAGCAGCAACCTTGATGCATCGTTTCGTTGACGAGTGTTATTCGGGCGCCTCCGCCATCCAGCGTAAGGCGATTAAACTGCATGCGGTTGATGCCATCAAGCGTGATCATTGCGGTTCCCGACGCATCACCCTGCCATTCTAATATCGTATTAGTCGGGCTCTCACCTATGATGCTCTTTCCCGTACAGTATGTAGAGCAGTTAGTTGAAATGTAATCCAATCCCGAGGAAAGCTTATAAGTTCCCGCAGGAATGTAAAGAACACTTGCATGGCTGGATGACGATTCGAGCGCATTAAAGGCATATTGGAAAGCCATGGTGTCATCGGCTACGCCATCGCCGACGGCACCGAAGTCAGTCTTCACATTAAGCCACGAAGAAAAGGGGCCTATAAATTCATCATCATCCGAGGCAACCACAGATGAGACGTCCTCGGGCGGGCCTCCCCCGGGCGCTACGTCAGTCGTAGGTGTAGCGGTCACGACGCTGCTCGCCATACCATCGCCAATCGCACTTACGGCAATTACTTCGAAGTCATAGCTAGTTCCGTTCATGAGACCCGTAACAACTTGCGAATTGACGACGGCTGGATTGTGTAAGAATGTCATCCAAGGGTTCGTGCCGCTCTGGCGATAATTCACTACATAATCGGTGACAGTCGCTCCGTGAGTTGGAGTATTCCACGAGAGTCCCATCTGACTGTTACCAGGATAGGCCTCAAGATTTGTAGGAGCGTTTGGTGTGCCGACATCTGTGTTATAGAGTGAGGAGACCTCATTCGCGGACAGTGCGCGGTTATAGATCCGGATGTCATCAAGGGAACCGCTGAAGTTCGGATAGCCGCCTCGTTGAGCTACACCGAAGACAAGAGGGCCGGTCGATGCAGTAGGATCCGTGGCGGGAGAGGATACAACAAAAACGCCATTCGCATAGACAGAAAGATTCGATCCATCGAACACTGCTGTAAAATGTGTCCATGCAGGACTGCTCAAGGGGTAATGTCCGCCACCAACGCATTGTTCGGTGGTATTGGCGAAAGCGCAAAAGCGGATTATTCCATAATTTATTGCGAGATTATAGCCATTGTTTCCGCCATTCTGCATAGTGAGAATGGTGCCACTGGCGACGGTATTGACCCATGCTGAGACCGTGAATGGTCCCGTGAACTGATAGACAGGTTGCGTTCCGATGGTCACTTGATTGTCGCTGCCGTCGAAATATCCTGCGTAGGAACCGATCATTCCTGTCGTATAGTAAGTATGGTTCGGAGAACTGGGAACGCCGCTCCACGTGCCATTGTTGCCTTGGCCGGAGATGTCATGGGCCACCAGTCCCGTCCCCTCATCCAGTGGCCACCAGCCAACCAGGCCGGATGAGACGGTCACAGTCGCAGTCGCGGATTTTGTGGGATCTTGAACTGAGGTCGCCGTAATCGTATCAGTGAGCGTGCTGCTACCCGTATTCGATGGGGCAGTATAGACGCCCTCTGGGGTAATTGAGCCAAGACGCGCACTCCAAGTGACAGAAGAATTCAATGCATTTGTTACGGCTGCTGTAAAAACTGCGTTAGTTCCAGGGATAGTTGAGATCATGTTGGGCGCAACGCTTACGGCTATCACTGGAGGCGTTGCTATGGGTGTTGCGGTCAGAATATCGCTCGGCAGACCCACACCGGCAATATTGACCCCAGTCACCTCGAAGTCATAGCTTACATTATTGGTGAGGCCAGTGACCGTAATTGAGGTGACCGTAGAAATATGATGAGAAAGTGTGGACCAAATTGAAGTATTGTGTTGACGATAATTCACTACATAATCGGTGACAGTCGCTCCGTGAGTTGGAGTATTCCACGAGAGTCCCATCTGACTGTTACCAGGATAGGCCTCAAGATTTGTAGGAGCG
>Ga0207933_1001236_pt1 | contig 20294 bp, 19 predicted proteins | sample NGESurdeep092012_4_FD_184488 | JGI IMG/M metagenome (GOLD analysis project Ga0207933, IMG submission 184488) | Arctic peat soil microbial communities from Barrow, Alaska - NGEE Surface sample F53-3 deep-092012 (SPAdes) | ecosystem: Environmental > Terrestrial > Soil > Wetlands > Peat ...
ACAAGCGCTACGCGCTTAAAAGCTGTCTTAGTAGACATTATTTTCCTTTCAAAGAAAGTCGATTGGAAGAATTTCTTCCTCTCGGCTGGGCCAATAAGTGCTCTCTCATAGGTCATGAGAGGGTCCTTATTAACCACGAGATGAGACGCACGTGCTGACTCATCTCTAATCCCCCGCAATATCCGGACTGCGTGGGAAAGGTATTGTGCATATTGTGCGAAGCGGGTCATTTGGTGACCCCATTCGCGGCGACCTGAATCGCCTCAGCAAGAATTTGAGTCTTGCCGGGGTTAAGTAGTAGGCGGACAGAGATAGAAGTAGGTATCGAAGAAACATCGATTCCTTGACTTACAGGGAAAATTATACCTGGGTCTACTGGGGAAACCGTGACAATAGTGCTAGATACGACGTAATTACCGTTGGATAGGCGCGAAATAGCTGTGCTTATTGCAGAGGAATTCAACGCAACCCAACTACCATTCATCGACACTGATGCGGTTGGTGTGTAGGAGGTCCCTGAACCATCAACTCGAATGACCTGATTAATAAGGACATTCACTGCGTTTGGATCATAAGACATGACAGGTGCCGTCAGAGTGATTCCGTTAGTGGTGATCACGGGGGCGGGGTTGCCAATAATTACGGTGCCAGCATCACCAGTCAGATCAGTGACTGTGAAACCGACTGGGAGGCCATCTGGTCCAAGACCAGCATAAATAACGGGAGCAATCATTGCACTCATGGCTGGCGTCAAAGTATCTAGTTTTGAGATGGGTGAAGTGTTAGCGGAAATAGATGGGGCGGGTGAAACCGGCTTGGTTGCTACTGGAGTGGAAGAGGTTGGGGCGCCAGGAGTGGATTTAATGACCGAAGTTGATGGGGCCGGCTTGGTTGCTACTGGAGTGGAAGAGGTTGGGGCAGAGGCCAATGGGGCTGGAGCAACTGGGGTCGTCGGAGAAATAATGTTTTGAGTTGCTGTTGGCGAAGTCAGTGGGACTGTCTTGTGGTTAAAGGAATTGAATCCAACAAATGCAACAAGAAGAAGGACGAGTGAAAGTGCGACCGTGGAAGACTTCTTGGCAAGTTCGGCTGTCTTGCGGTAAGCACTTGAAAGAGAATCCAGAGCGGTAGCGCCTGTCTTTTCGTCGATAATCCACTCGGACAAGACGCGAACAAATGAGGCACGCGAACGAGCAACAACATGGCGAACATTGGCTGGGGTGGTGCCGATTGCAGTAGCAATCTCTTCGGTCGAGCGACCTTCCATTTCCCACATGACAAGTGCGGTGCGCTGATCAGCTGAAAGGCGAGAAAGGGCTTCGCGGATGATCGATGCGTCTTCAGCAGCGACAAGAGTGTCATCAAAAGGGATGTGAGCGGTAGCTGCGATTTCGTTTAAGCGCTCTTGGGTGGCGTCAGAATCGATGGCGACCAAGTTAGGGCGCGATCCAGTTGCACGGATCTGGTTGAGGCAGAGGTTATTGACTGTAGTGCGAAGGTAGGCGAGCGCACGATCGCGGCTATCTAGTTCTGGAGCGGCGAGGATGAACTTGAGGAATGCCTCTTGGACGATCTCAACGGCATCTGCTTCGGAACGAAGGATCCGACGAGCCTGAGAGGTTAAAGAGGAGCGTTGCTCAGAATAAAGGGCAGATAAGTCAGCAATTGACCATTCGGATACGGCTTGGAAAGGCGCCGCCTCCGTGGTCTTTACTAACTTAAGAAATGCCATTTTAATTACTCCGTTTGTTGGTACTTCCGGGGTCAGCGTCCTGGCCTCGTTAAGAAAAGCACCTTCTATTAGTAAAGACACGGGAATACCCCAAATGTTGTCCTCATGTGTGAAAGATTCTCATAGAATTCTTAAACACTGCTGTGCCTTCCCTTTTATATTCCTGTACACCTATTTAGGCCATGTTCTTGGCCCTGACCACTACCATGTCTACACCTCTAAATCATTAAAAACAAGTTAAATTTTAATATGTCTGGAAAATCAATAATCCCCTGAGTTGAGTGGCGTTAAGCGCCACTTCTCAGGGGATCGTAGAGATGACTGGCGCGCTACTTCTTCTTTGTGGCCTTCTTAACTGCCTTCTTAGCGGCTTTCTTAACAACCTTCTTCTTTACAGCAACTTTCTTGGCGGCTTTCTTAACAGTCTTCTTAATGGCCTTCTTGACAACCTTTTTAGCAGCGATCTTCTTTTTTGCTACAACTTTCTTCGCTACTACCTTTTTCTTAGTGGCCTTCTTCGCAACTTTCTTTGCTGCCTTTTTAGCCACTTTTTTAACAGCAACTTTTTTCTTTGTAGCTTTCTTGGCGACTTTCTTCACTGCTTTCTTGGCAACCTTATTGACGGCAGCCTTCTTCTTAACAACTTTTTTCGCGGCCTTTTTAACGACCTTTTTAACAGGCTTTGAAATGACAAATTCTGGAACCACAACATCAATCACAGATGGAACTGCATCTAGTGCGCTTGAGGCTGATGTTACGACTGTGGTGATGGGTTCGTTTGATTTGTTCTCGCCGGGATTTGTGTTAACCATGATCTCTCCATCTGTATTTGGGAAATGGGCGGGTTTAAAGAATAGGGGGTCTTAAAGTGTTGCGAAAGCGTCATCTAAAACGCTTAGCGCATCTGCGAGCAACTCGTCGGTGATAACAAGAGGCGGCAGGAAGCGGATCACATTGTTATATGTGCCCGCAGACAAAATGAATACACCGTTGGCGGTACAGTATTTAAGTACCTTAGACACTGCTTCACTATTTGGTTCGATTGATCCAGGAACAATTAACTCGATCGCCTGCATTGCCCCGCGTCCACGCACTTCCCCGATCACTGAATATTTGGAAGCAAGGGTGCGCAGGCCATTGCCCAGAACTTTTCCGATGTGATTTGCTCGCTCGATCAAACCATCTTCTTCGATGGTGGCAATTACGCCGAGCGCCGCAGCGCAGGCGAGCGGATTACCGCCGAATGTTCCACCTAGCCCGGAAATATGAACCGAATCCATTATTTCTGCCCGGCCAGTAATGCCGGCCAGTGGCAAGCCACCGCCGATTGCCTTTGCGGTGATCATGATATCGGGGACCACCTTTTCTTCTTCAACGGCAAACATATGACCGGTACGAGCAAAGCCGGTCTGAACTTCATCGGCCATAAAGACGATGCCATGTTTGCGAGAATATTCAGCGAGCGCAGGCAAGAAGCCCTTTGGTGGAACGATGAATCCACCCTCACCTAGAATTGGTTCGATCAAAATAGCAGCGACATTGTGAGCGCCGATCTCTTTCTCGATCTTTGTAGTAATCATTTCTATTGCGTCTTCCGTAATCGTCGCCTTTGGACCGATCCAACGGTAGGAGTAAGGCATTGGAACTCGATAAATTTCTGGAGCAAATGGACCGAAGCCCTCTTTGTACGGCATGTTCTTTGCGTTTAACGCCATCGTTAAATTTGTGCGACCGTGATAAGCATGTTCGAAAACAACAATTGCTGGACGCTTTGTGTAATGACGAGCAATCTTGACTGCATTTTCGACAGCTTCTGCGCCAGAGTTAGCCAACATCGACTTCTTCTTGTGAGTGCCTGGGGTTATGCGATTAAGGGCTTCGCACACTTCGATGTAATTGATATATGGAGCAACAGTAAAACATGTGTGAGTAAAAGCTTGTACCTGCTCAATAACATTTGAGACAACACGAGATGCGCTATTGCCAACATTAGTGACACCGATACCAGAACCTAAGTCGATGATCTGGTTGCCATCAATATCGAGCATGATCGCATCACTGGCGCGTTCGATAACAACAGGAAAGGTAAGACCTAGTCCACCAGAAACCGCTTCGGCCCGACGCTGTATTGCAGCGTTTGATTTTGGTCCCGGAATTGCGGTAACCACACGGCGTACTTGGTCAAGATTGGTGAGTGTTGTCATAGGAAAAGTGTACGACCAGTTTTCGCAGCTTGGGCCGCCCGAGGATACGCTGTGATGGTGAACTCAAAGAGAACAGCATCCACTCCACCTCTTCGGCGGAGTGCGCCTTTGCTCGATGCCTACCTTGCGTACTTCGAAAGTGCACGGTTGCCTTTCACGATTCCGGGGCACAAACAAAAGGCAGGCAAACTAGATGCGGGCCTTGGCCTTGTTGTAGATGGAGACACGCCCCTTTACGGTGGCCTCGATGAGATCAAGCTAACCCACGGAACCTTAAAGCGAGCAGAACAGCTTGCCGCGCGACTCTGGCGCGCTGACTACGCTCGTTTTTCTTCGGGTGGTTCTACTCATGCCAATCAGGCAATCATCTTGGCGCTTGGTCAACCCGGCCAAAAAATCGCAGTCTCTCGCACCGCTCACAGATCGGTGCTGAGTGCTTTGGTACTCGCGGATTTGCAGCCAATTTGGATGGTTCCAGATATTGATGAAGCGACGGGCTTTCCCATCGGGATTGGGTTGAGTGAGGTTCAGCGAGTTCTCAAGGAGGATCCAATTGCAATCTTGCTAACCGAACCTGGTTACTTGGGCACCATCTCTGACCTCAAACCTCTGATTAACGCTGCCCATGCGAAATCGGTTCCTGTGATCATCGATGCCGCGTGGGGTGGTCACTTTGGTTTCAATAAAAATGTTCCACAGCATTGCTTGCAACTTGGCGCTGATGCTCTGATAACAAGTATTCATAAAGCTTTGCCTGGCTTGAGTGCGTCCGCGCTGCTTTTGGTGCAAGGCAAATACATAAACCTGGCGCGCGTTGAACAGAGTTTTGAAACAACCCACACGACATCACCGGCAGGGGGGCCACTTGCATCGATTGATGCGGTGCGCGCATTGCTAGAAACACGCGGGGATCAACTCCTTGAACAATTGCTCACCAACGTCAACGAATTTAAGTCTCGAGTCCAATCGCATTTTGATCTGCCAATTTTCTTAAACATTAGTGAATTTCCTGTTGGCAGGTTCGATCCAACAAAAATTGTGCTCCGCGCTAATCAATTAGGTACCAGCGGCGTTGCAATTGAGAATGCATTAATCGCCCAAGGTATCCGGGTCGAAATGGCAGATAACGATACGATGGTTTTTCTTGCGACAATTGCCGATGATGACGCGGATTTTGATCTGCTCGCCGATCGTTTAATCCCCATCCTGCAGAAATTGAAATCAGAACCTCGCCTGGCCGCGACGGCTTTGAGTTGGTCGATAGTTCCGAAGGTTGGAACTAGCATGCGTAGCGCTTACTTTGCCAATACCGAAATGGTCACTGCTGACAAAGTAGTCGGGCGCATTAGCGCAGATTTAATTGCACCATATCCACCGGGAGTTGCAGTTGTTGCCCCCGGGGAAATATTGACGGCAGAAATTATTAACGGACTCGCGGCAGCTAAAGCTGCGGGAGTCCGCATTGCTTACGCAACCGATACAACGCTTGCCACGTACCGCGTTATTTTATAAGACTATTTCTTTATAAGACTCAGGTATAAATCAACGGTCTCTTGCGCGATCTGATCCCAACTGAATTGATCGATGGCACGAACTCGTCCCGCTTCACCATATTTGCGCAACAGATCCGGATTGGCCATGAGCGAATTAATCTTTTCCGTAAATGCTGCTTCAAATTCCTCCGCGTTGCCCGAGTAGTGAACTAACTCACCGGTCTGGCCATCAGCAACTACCTCTGGAATACCCCCGACATCACTTGCCAGGACCGCAGTTTCGCAAGCCATCGCCTCTAAATTGACGATACCCAGTGGCTCGTAAATCGATGGACATACAAATAGATCCGCCCCAGAAAGCAGGGAAATTACATCTGTCTGTTGCGCCATTTTGCTGATCCAAACGACATTGCCCCGCTCTGCCTGCAACTCATGGATTGCAGATTGAACTTCGGCGCCAATTCCGGGTTCATCCGGACTGCCAGCACAGAGCACAAGCCCATATTTTGGATCGACCTTCTTCCAGGCGCGAAGTAGATGCAGCAAGCCCTTTTGACGAGTGATACGACCAACGAAGATTGCATAGGGACCATTGATACCGAGGGAATCAAGTAGTTCGGGATTTGGTTGTGGGTAATAAATATTTGTATCAATTCCGTTTAATATTGCATGGACCTTGCTCGGATCCAGCGATGGATATGCCTTCAATACATCCCGGCGCATCCCTTGTGAAACCGCGATAATGGCATCAGCTGATTCATACGCTGTTTTTTCGGCCCACGAGGATATCCGGTATCCGCCGCCAATCTGCTCTTCTTTCCAGGGACGATCCGGTTCGAGGGAGTGCGCAGTAATAACATGCGGAATCTTATGCAAGAGTTTGGCAAAATGGCCGGCCATATTTGCATACCAGGTATGCGAATGGACAATATCAACGTTACCCAAATTTGAAGCGATCATGGCATCTGTAATCAACGCTTGCATTGCGGGATTTAGTTGCTGCTCGGCGGGTGTCAGTTCGTAGGCAGTTGCGTCGAGGCGAACTTCGCCAAAGCAATGCACATCAACATCGACAAGAGATCGCAAACTTTGCACTAAGTATTTAACATGGACGCCTGCACCGCCATAAATATGAGGAGGCCACTCTTTAGTTACAAGTCCAACTTTCATTGTCAACTCCCACCCCGATCCGTAGCCCTTATCTTACGGGCAAAAATAAGATACCGTTTTTCCATGGGTAGCAGAGACGAATTAATCTCGATCGTACTTGCAGGGGGTGAGGGTAAGCGTTTATTACCACTCACACATGACCGCGCCAAACCCGCAGTTCCATTTGGAGGCGCCTACCGATTGATTGATTTTGTTCTCTCGAATTTAGTTAATAGCAATATGCGAAAGATCGCGGTGCTGACTCAATATAAATCGCACTCACTTGATAAACATATTTCTACAACATGGCGAATGTCTTCACTGACTAATAACTTTGTCACAACTGTTCCTGCGCAACAACGACTTGGACCGCGTTGGTACACCGGCAGCGCCGATGCAATCTTGCAGAACTTTAATTTGATTCATGATGAAGATCCCAAGCATGTCCTTGTCTTCGGTGCCGATCACGTTTATCGCATGGATCCAGAGCAGATGTTTGATTTTCATAAGGAGCGCGGCGCAGCTGTAACTGTTGCGGCAATTCGCGTGCCACAAAATCAAGCTAGTGAATTTGGTGTGATCGAACTTGAGCCTGATGGAATCACTATTAAGGCGTTCCTCGAAAAGCCAGCAAATCCGCCATCTATTCCTGGCGAACCAGAGTGGTCTTTAATTTCCATGGGTAATTACATCTTTAATCGCAAGGCGATGGAAGAAGTGTTAATCGAAGATTCAAAGAATGAATCCAGCAAGCACGACTTGGGCACAAATATAATTCCACTACTTTCTAGTCGTGGCCAAGCGATTGCTTACGACTTCAATCTCAATATCGTTCCCGGTGAAACCGAACGCGACCACGGATACTGGCGCGATCTAGGGACCCTTCATTCATATTATGAGGCCCACATGGATTTAGTTTCGATCCACCCGATCTTTAATCTGTATAACCGCGAATGGCCAGTATTAACTCACCTGCCACCATTGCCACCCGCAAAATTCAGCGAAACAGGAAGCGCTGTAGATTCGATTGTTGGTGCTGGTTCGATCATTGCTGGCGGGCGGGTAGAACGGTCGGTAATTTCTTACGATGTGCGGATCGCAATGGGCGCCGTTATCCAAAATTCGGTTGTCATGCCCAATGTCGTTATCGGTCCTAACGCAATCATCCGTAATGCGATCGTTGATAAAGGTGTAATCATCGAACCCGGCGCGCAACTCGGCGTTGATATCGAAAAAGATATCAAACGTTTCACCGTAACTGACACTGGAATTGTTGTTGTTGGTAAGGGCCAGATCGTTACTTAGCGGCTGGCGCGCGATTGACGAGCCAGACCTGGACTGCGTGCGCCTGCAAGATGACCTTGCTTTCAGGAGCGGCAAGACGGGGGGAGTAATGAAGAACGTTTTCGGCAGAATCAAAGACCGACCGGAATGAATCACCAAGGTGAGCCCCGGGCAAGGTGAACTCCTTCTGGATGATTGAACCGTTGAGCATCATGAGCAAACCTTTATCTTCGGATGCTTCGACATACATCATAAGATTTCGGTTATCGAGTTTGTCCCAATCGGCTTGAGTCATCTCGATACCAGTGCGAGAGAACCAAGCAAGATCTTTGCGGGAGGTATTGAGATCCAAATGTCCGGTAAAAAACATTCGCGCAACTGGCATTAGATAGTTCTTGCGCAGTTGAATCAAACTGACCGTTGTTTCGAGCATATCGATCTGCTGCGCGTCGTACTTCCAACTAAGTGCCCAGCCACCACCAAAAGCCGCATCATCGGTTAACTCGGCGCCGCGCTTGTGATCCGGAAGTGAATAAGCGTTGTTTGAGCCCATTTGAGCACGACCGACTTCATCGCCCATGGTGATCATGGGAATCCCTGAAGACAGCACCAAGCAAGCCATCATCGACTTCTTTAGTCGTTGGCGAATCTCGTTGATCGTAAAGTGGTTGGTAACGCCTTCGATACCAGCGTTCCACGAATAATTATTATTTGTGCCATCGCGATTTTCTTCACCATTAGCTTCATTGTGTTTGCGGGTATAAGTGACAACATCGTTTAACGTGAATCCATCATGCGCTGTTAAAAAATTGATAGTCGATGTCGGACCGCGATAAGCGAAAATGTCGTGTGAACCAGATAACCGAGTAGCAAGTTCGCCAACTCCAGTCGGAGCAGCGCCACCAGCTTCGGCTAACCAGAATTTGCGGAGCGTGTCTCGATATTTATCGTTCCATTCGCGCCATGGGTATGGGAAAAATCCAAGGGCGTAGCCACGGGTATCCCATGGTTCGGCAATCAATTTGCGCTCACGCAAAACTGGATCTGCGACCATTGCAACAATCAGCGCTGAAATCCCATCGATCTCGTCATGGCTTCGCGCAAGGGCAGCGGCAAGGTCGAATCGAAATCCATCAATGCCGATTTCTTCAGACCACCAATGCAACGAGTCGATGATCATGCGAACAACATGGGGACGACGGACATCCACTGTGTTCCCACACCCCGTGAAATCATCGTAAGTATCTTCAGTTGCCCGGCGATAGAAGTTGCGAGAATCAATTCCTCGGAACGACAAGGTTGGGCCACCTGGGCCACCTTCGGCGGTATGGTTATAAACCACGTCAAGTATTACTTCAATCCCAGCTTCGTGCAATCTTGCTACAGCTTCTCGTAATTCTGCGACCGGGTTGTCCGTTGCTGCATATCCCATATGAGGTGCAGAAAAAGCGATCGGGTTATAGCCCCAATAATTGATACGGCCTCTTGCGTGGACAGCTGGTTCAGTAATGAATTGGTGAATTGGCAGCAATTCAAGGGCGGTAATTCCCAGGGTTTGTAAATATGCAATTGTGCTGGGATGGCCAAGGGCCTTATAACTACCGCGCTCGTTCTCGGGAATTTGAGGATTAAATTCAGTGAGGCCGCGAACATGTGCTTCATAGATAATGGTCTTCGACCAATTAACCAGCGGCCTGGTATCTGGAACTCGTCCGCTTTGGATAACTACCGAGTGCGGCACGAACGCTAAATTGTCACGGGTATCCATAACCGAGAGATCACCGGTACCGCTTCCATCACTTGCCACATGAGAATAAATTTCTGGAACATACTGAAGTTCATCCACGACCATATGTGCGTTGGGATCAATCAACAACTTGTTGGGGTTAAAACGCCAACCTTTTGATGGATCCCAAGGTCCATAGATTCGAAAACCATAACGCTGTCCAGCGCGAATACCTTGAAAATAGCCATGATAAATCGGACCGCTTCGGTCAACCAAGTCGTGGCGTGTCTCGATGAATTTTCCATCGACGAGATCAATTAAGCAGAGTTCGACTTTTGATGCCGACGGGGCCCAAATTGCGAAATTGGTTCCCTCATGAGTCAGGTGAGAGCCTAAAAACCTCTGATCGCCGCGTGCCACCCCGACACAATACCCCTACAGAGTCGTGAGCCAGATCGTTGCTAGGGGCGGGATAGCCAAAACTGCGTGTGTTGGAAAACCTTTATATTCACTCTTCACAGTTTGAATATCCGAGGGCGCAACGCCCGACCCACCATATTTGAGGTCATCGGTGTTCAGTGCCAACGTCCAATTGTAATCACCGGGAAGTGGCAAGGTGTAACGCAATTGTGGAACAGGTGAAAAATTAGTGACACTTACAAGTGGCTTTCCGTCGTGGCCAAAGCGTGCGAATGCAACCATATTTGCCACCCCGTCATCAACTACTAACCATTGAAATCCACTCGGACTGATATCACGTTGCCACAACTGTGGGTGCTGCTTATAAGTATCGTTAAGGTCGGCAACGGCCCGCTGAATCTCTTGATGCTCGGGGTAATCGGTTAAGTGCCAATCAAGTGACCGGCCTGCATTCCACTCTTCCGATTGCGCAAATTCACAACCCATAAATAGTAATTTCTTGCCTGGATGTGCCCACATAAATCCGTAGAGCGCGCGAAGATTGGCAAGTTTCTGCCAACGATCACCAGGCATCTTTGAAATCATTGAACCCTTGCCATGAACAACTTCATCATGTGAAAAAGGAAGAAGATAATTTTCTGACCAGGCATAAAGGATCGCCTTGGTAATTTCGTCGTGGTGATACATGCGATGAATCGGATCCTCTTCGATGTATTCCAGGGTGTCATGCATCCAACCCATATTCCATTTGAATCCAAAGCCCAATCCACCCGAATCAGTTGAGCGAGTTACACCAGGCCATGCCGTCGACTCTTCGGCAATAATCATGGAGCCTGGGACTTCGCGATAACACGTGGCGGTTAATTCTTGTAAAAATTTAACGGCCGCCAAATTCTCACGGCCGCCAAATTCATTTGGAATCCATTCACCATCTTTACGTGAGTAATCTAAGTAGAGCATGGAGGCGACCGCATCAACGCGGATTCCATCAATATGAAATTCTTGTAACCAATATAAAGCGCTTGCCACCAAGAAATTGCGGACTTCATTGCGCTCGTAATTAAAGATCAGCGTTCCCCAATCGGGGTGCTCGCCTTGCCGAGGATCAGCGTGTTCATATAGAGCTGAGCCATCAAAATTGGCCAACGCCCATTGATCTTTTGGAAAGTGCGCGGGAACCCAATCCATAATTACACCGATATCAGATTGATGCAATGAATCAATTAAGTAGCGAAGTTCATCGGGTGAACCAAAACGTGAAGTCGGCGCAAAGAACGAAGTGACTTGATAGCCCCACGACGGCCCATACGGATGTTCACACAGGGGCAAGAACTCGACATGGGTAAAACCCATCTCTTTAACATAGGACACCAATTCGGTAGCTAAATCGCGATAAGAAAGTCCGGGTTTCCATGAAGCGATATGCACTTCATAAATCGAGAGTGCTTCTTCCCATTGCTTTGCATGCATGCGTTTAGCGAGCCAAATCTGATCATTGAATACATATTTATTTTCGGTAACAACCGAAGCAGTGTGTGGTGGATGTTCTGTCGCCCTCGCCATTGGGTCAGCATGGTCAACCCAATTGCCACCGACTCCTAAGATCGAATACTTATAAGGGGTGTCTGGTCCAACTCCAGGGGCAAAGAGTTGCCAAATACCGCTAGAACCAAGGTTTTTCATGGGGTGAGTGTTCTTGTCCCAATAATTAAATGAACCAATCAGGGCAACCGAACGAGCGTTAGGCGCCCAGACCGAAAAATTTGTCCCAAGTAAATTTCCCGATTCATCACGACGAACTTGCGACCCAAGTGCTTTCCAAAGCTCTTCATGGCGGCCTTCGCCAATTAAATAAATATCGAGTTCGCCGAGTCCGTGCAGAGTGCTCACAGTGTTGCCTTCATAGGGCAACCTTCAAGATATGCCCAACCGGAGTACCTGGCGAAGCCGGGTCGATTCGGACCCAAGTATGAGGTGCATATTCAAATGAGTGGCCAGTAATCAAATCTTCGACGTGTAAAGATCGCTCTTCTAGACCAAGGTCGAAGAAATTCCAATGCACGATCGTTTCTTGAGCATGTATTGGATCCAGATTTACAACCATCAATATCAAGTTGTTTCCATCGCGTTTAGAGTAAGCGATGATCTTGTCGGAATCGGTGGGATGAAAACGTAAATTTCTTAACCGCTGAAGTGCCTGATTTTCATGTCGAATAGTGTTTAGCAATCTGATAAATGGAACCAGGTTTGTCTTACTCCAGTCGCGAATCTTGATTTCGTACTTCTCGGAGTTCAGATATTCTTCGGCGCCTTCACGAATTGGAATGTGCTCAAACAGTTCGTAGCCGGCGTACATTCCCCATGATGGAGTCAGCGTCGCTGCCAATAGTGCTCGCATGGCAAAGATTGATGGTGCTCCGCTTTGTAGATGAAAGGGGAGAATATCTGGCGTATTAACCCAGAAGTTAGGTCTGAAAAAGGCACTCGTATCTGAAGCGAGTTCACTTGCATAAGTTGTAAGTTCTTGTTTGGTAGTTCGCCAAGTGAAATAGGTATAAGACTGTTGGAACCCAACTTTACCGAGCGCATGCATTACTGTCGGACGAGTAAAAGCTTCCGCTAAGAAAACAACATCGGGATGTTCCAGATTGATGATATGTATTAATTCATACCAAAACTGAACCGGCTTAGTATGCGGATTATCGACTCTAAAGATTTTTACTCCTTTAGAAATCCAAAGATTCAATACCCGGACTGACTCTTGAATCATTCCCTCGAAATCTTTATCGAAGTTAATTGGATAAATATCTTGATATTTCTTTGGTGGATTTTCTGCATAGGCGATCGTGCCATCGGCGCGGATCGAAAACCACTCGGGATGATCCTTTGCCCAAGGATGATCGGGTGAACATTGCAACGCGAAGTCAAGTGCGATTTCGATACCTAGTTTCTTAGCCGCTTTAACAAAATGTTCAAAATCTTTCATGGTACCAAGATCCGGGTTGATGCTGTCGTGCCCACCATCGGTATTTCCAATCGCCCACGGAACGCCAGGATCTGACGGCGTCGGGGTCATAGTGTTGTTGCGACCTTTGCGAAATGCATAACCGATGGGATGTATAGGTGGCAGATAAAGAACATCGAACTTCATATCGGCAACGCGGCGCAATGATTTTTCGGCGGTCTTAAATGTGCCAGACTTGATTGTGCCATTTGAATTACGAACCGCACCTTCACTGCGCGGAAAAAATTCATACCATGCACCAATCAAAGCGCGATCTAACTCGACAAAGATTGGATACTGACCTGATTGTGTCGAGAGAACCCTCGTTTCATCAACTGCTTCGATGTAAAAATGCCAGGTCCCTAAAGCAGTCGGAATGATTTCTGCTTCGTAGCGATCGGTCCCTGGCCAGTACTCGCGCATCTGAGTACGCGATGCTTCTGTTCCAGAAGGATCAACGAGAACGACCTCAACAATTGGAAAATTGTGACCTTCGCGAATGACTGTTGCACGAACATTGATCGCTTCATTGGCAATAGCTTTGATCGGGATCAATTGATCCCCGTAATGAACTTGTGGGGTCACATCAAAAATAGGGAAGCGATTTTCCATGGCGAAACATTACCCGTTCAAGTTGGTCATCACGTGCTTGATTCTGGTGTAATCCTCGAATCCATAGGCCGATAAATCTTTCCCATATCCGGAACGTTTAAAACCCCCGTGTGGCATCTCCGCGACAATTGGAATGTGAGTATTGATCCAGACACAACCGAAGTCAAATGCCTTTGCCATTCGCATAGCACGTCCATGATTTGTGGTCCACACACTTGAGGCAAGGCCATAGGCGACACCGTTGGCAAATTTTACTGCCTGTGCTTCATCGCTAAATTTCTGAATAGTAATAACTGGTCCAAAGATTTCATTTTGGATCATTTCATCATCCTGCTTAAGACCAGCAACAACAGTTGGACTAAAAAAATATCCAGCACGGTCAATAATTGTGCCGCCAGCAACAATCTCGGCATGTGATGGTGTCCTTTGTATAAATCCGTTAACGCGTGCTAATTGGTTAGCGTTATTGAGCGGACCGTACAAAACATCTTCAGTTGGCGCACCGGTCTTAATTTCATTGGATGCTTGTTCGGCCAAAAGAGCGACAAATTGGTCATAGACCTTCTCTTCAACGAGCACTCGAGTTGCAGCGGTGCAATCTTGACCAGCATTAAAATATCCTGCAATCGCGATTGCTGCCGCTGCCGCAGGAAGATCTGCATCGGCAAAGACAACAACCGGCGCTTTACCACCAAGTTCAAGATGCACCCGCTTCACATCGTTTGCTGCTGATTTTGCAACTTCAATGCCAGCGTTAACTGAACCTGTAATTGAAACCATTGCAGGCGTGTGGTGTTCAACTAGAAGTCGGCCGGTGTCGCGATCACCCGTAATCACATTAAAGACGCCAGCAGGCAAAAATTCTGACATTACTTCTGCCATAAATAGCGTGGATGCGGGAGTCGTATCGCTTGGTTTTAAAACAACGGTATTCCCTGCGGCAATTGCAGGCGCCCATTTCCAGACTGCCATCATCATTGGATAGTTCCAGGGAGTTACTTGTGCACAAACTCCAATAGGTTCTCGGCGAATAAAAGAAGTCATTCCGTGCATATATTCTCCGGCAGATTTGCCCTCTAAATTGCGGGCAGCTCCTGCAAAGAAACGGATTTGATCAAGCATGGGTGGAACTTCTTCTGAGGCAGTAAGTGAAATAGGTTTACCAGTATTTTCAGATTCAATCGCTATTAACTCACCTGCACGCGATTCAAGCGCATCGGCAATTTTCAGAAGCGCACGTTGTCGCTCCGATGGTGTACTTTCGCGCCAAACTTCGAAAGCTTTCGCGGCGGCACGAACTGCCTGATCAATATCTGCCCCGTTTGAAAGTTGGGCGTTGGTATACACCAAACCTGTCGAAGGATTGATAATTTCAGTTGTTACACCTGACTTAGAAGGAAGCGCTCTGCCATCGATGAAATTATGGAGGCTTTTCATTCCTCTACTTTAGACCCGCCTTCGCTATCCCCGGCGCAAACGAACTCCCAAGAGGTACATCTTGCAGCCAAGGCAATAGCCGAATGCTGAGTTCAAAAATGCGGCAAAAAGTGCAAATGCCGTCGCGATCGTGAAGAGAATCCAGGTGTGCGTTAGCGCACCAGCAGTCGCAACAAGGGCGAAGACAAAACCAATCAGTTGCGCGAACTGAGGAGGGCGGACATCTTCTGATTCAAAGGTCTTGGATAATCGGGGTTGAACAAAACGCTTATACAACCAGGCATAGGGTGACTTAGGTGGCCCAGCGAAGGCACCGATTCCAAATTGAATAAGTTGAATGATGATCAGTGCGGCAGATCGAGTAAGCAGTGCAAAGATAAGAACGATTGCGGTAAGCCCAGCAGACCAGCGCGGACCTCGTGCATCAATCATTGAACAGATCCCCTTAAATTCTTGCTAGCGCTTCGAAAACTTGATCTCGCTTTGGCGCTCCAACTGCGCGAGCAATTTCTTTACCAGCAGAATTCAAAAAGAGTGTTGTTGGTGTCTGGCGAATATCTAATCGACGGACTAAATCAAGATTACTTTCGGCATCGACTTCAACATGTTTGATCTTTGGGTAATGAGAGATGACAGAGGCAAGCGTGCTACGAGTTGTGCGACATGGTGCGCAAAATGAACTAGAAAATTGCAGAACAGTTGCATTCTCTCCGAGTTCACTTCCAATTTCATGCGAGGAAATCAGATTCTGTGAACTGTTCTTTACCCTTATCTTTCCAGCGCGCTTTTTATCCCAAAATCCAAATCCGCTAGCAACAACGAGCACTACTGCAACAATGAGGAGTGAGGACATGGCAGTATTTTGTCATTGCACGCCTTTTAAACCTAAACGCGGACTGTTTGCAGAAGCAATGTAATTCAATCTAGTGCAGGTCTTGATCCAACGAGTGCGACACATTGCGAAGCTAAGTTCGCGCCATTGTTAAGCGCTTCGATCAATTCACCACCGTCGGCCCAGATTTGAATAAAGCCGGCGGCAAAGGCATCCCCGGCACCCGTTGTATTAACGACCGTTGTTTGAACGGCTGGTATTTGAACCAATAACGAGCTTTCTGTCGCCTTCAAACCAGATTCCAATATCTCATTATGTAGTGCTAAATCCATTTGGTTAACAACCGGATTAGCAATGACAATTGCACGATTATTTGTTTTAAGATCAAAACGGTACTTCCAGATCGCTGCGATTTCTTCTGGCGAATCAACCCGATGTTCGACCTCGTAACCCGACTCAGTTAAATAGACACCAGGAAATTTATTTGTGCGATACCCCAGAACGGGAACTTAGTATGATTCCAGCCGCTCTAAAGTTCCAGGAACATCCAAGATTGATTTAACACCAGCACAGACGATCACAATCGGGGTTTCGGCCAGCGCAATAAGATCGGCGGATTCATCATATAAATGTCCGCGGTGGACTCCACCAAGTCCGCCAGTAGCGAAGACTGAAATATCAGCAAGATGGGCAATGTGAGCAGTTGCTGCAACTGTAGTTGCCGCTGATTGCTTCGTAGCTTCGATGATCGCCAGGTCGCGAGTTGAAGCCTTAACAACTCCATCATCATTTGCGATCCGCTCAAGCTGATCGGCTTCGAGCCCTACGTGAATGACTCCATCAATCAAAGCGATTGTCGCGGGGATCACACCTGCATTACGAACTATCTGCTCGACTTCGCGAGCAACTTCCAAATTGCGTGGGCGTGGCAGACCATGGCTGATGATGGTGGACTCAAGTGCGACAACCGGCTTGCCTGCCGCCTCGGCCGCAATGACTTCCGTAGAAAACTTAATCATGCTGCAGTTTAGAAGATTATTGAATCTTTGAGCCAATGCTCCGAAGCCACGGTTCTAATTCATGATAGGCAAATGCGTTTTTATCAAAGAGTTCCATTAATTTTTTATAAATTTCTTTGCTAGATGCAATGAGTTGGTAACTGTTGATTCGTAGAAAAGTATCAGTTACAGCAAACGCCGCCCTCTTGTTGCCGTCAATAAATGGATGATTCATGGCCATACTTTCAAGGAGAGCGGCCGCTTGCTCAATGATGTCGCCGTAGTACCCTGATTGTGGACGGAGAAGCGCCGATTCAAGAGCACCTAAATCACGAATCCCCGGACTCCCACCATATTTCCTTAAACCGATGGCGTGGAGGGCGAGCGCCTCAACAACTGATAAATAGTCGGTCTTCTCGATCACTTAGCGAGATTCTTGTAGAGCTCGTCAAACTCTTGAATGCTCAATCCATATGCGTCTAATACATGCTGACGAGGACGTTGATTTTGATTGCGCTCTAAGTATTCCGAAAGGGCTTCTTCGAGTAACGACTGCAATTGTCTTCCTTGCTCTCGTGCCAGACCGCGGACCTTGGCCAATAAATCAGGATCCAATTGGGATGAGAACTTCTCACGTACCGCTGCCATGATTCCTCCAGATTCATCAGGATGTATCTTGATGATAGCACCATGGGCGATGAATGTGATCGTGCTCGTTTGCATGTAGCACAATAAAGTAATTGTGCTACTCTTTTGACATGAGTCGGGTCAAAGCGATCAAAGGCGGCAACCCGTCAAACCAAGTTGGGGTTCGAGAATTGCGTCAAGAAGCGAGCGCGATTCTTCGTCGGGTAAAAGCTGGTGAACTTATCGAGATAACAGAACACGGCACGCCGGTTGCCCGACTAATTCCGATTCAAATCTCTCAATACGAAACGATGGTGGAAGCAGGAATCATCATTCCAGCGGTAAAACCAAATAAGCGAATCTCCCCGATACGAATCAAACTAACTTCTGGGCCAAGCGCATCGGAAGTATTGGCGGCGATGAGGGCAGAGGAAAGATTTTGAACTACTATCTCGACAGTTCGGCACTCATCAAGTTGATATTTGAGGAGACTGAGTCCAGCGCATTGCACAAAACTCTGCGTGGCAATAGTTACACCTCTGTCATAGGTCGACTTGAAGTGCGAAGGGCGATTGAACGCATTGATCCAAAGTGTGAAGCTTTCGGCTTAGATCGACTCAATGAATTTGAAATGGTTGCACTAACCGAAACAACATTAGCTCTGGCGGAAAACTTTAGAGGTGTGCCATCATTGCGTTCACTTGATGCAATCCATATTGCAAGTGCAATGAGTGTGAGACAAGAAATAGGTGGGTTAATTACCTACGATAAGCAAATGGCAAATGCGGCCATGGTGCTTGGTTTGTCTGTCTTATCCCCGATGTAGGTCTTCTAAAATTTCCGCAAAGTGGGCCCCGTCGGGATCGAACCGACGACCCACGGATTAAAAGTCCGTTGCTCTACCGACTGAGCTAGAGGCCCGGGACCAATCAAACCCGAAAGGTACCGAGGTGAAGTGTAAAGGAACATTCACTACGAACTAGACCAAATTTTCGCTACCTGCGCGCAACAGCTAACAGATACGTTACATCAACCAAAATGTTCTGTGCGGAGGCGTGGTCATGGAACTTCCCAACGAGGCGCCGACCGCTGTAAACACCAATTCCCCCGCTGTGGAGTGGAATCACTGGTTCCTGACCGCACACGAACGTGGCAATAGATATACCTCACTAGACTCTCGCCATTTGGACGGGTCGCCGGGATCAGAAGCGGTTGCCTGGTCGACTGGAAATCAGGTCCGAACGCTCATTCATGGCGTCATCTACTTTCGAGAATTGCTTATGGCTGTACAAGCCATGGGCGACGGCGATCTACTCATGTTCACGGACTGGCGAGGAGATCCGGATGAGAGGCTGGACGGTCCGGAAACTGAGATCGCGACGATCTTTTCAGCCGCCGCAAGGCGAGGGGTCGATGTTCGAGGCTTGCTATGGCGATCCCACTTTGACCGGTTTCAATTCAACGCAACCGAAAACCGACATTTAGGCGAAGAGATCGAAGCCGCTGGCGGTCAATGCCTCCTCGATATGCGCGTCCGTCCGCTCGGATCTCATCACCAGAAATTTGTCATTCTTCGGCACCCCCTTCATCCAGAACGCGATGTCGCATTCATCGGTGGCATAGACCTGTGTCATGGTCGGCGTGATGATCAGCATCACCAGGGCGATCCCCAGAGCCAAAAGATGGCCGCCATTTACGGGCTGCGCCCGCCATGGCACGACATCCAATTAGCGGTGCAAGGCCCGGCCGTCGGCGATGCCGAGGCTGTCTTCCGAGAGAGATGGAATGACCGTTCCCCACTTAGTCGCAATCCCTTCCATCTAATTGGCGAGCGAATGCGCAGGCAAGATCGGACTGCCAGGCCGCTGCCTATTCAAAATCCCGATCCCGCCCCTTGCGGCCCACACGCAGTACAACTGCTCCGCACATTTCCGCGGCGTAGACCGGGCTACCCGTTTGCGCCACAAGGAGAAATGAGTGTTGCCCGGGGATATCAGAAGGCGCTCGCCCAGGCGCGCTCGCTCATCTACGTCGAAGATCAATACCTATGGTCGGTTGAAGTAGCCGAAGTATTTGCCGAAGCTCTAGTCCGATCACCTGAATTGCGCCTCATTATTGTGATCCCGAGGTTCCCAGACCAAGATGGACGTACCTCGCTGCCACCGAACTTGCTTGGGCGTGAACCAGCAATCAAGATGTTGCAAGACGCTGGAGGTTCCCGAGTTGCAATCTATAGTCTAGAAAATACCGCCGGCATTCCCATCTATGTCCACGCGAAGGTTTGCATAATCGATGATACGTGGGCCTGCGTCGGCTCGGACAACGCGAATCGTAGGTCATGGACACACGACAGCGAACTTAGTTGCGCCGTACTCGAAATCGGCGCCGACAGCACAAGTTCGTGGGCGCATTCAGTGCGACTCGAACTCGCCCGTGAACATCTCGGGGATAACGCGTCGATCGAAGATCTCAACAATCCAGTTCGAACTTTTGAGATATTTCGAAAGACAGCGGCGGATCTTGAATCCTGGCACACCGCCGGAGGTGAAGGTCCGCGCCCTACCGGATATCTGCGCACTTATACCCAGACTGCTTTGCCGTGGTGGACGCGGTTGTGGGCTTGGCCGTTATATCGAATCCTTTACGACCCGGACGGACGCACCATGAGAATGCGCCGCGCACATCGTTTTTAAGTATTTATGAGTCGGCAGTTTTTATGAAACCGAAAAATAACAACAGCCAAATGACGAGCGCTCCAATGACAATAATTTCTTCC
>Ga0207933_1001237_pt1 | contig 20259 bp, 17 predicted proteins | sample NGESurdeep092012_4_FD_184488 | JGI IMG/M metagenome (GOLD analysis project Ga0207933, IMG submission 184488) | Arctic peat soil microbial communities from Barrow, Alaska - NGEE Surface sample F53-3 deep-092012 (SPAdes) | ecosystem: Environmental > Terrestrial > Soil > Wetlands > Peat ...
CCCGACCATGCCCTCTGCCATCGCCCAACCTGCCGCTGCGACCCAGCCCCCCGACCCGGGACTGCCCGGCGGGACGATCATCCGCTGAATGACCAAGTCCATCCGGCTAAGGCCCTGGCAACTGGCCGCCCTCGACCAGTTGGAATGCTCGCCGAAAACCGACTTCCTCGCCGTGGCGACGCCCGGAGCCGGCAAGACGACGCTGGCCCTGGCCGCGGCTCGGCGATCCCTGGCCCGGTCCCCGGCCCGTCTGATCGTCGTCGTCCCCACCGCCCACCTCAAGTTCCAGTGGGCGCGGGCGGCCGCCGCTCTCGACCTGCACCTCGAGGCCCGATGGGCCCCATCCCAGGGCGGGTTCCCATCGGACATGCACGGGATCGTGACCACCTATCAACAGGTCGCCTCGGCGCCCGGGGCCCTGGCCCGGCGGGCCGCCGGGGCGTTCGTGATCCTGGACGAGATCCACCACGCCGGCGATGACCGGGCGTGGGGCGATGCGCTGGAAACGGCGTTCGACGAGGCCGGACGACGCCTCTCCCTGTCCGGCACCCCGTTCCGGTCCGACACCCGATCGATCCCGTTCGTGGAGTACGAGCATGAGGAGGCGAAACCGGACTTCGAGTACGGGTACGGGCCAGCCCTGGCCGAGCGACGGGTCGTGCGCTCCATCTACTTTCCCCGCACCAATGGGCACATGGAGTGGTCGGCACCCGACGGGTCGGTCCACGCCGCCGGGTTCGACGATGCCCTGGATACCCAGCGGGCCAACCAGCGGCTTCGGGCGGCGCTTTCACTCGACGGCGACTGGCTTCCCGACGTCCTGAGGGCAGCCCACGGGCGGCTGAGCGCCGTTCGGGACCACCACCCGCAGGCCGGGGGGCTGGTGGTGGCCACCGACCAGGAGCACGCCCAGGGCATCGCCGAGTTGATCCGGCGCCACCTGCGCACGCGGGCCGTGGTGGCCACCTCGGACGACCCGACGGCATCGCAGAAGATCCTGGACTTCACCTCCTCTGGCGACCCGTGGCTGGTGGCTGTGCGGATGGTCTCCGAGGGAGTCGACATCCCCCGGCTGCGGGTCGGGGTCTTCGCCACCACGACCACCACGGAGCTCTTCTTCCGTCAGGTGGTCGGACGATTCGTCCGCTGGCAGTCGGGCATCGGGCGCCAGTCGGCCCATCTCTTCATCCCCGACGACATCCGCCTCCGGTCTGCGGCACTCGACATCGCCGCCGATCGCCGCCACAATCTCCGACGCGAGGACCGCCCTGATCAGGCCGGTGTGGGGTCCGACGACGTCAGCCCCGACCACGACGACCTCCCAGCCGATCTCGGGGAGGACGCGCAGCTCTCGCTGTTCGCGGTGATCTCGGCAGTGGCTACTGATGCGGTCATGCCCGACGAGGAGCCCCAGCATGAGCCCGAGGAGGGTGATTCCGACCCGGCGCTCATCCTCGAACTCCCAGCGCCCCCGTTGCTCCCGGGGGGTGGGCCAGCAGTCGATGCGACCGGCAGCGATGAGACCCTCATGGAGCAGAAGTCCCGCCTCCGGGCGTCCAACACGTCGCTCGTCCGGGACCTGGCCCGCCGGACCGGAATGACCCATGCCCAGGTGAACGCCGAGCTGAATCGGCTCGCCGGCCTGCACCGGATCAGCGACGCCACATCCGCCCAGCTGGAGCGCCGGCTGACCCACGCCACACGTTGGCTGGCCAAGCGATGAGCGGGACCCAATCGGGTCATACCGCCCTACCCCAACTGCGTCAGGACGTTCCGGGTGATCTGCTCGATCTGCGGGTCACGCTCCGCCAGTCCGTGGGCCCAGTCGGTTGACCCCGATGTGATCACGGTGGCACCCGCCTCGTTGGTGTAGGCGCCGAGCACCGCATGGCCGTGACGAATGCGTTCCATGGCCTCGGGTTCACGAGTCCCGAACACCCGTGACGCGATGTACTCCAGCTCGCTCGGCTCGCCGGCCTTGGGCGGGCGGGGTGCGGACTCCCGGGTGAAGTGCTGCGTCGGACACGTGCCCAGGATCTCGAAGGTCGACGGGGTGCCGTCCTCCCCGGTCGGATACGGCAGCCCGTCACGGTAGGTGAACACGCACCCGTCGCATTCGTATCCGACCACGGTGGCGCCGGCCCCGAGCACGTCGCCGTAGCCGAGCCCTGTGCCTTCGAAGATCCAGTGGCCGGGGCGGTGCACGGTGTAGCCGCCCAGGCCGGACGTCACATTCCGACCGATGCGGTGGTAGCCCCCGCGGGTGAAGGTGACACCGGTCATGTAGTTCTCGGGACGGCCGACCATCACGTCGGACCAGAACGTAGTGACCTCCGCCTCGCTGTCGGTTCCCATCTGAGGGTCCCTTCTGAAGAAACCCTTGTACCCGACCATCACGTCGTGTTCGTCACCTTCGATCCGCACCTGCCACAACGATGTGTTCCCCGAGAAGAACGCCGCATTGCCGCCCCGGGCGATAAAGGCCTCAACCGTGTCGCGCATTCCACCCGACCAGTACTCGTCGTGGCCGACGGACAGATACAGACTGGCATCGTCCAACACCTCAGGATGCTCCTCGAGGTCGGCGTTGGTGCACACACTGATCTCGAAACCCTGGTGCTCGGCCCACCCGATGAACGGGAGTTCCCAGTCGGGCCAACCGGCCGAGCCGGCGTAGCTCGAGAGATGGTTGATCTGGATGTAGCCGACGTGTGCGGCATTCTGCGGATCGGGAGCACCCGTCCCGGTCACGCGACGTCCCTTGCCCGGCGGCTTGTACAGGTAGCCCGCCGACATGGGCCGCTGCATGGCCACGTGGGTTCCCCCGGTGTACAGGTTGGTTCCACCGAAGTCGTTGTACGCGTGCCAGGTGTTGGTGGCCAGAGCGATCACGATGCGCGCACCCGAGGCCGGACGGACGACGAAGAACGCGTAGTCCCGGCGCATTTTTCCGTCGACGTCGATCTCCATGACGACCTCGTAGTAGCCCGACCGCCACATCGGGTCGACATCAAGGGTGAGAGCGGTAGGCCAACCGCACCCCTTGGACGAGGCGTCCTCGGGTATCTCGTATTCGGCTGCCGCTACGGCACCCGACCGGAACACCACATTCCGGTTTACTCCCACCCGCGCCACCTCGACGCGCACCGGGCGCCCGGAGGAGGACGACAGGTGCAGACCGACCCGGCCTCCTGGGTCCACCGATTGTGGCCAGCAGTACCCGGTAACCACCTCACGGCTCATGCCCTGACCTTAATTGGGAACGATCGCCCGCGGCGTCAGAGCATGACATTCGGGACCATCGGGGCGGACCCGGTGGTTCTCGACTCGCATGCTGAGGACGGTCGCAGGAACCACCAGACCGAGTCGAGGCGCACTGATTGTCGACGATCAATTCTGCCCGCCAGAGTGATGCAGTGAGCGGTTACGTCACGAGCGCCAGTAGGGAGCGAAGGTCCAGCGTGAGGCCTCCGTTTCGAGATCTCACCGAAGGGGTAGCGATACGGGATGGATTCAGACCGACGCCCTCTTACGCGGGAGTTGGGTCGGCCCCGCTCGGGATCGATAGGTGCCGGACACTGTGGGCCTGCCCTGCACGCCGCTGACGGCACCCCGCTGGCAACTAGATGCTGGCTTGCCACTGAACCCGCCGACGCCATCGTAGTGATTTCACATGGCCTGACAGCCAACAAGGACGATCCCAACGTGGTGGCACTCGCAGCTCGGCTTCACGGAGTCGGCTTCGACGTGGTCACGTATGACTCCCGAGGTCATGGCCAGTCTGGAGGGCTCTGCACCTTGGGTAAGGACGAGGGGCAGGACGTCGCGGCCGTGGTCGCCTGGGCACGTGCTCGCAGGCGACGAGTTGTCCTGGTCGGCGCCTCGATGGGGGCTGTGGGTGCGCTGTCCTACGCGGCAAAGGACCCGGCACTGGTCGGAGTGGTCACCGTCTCCAGCCCGGGAGCCTGGCGCCTGCCCTTCAAGGTTCAGTCTCTGCTTACCGCCGGCTTGGCCAGGACGCCCCCTGGTCGTCGGTGGGCGAGACGGAAGATGAATGTCAGAATTGCACCATGGGGGTCGCCGGACCCCGCTCATGTGCATCTGGGCACTGTCCAGTGCCCAGTGGTCGTGATTCACGGAGAACAGGATCCGATCATCCCCTGGGACTCCAGTCTGGCCAAGGAGGTCGTGGGAGGATCTCGTCGGCAACTGATTCTCGTCCCCACCATGGGGCACGCCTTCGATCCCGTCAGTGTGGACTGGATCTGTAGGGCGACTGCTCGCCTGGTTCGAGATTCAGTAGAGGCCGAGGCGAAGGCTGGATACTCGGAATCCGAAACCGATCCGGTGGGTCCCGATCCGGCAGAGCGGCCACGCCGACTGAGCCCTCAGCCATCAGGCTGAGGGCAACAGGATCTCAACCATCGCCGCTGAATCAACAACCCGAGCTGGCAGTGTCAGACCGCCCCTTCGGGCCACGGACGGAACACATGCAGTTCGGGGCCCTACCTGACACCAACTGGACTCGTCTCGAGCTGGGACGAAGCGGGCCGGCCATCCGGCGCCGTCGTCATTCCCGTGTGCCGCTCCGCCCCCCGAAGGTGATGATCCAGTCGGTCACAATCTCGGCGACCTCGGCATCACGCCGTCGTAGGGAGTGATCGCCATCCAGGAAGGCCAGCGTTACCGGTCCCGGGATCGCGGCGGCCTCGCGTTGGATCTCATCGGGGGTACCCAACGCATCCCGACGCCCACTGATGAAGAGACAGGGCACGTGGAGTGATGGGAAGTGCCCGGTCCGGAGGCGTCCGGGAGACCGTGCGGGGTGGAGTGGGTAGCTGATGAGGACGAGTGCGGCGATGTCCAGCCCTTCAGCTGCCGCCATCGAGCACATCCGGCCGCCGAAGGATCTGCCTCCCACGGCAACGTTGGACGTGAGCACGCCGATCCGTGCGGCCAGCCCGGACGTGGCCATCCGCACCGAGTCGATGCAGACTTCCGGTGGGTCCGGCCGGCCTCGGCCGGCCGTTCTTCCCGGGAACTCGATCCGTTCCACGGCGATACCGCGGGCGGCCACCGCTTCGTCGACGGCCACCAGTGCGGGCTGGTCCCGCCCTCCACCGGCCCCTGGTGTCAGCAGTAGGCCTGCGATGGGTCCGGAGCTCACCGGGCCATCTTGGCCCCGGGGCCGCATCGCCGCCAACGTCCGGTCATCCATCACTCCGGACTCGCCCAACAAATCGAGGTCGCCGAACTGGAACGACAAGACGGGCGCCCCGATACACCGGTCGGTGGGGCGTAGCCTCCGTCGTTATGCGCTTCGCCCACGGGGTTCGCCCTTCACGTCGGCGGGCAACCGGGGGGCTCGGGGGCAAGAAGCAGTTCCGAGAGCTGCTCCAGCGATTGCCTGCGTAGCCGAGCCACATCTTGCCGACGAGAGGCATGAGGGGTACTCCGACGCCTCGTGGATGCAGGGCCCAGCGCCAGGTGATCAAGGTGCCGGTGCCCTTCGGAATGAACTCCCAACGCCCATCGATGGAGTCGACCAGCGGTCGCATCGGTCCGGTGATGGCGCTCAGCTGATAGCTGAACGAGTGCGGAGCGTCGACATCTTTCAGCACCTCGCGCATGGTTCCACCGTCCGAGGTGACAACAGTTCTCATCTGTCCGACCTGACCCCAGGTTCCGACCTGCCCGCGAACCTCCTTGATAGGGGGTAACAGCGCGTAGCGGCGCCTGAAGATCGTGGGCAGCGATACTGGAAGCGTCCCGTGGAAGGCATCACGAACGCTCACCGGTATCGCACGGGACTGTTCAACCAAGATGGGCGTGGCCATAGCCGCGAGCTTAGGCAACGTCGGACGGTTGACCCTGGTCGTCACCCCTGGCGGGTCGTACTCGATGCGGCCCAGGTAGCTGGTGCCGAACGGCCCATAGGACGGACCCCGACTACACAGACAAGAGTGAGAAGTTGAACTCCGAGCACTCGACGCAGAGCAGTCGGGCGCTGTCGGTAAACGGCCGATCGAAAGCACCCTCAAAGCAGGGGGGAGGCGCGATCACCGCTTCACAGGTGGCACATGTTCCTCCCTGCATACGTGCAGGTCAACCATCCGGGCCTTGAAGTCATCTTCCTCGACTGTCACGGGTAAGGCATCGACGTCCACTTGGCCAGCCTTTAGGCCCAAGATTCCGTGAGTCCCCCGTCTGGCTCCCCACTGCCCGCGACTCGTCCCACTGCTGTGGCCACTCGGAGTCGCAAGAACGGCAGCGCAGGAGCCACCCGTGGGGCTGGAGGCCAGAGCTTCGGATCACCAGTATCGGCTCCTGTAGCACTCCACAGTTCGGGCACGTCTGCGCCGTTGGATTCTCGATCATCGTCGCTTCTCTGGGCGGTAGGAACCTGGGGAGCGCCGGCCGCCGCGGGGCCAGTGGACAGCCCGGCGGACGGCGGCGCTACCACCCGTGGTCGACCGGGGGGAGTTGGGATCGTTCCCGGCCTACGGTGGATTCAACACTGCCGGGATGACAGGACCGTCACTGACAGCTGAACAGTGAATGAACTTCTGGTGGCGTGCTGGGCCCAGGGCGTCCTCCTCGGCGTTCGGACTCTCGGTCCTCACTCAACCGACCTCTTCACCCTCTGTACCTGAGCGTGGCCGGCAACCACCAGCTTCCGACGGACGAAGTCGACGGAGTACCTTTGAGCGAGTGGTCCGCCCCCTGCGTTCGCTTCTCCTTTCGGTCTTCCACGGTCAGACGGCCATCTGGCCCTCGATCGCCTGTGGTGTAGTGGTCACCGCAGCCTCGTATCTGGTCGGCAACTCCCGGGGCGACCTGAATGTCGACGTCGCCTTGGCCAGTATGGCCACATTCCTTTTCGGAGTCCTGCTGGCTTTCACGATCGCCCGCACCCGAGAGCGGTTGGCCCTGATACAGAACCTCACAAGCAAGGGGAACGCCTCCCTTCTCTCCATCCATCAACTGGTCGCTGTGTTCTCCGAGGGCGAGCGCTCGGTCATCCGGGACCTGATCGACTGCCACCTCACCGACCAGATCGACTACCGCTTGGTGGACAACTACAGGTCCGCCGGGTCTCACCAGGCGCTGGCGGTCGCCGTCTACGCGTTGAACCCCGCCACCCCTCAACAAGAGGTCGTCTACAGGGAGGCGATCGGTATCTGTATCAGTATGGGATCCGATCGCGCGCTCATCGAGGCCACCACCGGACAGGCGCTCTCACCCATCGAGTGGACGGGAATGCTCCTCCTGCTCCTACTTCTGATCGGGCTGATCACCGTTCTTCCTGGAGGAACTGTCTTGGGGGCCCTCGTGGCGGGCTTGCTGTCCGGAACCCTGGTCACGCTGATGATTCTTCTGCGGAAGCTGGACCTCCTGCGGTGGCATGAGCGGGTTGCCATCTGGGAACCGGTCACCCGGTTGTTCCGGAGCATGGGGACGGATCCCTATGTGCCCCGACATGTGATCGAGGAGGGCCGCTACCGGCCGGAGGGTCGAATTCGGGTCGTTGACTACCCCGATCCGTATCCGAAACGGGAGACGAAGATCGTCACCGTGATGGACCTGGCCGACATCGACTCCGGGACCCGGCCATCCGGAGCTCCGGCGGAGGCCAATGGGCCCGAGGAGGACTGAGACGCCAGATTCGAGGTGCCGCTCGACGATGACACCGATGCAGCTCCATCACCAGGATCGGGATCTCGCAGTTTTCAACAGATCACCCGACGGGTGGCCACGAGCCCGTTTTCACTCAACAGATCTGTTGCCGGAGGAACCGGGGACGTCATCGACGTGAGGCGACCCGGGTACTCGCTTTCGCTCGACCAGACCAGCATGTTCATGCCACGTCAGACCACAGTCGTCGCAGCGATGCGGGGGTGGGTGGCCCGGAGGCAGGCTGCACTCACATTCGTCGAGTTTCCGGGCCGTCGCGGCCCCGCAGCCTCTCATGGTCCGATTCAACACCCGATCGGTCGCAAGTCCAACGCGGGCCCCGCACTGTTCACGCGGCGTTTACCGTGGGCGACCGGCCACGGGTACGCTCCGAAGCCGGATCTGGACTGCACCTGGCGGGGCTGGATCTGGCCACCCTGGCGGTGGGAACCATCCGGGCGCTGATATTCGCACCAATGATCGGAGCATCGCGACCGAGATGTATCTGCGCCGACCAAACCTGGTGCCGATCTGACACCGACCGGGAACCGGAACTCAGCCGCCTGAGTGCAGCCTCGACGGCCGGGCCAGCACATTTGGAGAAGCCAGAGCAGCAATGAGACGGGGTGAGTTGGAGAACCAGCACCGAATTGACCCATCGCTCGGGCCTGAGCTCACGGAGGTGGGCACGCCATGGCAGCCTTTGTGCATGGATAGGGCCGTGCTCGACTTCTATGCCACGCCCGGGCGCTTCACCACCCTGGACCAGGGTGACTTTTCGTCCCGCGATGTTCGGAGAGTGGCGGAGGTCGTGCAGGGACTGCTGGTGTACGACGTCGTGGCCCAACCGTTCTACGGCGTCGAACTCTCGCCGGTGCAGGCCGAAGCGATCCACGAACGTGACACGGCTCGGCTACTGGCGCTCGTGCGGGCCGTGGACAATCGCCCACTCGACGAGGCGCGGCCCGTCGACCTTCGCATGGGGGCCCGATGCCATGCCTTCAGCCGGCTCACGGTGGCCTTTCTCCGAGCCGCAGGCATCCCCGCCCGCGCCCGATGCGGATTCGCCGCGTACTTTCGCCCGGGATGGCTCGAAGATCACTGGGTGGCGGAGTACTGGAACGGCATCGGACAGCGATGGCAGATGGTCGATGCCCAGCTCGACGACACTTGGCGCCAGACGATCGGATTCGCCGGTGAAACGGAAGCAATTACGGCCAGCGAGTTCACAACGGCTGGGCATGCGTGGCGAGCCTGGCGCAGCGGCCAACTTGACGCCGGTCGATGCGGGCTATCCGGAATCGACGAACACGGGGCACACTGGATTGCCGGCAATCTACGACTCGATCTGGCCTCGCTCAACAAGGTCGAGATGCTTCCATGGGACGTTTGGGGGGCACATTGGCGCGCTGACGAGCGGCCAACTGACGATGAGCTCCACTTGTTTGACACTGTGGCGGACCTGACGGTGGATCCGGACGGGAGATTCGGTGAGCTATGCGCACTCTACGAGGGTAACGAGGCTCTACGGATGAACGGAACGGTGGTCAACGTCCTTCGTGGTCAGGTTGAAATTGTCTAGTGGAGACCCTCTTCCGCGCCTCGGTCTTCAGCCGGTCCTCCCCTGGCCCGACTGAGGAATGCCGCGGTACCACCTCACCCCATTCGAGGTCAGAATCGGCCCACCGGAGATGGGGTCCTTCAGGACATCGGCCGATAGCGATCACTACGACGAGAAATCAGGCGTCGCCGATCGTATCGATTGGCTCCGGTCCTTGGGCTCCTCCCATTCCTCCTGACGACCGAGGGCTGTGAGGTCGAGGAAGTAGTACGAGCCACCCGTCGACTCGAGGCCCCGGGCGTACTGGGAATAGGTGTGGAACACTCGTCCATCGACCTGGATGAAGCAGCTCAGGCCCGGCATGTCGTAGGGCTGATCGGCCGTCTTCATGCTCTCCTGACCCATCGACGCGTACTCGTCCAGAGTCCGGAAGTTGTATTCGTCGAACCCCCGGGATGCATCGATGGTGACGCCGAAGTCATAGTTGAAGTCGGACCCATCGGAGGAATACCAAGGAAGATCCCAGCCTCGTTTGACCTTCCAACTCTCCAGCTTGGCCAAGGGAGCCCTTGACACCATGGCGTAGGTGGTGTCCCGGACATGAAGATGGTCAAGGAAGCTGGACGACAACTCGTCGGTTCCCGCAGTGCAGCTTGAACAGCCCTCCTCCCATTCCGGCTGAAACATGAAGTGGTAGATGATCAGCTGGTCGCGACCCTCGAACATGTCGATGAGTCGGATGGGGCCGCCGGAACCGACGAAGTGGTAGTCCTTCACGATCTCGACCATGGGCTGGTTCCGTCGATCGGCACTGAGCTCGTCTCGCCGCCGTGTCAGGTCCTTCTCCTTGGCCAGCAGCTCGCGTCGAGCTCGAAGCCATTCCTCCCTGGCTGCGATCCTGGGCAGACTCATTGTGATCTCCTGTCTCCGCCACCCGATTTAGGGCTCCTACCGGTATATGACGGGTCGGCTGCCCAAGAATCATCGCCCGAGTGCTGGGATGGCTCTCACGGGCAGCGGTGGCACGACATTCGAGCCGACGATGGAGGTGCTGGCAGGTGCCGCGTGTCAACCGATCTGCTTCGCCCACCGCTTCGACCAGGCATCAAGAGGGGCAATGGCATTGCCTAGGGCTTCCGGACCGAGAGTCGAGGTGACAGATGGACTCCGTGGTTGATGGTGGTCATGCTGCTCGGTTCCTCTTGTGCTTGTCGAGGATCTCGTGGGGCGTGCGGCCGGCCATGTAGTCACCGTGGTTGCGCCGCCTGCGATGGTAGGTGACGAGCCAGGCGTCGGCTTCGGCTTGGAGCTGGCGGATCGAGGTGAAGCGACGGCGATGGAAGGCCGGGCGCCAGTACTCCTCCAAGATGGTGCCGTGGAAGCGCTCGCAGACGGCGTTGTGGTTGGGTGAACGGGCCGGGATGCGCTCGTGACGCAGGCCCTTTGCCACCAGGTGGGGGCCCGGAAGGCGTTGGCCTTGTACTCGGGACCGTTGTCGCTGAGCACGGCCCGCACCGTGATCCCCTGGCGCCGGTAGTTCCGGAGCAGCTGGTCGACGAAGCGGACCGTGTGGGTCCCGGTGACCGGGCCGTAGACGATGGCCACGAAGGCCCAGCGGGTGAACACGTCGATGGCGGTGAGCTGGTACACCTTGCCCACGCCCTTCAGGTTCCCGACGTAGAAGCTGTCCACGCAGACCAGCTCGCCGGGCCCTCCCGAGGCCAGGCAGAACCCGAAGGGCTCGGCTTCCCGGGCCGCCTCGGTCACCAACCCGGTGGTTGCCGCGGCGATGGCCGCCGCTCGGGCCAGACGCTCCCGCTTGCGGCCCAGGCCGTGGGTGACCAGCAGCTTCTGGACGGTCGACTTGGCGATCGAGAAGCCCTGGTCGCCGAGCCGGTCGGCATACTGGCGGCAGCCGATGGTGGGCTCGAGGACCGCAAGGGTCAACAGGCGCTCGACCACATGGGTGGGGGTGGCCTGCGGCATCTGGGGTGCCCGGCGCTCCTTGGGCATCAACGCGGCCAGCCCATAGGCGTCCGCCCGCTTCTTCCACGAGTAGTACCGGGTCCGGGAGATGCCGAAGACCCGACAGGTCTCGGCCACATTCCCGGTGCGCTGGGCATGTTCCAACACGGCGATGCGCCGCTGGTAGATGATCTCTGCTGGGGTCACGGTGATGGGCTCCTTGGCTCTGTGGAAGGAACCACAGAGTCCATCGCCTGACCCCACCTCATGGTGGATGTGCAACCTCATCCCTCGGTCCGGAAGCCCTAGGGCGCTACCAAGTTCGGTGAGCACATAGTCCTGACCCTGATGGCAGTAGGCCGGGCCTCGGCCGGATCCCCGCAGTCGGTCATACATCTTGTTCAGCTTCCAGGATGGGGGGGCGCTACCAGCTCGATCCAGGTGACGTTAGACGGCGACCCTCCCTGGCCGTAGCCGTGCGGTGTCTAGCGGCTGTCGATGGCGACCTTGATGGCCCCGGACGACTCCTGGTCGGCCAGCACGGCGAAGGCGTCGCGCCATTCGTCAAGGCGGAACGTGTGGGTGAGCATGGGTGTCAGGTCGATCCGGCCGGATCCGACCATATCCAGGAAGTGGGCGATCCCGTGCTGGCGCACGCCCTCGACCTCCTCGATCCCGAAGGCGTTGGAACCCGTATAGATGATCTCCTTGGAGTACACCGGTGTGTCGTCCCATTTGGCGGCGCCGTGCATGCCCAACTTCACGAGGGTCCCTCGGGCCCGCAGCACGCGGCAGCCGACCTCCAAGGTCTCGGCCGCCCCGATCGTGTCGTAGACCACGTCGATGCCGCCCGGGAAGGCCATGGGGAGCCCGTCAGCCGGTTGCAGTACGCCGCCCGACCATGCGGCGACCCGCTCGATGACCTCGAGACGCGGCTCGTGGGGAACAGTCGATGCGCCGAAGCTCTCCGCCAGCCGCCGCTGCGCATCGAACCGGGCGACTGCCATCACCTCGACGGTCGGATGCAGCGCCCGCAGGATGGCGACGGCGCACTGGCCGAGTGCTCCGGCGCCGTAGACGAGTACCTTGCTCCCCGGCTGCGGCGGATGGCGGGTGACCGCATGGAGTGACACGGCGAACGGGTCGGCGAGGACGACCTGCTCGTCACTCAGATCATTCGGAACCTTGAAGAGCATCGAGTCGTGCGCCGGCATGAGGTCGGCGAACCCCCCGCTGACGCCGGCGCACATGCCGATGTGGATCCCCGGTGCGAACGAGCCCTTTCCGAACGAGTGGCACTGGCTCAGGTCGCCCGCCTGGCACGCCGGGCAGGTCGGCGACACCCCTCGGGTCACGCAGGTGAGCCACGGGTTGAGGGCGACACGGTCACCCGGCTCGAGCCCCTCCGCCTCGGGGCCGACGGCCACCACCTCGGCGATCACCTCGTGGCCCATCACATGGGGGAACGAGACGAAGCCCTTCATCGGATTCTGCTGCATGCCGGACGCGTTGGCCGGATCGATCAGGCTGGCGTAGTCGAGGAACACGGCCTTGGACTCCGAGCCGCAGATCCCCACCAGTCTCGGCCTGGTCACTACCCAGTCGGGGCGGAGGAACCCAGGCTCGTCAATGTCGATGAGCCGTGTTGGCGTCCGAGCCAGCATCCGCAACAGGCGGTTGTCCGTCTCGCCGATGGTCTGCATCTCCGGCTCCACCCCGTACATGAGCGCTTGCATGGCCACATGGTAGGGCTTCGCCGGCCCGTCATCCCGGCCCCGCGGTTTCAGCTCAGCTGAGTCGACTTTCGTAGGGCGTTCTCAGGTTCGCGGCTTGGACCGACGACTGACGTCGGATCCGAGCCGGGCGGTACTCGGCTGGAGAGGCCGCACGGCCACCCGTCAGGCTGGCGCCATGCCGGCTCGGCCCAGAGTACTGATCATCGGCTCAACAGGGCCGGGGCCAGCTGGCGATAGCTGTCCAGCGGAAAGGTCGTCAGTGTCGGACTCGCAAGGACTTGAACGCAGATGTGGTCCGCCCCAGCCTCCAGGTGTCTCCGCACTTGTCGGGCCACATCATCGGGTCCTCCCCACGCCACCAGGGCATCGATGAGTCGGTCACTACCCCCATCGGCAAGGTCATCCTCTCCGAACCCGAGCGAGCGAACATTGTTGGCGTAGTTCGGGAGCGTGAGGTACCCCGAGACGAAGGTCCGGGCCACCTGCCGCGCCGTAGCTGGATCCGGGTCCAGCACCACGGTCACCTCGGGAGCCAGCAGGGCATGAGGTCCCAGAGTCTCACGGGCCCGCGCCGTGTGTTCGACCGGGACGAGGTACGGATGAGCTCCCGCCGCTCTCCCGGCCGCCAGTCTCAACATCCGCGGACCGAGGGCGGCAAGTACTCTTCGCCCGTTGGCCACCTCGGGCCCGGCGGCGTCGAGAGCATCGAGATACTCGACCATCTGGCTATATGGCCGTGCGTAGCCCTCAACCATCGGTGCGTGACTCACTCCGAGGCCAAGAACGAAACGACCCGGGTAGCGGTGATCGAGGGCCGCCACAGCACGGCTGAGCTCGTCGGCCGGCGTGGGCCAGATACTGACAATGCCGCTCAGCACGGTCATCCCTGAGGTGCCGGCCAACAGCCGGTCGAAAATCGGGGACAGTCCCGGTTCGAACCCACCCGACGACCACAGTGCCGTGTACCCGAGGGTCTCCAACTCGTCGGCAACATCCACCGAAGCTTCGCCGTCAATCCGCCACGAGCCGCTCCACCACACCCCCACACGGCCGAGATCCATGGGACCAAGCTAGTCAGATGGGCCATCGCCCGTCAGAGCGGAATTCCGTGAGAGCCAGCACATCAGGCCATGTGGCCGTGGGCTCTGGCCGTCACCCTGGAGGAACGCCCGCCCTCCGAATGGGGGGATTTACCGGATTCTTAGTGGCCTTGAAAGATTGGCCGTACGTAGCGATGATCAACTTCGATCTGGCGGACCAATGGCCGATAGCTGGCGCAACCGACCTCGGTGGCGCCCGAGTGAATGGCTGGGACGGCGGACTCCTTCGTGCGAGGTCGACCGCCGGCAGGCGAAGTCGCCTCTCCCGGCTCGGTTTGGCGCGTCAGCTTCGAGCGCCAGCTCTGCAGTTCCCTCCAGCCGCAATTCAACCGAAAGGACCTTCGTTGTCCCAAGACAGATTCGGGCTAGTCGTACGCGGAGTGTTGAGCCCGACCCACATTGCATCGATGGAAGGATTCGATACCCGCTACTGCGCCGACGGCCACACGCACCTTGTGGGACTCGTACCTGACCAGAGCACGTTCAATCGCTTACTCAAGGGTCTGCTCGAGGTGGACATCGAACTCGTTTCGGTCAACCCGGGAAGAGACGAATGAGGCGATCGTCGCAGCGGGGGCACGACCGCAGATCGAAACGGTGGCGAGGAGGTTCTCAGCCGACTCGCTTCTCGGAAACGGTCGGCGAGATCGAGGCCGTGGGCGTTGTGATCCCGTCACCGGAGGTGGCGTAGACGGACCCGAGGTGCTCACGAATCTGCACCACCATGGTGTCGATCTCGTCCCACTTGACCGCGGAACTCCACTCCCCGCACGTGCAGTCGGTGCGGATCTGCTGGTCACCCACGTCCATACGGATCTCATGACGCTTCGGAAGACCCTGCGACGCCCTCAATTCGGGCGCACCCGGCCGCGTGACCGGCTCCTCTGCAGCCTGCCTGGGCAGTCCGTTGACCATCCGGAACTGCGCCGCCAGCTCCGGATCGATGACGTCGAGTGCGTCCGCGGTCTCCTCCAGAATGAGGAACCGTTCACCCATGGCGCTCACCGCTGCCTCCTTGGCACTCTTCGGACCTGCCCCGGCGTCGAGCATACGAGTCCACCTGGCCATCGACAAGGGGGTCTTCGTCCTGCCGGTCACACCGGAATGAACAGGTCTCCCAGGGTCTCGATCCGCTCGAGCACCAGATCGGAGGTGAAGCGGAGGTCGGCCGGAGCCCCCGTCGTGGCGCAGTCGTCGACCTCGTTCCACGAGACCGGCGTGGAGACCGTCGGCTCCTCTCTAGCCCGCAACGAGTACGCCGCCACCGTGGTCTTGGCCGGGTGGTTCTGACTCCAGTCGATGAGAACCTTGCCCGCACGGAGACTCTTTCGCATGTTCGAGACCACCAGGTCAGGACGGTCCCGCTCCAACCGGAGGGCGATCCCTCGGGCCCGGTCACGGATCTTCTCCCAGGTCGGTCGGCCGGTGAGGGGCACGTAGAGCTGGAGGCCTTTCGAGCCGCTGGTCTTCGGCCAGCAGCCGGAACGGCCCTCATCGAGGATCTCCGCCACGAGCTTGGCCACATGGCAACACTCGACGATGGAAGTTCCCTCCCCCGGGTCGAGGTCGAACACCAGGTGGTCGGGTGGGGCCGGCAGAACCCGCCTCCGGCCCACGTGCCAGAGCGGAACGTGGAGCTCGATGGCGGCCAGGTTGGCCATCCACACCAGGGTGGGACGATCGCACACCACGGGGTAGTCGACCGGCTCACCCTCCGAGGTGGAGGGCACGGCCTGGTGGTGGACCCAGGCCGGTGCGTGGGCGGGCATGTGCTTCTCGAAGAAGAACTTGTGGTCGACCCCGTTGGGATAGCGCTTCATGGTCAGGGGTCGGTCCATCACGTGGCCCAGCATCACCTCGGCCACCCGGGCGTAGTAGTCGATCATCTGTCCCTTGGTGAATCCGGTGGCGGGATAGATGACCTTCTCCAGGTTGGACACGGTGAGGTCCCGGCCGTCCACCGTCGTCCGCACCGATCGCTCAGGGCTCACGCCGCACATCCTTGACTTCCTTGTCGGGCCGGAGCCCCCGCCAGACCGGGTGCCGGAGGTTCCCGTCCGGGGTCCATTCGCTGTAGCGCACCTCACCGACCAGCCTGGGCGTGACCCAGGTGGCGCCCTTGTCGAGCCCGGCGGGGAGGCGCTCAGCGAACGGGCTGGTGGAGCGCACCATCCGACGGAGTTCCGTTGCCAACTCGGCCCGGGAACGGTCGGAGAACCCTGTCCCCACCTTGCCGATGAACGTCAACCGTCGGCTCCCGGTGGACGGCACTCCCAGCAGGAGGGCACCGAATTCACCCCGGCGACCTCCGTTCCCCTCCGTGAATCCGCCGATCACCACTTCCTGCATGTGCTGGTGCTTCACCTTGATCCAGTCGCGGCTCCTACGACCGGGCTGATAGGTGCTCGACCGCCGCTTGGCCACCACCCCCTCCATACCCAGATCGACTGCGATCCGGAATACCCGGCTCCCCTCATCGGAAGTGAACGACGGAGTGATCGCCCATCCCGAGGCCCCGATGTCCAGGTCCTCCAGAGCCGAGCGTCGGTGGTCGTAGTCCAGTCCGATCAACGACGTTCCGTCCAGGTGCAGGAGGTCGAAGATCACCAGACTGACCGGATGGGATGCGGCGAACTTCCTAACGCTGGCCGGAGAGCTGGCGTGCATGCGGTGCTGGAGTTGAGCGAATGACGGCTTCCCGTCCGCACCCAGCACGACCAGCTCCGCATCGAACAGGGCCTGACGCGAGCCCATGGCCTCGGCAAAGTCCCGCAACTCGGGAAACGAACCGGTGATGTCATTGTCGTTGCGGCTGACGGCTCGCGGCCGGCCACCGTCGATCCAGAGCAGGGCGCGCATGCCGTCCCATTTGAACTCGTAGGCCCACTCACCGTCGCCCGATGGGAGCTGGCCCGGCGTGGCCAGCATCGGCTCCATCCGCTTCGGAAGCGGCGCAAAGCCGTCCGGAGCCGGGTCCATGCGGTGAATCATCCAGTTCTTCCCTTTGGTGGGGAACAGGACGTACCGGCCCTTCGCCCGTTTGCCGTGCAGGACGACCATGATCTCGCGCGGTCGCCACTTCTCACAGTCGTAGCGGCCACGGTCCCAGATCGACACCGTTCCGGCGCCGTACTCACCCTGGGGGATGGTGCCGCTGAACGTTCCGTACTCCAGGGGATGGTCCTCGACCTGCACGGCCAGATGGTTCTCGTCGGGGGAGACGGGGAGCCCTTTGGGCAGGGCCCAGGATGCAAGGACGCCGTCGTGCTCCAGGCGGAAGTCCCAGTGGAGGCTGGAGGCGTGGTGCTCCTGGATGACGAACCTGGGCTTCCCGGCTCGTTTCTTCGGCACGGCAGCATCTTCGGGGATGGGCTCGGGCGTTCCGCCCGGTCGTCGCTTCGCCCGGTAGCTGGCCAGTGAACCCGCGGTCACGGGTCATGTCTACCCCCGTTCACGACCGCCTACGCCAACAACCGTGCTCGGTCGGCGACGGGCGGGCCGTCAACGCAGAGACAGGCTGGCCCGCCTCAGGAGGTGCGGAGCAGCCGGATGGCCGGCGCGGGCCGGCGGACCTGCTGGATCACCGGCCGGTCGAGGGCCCGGGTCACGATCGTGTGGCGGTCGCAGTCCTGAAGGGCAGCGGCCCGTCCGAGGAGATTTCCCAGGTAGATGGCCAGATTCAACAAGCCGAGCCGCCCGGAGCGACCACCGAAGGGAATCGGTTCGGTGGACGCATCCAGGTCGCTGACCTCGAGAATGGCCTGCCGGATCGCCCACATCTGGGCCATGGCGTCATCCACCTCGGTATCAGTCCTCTGCAGGTGGGCGGATAACCCCAGCTCAAGGGCAAGATCGGCGTCGATCATCCCCGCGGGGACCAGTGCCGGCAGGCCTCGGAGCACGGCGGGGCCGAACTCGGTGATGTCAGGCTTGGTCACGAAGTCAGTGTGACAAATGGGTGTATCAGGGGTGGTGGATGGCCGTTGACCTGGGTAATGATATCCGCATGCCTAGAACCATCTGGAAGGGCGCCCTCAACTTCGGGCTCGTGAATGTCCCGGTAGGGCTGTACTCGGCCACGCAGGACAAGACGGTCCACTTCAATCAGTTCGAGGAGGGGACGTCCGACCGGATCCGCTACAAGAAGGTCAACGAGCGGACGGGCGACGAGGTCCCGGCCGGAAAGATCGTCAAGGGATACGACCTGGGCGGCGGGGAGTACGTCATCCTGACCGAGGAGGAGCTCGACGCCGCCGAGCCCGAGAAGTCCAAGCTCATCGAGATCACCGATTTCGTGGACCTCGACCAGATCGATCCGGTCTACTACCGGTCCACCTACTACCTCGCCCCCGAAGGAGAAGCCGCCAACAAGGCCTACGCCCTACTCCGCCAGGTCATGCGGGACGCCAACAAGGTGGCCATCGGAACCGTGGTGATGCGGAACAAGGAGTACCCCGTCGCCATCCGACCCGACGACGAGGTGCTGAAGCTCGAGACCATGTACTTCGCCGACGAGATCCGGTCGGCGACCAGGGACCTCCCTGCGCTGCCCGGTGCGGGCGAGGTGACCGACCGGGAGGTGCAGATGGCCGGCCTCCTGCTCGAGTCGATGGAGAGCGAGTGGGATCCGGAGAAGTACCAGGACACCCACCGTCAGCAACTCGAGGCCATCATCGAGGCCAAGCGCCAGGGCAACGAGATCGTCACCGGAACCGAGGCCGAGCCGGCGTCGACCAAGGTGGTGGACCTGATGGAGGTGCTCAGCGCCAGCATCGACTCCGTGAAGGCGGGCCGGCCGGCGACGAAGAAGCCTGCAGCCCGGACGACGACCAAGAAGGCGGCCGCCAAGAGCCCGACGCCCATCAAGAAGCCAGCCAAGGTAGCCAAGTCGAAGGCTCCCGCACGGCGGAAGGCTTCGTAGCCGGAACCAGCCTGCGCGCCATACCGGCCGGTCCGTCCCGGCGGTACGACCTTTTGGGGCCGGGGAACGGGACGGTGCCCGAGGTGAGGCTGGCCGTCATCTGATCAGTCACCCATCAGGTACTGCGGCCCTGATCCCAACGTGGCGGCCACGTCGTCGGGGTTGGCCAGGGCGCAGGTCCGCAGGGACAGACATCCGCAGCCGATGCAGGCGGACAGACCGCTCTTCAGCGCCTCGAGCAGTGTGATGCGTTGTTCGATCCGGTCCTGCCAGCCGGCGGTGAGCCGTTCCCAGTCCCGCCGGGTCGGGGCATGGTCCACGGGGAGCTCAGCGAGCGCGGTGACGATCTCCTCCAGGGTCAGCCCCACCCGCTGGGCGATCCGGATGAAGGCGATCCGCCGGAGCACATCCCGACGGAACCGACGCTGCCCACTCTCGGTGCGTGATGCGTGGACGAGTCCTTGGCGCTCGTAGAAGCGAATGGCCGAGGCGGCGAGGCCGCTGCGCTCGGCCACCTCCCCGATGGTGAGCATGGTCTCCACGCGGTGATCCTCCTGAAGAAATCCCTTGACTTAAACATTAGTTTAAGTCTTACGGTGACAACAAGGGCGCACGGCGCGCCACGGAAACGGGAGGTGAGGCCATGCCGGTCGCAGTCATCACAGGTGGGTCGCGGGGGTTCGGGCGGGCCCTGGCCCTCGATCTGGCCGGAGACGGCTGGAGCCTGGTCATCGATGGACGTGATCCGGTCACGCTGCAGGAAGTCGGGCACCACCTGGATACCTTGGGCGCCCGCTCGGCACTGATCCAGGGTGATGTGAGCACGCCGGGACATCGCACCGCGCTCGTCACCTCGGCACGGCGATGGGGCTCGTTGGACCTCCTCGTCAACAACGCCAGCACGCTCGGGCCGAGTCCGTTGCCGAGCCTCGAGCACTATCCCCTCGCCGATCTGCGGCACGTGTACGAAGTGAACGTGGTGGCCCCTTTGGCACTGGTCCAAGAAGCGCTTCCCCTACTCCGGCGGTCACAGGGCACGGTGGTCTCGCTGTCTTCGGATGCCGCCGTGGAGGGATACGGGGGCTGGGGCGGCTATGGCTCCTCCAAGGCCGCCCTCGACCAGATCCACCGCGTGCTGGCCACCGAGGAACCGGGCCTGTCCGTCTATGGGTTCGATCCCGGAGACATGCGGACGGCGATGCACCAGGCCGCCTTCCCCGACGAGGACATCTCCGACCGTCCGGAACCCGAGTCGGTCGTGGCACCGTTCCGGGCGCTGCTCGGGTCGGGCGCTCCCAGTGG
>Ga0207933_1001238_pt1 | contig 20226 bp, 18 predicted proteins | sample NGESurdeep092012_4_FD_184488 | JGI IMG/M metagenome (GOLD analysis project Ga0207933, IMG submission 184488) | Arctic peat soil microbial communities from Barrow, Alaska - NGEE Surface sample F53-3 deep-092012 (SPAdes) | ecosystem: Environmental > Terrestrial > Soil > Wetlands > Peat ...
CCGCCAGCCCGCCGAGGATCCCGGCGAAGTTCGCGGCGGCGATGATCGTCGTGAACATCAGCAGCATCGCCAGCGTGCCGAGGTTCGCGGGCAGCACCGAGTTGAGCGCGACCGCCGCCGCGTAGCAGGCGAGGATCTGCACCCAGCGCACTCCAGCGTCGGGATATCCGTAGCGCAAGATCGAGTACCAGGCGTACGCGGTCGTGGTCGTCTGCAGCGTGATCAGCACGATCCCCGCGAGCAGATAGCCGATCGAGATCGCCGTGACGGCGTGCCAGAGGGTTTTGAACCAGCCGCTGATGTCCCAGCCGAACAGCGTCGCGGCGGCGCCGATCACGACGATCGCCAGCGCCACGATCAGGATCCGATTCGGGTGAATACGCGCGCGCACGAGGTATAGGATGACGACGCATCCCGCACCCCGTCGTGCAACCCGAGGAGGATGACTGTGCCGCCCAAGCACGAGAGCACCGACGACAGCGGCGGCCCCAACCCACCGGCGCTCACGCGCGAGCAGATCGAGCGGCTGGAGAGACGCTACGGCAACCGCTACCTGCTCGAGCCGGCGCCCGACGACAAGCTGCCGCGGATCGGCATGACCGCCGAGGAAGCACAGGGGCTGATCGAAAAGGAGATGGTGCTCGACGGCATCCCGATGCGCAACCTCGCGACGTTCGTCACCACCTGGATGGAGCCCGAGGCCGACCGCATCATCGCGGAAAACCTGCACACGAACTTTATCGACCACGCCGAGTATCCGCAGACGGCCGAGATCGAGCAGCGCTGCATCCGGATGCTCGCCGACCTCTTCAACGCCCCCGGCAAGACAACAGGGGCGCGCACGCAGGGGTCCTCGGAGGCGATCATGCTCGGCGCTCTCTCGCTGAAGTGGAAGTGGCGCGAGCGCCGCGAGGCGGCGAAGCAGTCGACCGACCGTCCCAACCTCGTGTTCGGCGGCGACGTCCACGTCGTCTGGGAGAAGTTCTGCCGCTACTTCGACGTCGAACCGCGAATCGTCCCGCTCGCTCCCGACAAGTACACGATCGGCCCCGAGGACGTGGAGCCCCACATCGACGAGAACACGATCGGCGTCGCCGCCGTGCTCGGCACGACCTTCACCGGGCACTCCGACGACATCCGCGGGATCAACGCCCACCTCGTCACGCTCAAGCACGAGCAGGGCCTGGACGTGCCGTTGCACGTCGACGCGGCCAGCGGCGGGTTCGTGTGGCCGTTCCTCTACCCCGACACCGAGTGGGACTTCCGCCTCGAGCAGGTCCGCTCGATCAACGTCTCCGGCCACAAGTTCGGCCTCGTCTACCCCGGCATCGGCTGGCTCATATTCCGCGAGGAGTCAGACCTCGCCGAGGACCTCGTGTTCTACGAGAACTACCTCGGCAAGCGCGATGCGACGTTCACGCTCAACTTCTCCACCGGCTCCTCGATGGTGCTCGCGCAGTACTACAACTTCGCGCGCCTCGGGCACTCCGGCTACCGCTACATCATGGAGACGATGAAGTACAACGCCCGCACCCTCGCGCGCGAGATCGCCGCGATCGGCGAGTTCGAGATCATCGGCGCGGCCGATGAGGAGCAGCTCCCACTGGTGGCCTTCAAATTGTCGGGCGAGCACGACTACGACGAGTTCGACGTCGCCGCCCAGCTGGCCGCCGAGCGCGGCTGGATGCTGCCCGCCTACACGCTCCCGCCCAACGCCGAACACGTGAAGATCATGCGCGCGCTCGTCAAGCAGACGCTCAGCTACTCGATGACCGTCACGCTCGGCCAGGACATCGCCCAGGCGTGCGCGACGCTCGCGAAGAAGGGCGGGCTGCACCCGGCCGACCGCAAGCGTGTGAAGACGAACACGGGGTTCTGAGGGTTCCGCGTAGGCGGCGTTAGGAGCAGTCGATCGCGCGCAGAAGACGGCGCTTCTGCGGCACGGCGCCCGAGCCTGCGCCCAGCGGCACTCGTCAGCACCGCCCCAAGCCGCAGCACTGGCCGTGCATTTGTCTTCCGCGAGCTGTACACGCTCAGAGGTAGGTGACCTCGACGGCGAGCCGGTCGTATGTGCTCGCCGCACGGCGATCGCAGCTGATCAGGCCGCGGCCGTGATCGGCGGCGGTGGCCGCGACGATGCCGTCGTAGATCGCGCCGCCGGCGATCGACAATCGCGCGAAGCGCTCGACCAATCCGCGCCGCTCGGCCTCTCCCAGCGCCATCCGCTTGCCGGGGTAGTCCTCGCGGAGATAGCGAGCGACCAGCTTCGGCTCCATCCGCAGCGGCTCGGGCAGGCGCGTCAGGACCGAGTAGGTCTCGAGCTCGACATGGGCGACGAGGTCCCGAATCTCGCCGAGCGCCTCGATCGCCGCCTCGTGGTGCTCGTTCCAGCTGGCGAACGCGGCGATCACGACGCTGCTGTCGGGCGTCTGCCCGCCACCGGCGACGCTCACCGGCGAGTCTGTTCCAGCGTCTCGCGCACCATCGCCTGCGTCAATACAGGCATCGACTGGTCGGTGACCGCCACCAGCCGCCCAGCGCGTTTCTTCAGGCGCACAGGCGTGATCGTGTGCTCCACCTCGAGCCTCCCGTCCACGGCGCTGAGCTCCAACTTCTGCCCCGGCTTGAACCCGAGCTGCTCACGCAATCGCTTGGGAACCACTATCCGCCCGGCAGCATCGATGGTTGCAACCATGGCAGAAGCCTACCATAGCCATAGCCATAGCCAGAGCCAGAGCCAGAGCCAGAGCCAGGGCCAGGGCCGACGAGCACAACACCTACCCCCAGAGCCGCCGGGACGGGCGCCGCGACTCGCCGCGCGGTTTTGGAGGGACTCAGTCAGAAAACCGGAACTTCGCGGTAGTGGCCCCAGACGGCCTGGAGCGCTAGGACGATCTCGCCCTCGGACGCGCGAGCGCGGGCGCAGTCGAGCAGCGGCTCCATCAGGTTCGCGCGCTCCATCGCCGCGCCTTGCTTGAGCGCGGTGAGCGTGGCCTCCACGGCGGCCCCGTCACGGCGCGCGCGAGCGCCGGCGAGGCGGTCGATCTGCCGGCGTTCGAACGCGGGGTCGATCCGCAGCAGCGGAGTCTCGTCGTCACCGCCCTCGGTGTGCGCGTTGACGCCGACGACGATCCGGCGTCCGGCGTCGATCTCGCACTGCAGCTGGAAGGAGGCGTCGGCGATCTCGCGCTGGGGGTAGCTCCGCTTGACGGCCTCGACCATCCCGCCGAGCTCGTCGATCTTCGCGAAGTACTCGTAGGCCTTCGCCTCGATCTCGTCGGTGAGCGCCTCGACGAAGTACGAGCCGCCGAGCGGGTCGATCGTGTTCGCGACGCCGGTCTCGTGGGCGATGATCTGCTGGGTGCGCAGCGCGATCCGGACCGCGTCCTCGGTCGGCAGGGCGAGCGCCTCGTCGTAGGAGTTGGTGTGCAGCGACTGCGTGCCGCCGAGCACTCCGGCGAGCGCCTCGATCGCCGTGCGCGTGATGTTGTTGAGCGGCTGCTGGGCGGTCAGCGAGACGCCGGCGGTCTGGGTGTGAAAGCGCATCAGCCACGACTTCGGGTTCTTCGCGCCGAAGCGCTCGCGCAGTTCCCGCGCCCAGATCCGGCGCGCCGCGCGGTACTTGGCGATCTCCTCGAAGAAGTCGATCTGGGCGTTGAAGAAGAACGACAGCCGCGGCGCGAAGTCGTCGACGTCGAGGCCGCGCTCGATCGCCTGCTCGACGTAGGTGAGACCGTCCTTGAGCGTGAACGCGAGCTCCTGGGCGGCGGTCGAGCCGGCCTCGCGGATGTGGTAGCCGGAGATCGAGACCGGATGCCAGCGCGGCATCTCGCGCGAGCACCACTCGATCATGTCCCCCAAGAGACGCATCGCCGGGTCGATCGGGAAGCACCACTCCTTCTGGGCGATGTACTCCTTGAGGATGTCCGCCTGGATCGTCCCGCCCAACAGGCTGGCGGGCACGGGTTGGGCGGGATTCGATTCCGCCGCGACGACGTAGTAGGCGAGCATGATCGCGGCGGGCGCGTTGATCGTCATCGAGACGGACACCTCGCCCAGGTCGATCCCACCGAACAGCGTCTCCATGTCCTCGACCGTGTCGATCGCCACCCCCTCGCGCCCGACCTCCCCGGCGGACAGCGGCGAATCGGAGTCGTGGCCCATCAGCGACGGCATGTCGAACGCGGTCGAGAGGCCTGTCTGGCCGTGGTCGAGCAGGTAGCGGAAGCGCTCGTTCGTGTCCTCGGCGGTGCCGAAGCCGGCGAACTGGCGCATCGTCCACAGCCGCGAGCGGTACATCGAGGGGTAGATCCCGCGCGTGAAGGGATAGCCGCCGGGCAGGCCGATCGGGTCGTCGGGTGGGTGGGCACCTATTCCCTCCGGCAGGTCGGCCTCGGTGTAGAGCGGGCGCACCGCCTCGCCGGAGAGCGTCGTGAACTCGGCGTCGCGCTCGGGCGTCACCCCGTAGGCGTCGAGCCACTCGGCGTAGGAGCTCGGAGTGACGGAGGCCGGGGTGCCGACTGGCGAGCCGACCGAAGCGGTCATACGGCAAAGCCTACTATGCGTATATCGGACCCGGGAGCTTATGGTGACCCCTTCCTCGGGGGCAATCGGAGCGGCGCTCGCAAGGGCGCTTCCGGCGATCGAGATCGTCGCGCCGGGCCGGGCCGAGCTGAGCGACGCCACCGAGGCGCACGGCCTGCGAGGCCACGCCGACGCGCTCGCGCTGCCGCGCTGCGCGGAGGAGGTGGCGGCGGTGCTCGCGTGGTGCTACGAACACGAGGTCGCGCTGACGCCGCGCGGCGGCGGCACGGGATTCGCCGGTGGAGCGGTCCCGCTGGAGGGCGGCGTCGTGCTCGACCTGCGGCATCTGAACCGCGTGCGCTCACTGGACCCCGCGCTGTGGCGCGCTGAGGTCGAGGCCGGGGTGAGTACGGCCACGCTGCGACGCCGCGCGCGCGAGAACGGACTGCTGTTCCCGCCGGACCCGGGCGCCGCGGAGCAGTCGCAGATCGGCGGGAACATCGCGACGAACGCGGGCGGACCCCACACCTTCAAGTACGGCGCCACGGGGGCGTGGGTCACCGGTCTGGAGGTGGTGCTCGCGCCGGGGGAGGTCGTACGGCTCGGCGGCCCTGTGCGGAAGGACGTCGCGGGGTATGACCTACGGAGCCTGCTCGTCGGCTCCGAGGGCACGCTCGGGATCGTCACGGCCGCATGGCTGCGACTGATTCCGGCGCCCGAGCGGACCTACCCCGTGCTCGCGCTGTATCCCGACTCACGGATGGGGACCGCGGCCGTGCGAGCGATCCTCGAAGCCGGAATCGAAGCGGCCGCGATCGAGTACCTCGACAACGCGACGATGGCGCTCGCCGGCGACGCCTGCCCGGCGGAGGCCGTTACAGCACGAGACGATCCGGCGGGGGCGTTCGCCGTGCTGGCCGAGGTGGACGGCGACGAGGCCGTCGCGCTACGCGCGCGCGGGGAGCTGCTCGAGGCGCTGAGCGATGCGACGGGCGCCTTTTATGCGCCGACCGCGCCGGAGGAGATCGGGGCTCTGTGGCGCTGGCGCGCCGGGATCCCCTATGCGGTGCAGGCGAAGCGGGGCGGGAAGCTGAGCGAGGACATCGTCGTGCCGCTCGACCGGCTCGAGGAGGCGATCGAGGGGACGCTCCAGATCGGCGCGCGCCACGGTCTCGCGGCGTGCAGCTGGGGCCACGCGGGCGACGGCAACCTGCACTCGACGATGCTCCTCGACCCGTCCGATCGCGCCGAGGTGGGACGCGCGGAAAGCGCCGCGACAGACCTGTTCGAGCTCGCGGTCGGCCTCGGCGGCTCGATCTCTGGAGAGCACGGTCTCGGCACGGTCAAGAGCGGCCAGCTCGGGGTGCAGTGGGCCGGCCGGGCGCTCGCGCTACACGAAGGCGTCAAGCGCCTGTTCGATCCGAAGGGCCTGCTGAACCCCGGCACGAAGGGGGCTCGGTAAGAGGCCCCCCGAAGTTTCGCCAACCGACCGCATCGACGGCGCGGCCTGGGTTGGGCGGTCCGCCGATCCCCCTCAATCGAGGTCGAACGCGGCCTGGATCGCCTCGCTGAGAGCAAATTGGTAGCAGACATAGAAGACTGTCCATCTAGTCGAGTTGGAACTCCCCGTCGCGGTAGATGACGCGCTCGCCGCCGCCCCGCAACTGAGCCGTGACCACGCGATCGCTCGTAGAGACGACATCCGTGTGCACGCTCGAGCTGTTGAAGCCAAGCTGCTGCCACTGCTCGCCAGTCACCTCGCCGGGGTCGCCGTCATAGGCGTCCTGGTAGGAGCGCCCGAGGGCGATGTGGGTGTTGCCGAACTCACCGCCCGTGTTCTCGTCGTAGAGCGTCTGGGCCATGAAGCGGGTGATCCGCGAGAAGCGCCGGTCGGTGAGCGAGAACTCGCCCACGCGATCGGCCCCATCGGTGGCGATCATCTCCGTGAGCACGCGCTCGTTCTCCTCAGCGCTCGCCTCCGTCACACGCCCGTCGGCGAAGGACAGACGGATGCCCCTGACGATGTTCCCGTAGCGGTAGAGCGGCTGGTTGCAGTAGATCCAGCCCTCCGTCCCGCGCCAGTCGGGGCTCGTGAAGATCTCGAAGCTCGGGATGTTCCGCCCGCTCCCACCGAGCCAGCGGCGCTGCTCGCCCACCGTGATCCACAGGTCGGCGTCCTCGCCCTCGACGTGCAGTCGCTCGATCTGCAGCGCGTCGAGCCGCGCGCGCGTCTGCTCCTGACGCGCCGCCACCTCGCGCCAGCGGGCGATCGGGTCCTCCTCGTCGAGGAAGCACGCGTGCACGATCTGCTCCCAGTACTCGTCCTCCGCCATACCCGCCTCCGCCGCCATCGCGGCCGTGCCGTAGAGGCCGAGCGTCCACGAGAAGCGCCCCGCGTTCTCCTTCTCGCCGCGCCAGTCCAGCAGCGGGCGCAGCGCCTCGCCCCTGCGCATGATCTTCGCCGGGTCGACCGAGTCCAGGGCATGCGGATCGGCCGATGCGATCACCGAGACCTGGTGGTCGATCTCGTCGATCAGGCCGCGCATGTACTTCGCGGGAAAGCGCTCGAGCTGCTCACCGCTCGCCAGCTCGTAGAAGTCGCGCGAGAGGTTGAAGCGGTGATCGTCGTCGGGCTGGTAGGAGCCGATCACGTGGCCGCCCGCTCGCCATACGGCCTTCTGCAGCTCCACGTACAGGGGCTTGGCGCTCTCGGGCGCCACCACGCGCACGACCTCCCCCGGGTGCACGCCCTGGCCGCCGCCGAGGGCGAAGTCGACGAGGACGGAGGCATAGCGCTCGAGGATCTCCTGTGGAGGTATATAGGTCATCCCCGGACCTTAGTGCGATCTTGCCGGGGAGATGACGAGAGGCGGACTTGAACCCGCGCAGGACCGGAACTTGCTTTCCGTAGACGACGACGGAGCCGTCGTGTTCGTATCCGGCCAGGCTGTGGCCTCCGATCAGGTTACAGCGCTCAACCGGCGGCGCAGAAACGCTAGGATCGGGCGTCGCGGCGAGATAGCTCAGCTGGTAGAGCACTCGACTGAAAATCGAGGTGTCGGCGGTTCGAGTCCGCCTCTCGCCATCTATTCCTATCGCCTGGACACGAGCCGCCAGGCTCTCTGGCCCACGGCAAGTGCCGCTGCGGAATTGACCGAGTCGCCGAGCTGTGACGCCCGCCCAAGGTCATCGAACCGTCCTCGTGGCCATGACGCTTCGCTGTGCAGTCGGCCTTCCACTTCCCCTTCGGCCCGACGACCTCGGTCACCTCGGCCTCCATCGGCTCGTGCACGACGCTGAGCCCGATACCGACGCTCAGCGCGAGCAACCCCTCCCTCGCCGCGCCGACGAGCTGGAACTGCGTGAAGCTCTGAAGCTCAGGACTTCCCTGTAGGGCCAACGTGCCTCGGCAGCGAGCACGTCAGCCGTTGTCGTCCCGTCAGCCGTGTCGAGCGGAGGCTCGGCGTTTGCGGTGAGTTGGGGCGAACAGGCGATCTAGACCGAATAGGCGACCCCGCCGACGCTGCCGGGCTTCAATGGGGGTCCACCTTGAGCGGCGTGCCCGCTGAGCGCTCATACACTTATCTAACGGTTTCTTTACGGGGCTCTTGGTTGGCGCGGGGATGCTGGGTGTCACCGTGTCTCGCGTCTGTGCGAGACACGGTGCCTTCTTTGCTCTGCAACCTCTGACTGAAGGAACCTGTGTCTAAACGCAACGAACGACCTTGGTTGGTAATTACCCTCGGCGTACTGTGCATCGTGGCGATCGTCGTCGCGTACACGACCGTGGGGCAGGCATCGCAGAGCACGGTGCAGAGCACCCGGACGGCCACGGTGGCGAAGGGCGTCGTGCAGTCGACTGTGTCGGGTAGCGGCAACGTGCAGTCTGCTAGCCAGCTGGACCTCGGATTTAAGACGAGCGGGGTCGTGATACACATCTATGTGACCCAGGGCCAGCACGTGACGGAGGGTGAATTGCTGGCAACCCTGAACCCTGAGAGCGCCGAAGTCACCCTCGCCCAGGCGAAGGCTGGCCTGCAGTCAGCGGAAGCGAACCTCAGCCAAGAGGAAGAAAGCGACGGGGAAACATCAACCGGGCAGAGCTCCAGCACGGGGAACGTTGTGCAGGCAGGCACCGCCTCGGTTCACAGCGAGTCGGTGGCTTTGACGGCGTCCACCCAGGCCACCACACCTCAAGCCACGACTCCCGCGAGCACACCCACGACACCAACGACGACCACTCCCACCAGCACCACGACCACGCCGAGCACGACTACGACCACACCAACCACGCCGACGACGACGAGCACTCCGACTCAGACGAGTACGTCTACGAGTAAATCTCCGGCCAAGACGACGCCGTCGGCGGGAGCGAGCATAGAAGGCGAACAGCAGTCGGGTGGCTCCTCTTCAGCGAAATCCACAGTCAGTGCGGCTACGCGTGAAGCGAACCTCGCTTCGGCGAAAGCTGCTGTGAAGAGCGATCGGCTGACGGTGCAAAGTGATGAACAGGCCGTCCAGGACACGAAGCTGTATGCGCCGCAGGATGGGACGATCGTCAGTTTGTCCGGGGAAGTCGGCGAAACCGCATCGGCTAGCGGGACTACGAAGGCTTCCAGCTCCAGCAGTTCGAGCAGTAGCTCCTCGACAGGCACAGGTGCTTCAGCGCTGGGCGGTGCCTCCACCGGCTCTTCGAGTTCCTCGACGGGCTCGTCGAGCTCATCATCGTTTGCGGTGCTGAGCGACCTGTCCTCGATGCAACTGGTGGTGGCGCTCAGCGAATCGGAAATCGGCAACGTGCATGTCGGACAGATCGCGACGGTGACTGTCGAAGCCCTCAGTGGCGCCAAGCTCGCAGCTCATGTCAGCGAAGTCGCCACGCTTTCCACGAGCAGCAGCGGGGCCGTGAGCTATGACGTGACCTTCCAGCTGGAACAGCTGGCATCTGGCTTGAAGCCCGGGATGAGCGCGACCGCCGAAGTCGTCGTCAAGCAGGCCGAAGGGATCAACGTCCCGACGAGCGCGATCACCGCCGACTCGGTGACCGTCGAGCGTGCCGGCAAGCAGGTCAGCCAGGCCGTGACGACGGGGCTGGCGGGCAACAGCTCGACGATCGTTCTCAGTGGACTGAAGGCTGGAGAAACGGTCGTCTTGCCGGCGGCGAGCACCACGGGCTCCAGCGGCGCGAGCCTGACCTCCAAACTGGGCGGTCTCTCCAAATCCGGCGGCCTTGGCGGCGGTCTGGGCGGCGGTGGTGGGTTCCCCGCAGGCGGTGGCGGTGGCTTTCCTGCTGGAGGCCCGCCGTGATGCGCTTGCCGAGAGTTATCGACGCGCGATCGGGCCCACCGGGACGGTCTGCTCGCCAGCAGCCGCTGGTCAAGCGCCACCCGCTCTCGCGGCAGGCCGGCAATGGCCGGCGTCCGCGGCCACCGGCGATTCTGGTGCGCGAGGTCACCAAGACCTACGAGCTGGGGCAGATCAGGGTACGCGCGTTGCGCCAGGTCTCTCTGCAGATCGACCGGGGCGATTTCGTCGCGATCATGGGCAGCTCGGGCAGCGGCAAGAGCACGCTGATGAACATCCTCGGTTGCCTGGATATACCCACCAGCGGTCGCTATCTGATCGACGGGGTGGATGTGAGCAGCCTCGACGAGGACGATCTCTCGGATCTGCGCAACCGCAAGATCGGCTTCGTCTTTCAGAGCTTTAACCTGGTCGCGCGCACGAGCGCGATCGCGAATGTGCAGTTGCCGCTCGCCTACGCGGGAGTCGACAGGGCGACGCGCCGCCGTCGCGCGGAAGATGCGCTTGGTGCAGTCGGGATGGCGAACCGCTTGCACCACCAATCATCCGAGCTCTCCGGCGGCCAGCAGCAGCGGGTCGCGGTCGCACGGGCGATCGTCACCAACCCGACCATGATCCTCGCCGACGAGCCGACGGGGAACCTCGACTCGCACTCCACCGAGGACGTGCTGCGGATCTTCGCTCATCTCAATGAAGAAGGCCGCACGGTGGTCCTGATCACCCACGAGCCCGACGTCGCCGAACAGGCCAAGCGTGTGATCAGCTTGAGCGATGGCGAGGTCATCGAGGATCGCCGGATCGCCGGCGTGCATGACGCGCTGCCTGTGCTGCACCACCTTAAGTCCGCGCATCACACAGTCGAGGCCGCCGTCGCGCAGGCGCAGGTGCAGTCGTGATCGGACTCGAGACAGTGCGGATCGCCTGGGGTGGGATCACCGCGAACAAGCTGCGCTCCGGGCTGACGATCCTGGGGATGACGATCGGGGTCGCCTCGGTGATCATCCTGATCGCGGTCGGCAACGGCTCCTCCAACGCCGTCAAGTCTCAGATCCAGAGCCTCGGCACGAATGTGCTGCTGGTGATGGCCGGCGCCGGGCGCGGCGGCGTGCGAGCGTCCAGCTCGGCCAGCATCTCGCTGACGAAGGGCGACGCCGAAGCCCTGCAGAACAAAGACCTCGCGCCGGATGTCATGAGCGCCTCGCCGGTGGTGAACGCCTCCAGCGTGAAACTGGTCTATGGCGGCTCGAGCTTCGAACCGTCGTCGTTCATCGGCACCACGCCGTCCTATCTGACGGCTCACAGCTACAAGCTCGCCGAAGGCGCCTCGCTCACCTCCGAAGACGTGAGCAAGCACAGGCGCGTGGCGGTGATCGGCCAGGAAGTCGTGCAGGAACTGTTCGCCGGTCAGAGTGCCGTGGGCCAGAACATGAAGGTCAACGGCTCAAACTTCGAAGTGGTCGGTGTGCTCGCGAAAAAGGGAACGAACGGCACGACCAATGAGGACGACGTTGTGATGGCACCGATCACGACGGTGCAGAGCGCGCTGACCGGTGCGGGATCGATCGACTCGATCACGGTCGAGGCGAAGTCCGAATCTTCACTCGACGCCGCCGAAGGCCAGGTCACGCAGATCATCGAGGAACGTCACAAAATCAAGAACACCTCAGAACCCGGCTTCAGCGTCCTGAACCAGGGGTCGCTGCTGTCGACCTCCAGCTCCTCCTCGAGCGTCTTCACCACGCTGCTCGGCGAGGTCGCCGCGATCTCGCTGCTCGTCGGCGGGATCGGCGTGATGAACATCATGCTCGTGTCCGTAACCGAGCGCACGCGCGAGATCGGCATCCGCAAGGCCGTGGGCGCCAGGCGCTCGGACATCCTCACCCAGTTCCTCACCGAGGCCGTGCTCGTGTCGCTGATCGGCGGCATCACCGGCGTGGCCGTCGGCGTACTCGGCAGCCAGTTCAAGATCGCCGGAGTTCAGCCGGAAATCGCGACGTACTCGATCTTCCTCGCCTTCGGCGCGGCGCTCGCCTCGGGCCTCTTCTTCGGCACCTATCCCGCGGCTCGCGCCGCCCGCCTGCGACCGATCGAAGCGCTGCGCTTTGAGTGAGCAACCTTCCCCCACCGAGGAGCCCCCCATGCCCGACGAGCAACCGACAATCCGCGACGCCGCCGTCCAAGAGCCCCAGACGCTCGCGTCTGATCCGATCGAGGAGGAGGAGCCGGACGAGTGGCTCGAGGAGCCCGAGGATCTGGAGTTGCCTGCCCGGCCGCGTCGGCGTCTGCTGACACCGATCCCACTCGCGCTGCTCGGTGTGCTGCTGATCGCTGCCGGGTTCATCGCCGGCGTGCAAGTCCAGAAGGGCCAAACCTCCACCGCGTCCACTGGCGGCGCCCCGGCGGGCCTTGCCTCACGCTTTGCGGCGCTGCGCGGCGGCACCTCGGGCACCGGCAAAACCCCGGCGGGCGCCTCCGCGGGCGGGTTCCCTGGCGCCGGCACGGGCGCCGGCCGTCCGACTTCCGGCACCGTCGCCTACCTGGACGGGAACACGCTGTACGTGACGAGTTCCGAAGGCAACACCGTCAAGGTCAAAACCTCGCCGAGCACGAGCGTTACCAAGACCGTGAAAACGAAAGTCAAGGGTATTTACCCCGGTGAAACGGTGACGGTCACCGGCGCCACCGGCTCGAATGGGACCGTCAGCGCCGAATCGATCAGCGTCGGCTCGTCAGGCACGGGTCTCGCGGCGCTGCTCGGCGGCGGCGGCACAACCAGCGGCTCAAGCAGCAGCAGCGGCTCATCGGCGCTGTTCGGCTCTGGCTAGAGCAATACGACAACTCTCAAACAAGGAACGATAGATGCCCACTCACACGCCTCGCGCTCATCAACCAACAAGCCACCACCACACCCGGACGGTCCTCGCCCTGCTGGTCCTACTAGGTGCCTGCCTGATGCTGGCGGCGTGCGGAAGCTCCTCAGGCAGCGGCGGTAGCACCAACTCCGCGAACAGCAAATCGGCGACAACGCCGAGCAACGCCCCTGGGGCCGGCTCTGCCAGGTCGACGGCGCTGCGCGAATGCCTGTCCAAGCAGGGCATCACGCTTCCCTCCGCTCCAGCCGGCGGCAACCCCCAATCGTCTGGGTCGGCGCCCCCAGCCGGCACCGCGGGCCAGCCTCCGAGCGACGGATTCAAACTACCGAAGGGCGAGAGCGCCGCGCAGCTGCAAGCCGGGCTGAAGAAGTGCGGTGGCGGCAACTTCCCGGCCGGCGGAGCCGCGCGGTTCCGCGGTGCGGGCTCGAGCAAGGCGCTCGCGAAGTTCTCGTCGTGCATGCGTGAAAACGGCGTGAATCTGCCGGCCCCGAACACGTCGGGCAAAGGCCCCGTGTTCGACACCAAGGGCATCAATACGAGCAGCGCGGCCTTCAAGAGCGCCGAGAGCAAGTGCCACAGCGACCTCGGCCCAGCCGCCGGCGGTGGTGGGCCGCCGAGCGGCGCGCCTCCAAGCGGCGGGCCTCCCAGCGGCGGCGGATCTCCGCCTAGCGGCGAAGCCCCGGCCGGTGGCGCCCCGCCCACGGGCGAAGAAGGCTAGTACCAACTCGTCGCGACCAGCCGAGCTCCGCCGCCGTCACCCACCCGGGGCGTGGTTAACGTCCCGGGTGCTCACGCCGTCGAAGTGCTCGGTGGGTGCGGGCGGCCGTTCTGTGTTACCGGGGCACCGAAGCTCACGGTTAGACGGGCGCCGCCGCCGGGCGCGTTCTCGGCCTTGACGTAGCCTCCGTGTGCTTCGGCGGCTTGGCGCACGATCGCGAGCCCGAGCCCGGAACCGGGGAGCTTGCGCGCCCGGTCGGCTCGATAGAAACGGTCGAACACGAACGGGAGATCGGACTCCTGGAAGCCCGGCCCGTGATCGCGAACGCTCAGCACCCCCTCTCGTAGGCTGATCTCGATCGTACCGTCGGCCGGGCTCCACTTGCGGGCGTTGTCGAGCAGGTTCGAGACGGCACGGTTGATGCGATCCGCCTCGCCGCTGAGGACGGTCGGCTCGAGGCTCACCTGCAGCTGTACCTCGCCGCGTCTTTGGGCTCGCTGCACCGCGTACTCGACAATCTGGTCGAGGTGCACGGCATCGTTGGCCGGCTCTGTCTGGGTCTCGCGCGCGAGCTCGACGACATCGCTGACAAGTGAGGTCAGCTCGTCGAGTTCCTCGACGATGTCGTCCTGGATGCTCGCTTGATCCTCCGCGGGAAGACGGTCGGCTTCGCGCAGGATCTGGATGTTCCCGCGCAGCGTCGCGATCGGTGTGCGTAGCTCGTGGCTCGCGTCGGCGACGAGATGTCGCTGGGCCTGCACGGAGCGCTCCAGCACGTCAAGCGTGCGGTTGAAGCTCGTCGCGAGCCGAGCAATCTCGTCATGGCCCGTGACATCCAGCCGCTGAGAGAGATCGAGCGTGTCGCTCAAGACCTCCGCTCGTCGCGTGAACCGCGCGACCGGCACCAGCGCCGTACGCGCCACCAGGGCGCCGAGAACGGCTGCGATCGCGATACCGGCCAGGCCCACGAGCGCGAGCAAAATCAGGATCTCGTTCAGCTCGTGGTCGACCTGGGTGAGCGGCAACGCGATCACGACCGCGCCCAGCGACCCAGCGCCCACCGTGATCACACGCAGATGGGTCCCCTTGATAGTCCGATCAGACAGCGCCCGCCCGCTGCCGCGCGCCGCGATCGCCCGATCCCGAGCGCTGGGTGGGATCCTCGGCGAGGAGCCCTGCCCGCCTGGAACACTGATCTGAGCATTCTTGGACACGAACTGGACATAGCCGGAGGCGGCACCGAACTGAGGGGGCTTGACAGCCCGAGGGAACCCGGCCGGCAACTTCGCGCCACGCGGCAGACCACCACGAGCAAACGCCGCGGCTGGAGGCAGACCACCAACGCCAGTGAATATCTGGGCGCGCTGACGCAGATACCCGTCGACCTGGCCACGCAGATCGGCACGGACTACGACATACACGGTCGCCGCGGCTCCCAGCACCGCCAGCACGACCGCGAGTCCCGCGACGGCCGCGATCCGCGCACGCAAAGTCATAGCTCACGCAAGACGTATCCGACGCCCCACACGGTCTGGATCAGCGGCCGAGCGCCCACGGCCTCGAGCTTGCGTCGCAGATACCCGACATACACCCGCAGCGCGTTCGAGGACGCTCCAAAGTCATAGTCCCACACGCGCTTATAGATATGGCCGTGAGACATCACCTGCCCAGGGTTCAACATGAACAGCTCGAGCAGCTGGTACTCGGTGCGCGTCAACTCCGTGAATCGATCCCCGACGAGCGCGCCGTACCTTGCGGAGTCCAGCTGGATCTCAGCAAACGAAAGTAGCTTCGGCGGCGCATCGTCAGGTATCTCACGGCTACGGCGCAGCAACGCTCGCAGACGCGCCTTCAGCTCATCCACATCAAAGGGCTTGACCATGTAGTCATCGGCGCCGACGTCCAGGCCCTCGACGCGGTCGCTGATCGCGCTACGCGCCGTCAGCATCAAGATCGGCACTCGCTCCCCGACCCGTCGCACGCCCCGGCACACCTCCAAGCCGTCGATATCCGGCATACCCACATCCAGCAGCACCACGTCGGGAACATCGCTCGTGATCAAATCGAATGCCTCACCGCCACCGTCAGCGGTCTGCACCTCATAGCCGTCCAGGGTCAACACGCGGCGCAGCACTTCGCGCACACCACGCTCATCATCGACCACGAGGGCTCTCACCCAAGGATTGTGACCCGCCCCAGCCGGCGCTCGTCCGATTCCTACACTTTCCTTACACGTCCGGTCCTCTCCGCCGGTGCGCCTCGTTGCGGCAAAACGGCCTCCCCAATCCGGCGGCGGGATGACGACGGCCTCGTTCTTGGTGGTGGCGTAGATCTCGGAGATCCTTCCTGCCACGCGACTAGTCAGCGACCTGACCCCGTAGCCGCTAGACCCAACTTCTGGGTTTGTGCCGCCGACCCCCGTATCGCGGCACAAACCCACCGGAATCCGCACGTATCCGCAGGTATCTCGGTGGACCGCACGTGTTGCCCTGCAACGCTGCGATCGTGACAGGAGCAGCTCCTGTTGCGAGGACCGGTTGAGCCCGGGCACCATGCGCTAGTGGGTGTGGTGTCCGCGCACGGTCGTCCATGACGGCCAGGGCTACGGGATCAGAACGAGCCATTGGGGATCGAGCACATACGCTGCCACGATGCCACCGGCCGACTCTCTGGCAGAGCCATCGCTTGCTGAGATTGCGCGGGAGTGGGGCCGGATCGGCTGCATCGGGTTCGGTGGTCCGCCCGCGCACGTCGCGCTGTTCCGTGTGCTGTGCGTGACGCAGCGCGAATGGCTGACCGAGGAGCAGTTCGAGCGAGCGATCGCGGCGACGAACCTGCTGCCGGGACCGGCCTCGACACAGCTTGCGATCTATTGCGCGTGGCGACTGCGCGGCCCGAAGGGTGCGCTCATCGGCGGCCTGGGTTTCATCCTGCCCGGCTTGGTCTTGATCCTCGCGCTTTCGGCGCTGTTCCTCGCGGGATCACCGCCCGCATGGATACGGGGCGCCGGCGTGGGCGCTGGTGCGGCGGTCGCTCCGGTTGCGGTCAGAGCGGGGCTTGGCGTCGCCATACCGATCTGGAGACGCGCAGCCGATGAGCGCTCCCGTGTGCTGGCGTATGCGCTCGCCGGGGGGATCGCGGCTGCCACGGCTGGCCCTTGGCTCGTGCTCGTCCTGTTGGCCTGCGGTGCGATCGAGCTGGTATTCAGGGGCTTGGCGCGCGACGGTGTGGGCTTCCACGCCTGGCCTCTGCTCGCCGTGATGAGCGACCCCGACGGAACGGGTGCGCTCGTGTGGACCGCATTGAAGGTTGGGGCACTGGCGTTCGGCGGCGGATTCGTGATCGTCCCGTTGATGCAGACAGATGCCGTGAGCACCTATCACTGGATGACTCACGCACAGTTCCTCAACGCCGTTGCACTCGGACAGGTCACGCCGGGACCGATAACGCAGACCGTCGCGGCAGTCGGCTACGCCGCTGGCGGGTTCCCCTCGGCGCTGCTGGCGGCGTTCGTCGCGTTTGTGCCCTCGTTCTCATTCATCCTGTTCGGCGCCGCGCGCTTTGAGCGGTTGCTTGTAAACGAGCGCGTGATCGCGTTCCTTGCCGGCGCAGCTCCGGCGGCGGCCGGGGCGATCATCGGCTCGGCGATCCCACTCGCCGCCGCCCTCAGCGAGACCTGGCAGTACGCCGTGCTCGCTGCCGCGGCGGTCGCGCTGCTCGCGCTGGGGCGCAGCGTCGTAGTAACCCTGCTCGCCGCCGGCCTAGCTGGCGCCATCGCCGGGCTGCTTGGTGCGCCGCTCCCACACTGATAGGACCCCCTTATCGGTGGTCGTAGGCGCCTTGGAGCGCCGCCACCGAGGATTTGTCCTCGCCTTCGCCTGCGGCTGCGTACTCTCAAGCGCCCACGGGTTCCTCGCGGGAACATGGCCCTTCGGCGTCGTGGAGGCGATCTGGGCCGTGATCGCCCTCCGGCGCTACCTCAGCTCAGCCATGTGGATAGCTCCTTGAGTGCGCCGGGGATGACGTAGTAGTAGGCCCATAGGCCCTTGCGCTCGGAGTCCACGATCCCGGCGGCGCGCAGCTTGCCGAGGTGGTGGGAGAGCGTGGGCTGGGCGATGTCGAACAGCGGCACGAGCTCGCAGACGCAGACCTCGCCTGCGTGCTTACGCAGAACGTCGACAAGTTGCAGTCGGATCGGGTCGCCGAGCGCCTTGGCGACCTCGGCCATGCGCAGAGCTTCCTCCCGCTGAACATCGGGGTAGACAACGGGCTCACAGCAAGGAGCACCGTTGGCTCGCTTCTGCTTGGGGGCCAGCTCCAAATCGACGGGCATCAATCTACTTATATCAATAAGACTCACGTCCGTCAATGTAATACGATCTGCGCCATGACGCCGAGCGACGCGCCTTCCACGAATCCCCAGCCAGGCGGGCGACCGGACACGGTTGCCGTCATCACCGACATTCACGGCAACCTGCTGGCGTTGCAAGCTGCCCTCGCTCGGGTCGAGGAGCTTGGGATCGAGAGCGTGTTCTGCGGTGGGGATCTCGTTGGCTACGGCCCGCACCCGAATGAGGTCTGCGCATTGATCGCTGAGCGCGACATTCCGACGATCTATGGCAACTATGACTTCGCCATCGCGCGGGACCTTGAGGATTGCGGCTGCGCGTATGTCACCGCGCATGACCGCGAGCTTGGGCAGCGCTCGGTGGACTGGACGCTCGCGCACACAAGCCAGGAGTCCAAGGACTTCATGCGCGGCTTGCCGTTCGATTTGCATTTCCCGGTGGGCAATGTGGATGTTCACCTTGTTCACGGCTCTCCGCGGAAGGTCAACGAGTATCTGTTCGAGGATAAGCCGGCGAGTTTGTATGAACGGCTGGCCGCGGCTGAGAGCGATCCCGTGCTCGTGTTCGGTCACACGCACAAGCCTTGGGTGCGTGAGTACGGCGGCGTGCTGTTCGTCAACTGTGGCTCGGTCGGCAAGCCCAAGGACGGCGACCCGCGTGGCGCGTTCGCTGTCCTGACGCCGAGCACTGGAAGCGTGGTGGTGAGCATCGAGCGCATCGAGTACGACGCCGATGCTGTTGCCGCTGAGGTCCGCGAGGCTGGGCTGCCTGGCGAGTTTGCCGACAAGCTCCTGGTCGCCGCATGACGGACACGCCTCCGCTTGCCCGCCGTCTGCTCGCCGAGCTGCTGGGCTCGGCGTTTCTCGCTGCGCTCGTGATCGGCTCGGGCATCGCAGCGCAGACGCTCTCCCCGAACGACGTTGGCTTGGAGCTGTTCGAGAACGCCGCCGCCACGGCAGCAGGGCTCTACACGATCATCCTCATGTTCGGCCCGGTGTCCGGTGGGCACTTCAACCCGGTCGTCTCGCTCGCCGACGCGAGCTTTGGCGGCATCCGCTGGCGCCATGCGCTCGCCTACATACCCGCGCAGGTTGCCGGCTGCGTGCTCGGTGCCGTCGTGGCGAATGGCATGTTCGCTCTGGCTGCCATCAGCATCTCCACTCATCACCGCGCTTCGCCCGCGCACCTGTTCTCCGAGGCGATCGCCACCGCCGGCTTGCTGCTCGTGATCTTCTCCCTCGCGCGCAGCAAACGCGCAAACACCGCCCCGGCTGCCGTCGGCGCGTACATCGGCGCCGCCTACTTCTTCACCAGCTCGGCCAGCTTCGCCAACCCCGCGATCAGCGTTGGGCGCATGTTCTCCAACACCTTCGCCGGCATCGCACCCTCCTCCGCGCCAGGCTACATCGCGGCGCAGCTCGTCGGTGGAGCCTGCGCGATCCTTGCCGTGAGGGCGATCTACCCGGACCTGACACCGGACGAGGCAGCCGAGGCCGTCATGCCGCATCACCAAGAGCAAGCGGGCGCCGACGGCTCGACCGGCCAACCACTCCGAACCTAGACGCGCGGCTCATGCCAACTGTGATGCGGAAGCTGATCTACTCGATGACTGTGTCGCTGGACGGCTACATGCTCCAAGAGACTTTCCTATACCTCTTATAGTCCGCGAAAGTCAAGCTATACTTGTCTTATGAATGACGCTGTATACCCTGGCATGCGGGAGCTGGAGGCCGAGGCCTACCAACAGGGCGGCTACTTCACTGCCGGGCAGGCCCGTGCGCATCGGGTCAGCCGCCAGCTCCTGGATTACCACGTGCGCCGCGGGCGCTTCGCGCGTATCCGCCGCGGGCTGTACCGCATCCAAGGATTCCCAACCGCCGAGCACGACGACCTGCGCGAGGCGTGGATGGCCGTGGGTGTCGGCGATGCGCTGCTCTCCCACGAGAGCGCCCTCGCGCTGCTGGACCTCAGCGACAACATCCCGGATGGGGTGCACCTGCTCGTCCCGCGCCGGCACCGCGGGCTGCGCCGGCCTGCAGGCGTCACCCTCCATACCCGCCCTGACGGTGAAGAGGTGGCGACCGTCTGGCGCGACGGCCTGCCCCTCACCGCCCCGGCACGAACGCTGGTCGATGTCGCGGACCGCCTCCAGCCCGAGCAGCTCTCGATGGCGGTCAGACAGGCTCTGCGCCGAGGACTGCTCACGCGCAAGCAACTCCAAGAAGAAGCCGCCCGCCGCCGCCAACAGCACACGATCCAAGTCCTCCTCACCATCGAGACGCACCGATGAAGTACACGAGCGCCGCCGCGTTCCGCCAAGCGCTCGAGGAGCGCCTAAAGAACGAAGCCGCCAGCACCGGCCTCGGGCTGGCAAGGCTGCGCAAGCGTGTGGCGTTCGAGCTGTTCCTGCGCCGCCTGCTCGTCGTGGCACCTGATCGCTGTCCAAGCAGCCGAGTAC
>Ga0207933_1001240_pt1 | contig 20216 bp, 20 predicted proteins | sample NGESurdeep092012_4_FD_184488 | JGI IMG/M metagenome (GOLD analysis project Ga0207933, IMG submission 184488) | Arctic peat soil microbial communities from Barrow, Alaska - NGEE Surface sample F53-3 deep-092012 (SPAdes) | ecosystem: Environmental > Terrestrial > Soil > Wetlands > Peat ...
CGACCACGACCACGACCACGACCACGACCACGACCACCGTGGTGCCACCGACGACCACGACAATTATCGTTCCGAAGTCCTCCGTCTCCTTCAGTGCCAATGGTGGAACCGGGGTCATGGCGAATGAAATCGAGAACGTTATGACTGCGAACGCACTGACACCTAACGGCTTCACCTACTCGGGCTACTCGTTCAATGACTGGAATACTGCGCCCAACGGAAGTGGAGCGAGTTACGCCAATGGTGCGACGTATTCGTTTGCGACCAGTATCACCCTCTACGCTCAATGGACTTCGACGACGCCGGCCACTCCATTTACCGGAGCGCAGTCGACAAACTGGTCGGGTTACATCTTGCAGAACAATTCGATTCTCACGCAGACTTCCGCTCAGTGGACGGTACCCATCTTGAACTGTGCCGACACCGGAAACGCTGACTCCTCGACGTGGATCGGTAACGGTGGAGTGACGTGGACGGGGGGTGGCTCATCGGGGCAACTACTTCAGAGCGGTACCGAAGATGATTGCCTCAATGGAGCGCAGCAGGATTACGGCTGGTGGGAACTGTACCCCGTCAACGCCGCCCAACCCTTCACGAACTTCCCCGTCGTGCCGGGCGATTCGATGGAGGCGTCCGTCTACCAAAACTCCAGTGGCGCGTGGACGACTCAACTGAACAACTTGACCACCGGAACATCGGCGACCATGATCATTGGGGTGGGTTGGGGTGTCGGGCCAATGTCATCCAGTGGACCCATCACCTTCACCTCCCAAGGGTCAACCGCGGGCTGGACCTACGCTGGCGGCACCACCGCCGAATGGATCGTCGAGGATAACGAAAATGCCCAGACCAGTGCTCTCAATCCCTTTGCCAATTACGGACAAGTCAACTTTTCCGACCTTGGTACAAATCTCACACCGTGGTATCTCACTCCCGACGATGGAATCGAGATTGTTCAAAATGGACTGACGCTTTCTGTTCCCAGTCCCATTGTCAACGATGGATTCACGGTGACGTACACGGGGCCCTAAGGCGGCGCCACAACTTTTCTCTTCACCATCGCTGACCGTGATGTACCCGCCAAGAGCAGATTCTGCTCCGGCTGAAATTCGCCTAAATTTTAGGCCCGACTATATCTCCAAAGAAAAGTCAACGCGCTGGTAGCGCTCCGTGAGGTCCGTCGATAGAAAATCGTGGTTATCGCTGTGGAACCAGATTCTTTCATGACTTCTGATCGCCTTTGACACCAACGTCAGGGCCGCGGTAATCACAATCGTGGCTGAGATAGCTCAATCCAGATTTTTCGTTCGCCCGACGTTGTCGCCCTCCCCTCGCGGACATATCGGCCGGGACCAGTTATCACAGAGGAGACACGTCTCCTCCAACTACCCCATCGCCGACACTGGCCAATCACTGGGGTACTGATCGGCGACGCGCTCGTGGCGAGAAAAGAGCTCCTTGCGCGCGCGAGGAGCGAGCCGGTCCGCGAACACGAGACCATTCAAGTGGTCGGTCTCGTGTTGAAGACAACGAGCGAGCGTTCCGGTACCGACAATCTCTATAGCGTGGCCGAACTGATCTTGACCGCGGCACACCGCGAAGTCCGGACGATTCGTTTTCACAAATGCCCCAGGCAGCGACAAGCAACCTTCGTCCAGTTCAACGAATCCCCGCACGTCGCGTTCGACAAAGGAAATTGTCGGATTACATATCAGGCCGACTCGACGATTCCACTGCGCGTCGTCGCAGTCGAAGACGAAAACCGCGAGATCCACCCCGACTTGGGTGGCCGCAAGACCCGCTCCATTCGCGGCAAGATTCGTCGCGAACATGTTGCTCAACAGCGTCTGCAACGATGGTCCAAAATCCGTCACCTCCCGCGTGGGTGTATGAATTACCGGCTCGCCCCACCTAACAATGGGCAATACCGTACCTGTTCGAGTCAACTCCTCTATGGGCATTTCTGTCTCCCGACTGCGTCAACCAACAACGACCCAAAAATAACTTACCGCGTTGATACAACCCGCTCTTCGGATTCGAGGGGGGTCTGGTGACTCAGCCCCAGAAGATTGCCGTGGTGTCTTCGTCTATGGCCGCCAGTCTCTCATCAACCGTTCCGGGCTCGACGAGGTCGAAAAGGGACCGCTCTTTCTGACCACCCCACATCGACGTGAGCGCTGTCGTTGATCCGCCGGCGTCGCGCCGCACACGCGGAGTTGACGTCGCTCGTCCAAGTTCGACCACATCGCCTCCGGTGCTGGCGGCCTGACAATGAAAGATGACATCGTTCGTCGCGGACTTCGAGCAACGAGGGGACTACTTACTGTCGAGCGACGTCTCGCCACAAATCGATGTCACCCTCCACAGCATGCTCTTCAATGCGTGCGAGTTCATCATCGCTGAAGGACAGATTCAAGAGAGCGTCAAGGTTCTCGTCGAGCTGCTCGACGCTGCTGGCGCCAATGACCAGTGAGGTCAACCGATCATCGCGCAAGGCCCACGCGAGAGCCAACTGCGACAGTGATTGGCCTCGTTCAGCGGCAATGCCCGCGAGGGCGCGAACGTGAGCCATGTTCTCCTCGCTCAGCATCGACGTTGCCAGAGTCGTCCCCCTCGAAGCTCGCGAACCTTCGGGCACACCATCGAGGTAGCGATTAGTGAGAAGACCCTGGGCCAGCGGCGAGAAGGCAATGCAGCCCACGCCCGCTTCAGCCAAGACATCGAGAAGGCGTTCCTCAATCCAACGATTGAACATCGAATAGGAGGGCTGGTGAATCAGCAGTGGCGTACCGAGATGACGCAGGATCGCCACCGCCTCCTTCGTACGTTCGTCGGAGTACGACGAGATGCCCACGTAGAGCGCCTTGCCTTGTCGAACCGCGTGGTCCAACGCTCCCATGGTCTCTTCCAGGGGCGTCGTAGCGTCGTAGTGGTGATGGTAGAAAATATCGACGTAGTCGAGACCCATTCGTTGCAGGCTCTGGTCGAGACTCGCTAAAAGGTACTTACGTGATCCGAGGTCGCCGTAGGGTCCCGGCCACATGTCCCAACCCGCCTTCGTGGAGATGACGAGTTCATCGCGCAAGGAGGAGAAGTCGTCGTGCAAGATCCGACCAAAATTGATCTCTGCGCTGCCGTAGGGCGGTCCGTAGTTGTTCGCGAGATCGAAGTGCGTCACCCCCCGATCAAAGGCTCGTCGTAGGATCGCGCGCTGGACGTCGACAATCTTGTCGTCGCCGAAGTTGTGCCAGAGGCCGAGTGAAATCGCCGGGAGTTGGATACCGCTGCGTCCGCATCGCCGATAGACCATGTCGTCGTATCGGCTCGGAGAAGGTGAGTAGATATCCATGGCCAAAGCGTACCTGTCTCATTGTTGGATCACCTTCAACAGTTCATCGCACGCTGGGCGTATCGCCTATCGTTAGGCGACGTAATTCGAGATTGTCTCCGCGTAGCAATTCGCCAGGCTACGACGCGACGCGCCGACGACCTCGGCGCAGGTCGTGTCTCGACGGCCGCGACGGATTTACAGTTCGACGTTTCGGCGCCGCGACTGAAGAATTAAGTGTGCCACAGTGGACGTCCATCCCGTCTGGTGCGACGCTCCCAGACCTTGTCCCGTGTCACCGTGAAAGTATTCGTAGAAGAAAAGGTGCGGTTTCCAGCGGGGATCGGTGGACAACGTGGGGTAACGCGCATCCGAGGGTCGAGCTCCTCCACTGACCGGGAGGAAAAGTGATACGAGACGATGAGACAGAGCATCGGCCACCTCGTCCAGGGTCATGTCGTTGCCCGAATCCTTCGGGAACTCGATGCGGATCTCGCCCGGGCAGCGCGCTTCGTAATTTCTTAGCGCCTCTATGAGCAGGACATTCAAGGGGAACCAGACGGGTCCGCGCCAATTGGAGTTGCCACCGAATAACCCAGACGTGGACTCGCCCGGCTCGTAGTCGACGCTGGCCTCGACGCCGTCGATCTCCACGACGAAGGGGTGGTCACGGTGGAAAGCGGAGATTCCACGAATACCGAAGGGAGACAACAGGGCCTCTTCGTCGAAGACGTTGGCGAGTATTCGCGCGAGGCGCTCGGGTTCGACGAGTGAAAGCAGGTGGGCAACGTCGCGGTCATTGCCGCGCGCTTGGTACGACACCGCTTGCTCAGGGTTGTGTTCAAGGAACCATCGCAGGCGCGTTTGAAAATCCTCCAAGTGACTGACCGAGCTGTCGTGATACACCAGTGACGCCAGGAGGGGCACCAGTCCGACCAGGGACCGAACTTTCAGGGGGACGTCGCGACCATCGGCCAGGTGCACGATGTCGTAGAAGAAAGCGTCGTCATCGTCCCACATTCCTGAGGCGTTCTCCGCCGCCGCGATTCGCAAGAAGTGCTCCACGAATTTCGTGGCGACGTCCTCGTAGGAGGCGTGATGGGCGGCGAGGCGAAGGGCCATGTTCAAGAGGTCGAGCGAGTACATCGCCATCCAAGCGGTCGCGTCCGCCTGCTCCAAGGTCCCGACCGACTCTGGGAGAGTCGACCGATTGAGGGGGGCAATGTTGTCCAGGCCCATGAACCCTCCGGTAAAGACGCCGTCTTCGTTGGCGCCTTTTGCGTTGATCCACCACGTGAAGTTCGCCAGGAGTTTGTGAAAGACTTTGGCCAGGAAAACGAAGTCCTTGCCTCCATCGAGGACGAAGACCTGCAATGATGCCCAGGCGTGAGTGGGTGGATTGACGTCAGAAAAGTTCCACTCGTACGCTGGCATTTGACCGCCGGAGTGCATGTACCATTCGCGCAACATCAAGAGAAGCTGCGCTTTGGCGAACTCCGGATCGATGTGCGCAATCGTGACGCAGTGAAAGGCGTGGTCCCAGTTGGCGAACCACGGATATTCCCACACGTCGGGCATGAGAAGAACGTCGTGCGCGTTGAGGTGGCTCCAATCTCTGTTTCGGTCATTTTCACGCTCGGGCGGCGGTGCCGTGGTATCGCCGCTCAGCCACCTCTTCACGTTGTAGTGGTAGAACTGCTTGGACCACAGCAGCCCCGACATCGCTTGACGCAAGACGCTCGCTTCGTCGCTACTCGCCCCCGCGGGCGTCACCGACGACCAAAAATGGTCGGCTTCTTCCTTTCGCATCCTGACGCTCTGGTCAAAGGCGGCGACGTCGAATCCTTTCGAACCGGCCCCGTTACCCGCCTGAGCCTCGTCGCTGAGACGTACCCGAATGATGGTTGACGCCCCAGGTTCGAGAGTCACCTCGTAGTCCAAGGCCGCCTTCGTTCCCTCCATCGCCGGATTGACGGTCGACGCACCGTTGACAACGAAATCGTTGATGCCGTCCTTGGGAAATGGCGGGCTCTCGGTCTCGCCGAAGAGGTGTTGAGCGTTGGTGTCGTTCTCGCAGAACAGGAGTCGCGGAGCGCCCTCGCCCGTGAGACGCTGCCTCCCCGCTCGCGCCGACGAAGCGACAATGGAGTTCTCGTGCGCGGCAAGGTTGGGTTTGGCGACGTCCGCATCGCCCCAACTCCACGTATTGCGGAACCAGAACGTCGGGAGCACCCGGAGCGTCGCCACGTACGGACCAGCGTTTTCCACCGTGATCTTCATCAAGAGGTCGTGGGGACCTTCCTTCGCGTAGTCAACGGTGACGACCCAGTATTTGGATTCGTCGAAGATGCCGGTGTCGAGTAGTTCGTACTCGGGTTCCAATTTGCTGCGTTCGGCGTTCGTCGCAATCAAGTCCTCGTAGGGGAATGGTGCCTGAGGATAGTGATAGCGCCACGAGTTCCACGAATGCGTGGGAGTGCCGTCGGTATACCACCAGTACTCCTTGACGTCTTCACCATGATTGCCCTGGGGACCCGTAAGTCCGAACATCCGCTCCTTCAATACGGCGTCCGCGCCGTTCCATAGGGCTAGCGAAAGGCACCAGTTCTGGTCCAGGTCGCAAAATCCCGCCATACCATCTTCGTTCCAGCGATACGTCCGACTTCGTGCGTGGTCATGGGGAAATGATGTCCACGCGTCGCCGTCAACGCTGTAATCCTCGCGCACCGATCCCCACGCTCGCTCCGCGAGGTAAGGACCCCAGTCACGCCAGGACGCCGATCCTTCGTTGGCGGCAGCGAGCCGACGACGCTCCGGATCGGCTGCCGTCGGCGTCACGTACCCGACGCTCGATCGTCATGGGACCGCCAACATCTGCGCACCGCCAAACAGTAGTCGCCGACTCGGCTCTCACCTCCGTGCGGGACACGACGTCGAGGTGATCCCAAGCGAGTCAACCGTCACTGTCGTGGGGCACGCTTACGAGGTTCCACGAACATGACGTTGGCGCGTTCGCAAGCGGCGGCGTTGCAAGAACGGGTAAGCATTCGTGGTGGCTAGTTCGAGATTCTCGCGTTATCTATTCGAATAGTGGCAGCACTTCCATCTCGTCGGCCAATTCCTCCGCGGTCGCCGAGTGATCGGGTCGACCCGGACGGATGACGAGAGCCGAGATCACCAGCGCGACGACGACGATGCCCGTGCCGGTCAGTAGCGCGGTCGAGCGACCGTGGGCCAACGCGACACTGGTGAGGGCAGCGACGCCCAAAGCGCCACCAGTTTGCTGCATGGTCTGCAGCATCCCCGACGCCGCTCCCGCGTCCTCACGCGGTACACCACTCAGGATTGTCACGCTGAGCGGCAAGAAACACGTTCCCGCGCCCAGCCCGAAGAGAAGGAGTGGTCCAAAAAGGCTCGCGAAATATCCGCTCGACGGGTTCGCCTGCGAGATCCAAAAGGAGGCGACAGCCAAAGCGGTCAATCCAAAAAGTAGGAGCGGTCGCGCACCCAGACGTGACACCAATCGTGGCGTGATACGTGAGAGCGTGAAGATCATGACGGTCAACGGCAAGAAGCCCAGCCCGGCACGAATCGCACTGAAGTGAAGTGTGCTCTCAAAGTATTGGCTGACGAAAAAGAAGACTCCGTACATGACGCCGGCCAGCAACATCAATGACACGTAGGCACCCGCCCGCGAACGGTCGGCCAGGAGACGCAGAGGAAAGAGGGGCCGGACCTGACGCTGTTCGACGCGAACGAAGGCCGCCAACATTAATGCGCCGAGCACGAAAGTGAAGGCAGTACCGGCGTGCGAGCCCCGTTCGGCGAGTCGAATGAAGCCGTAGATCACCGCTCCCAGTCCCCCGGTGACCAGGATGGCCCCCGGAACGTCGAGGCGACCACCGTTACGCGGCGGTTCGGGAATGAACCTCGGGGCGACGGCAATGACGACGAGACCGATGGGCACATTGATCATGAGGACCCAGCGCCACGACACCCACGACGTCAACGCTCCGCCGAGGATCAGGCCCAGCGATCCGCCGCCGGCCGAGACCGCGGTGAACACGCCGAGAGCCTTATTGCGAGCGGGACCTTCGTCGTAGATCGAGCTAATCAAACTCAACGTGCTGGGCGCGGCCAACGCCGCACCGACGCCTTGGACGGCGCGGGCGATCAACAACATCGACGCCGAGGACGCGAGGCCGCCGGTCAAGGACGCCGCGGTAAAAATTGCGAGTCCGATCATGAGAAGTCGGCGACGGCCGTACACGTCACCGGCGCGACCGCCGAGTAAGAGGAGACCACCGAAAGTGAGGCTGTAGGCGTCAATGACCCACGCGAGATTCGCCTTGGAAAAATGAAGGGTCGTCTGGATCGGTACCAGCGCGATGTTCACGACCGTCGCGTCGAGGACGAACATCAATTGACACGCCACGATGACAGCGAGAGCGACGGATGCGGGAGTAAATCTACGAGACAAAGTAGGCATAAAGATCCTTTTCAAGGGAGGGTGGTGTGGCGTGATACAAAATGAGGACAGCCCGACAGTTTCGAGGCTAAAGTGAACGGAGATGTTCTCCAGTTGTAAGTATACGGAGAATATCTCCGTATAGCAAGGATTTTTTGATGCGCGCCGATGCCCAGAAGAATCACGACAAAATCGTTGCTATCGCCATCGAAGTCTTCACTGAACGCGGAATGGACGCGCCCCTCGACGAGATCGCCACGCGCGCCGAGGTCGGACCCGGCACGCTCTATCGACACTTCCCCACCCGCGAGGACTTGATTGACGCGATCTTGAAGAGTTGGTTCGCGGAGATAGAGTCAGCCGCGGACGCCGCGATTGCCAGTACGGAACCCGCGCGTGACGTGCTCCTGGATTGGTTTCGTACGTACGTCGCGCGCATTAGTCGCAACAAGGGGGGACCGGTCAAGCTGACCACCGCGATGGGAAACGCAGAGTCGCCCATCTTTTCCAAGTGCGAGCTTCTTCGACTGGCGAACGAACGAGTAATGGATCGATTCCGTAACGACGGTGCCCTGCGACGTGACGTGGACGCACTGGAGGTGTGTCGCATTGTCGGCGGCGTGGCGGTGATCGCCGATCAAGTTGACCTCGGCGAGGACGCCATTACGTCCATGCTCCGCGTCATCATCGACGGATTACTGACGACGTAATCAGAGCGCTTCAGTGACTTGCCACACCGTGCGTCGATGTCCACTGGATATCTGCCCGCAGGTTCCGCCGTCATCGCCACTACGAGACGAGTGAACGCGCTACCAGGGCGATCCCCTGGCCCCACCCGGTCAACTGATTGGTCGGGAGATATGCAGCGCCCGACGACGTGTGATCATCGGTCGGATTACCGAGGTAGCGCAGTCGCCCTTGGGGATCGATGAAGAAGATGAGCGACGAGTGGATCACGTCGGCGTTGGGGTTCGGCGCAACCACGTCGACTCCATAATTGCGCCAGGTTGTCCTTAGCGCGGGCACCGACCCCGTCAAGAAGTGCCACGACGGAATCGAGTCCAGTCCGTGTTCACGCGAAAACGCCGCGGTGTCGGACACGCGTGCGTGATATTGATTGACGTTGATCGCTAAAAAGACGACGTGCGCGGCGGCGGTGCCGAGATCGTGATACGCGTCAACGAATTCTTGCGACACGATTGGGCAAATGTCGGTGCAGTGGGTATCCATGAACTCGAGAACCACGGCGCGACCCTTGAGGTCGTTGAGCGTCACCGCGTGCCCATTCTGATCCGTCAGGCTAAAACCAGCGACGGTTTTAGCGGGAACGGGCGACAGCGCCATGAGGTTCGCCAATGACGTCGGTACGTTCGCGGGTATTCCACTCAGACGGAGTGGTTGTAGTGACTGATTCTCATCGCGTCGATGAATAACGCTCGCGATGGCGAGCCCTCCCGCCACAACGACGAAAGCAATCAATGCGGCGAAGATCCGAATCCCTGGACCTCGGCGTTTCGCCGAAGTACTGGCCTCGGGCGACGAGGAGGGAAGTTTCGACGAGTTCGTCAACCTACGCCTTTCGATTCGACTGCGCGTCGCCCGTGAGGACAATCATCGCTAGCGATACCTCGACGGATCTCACTTCAAGTCCTCCACCCACACGAGAGAGGCCTCACGCCTCGACATCACGAACGTCTGGTCACCGATCGCGACGTGAACGTCGCCGTCAGGTGACGAGGCATCCTCCAGGGACACGACTGTTCCTTCGCCAATGCCGTGTTGGGCGAGTTTCGCCAGGAAGTCCCGCGCCTCGTGCTCGGCGACCTCGGAGATTCGACGCACGATCACGCCGCGTCCCGCCACCACCGAGACCAGCGCCAACAATTCGCCGTACGGGGCGTCGCGCCCTGGTATCAAGTTGCCGTGAGGACACGTACGAGGTCGACCCAGTGACTCGTCGATTCGATCAATCAATTGGTCCGAGATCGACGACGACAACTTCTCGGCTTCTTCATCAGCGGCCGCCCAGTCAAGGTGGAGTCCGTCGGTGAGCCAGCGCTCCAAGATGCGGTGGCGACGAATGAGATTCGAGGCTACGGACAGTCCTTCGGGCGTCAAGACGATGCTGCGATCGTGACGGACCTCGATCCACCCGTCGCGACGCAACCGGTGCACCGTGTCGGAGACTGACGGCGGGCTCACCGACAGCCAAGTGGCCAAATGACCAGGTCGAACCACGTCACCCTCAAAAGAAATGCAGTAAATGGCTTCGAGGTAGCGGTCGACGGTGGACGAAGGTGTGCTCATGAGTTGACCTCTCCCAGAGGATACGCCAGGCCCACGAAGATGACGGCGGTCACGACCACCTCGTCTAGTTCTGTCATCGTGACGCGGACATGCGACGACTGTGTCGGGTGTACATTCCGACGCACACCGAGACGTAGGTCAACCACACCACGATCTGTAGAACGGTGGGACGGTCGGCGTAGCCCAACAACGAATGCAAGACATCACCAATGTTCGAAGATTCGGCGACAATTCCCGCGGAGTTCCACAGGGCGTGCTGACCCAGCGGCAACCAACCGAGTTGCTGTAGGTTCTCCACCGCGTCGGCCAACAGGCCCGCGGCAAACACCATGAGCGTCAAGCCCATCACCGTGAAGAACCGGCGCATGTTCAAGTGCGCACCGAACTTGAACAGAGCGAACGATATCGCCAGCGCGACGACGAGGCCGAGGACGGCGCCCAGGAGTAAAAGGTTGCCGTGCACGGGGGTAGCGGCCTGCTTCGAGCTGGCAAAGACGATGGCCAGAGTAAAGACCATCGTCTCGACGCCCTCTCGGCCGACGGCCTGGAACGCGATCAGGCCGAGTCCCCAGCGGGTTCCCCTCGACACTGCCGCGTCGCTACGACGTTCGAGTTCCTTGGACATATCGCGCGAGTGGCGTTGCATCCAAAAGGTCATGTACGTCAAAACACACGCGGCAAGAATATACGTGACGGTCTCGAAATACGTCTGAACGTTGGAACCTTCGTATTGTTTGACGAGAACGAAAGCAGCAATTCCCGCTGCGAGCACGAATACCAGCGCCGCCGCGACCCCCCAAAAAACGTCACGAAAATTCTGACGTCGCCCCGTGCGCTGGAGATAGGAGAGGAGAATCGCAACGATCATCGACGCCTCGATGCCTTCGCGCAAAAAAATAACAAACGTGGGGATCACTGGATCAATTCTTCCCTTGGTCTGGGTCAGTAAGTTAAGTTAAGTTAACCTAACTTAAGACTATTAGCAATAGAAAATTCGTCGCCATGGCCCACGGCTCGCACTGCCGCAGCGTTGGCCCCACACGTCGTGGACGAAGTGAGGCGAGCTCAACTGCGACTGCCGTCAACGTCGGCGGACACAGGTTAGATGGATGAGTGTCAACGTGCGATTACTTGAGTAGGAGAACCTGCAATGAACGATTCCTCAGCATCCGGCGACCAGGCGTACGCCCGGTCACTCGACACGGCCGAAGCGATGCTCGGCTTTCGCCTGGAACGCTTTCTTGCTCCCACCGAGGGCGAACCGAGTAATGCGGCCGATTTTAAACGTCTCGCTACTGTGCACACCTTTGGCGACGCGTGGCCACGCAACGAACACCTGGACGTCCGATCTCGTGCGCTCATTTCGGTAGCCATCACCGCGAGCCTGGGCACGCTGGAGCCACTGCGCGGTCAAATACGCATCGCGATCAACAATGGCGTCACGAAGGAAGAAATCGTCGAAGCGTTCATCCAGGTTGAGGCCTATGCCGGCGCGGCGCGAGCGTTCGAGGGCTACCAGATTGCTTCACAGGTCTTCGCCGAGTCCGCCGCTCTCTCATGACACTTGTCGCGGCGCGAAGTACTGCGTTCTCACATCACGCACGGAGAGCGCGCGACAAAACAATCGAAACTGATTCAGATTAGAGCTTGAAGCCGCCCTCGGGTGGCGTGTCACTTTCGCCGGGCGTAGGGGTGCCAGTCGCCCCACCATTGTCGTCCGCGTCGACGGCGTCGAGTGATCCGTGATCCGCCTCGTACGTCTTGAGTTCCGCGATGAGGCTGTCGATCTTTGCGGGGGTGTCCTTGGTCGCCGTCCCCGTGTGTTGGGCGTAGATCTCGCGACCGAGTTGGCGCAGTAATCCGTCCGCGCGTCGCTTGGCCTGTACCTCTTCGATCTTGGACTGCCCGGCCTTGCCCGCCTCTTGGGCCTTTTGGGCGAGTTGCGATGCTTGCGCCTTCATCTTGTCCATCAGTGCCATAGCATTTCTTCCTTTCTAGATACGACCGAAGAGGCCGTCGCGACGAGTACCGTCGCGGTCTTGAACATCTCGGTCCTCGTCCTCGAAGCGTCGATGCAACGTTGACTGCAAGACAATAGGTCCATCACCACTGAGCGTAACCAGATTGATGCCGGTACCGCCAAAGGCGGCCGTCATGATCGCCTGCGCGTTCAGGGAACCGATGCGCTCCACATTGAAAGTCACCGAGTCGGCGAACGCTACGACGGCTCCGGCGTGCACTTGAATCTTGCCGCCGTAGTTGGCGGGATTGAGGTTGATCAGACTGCCACCGCCCGCGACCAGTACCGTCCCCTCACCGGTGAAGTGCTCGAAGATAAATCCCTCCTTCGATCGACGTCCGAGATTGAAGCCACCCCAATCGATGTCGTAGTGGACGGTTCCTTCGGCGCAAATCAGAGCGCGACTCTCGGCCCGCCACCCGACGCCGTTTTCAATCTCAATGGCGCGCACCTGACCTGGTTCGTCCCCGGCAAAGGAGACGAGTCCAGAACCGCCGCTCGGCGTGAACCACTGGAATGCGAGACTTTGTCCCGTCAAGACTCGTTTGCCCACTTCGGTGGCCGTGGCTAGCGCCGCCTTAAGAAAACTACCCCCGCTCTGTTGGGCTTGCTGATTGGCCTGGTCCGCCTTGCCACCGGGAGTGGAGAGCCTCGTCTCCATCGTGACGTTGGTCGTTTTCCAACGAAACTTCCCCGCTTCGGCGAAAACGGACTTCCCGGGTTCGAGTTGACACGTGATGTGCTCCGAGAACCCTCCGGTGATTTTGGTCGTCAGCGTCATGTGTCACCTCGTAAGCGAAGACTACCTCCGGAGCGCCAAAATTGCACGGGCGATTCCGGGCGTCACGACGTCAGGAAATCTGGAGAAAATGGAAAATTCCACCTTTCGTTGATCTTGGGCGCAACCACTTCACTCCTCATCGGCACGATGATCATGGTCGATCGAGAGTCGAACGGTACACTCACTATTTCGACACCTCTTTGATGTCGTCGCGAGCGCGTCCTGGAATTTTGCAGAACGCAGACGGCGCTTGACAGGAGTATCGCGTCGAGCAAGGGAGTACGCGTGGCGCGCATTGAACGAGTGACGATTCATGAATTAACGGTGCCCCTGACAAGGCCCTTCGTCACCGCGGTGCGTAGCGCGTACGCCGTCGACGCCCTCCTGGTTCAAGTGCACGACAGTGATGGTCGCTCCGGTTGGGGAGAGGCCCCCACCAGCTGGCGGGTCACCGGCGAGAGCACGGCGAGCGTCACGGCCGCCATCTCGGGACCACTGAGCGAGGCCGTGATGGGGACGCCATCCGATGAACCTGGCTCGGCGAGCGAAGCTCTCGAACGCGCCCTCGTTCGAAATTCGTCGGCGAAGATGGCCATCGAATGCGCGATCTACGACCTGGCGGCGCGGGTCGCAGATGTCCCCCTCTTTCACTACCTCGGCGGCCACTCACCGCAGGTACGTTCCGACATGACACTCTCGATCGGGCCGAGTAATGAACTCGTCAACATGGCGCGCCAGCACGTAACCGCCGGCTTCACCACCCTCAAAGTCAAGGTCGGAAGGCGCGACGACGACGTCCGAACGTTGCGCGAGGTGCGCGACGCCGTAGGACCAACCGTCAAGGTGCGCGCCGATGCGAACCAGGGTTGGTCACCCCAGGAGGCGGTGCGGATCATCAGTGCCCTCGAAGACGCCGATGTCGACCTCGAATTCGTGGAGCAGCCCGTGGACCGCGATGACCTTGACGGATTGGCGTTCGTGACGGCCCACGTGCAGACGCCAATCATGGCCGACGAGTCGGTGTGGACCTCGCGCGACCTGCGCGAGATCGTAAGAATCCACGCCGCGGACATGATTAACATCAAACTCGCGAAAACCGGCGGACTGCGTAACGCACTGGCCCTCGCCAGCTTGGCCACGGCCAACGAAGTGGACGTCATCATCGGTTGTATGTCAGAAAGTCACGTGGGAATCGCGGCGGCGGCGGCGTTGGCGTCTGCACTCGACGCTGGCGGAGATGGCTACAGGTACCACGACCTAGACGGTGGTCTCTGGCTCACGCGCAGCCCGGTGCGTGGCGGGATTACCTACGACTGCGATCACGTGGTCCTGGCGCACGACGTCGGCACGGGAATCACCGGCCTCGCCAACGACCGATCGTGAGCGGCCCATCGTCCATGCGGACCACTGCGCTGTCGTCATTGGCCACGCACTGATCTCGATGGGATACTTGTCGGCGTCCCGCGATCTCTACGAAGGTGGAACCTGTGACATTCGATCATTCGCCACGCGAGGGACTTCAATGAGTTCGGTGGCACCCCCTCAGACAATCATCGTCCTTGGCGTCTCTGGATCGGGCAAGACCACGGTGGGTCGCGAATTGGCGGAGCACCTGGGATACGAGTTCAGCGACGCGGACGATCTGCACAGCGCCGCAAATATTGAGAAGATGGCGAGCGGACATCCGCTGACCGACGACGACCGTCTCCCATGGTTGAACACGGTGGGCCAACACGTTGTTGATACCGAACGCCAGGCCCGCGGCATCGTGGTCGCTTGTTCCGCTCTTAAGCGCTGCTACCGCGACATTCTGCGACACTACGACCCCGCATCATTTTTCGTTCATCTCGACGGCTCGTTCGAGTTGATCTCCTCGAGAATCGCTGCTCGGACGCACCACTTCATGCCGCCGTCCTTACTTTCGTCACAGTTCGCCACTCTCGAAGTACTCGGCTCCGACGAGCTGGGGGTCACCATCAATATTGATGAGGACCCACCGGACATAGTCGATCAGATTCTGACGTCGATGCCTGGTGCTGATAGGCCCTGAACAGGGGGCGAGAGTTCACGACTCTACGGCGGCTAGCGCGGCGAGGATCTCGACGGCCTCAGTGCGCTTCGTGTAATCGGGTTAGACGTCCACGAAACGAACTGAACGGTCACGATCAACAATGAGGACCGTCGGCATGGGGAGCCGGGTGGAACCTTCAGCGTTCACCTCGGCTAAATCGAGTCCCAGCGCGCGCTGCGCGTTCAGGACTAGGTCCGGCTGTTGGAAGACGATGCCGATGCTGTCGGCGACGCGACTACCCGGATCCGAGAGCACCGTGAAGTCGAGGTCGGCCAACGGGTTCGTGGACGGCGACTCGTCGGCCCGTTCCGCGAGTTTCGGTACGGCCCGACACGTCCGCCGTGAGAATATATATAATACGATACGTATCGAATTGTTAAGTTCTTAGGAAAGCTGAGGGCCGCGCGTGTCCAGTTATTTCGACCACAACTCCACCACCCCGCGAAACTCCGCCGCCTGGCCGGCGATGAACGCCGTGGGGCCCCATCCGTCGTGGGCGACGCACCCTCGTCACGCTCGGCCGTGGCGCGGTCGTTTTGGCCACTCAGCGGGCTACTGGATTGTGGCCACCGCGTTCTTGATGAACATGGCGATGTCCGCCGTTCCCACGCCGCTCTACGTCCTCTACCAGCAGCGCGACCACTTGTCGTCGTTGATGATCACGGTCATTTTCGCCGTCTACGCGGGCGGCGTTATCACGAGCCTGTTCCTCGCTGGTCACGTATCAGATTGGCTGGGTCGACGTCGCGTCATGGTGATCGGTCTCCTCGTGAACGCTCTCAGTGCGCTCGTGTTTATCGTCGCCCCTAGCCTCGCCGGACTCATCGTGGCGCGAGTGATTTCGGGAATCTCAGTGGGTCTCGTTACCGCGACCGCAACCGCATACCTCGCGGAGCTGCACGCCAGGGCCCACCCCGACGCCAACGGACGCCGGGCCCAAGTCATAGCAATCTTCGTCAACTTGGGCGGCATCGGTTTGGGTCCGTTAATCGCGGGGCTACTCGCCCAATTCGCACCAGCGCCCCTGGTTTTGCCGTACCTCATCACGGGTCTCGTCCTGGTCGCCCTGGCGACATTCGTGCTCGCCTCGCCCGAGACGGTGACGCCACCCAGCGAACACGTGCAGTGGCATCCGCAACACGTCGCCGTTCCTGCCGCGGCCCGAGGACGATACTTCGCCGGAGCGATTGCGGGACTAACCGCGTTTTCGGTATTCGGAGTCTTTAGTTCGCTGGTGCCGCACTTTCTGGCCGGTTCCTTGGGCAGCTCGTCACACCTGCTAGCCGGAGCGGTCGCGTTCTGTGCATTTGCGGCGGGTGCCTTGGCGCAAGTGGCGTTAAGCCCGCTACGAACTTCCGCCATGCTGCGTACGAGCGTCCCGGTCCTCATCGCAGGGCTCGCGATGCTGGTCACGGGAATATGGTTCGCTACCTTGGTCGTCTTCATCATTGGCGGCATTGCCACGGGTGCGGGAGCGGGTCTCGTCTTTCGCGGGGCGATGGTCAGAGCGGGCGAGGGCGCGGCGACGTCGTCGCGCGCCGAAGTCATGGCTGGCTTCTTCCTCGCTTCGTACATCGGTCTCTCGCTCCCGGTCATTGCCCTGGGCGTGATTCTCAACTACGTCGCCGCCCGTGGCGCGATACTCGCCTTTGCGACAGTCGCCGCTCTCGCCATCGTGGTCTCGGTCAAATCCATCGTGACTGACCCCGTCGACGATACGGTGCACGACCGTGAAGCGATCGACGTCCGGCGATGAAAACTCGAGTCCACCACGGTGATGAAGATGAGGCAATCACGTCGTCAGCCGTCACGGGGTCGCTGGAAAAACGGGGGGACGTACCCGAGCATCTCGATCGCGGCCCACTTCTAGGCTCAAGAAAAACGGCGTACTTCGCCGACCAGAGTCACCCCGCCCACAACTGCGGACACAATAAGGAGTCAACATGGAAGTGAATCCCACCGAACGCCCGACCATCGCCTTTCTTGGCGCAGGTGCCATGGGCGCACCAATGATTACCCGCCTTGTCGGCGCTGGGTTCGGCGTACGAGCGTGGAACCGATCCAGCGAGAAATTGACACCCCTCGTCGAACTCGGAGCCATTGCCGCCGCGACGCCGGGTGCCGCCGCCACCGACGCGAACATACTCATCACGATGCTGCCCGACGGACCCACGACTGAGCAAGTCGTCTTCAACGATGACGCAGTTCTGTCTGGTCTGGCGAGCGGGGCGACCTGGCTCCAAATGGGTACGGTCGGTGTGGAGGCGACTGATCATCTCATGGCACGAATCGACACGGCGGACGTGCAGTTCGTCGACGCACCAGTGTCGGGGAGTGTGGCGCCCGCCGTCACCGGTGACCTTCTCATCTTGGCTAGCGGTCCGCCTGCGGTGCACGATGCCGCCACTCCGATCTTTGACGTTCTGGGACGGCGAACGTACTGGCTCGGTGCAGCGGGTGCGGGCAGTCGAGTGAAGCTCGTCCTCAACAACTGGCTCGTCGACTTGGTTGAGATGGTCGTCGAGACTCTCAACTTCGCGAGCGAACTGGGGATCGACCCCGCGACGATCGTCAACATCCTCGAGGATGTACCCATTGGATCTCCTTACGCCGTCGCCAAAGCCCGCACCATGTTGTCGGGTGATTTTTCTCCGGGCTTCGCGCTCAAACACGCCGTCAAGGACGCCGTGCTATCACTGGAGATCGCGAAGGAGCATCGCGAGAAATTGTCGCTTACCGCCAGTTTCATTGCCCGGTGGCAGCAGGCGATGGTCCAGGGCGCGGGTGACGAGGATCTATCGGTGGTCTATGACTACGTCGGCGCGTGAGTTCAACGAATTGATAGTGAAATGCGTCAACTTCACTAATTAAGTAAGAATTTCTACTGGTTGAGAAAGCGAGACACTGCTCTCGCTTCAAGAGTTCGGGTGTCATCATCATCCAGTTGTGGACAGGTCGTTGGAGTACTGCTCTCCCACGGGCACCCTTCTTGTGGCGCTAACCAGGACCACGAGAACGTTCGGAGGGCGCTGGCAATAGTTGAGATATACCGCGAGCCTGTTTCGCTCACGTAATTCAGTGAAGATACTCACTATTCGTCCGCCACTCGTCAAGTGACTCCCTAGATATTTCTTTGGTGAGCAGGTAACTGGGTTCTACCGGCTCGCGCGACGCCATTGATGCACGCGCCCAAGCCGTGTGGCGAATCCGTACTTTCTTTCGGAGTGAACGAGCCACGTTCAGTGCGGTTACGCTGGCCTGACACCTGACGTCAAGGGCGAATCACGACCTTGGGGGTGGTGAGCATGCAAGAGTTGACCGTCGATGTCGTAGCAAGTCTTCTCGACTCCGCGCCCATCGCGATGATCACAATCACGCTGGACGGCAACATCGTGCTCGTGAATACAGAGGCCGAGCGACTGTTCCGTTGCCCTCGAGAAGAACTCATTGGTCGACCCGTCAACGCCTTTGTTTCCATTACCGATCCCGCGCTCCGACCCTTCACTACAGAACTCCAAACTGAGGGTCGACGACGTGATGGAAGCACCTTCTCGGCGGCAATCTCCACCGCAGAAATGTCGACGACGTCGGGCTGTTTGATTACGGCGACGATTCGTGACGTGAGTGAGCGCATCGAAGTTGAAGCAGAAGCCGAGAGTGTCCGTCTCGAAGCCGAGGCCGACCGACTCAAGGCCGAAGGTGAGAAGCGCGAGGCCGAGCGGGTGCGCCTGCGGGCCGAGGAGGTACGCGTCAAGGCCGAAGGCGAAAAGACCGTCGCTGAAGTCAAGCGCGTAAAAGCTGAAGGCGAAAAGACGGTGGCCGAGGGCGTGCGCGTCAAAGCCGAAGGTGAGAAGCGCGAGGCCGAGCGAGTGCGCCTGCGGGCCGAGGAGGTACGCGTCAAGGCCGAAGGTGAAAAGACCGTCGCTGAAGTTGAGCGCGTCAAGGCCGAGGGTGAAAAGACCGTGGCCGAAGGCGTGCGCGTCAAGGCCGAGGGTGAAAAGACCGTGGCCGAGGAGGTCCGCCTTGAAGTGGCGGCCGATCGTGAACGACTCGAAGCGCAGTTGCATCAATCACAGCGCATGGAGAGTTTGGGCCAACTCGCCGGAGGAGTTGCCCACGACTTCAATAATCTGCTGGCGGTCATTTTGAACTACGCGTCCTTCGTCGCAGAGGAACTCTCCAGTGCCGTCGCGTCGTCGTCGGGAATGAAGTGGGAAGGACCGCTTAAGGACGTCGAGCAGATTCAACTGGCCGCCGAGCGCGCGAGCGTTCTGACCCACCAACTCCTCTCCTTCGCACGCCGCGAAGTGGTCCAAGCGCGACCCCTCAGCCTCAATGGCGCCATCACTCGAATGAGCCAAATCCTGCGTCGAACGATCGGCGAGCAGATTCAGCTCGTGATCAATTTGGCGGACGACTTACCAATGGTCATGGCTGACCCCGGCCAGATCGAACAAATCGTCCTTAACCTCGCAATCAACGCTCGCGACGCCATGCCCATGGGTGGAACACTTTCTATTGAGACCACGTTGCGTGAAGTGGGCGAGGACGACGATCTCTCCACCCAGTTACCCAGCGGCTTCTTCGTCTGTTGTCGAGTGAGCGATAACGGAACAGGCATGTCGACCGAGGTCCGAGATCGGGCATTCGAGCCGTTCTTCACGACGAAGCCACGCGGCGAAGGTTCGGGCCTCGGGTTGGCGACGGTGTACGGGATCATCTCGCAGTCGGGTGGGCACACGAGGATTTATTCCGAGGAGGGCGTGGGCACCTCAATTACGATCCTGCTGCCCGTGGCCGCTCGCGCGGACACGGGCATTGAGCCCGCTCGAGACCATCGCGGAAACGAGCAACTGGTCGGTACCGAAACGATTCTCGTGGTGGACGATGAAGACGCTTTGCGCGAAGTGACGCGACGTATCCTCACGCGCAATGGCTACACCGTGCTGACGGCAGCCAACGGGATCGAAGCGCGCCAACTGGCGGAGTCGTTCGCTGATCAGATCCACCTCGTGTTGACTGACGTCATCATGCCCGGGATGCAGGGTCCCACCGTCGCCAGCGAGGTGAAGAAATATCGTCCTGACGTGCGCGTCCTCTTCATGTCGGGTCACGCCCAACCGGTACTCGAAGCGGAGGCAATGTTAGGGACCGACTTCGTGCTCGTCGAGAAGCCGTTCGACCAGGTGATGCTGCTCGAAAGCGTTCGCAAGGTACTCGATCGAGAAAACTAGTGGTCTG
>Ga0207933_1001242_pt1 | contig 20213 bp, 22 predicted proteins | sample NGESurdeep092012_4_FD_184488 | JGI IMG/M metagenome (GOLD analysis project Ga0207933, IMG submission 184488) | Arctic peat soil microbial communities from Barrow, Alaska - NGEE Surface sample F53-3 deep-092012 (SPAdes) | ecosystem: Environmental > Terrestrial > Soil > Wetlands > Peat ...
GTAGTGGCGCTCGTTCAAACGCCAGGAGCGGCGAACTGGAATCCACGGGCGGTCACATTCATCGAGAGCAATTTGGGCAGTACTAATTGCCCGACGAAGTAGCGATGTGTGCACAACATTGGGGAGTAAGCCGCGCTCTTTAAGAAGCGCCCCGCCCCGCCTGGCTTCAACCTGGCCTTTCTCGGATAAGCGGACATCAACCCAACCAGTAAAAAGATTCTTAGCATTCCATTGCGATTCGCCGTGCCTGAGCAAGATTAGTTGGGTGGTCCGATTCGTAGTCATTGCACAAGTTTAATAGAAGATTCTCCACTCCCAGACATACCCCTGGACAGAACAGAGTCATATACATCCAATGTTCGTCTAGCCGTTGATTCCCAACCAAAATTTGAGACGTGTTGGATCGCACCGAATGAAAGCGCGATTCTTCGAGCTGGATCGGCAAGCAACCTAGAAATCACCGCCGCCCAAGCGCGCGGGTCGTGGCCATCCACAAGTGATCCTGAAATGCCATCCGCAACTGCAGTGCGAAGTCCACCAACAGCAGTTGCAATAACTGGAGTACCGCATGCTTGCGCTTCAAGTGCGACCAGACCAAAACTTTCGGAATAACTTGGCACGCAAACTAGATCAGATGCTCGATACCAATCGGGCAACTCATCGCGGGAAACAGGTGGCATAAAATGAATCACATCATCGACACCCAAGAATTTTGCTAACATTTTAAGGCGATCTGGCTCGGCAACCCCTGCTCCCGATGCGCCGCCCATAATCACAAGGGCTAACTTTGCACGAAGGTGCGGAGAATGCGTCAACATTTCGGCAATTGCGCGGACTAAGACTTCGGGACCTTTGTGCGGTTGAATTCGTCCAACAAAAGAGACCATAAGGGCATCTGCGGCAATATTTAACTTTGTGCGCGCGGCCGCTTTGCCGGCGCCGATTGTAAATCGTTGCAAGTCAACGCCAGGTGTTACGACAAAGACATTATCGGGACATGCTCCATAAAGGGAAACTAAACTCGCCGCTTCAGCATCAGTGTTAGCAATTAATGCGGCAGCGTTATTAACGATCTGCTCTTCACCGATAGCACGAATTGCTGGCTCTGGGATATCACCATCGGCAAGACTCAAATTCTTTACTCGCGCCATTGTATGCATCGTATGCACAAGTGGAATGTCGGTGCGTTCTGAAAGCATCCAGCCAAGTTGTCCGCTAATCCAATAATGTGAATGCAAAATCTTGTAATAATTCTTTGGAAGTGAGTTAAAAACTTCCATTACACCATGTGTTAAAGCACCAATCTGAGAAGGCAACTCTTCCTTTGAAAGACCATTAAATGGCCCTGCTTCAATATGTCGGACCGTTACCCCCGGTGCGATTTGTACTGTCTTGGGCTGATTCGAAGCTGTTGATCTCGTGTAAATATCAACCTCAACTCCAGCCGCCGCCTTTTTTATCGCATTTTCGACCACATAAATATTCATGCCTCCAGCATCACCAATCCCCGCTTGATCAAGTGGAGATGTGTGCACCATCAATGTAGCAATGCGACCTTTCATTGGAAAAGTCTATAACTGAGTGAGACGGCGCGAAACTCGAATTTCGCCAATGACCTGCGAACCGCCTTTTATGATCACAGGTTCAATAGTTGCTTCAATATCCCATGCCCGAAGGATCGCCTGCACGATGGCGGGAAATGCACGATCGCTGCCATCAGATACTTTAAAGACGCAGGCGCGACCGTCGCCCAGTGAAAGTAATTCAACCGCTTCAGCGCCATCTTTGATAAAGAGTCCCGGGATCTGCACCATCAAAGTTGTCGTGAGTCGATCAAATCCAGCAACCATATCTGGATTTGCTAGGCAAGCTGCAACAATCTCTTGGTGAACTGGATCTGGTGATACTCGCAATTTATGTGCACCGAGCGCAAAGTTCTTTGTTGTAATTGCAAAGAGCGGCGCGCCACATCCATCAACTGTCGTCGAAATTACTGACTCGCCAATCAATAATTGGATCTCCAGGCGAATCGCAATTTGAAGCGGGTGTTCGGGATCTAGATAATTTTCGGTTTCCCAGTCATTGACCGCGCACGTTGCAAGCATTCCTGCATGCTTCCCACTGCACCCTTGTGCCAATTGCGAAGGTGGGTTTGTACCCCATGCTTGTCGTTCGGCGCGTCCATAAGGAATATCAACTAAATTGCGAAGGTCTGCAACGGTAAGACCCGCTCCATGCAATATGGATTCGATTACTTCAAAATGTGCGGTCGTTCCCGAATGGCTGGCACAGACAACTGCCAATTGCCTGGGAGTCAACCTCAAACCGTTTCGCACCATCGCAGCTGCCTGAAAAGATTTAATCGAAGAGCGTGGATACATCGGTGCATCAACGTCACCGATCGCCGCGCGCACCGTTCCATCACTATTAATTAATGCAAGATGGCCGTTATGTACCGATTCGATAATCCCACCACGAACAAGTTCCGCAAGAAGGTCGCCAGTAAAATTACTCATCAACTATTCAACTTGTCGTTCAAGTGTTGACCACATATAGGATTGCAATATCTGGCCATCCATTTCTACATCGTGAGCAAAAAACAATTGACCATCAACTAAACCATATAGACGAGAGCCAGATTCAACTGCTTTGCCAGATGGCGAAACATAACCACGATCAAGAGCTAATTGAATTTTTGGACCATCATAAATTCCGACCCAACCCTCACCTCGACCGGTGTTGTAGGCCAACACAACTTCAAGAACCTTCTTTGGCTTTGGGTGCCAAAACCCGACTTCATTTTCAAAAGGTTCGATGATGTCTGCGTTCTCATCGATTAACCAAGTACGTGAATAATAGTTAAGGAAGTTTCGACCATCATGATTGAAAGTCAGCTCTTGTGCAAATTGAAATGTTTCGATGCCGGGGTATTCACCGTGTCCCTTGCCCCGCCATGTACCGATCATCCATGCAAGTGGATATAAATCCTCATTCAAACCTTCAGGAATTGTAAAAGCCATTTACTCTGCCCTTTCTTGTCGCCAGATGCGCACCGCACCGCGGATTCCGAAAATAATAAGAAATAAACCAAATGCGCCGGCGCCAGCAATCAACGCTACTGAAGTTACGGTCACCACCCGATTATCGTAACCGTTACGATTGAGTTATGAAGAAGTTAGTAGTCAAAACAATGGCTGGCACCAACGACCTAGAACGCGCGGCACAAGCTTTTACTGTCGCTGCTACCGCTGCCGCGTCTGGATTTGAAGTATCGCTCTGGTTGACGAGCGAAGCTTCTTTCTTCGCTCTTCCCGGTCGATGTGAATCATTTGAACTGCCACATTCCCCGCCGCTCAATGAATTACGGGATGCCATTCTTGCAGCGGGATCAATCACACTATGCACTCAATGTGCTGCCAGGCGGGGAATCACCGAAGAAGATTTGATTTCTGGAATCACGATCAAAGGCTCGGCTTCATTTGTGCAAGAGATCATGGAAGATGGCGTCCAAGCGCTGATTTATTAATTCCCAAACAAATTCGAATTCAAATCTTTAGTCTAATCCTCGTCGTTTAAGTAGTGGTCCTGTCACAGCATCGCGACCCCGGAAATTGCGATACATCTCCATCGAATCAAGTGACCCGCCGCGACTCAGCAATTCTTTTCGGAAGTGATCTCCATTGGCACGTGTCAATCCACCATTTTCTTTAAACCACTCGACTGTGTCGGCGTCCAAGATTTCTGACCAGATATAACCGTAATAACCGGCTGAATATCCACCACCAAAGATATGAGAAAAATATGTCGAACGATAGCGAGTTGGGACCGGGGCATAATCCAAACCATAACTCTTGATTGCTTCTGCCTCGAAAACTTCTACATCATCAATAGTAAATCCATCAGGAATTTCGTGAAGCGCAAGGTCTAAAACCGCAGCCTGCAAATACGATGATGTCGAATAACCTTGATTGAAAGTCGCTGAAGCCTTGATGTTATCGATAATCGCTTTCGGCAATTTTTCACCGGTCTGATAATGCATCGCAAAATTTTCGATGATCTCTGGCCAATAAATCCACATCTCGTTTACTTGAGATGGAAATTCAACAAAGTCCCGTTCAACTCTGGTTCCCGATACGCGAGGATATTTAACACTCGAAAAAAGGCCGTGAAGCGCATGACCAAATTCGTGGAACAAAGTAGTCAAGAAATCGAATGTCAACAGCGTTGGCTCACCGGGCGGCGACTTTGGAATGTTGAGTTGGTTATAGACAACTGGAAGTTGTCCTAAAAGGAAATTTTGATCGACAAGGTTATCCATCCACGCACCGCCGCTCTTTGAGTCGCGGGTGTAAAAATCACCGATAAATAACCCGAGTTTTGAACCGTCCTCATTAAGAACCTCAAATGCTCTCGCCTCTGGATGGGCAGTAACTAGATCAGGGCGCTCTATGAAAGTAATTCCGTACAACTTAGTAGCAGCGTAAAAAACCCCATCCCACAACACTTTTTCTAATTCAAAAAAGGATTTCAATTCCGTAAGATCAACACTGAATTTCTCTGCTCGCACCTTGGCTGCATAATAATCCCAATCCCAACTTTCCAGGGCAAATTTTTTGCCCTCCGAAGTTATGGTCTCTTGAAGCAGTGCGCCCTCGACTTTTACATTTTTGGCAACTGCAACCGCAATTGGCCGAAGCATCGCATGAACATTTTCGGGCATTGCTGCAGTGCGCTCACGCATCACATACTCGGCATGACTCGAAGCACCAAAGAGTGTTGCCCGACGAGCTCGTAACTTAGTTATCTCTACTAAAATCCTCTTTGTATCATTTTCATTGTTGCGGTTTCCGCGAGCCAGGGAGGCATGCATAATACGTTCTCGAAGTGGGCGATAGGTCAAAGTTTCCAAGAGTGGATTACCACTGTAATTAACCATATCGATCAACCATCTATCGTCTAACCCGCGAGTTTCTGCCGCAACCTTTGCTGAAGCGATTTCATTTGCAGAAAGGCCATCTAGTTCGGCCTGGGTATCTACGACAATAGCTGAGCCATTTGTATCGTTTAATAAGTGGGAGGCAAACTCGGTTTGCAATGTGGATAATTGAACATTGATCGATGCGAGCACTGCTCGGTCGCCCGCTGACAAATTTGCTCCGGCAAACAGAAAATCTCGATAGTAACGCCTCAAAATCCAACTATCTTCCGCGTTCAATTCCAGTAATTCACGCTGATTATAGAGCGCATCGATCCGCGACCAAAGCACAGGGTCAAGTTTAATTGCATCTGAATGTGACGATAACTTAGGTGCAATCTCTGTCTTTATTTCTTTGATAATGGGGCTTGTGTCGCTACTGGATTTATTATCGAAAACTACCTGAACGCGAGTGAGTAACTGTCCACTCAATTCGAGAGCGAGGATTGTATTTTCGAAAGTTGGCACACCTGATTCGAGTATCGCCTGAATTTCTGCCAATTGTTCTTCCATGCCTCCGTAAAAAGCAGGCAAATAATGTTCATCCTTAATCAGAGCAAATGGTGGGAATTCGTATTCGGCAGTGCTGCGACTAGCAAATGGATTTGAAGGATCAAGACTCATAACGACCATCCTATTCTGCTGGCACCAATACCTCTTGAGTGGCGCTGACTCCATCAATATCCAGCGCCCCATCAATTGGGACTGTACGTTTGATAACAGCCAGAGCAATGGGACCCAGCTCATAGTGGCGTGCCATCGAACCAATGAATCCAATCTCCTTGCCATCTAAAGTAACCATCGCGCCATGTTCGGGCATGTGCACCATCGTCCCATCAAGGTGCAGTAGTACTAGGCGTCGCGGTGGGTGACCAAGGTTAAATACTTTGGCAACCGTTTCTTGTCCTCTATAACAACCTTTGTTCATATGAACCGCTGTATTTAAAAAACCTAATTCGTTGGGGATTGATTTGTGATCTGTTTCAAATAAAATTCGCGCTCGCCCGGCTGCAATCCGTTCGGCCTCTAGCGCCCAGGTACCAACTTGAACATGTCCGGCTGCTTTATAAGCCGCAATAAAATCGGGTAACTCTGCGCAAGGGACAAGTGCATACGGCCCTCCGAGCGCATCTGTTGCCCCTGGCGCACGAAGAACCGAATACTCAGTTGTTTGATCAGAGACATCAACATCGAGCATGAATTTCATCTTATTTAAATAGGTAATTAACTCTTCGCATTTTGAAGCTTCGGTAAGGAGCCAGGTCGCCTCACCATCATCAACCAAGAAAAGTTGTTGCTCGATATGTCCTTGGGCATCTAGCAATAGTGTTTCCGTCCATTGACCAACGGGAAGTGTCCCAAGCTCTTGAGTCATCATGTCGTTGAGCCACTTAGTGCGATCACTACCAGAAATTTTTATTATCGCGCGGTGTGAAAGATCAGCCCATGCATTGCCTGCTGCCAATTCTCGTTGCTCTTTATTCGGTTCACCAAAATGCCAGATTGCCCCAGCATCAGGTCCATGTTCAACAAGAACCGCGCTCATTTTTTAATTGGTAAGAGCAGAACAGATGTCGCACGTACCGTAAATTGCAAAGTGCGTGACATCAGTTTTGAAACCATAATCATCGGCGAGTTGTTGAACAAATGACGCTGCCGTTTCGATGGGTGCATCTCCAACAGAGCCACAGATGCTGCACACTAAGTGAAGGTGTGTAAGTTCTTCGGCAGCGTGATAGGTCGCGCCCCCATGACCCAAGTGAGTATGTTGAACCAATCCAACATTCTCGAGGGTTTCAAGATTTCGGTAGACAGTCGAAAGATTGATACCAGGATGAGTTAGATGAATCTTTGTAGCAACTTCTTCGGGAGTCGCATGACCCAAATTACGAACTGCCTGTAATACCAGTTCGCGTTGTGGAGTTAGGCGAAGTCCTTTTTCTCGTAGTTCGTTCTGTTCGGCCATCTCTAAAGTCTAAGCCCAATGTCTTCAACGGGTAGGACTTATACTTCTTCCGAGAAAGTAAAGAGAGCTTCAATGTAATGCTCGCCAGTAATACCGAGATTTTGGGCATCTGGTGGAGCTGTTTGAGGTTCAAGGCAGACCCCATCGCTATCTTCGGTGTAAACGACCCAATAGGGAGCATCCGATTCCACGGTTACTCGCGCTGCGCCGGGCCAGACCACTGAGGGAATACCTCTAATATCGGTAAAGCAATCATTCCAGGGCTCGCTTGGTTGTGGAACAAACTCACCTGTTGGCAGACCTTCATCACCACGAACCATCATTCGGCCGGCGGTAAATTCAACTTCAGCGGCATCACCGCGCTCGAGTTCACGCGGGAACCACGGATGAAATCCAAGCCAAGCGGGTAAGTCACAACCATTGGGCGTATATTCAAGAATCCAACGGACCGCATCATCAAGGATTTCGATGGTCTGTTCTACTACAGCGCCGTTGTAAGGCGCCGGCAATTCAAGGCGCGCGCGACCAGAGCCGGTTTCTTCCCACGAACTTGTAAATCCAAATCCATGAATGGCATGCGGGGCAGACCACGATGTTGGCAAAGTGTGGACGATCCCTGCTTCACTTCTTATTAACCCTTCATCGACTCGACCAGCCCAAGGCACCATTGCGTACCATCCCCATGAGAGCGGAGTCCCACGAAAAGGAACTGCGAATTGCAGATCGCGCCATTGAAGCGAGGCGATTCGCGCTCCTTGATCCAAGTCAATTGAAACCGAAATTTCTGCGCCATCAATATGTTGCATTAGTAACCACTCAGTTCTTGGGTAGTAGGCGGATTTGCCCCGGCGCGTGAACAAGTAATTGCTGCGGCTTGCGCCGCACGCTTCAAAACCTTTTCGAGAATTAATCCCACGAGATTATCTAATCCATATTTTGCTAAACCTTCAACCAATATGGCACCGACGGTATCTCCAGCACCGACGGTATCAACAACATCGACTTGGACTCCTTGTACAGATACTTCTCCATCTTCAGTAAATCCGTCAATCCCGTTCGCGCCGCGGGTAACGACTACCAGCTGAGTTTTTTCATTGATAAAATTTTCAGCAGCAGTCCTGAAGTCCACGTCGGGATAGAGCCAAGCGATATCATCTTCGCTCATCTTAATAACTGAGGAAATCGATGCCCACTTCTGAACTAGCGTCTGATAACGCTCGCGATCATTTAGCACAGAACTTCGGATATTTGGATCGTAAACAATTGGTGCTTTAATGCTCTTCGCCCAATCAAATAAATTGGTCGCACCGGGTTCGATAACAGCTGCAAGGGTTCCGACATAGAGGGCAGCTGGTGATTGTGATGATAATGGATCTGGCAACCATGATTCGTCGAATTCAAATGTTGCTGTTCCATCTATTAAAAATTTGTAAGAAGCACCTCCCATTGAATCAAGAGTTACATATGCTAAACAGGTCGGAGCATCAAAGGTGTGTGCATAATCGAGTTTGACGCCATCTGCCAATAATTCTGAACGCGCCTGCTGTCCATAAGCATCGGTGGATATTCCATCAATAAAGTACGAATCAAAGCCAAGACGAGCGAGTGCTTTGGCGGTATTAGCTGGGCCGCCTCCAACGATCGCAACCGAGTCGCCACCCTTTGGAATCAAATCAATAAGCACTTCTCCTGCAATCCAGACGGAAGTATTCAATCGTTTTCTCCAACTCGAGCTAAAAATTCAGTGATTACACGAATGCCAAAAAGATGGTCTTCAACTTGTGGCAATCCACTAATCAATAAAATTCCTTGTAAACCTTCGCCATTAACATTCAGTGGTAATCCACCGCCATGAATTGCATGTGTCTCCTCAGGTAATCCATACGTTGCATACCAATCAATTCCCGTTTCTTCTGCTTTCACCCGCTCAAGCATGGTCGAGTGTCCAGTTACCAAGACAACTCGCGCTTTGCGGGCAATCCAAGAAGTTTGCTCTTGTTTAGCGCCGGGTAGCGCGGCGTGATACACGATCCAATCACCCAGCCGTACTTCAATAGAAACGGCAAGTGATTCGCGTTTAGCCATTTCGATAGCTATTTCACCAATTGCTACTGCATCTTCTAGATCCAGATGAGGCAAGACCAGGATCTGTTCTTCAAGTTCGAGTTGTTCACTCGTGAAGCCTCCAGTCGTCATGCGCCTATTCTAATAGAACCATAAACTTCTCGGTATGACCCATATCGCCCTCAACAAGACCAACCTCAAAGTTCATCCGCTCTGCCTTGGTGGAAATGTATTTGGTTGGAGCGCAGATGAAACCCAGTCATTCGATGTTCTTAATGCTTATACCGAACACAACGGTAATTTTATCGATACTGCAGATGCCTATTCGGAATGGAAAAATGGAAATATCGGCCACGATAGCGAGCGCATTTTAGGCAAATGGATGAAACAACGCGGCAACCGTTCGGAAATCGTGCTTGCAACAAAGGTCGCCAAACTATCAACGCGTCCTGGACTATCAGCTGCCAATATCGCTGCCGCGGTTGATGATTCACTCCGAGCGCTTCAAACCGATTACGTCGACATTTATTACGCCCACGAAGATGACAAGACGGTCCCGTTACGTGAAACACTAGGTGCCTTTGATTCACTCGTGAAATCCGGCAAAGTCCGCTACATCGCCGCGTCTAACTACACCGGTGAGCGGCTGGCCGAGGCAATCGAAATATCTAAGGCCGAAGGTTTTGCCCAATACATTGCCCTGCAAAATTGGTACAACTTGCTTGAGCGCAAGGAATTTGAGGAAGATGCCCTACCAGTGATTTTAGCGGAGGAAATTTCTGCAATCCCATTTTTTGGATTAGCTCGTGGATTCTTAACTGGTAAATATCGCCCTGGTATAACCGTTGAATCTCTTCGCGCTGGTGGAGTTACCGTTTATCAAAATGATCGTGGTTATAAGGTGATTGCAAAGCTAGATGAAATTTCTAAAGCTCACTGCGCTTCCATCTCATCGGTTGCCCTCAGTTGGCTCGCCGCTCAACCGGGCGTGGCCACGCCAATTGCCAGTGCTCGTACTGTTGAGCAACTCAACGAGATCGTGAATTTCACTGACCTAACTAGCGACGAAATTAACGAATTGTCTGATCTAACAAAGTAACCATCGTTGTTTAAGGAAAAAGGCCCTCGGATTTAACCAAGGGCCTTTTGCAGTTCTCTGACGAAGGACATTAAATAATAGCACTATCCACAATCCGCACGAGTGCACATTTCAAAAGTTAAAACTCATTTCAAATCATCCCAAACTTTAAAGTTACAGTATTCGGCTGTAGCTCAGTGGATAGAGCAGTTTCCTGACGAAAGACAGGTCGTGAGTTCGATTCTCACCAGTCGCATATACATAGAGAGATTCTCGCTTCGTCAGGCGAGAATCTCTTTACTTCGTCGCAGTCGGTGCTGGTGCTGCTCCTCCCGCTGCGCCGCCACCAATTCCACCACCTGGCGAGATTCCTAATTGAGTAAAGCAAGTTTGAAGCGCTGCTGCTGTCTTAGGATCTTGGAAGTTTGGTCTTGCACCGGAAGCGATAGTAATTCCGGCCTTGGTTAAACATGCGGTTAGTGCCGGATTGGAAAATACGCCACCTCCGCCGCCACGGCGGGTAGTTCCTGAACTTGATGTTGGTGCCGGCGTAGCAACTGGCTTCGATGAACTAGTGGATGGTGTTGTTGTTCCACCACTCGCTGCCGTTCCTGCACCCGTATCAGTTACCCGAGCAGCATCGCCTGCAGCCAATGATGAGGCTTGAGTTGGATCATCCAAAGTAATTGTCACAGTCGATCCCTTAACCGATTTAATTGTTCCAGTTATACGAGTTCCACCGCCTCCAGCGAATCCACCAAACCCACCTGCGGCGGCACCAGCGCCGGCACCAGCACCTGTCCCGACACCAGCGCCACCACCCCCGAAAGCTGCTCGAAGTGCAGATAACGTCGATGCTCCAGATATAGCTGGCGTCTTTGTAGCTTCATAATGGCCGTACCAAACACCGGTAGAAACAAGTGCGGTAGCAATCAAGAGCACACCAAGTCCTTTGGTGTATTTGTTGCTCCATTGGAATGTGCCCTTAGCAAGTTCTTCCTTGAGGTTGTCCTCTACCTCGGTGGCAAAGAGATCGAACTTTGGGGCATCTGGAACTATGGGATTGATGTCATCATTCATAACGGAGTGCCTCGATTGGTCGTAGTGATGCGGCGCGAGATGCTGGATAGCCACCGAAGAAGACACCAATCAAGATGCTGACTCCAAAGGCCAAGAAGACTGAAGCTGGAACGATGACAGGTTTTGTGCCATAAATAGTAAAATGACTGCCAACAAATCCGACGATTACTCCTAAGGTCCCACCTAAGAGCGACAATATCGTTGCTTCGATTAAGAACTGGGTCAAGATCGCGGCCTTGGGCGCACCGATTGCCTTACGAATTCCGATTTCTCGAGTTCGTTCAATCACCGTCACCAACATGATGTTGGTGATACCGATTCCGCCTACTAACAATGAAATCGCGGCAACTGCTCCCAGCAGTGTTGTGAAGGTTTGCGAACTCGTTGACGCAGTTGTCAAAAGTGATGCTTGGTTAAAGACACTGAAGTCAGCGGACTTTCGACCAGTAATCCCGTGGCGGGCATCTAAAATCGCAGTCAATTCATTTTGCGCCGCGGTCGTTGTTGTGGAGTTTGTCGCCTCAACCAAAATATCATTTAAAGGTTGGTTACCGGTGATGGTGTTCTCCATCGTCGTTATCGGGATTAATACCAAACTATCGCCATCTTGAAATCCCGATGATCCTTTAACTGCCGTCAATCCAATTACCGTAAATTGAATTCCCGAGCAGCGCATCGTTTGACCGATAGGATTGGCAGTTCCAAAAAGCGCAGTCGCAGTGGTTGGTCCGATAAGTGCTACGCGTCTAGCTTGTGTGACATCATCATTTGTGAAATACGATCCCGATTGAATCGAAGTGTTACTCGCCTCATAATATGCCGGCCAAGTTCCGTAAAATGTCGAAGGTGATGTCGTGTTTGTGCCGACAACACACGTTCCATTAGTCGATGCAATTGGCGCTACCTGTTTAATATCTGGGGCTTGCGTTTTATCAGTAAGTGCAACGGTATCTAGAATCGTCAACGGCTTAACGGTACTTGCACTCGCCCGAGCCCTAAATCCAAATCCTTGGCCACCTGAACGAACTTGAAGCGAGTTTGTTCCAAGGCGAGAAAGCGAAGCCTGGATTGCTTTACTCGAGCCGTTACCAACGGCGAGCAAAATAATGACCGATGCGACACCAATCATGATGCCAAGGGTAGTCAAGGCAGTTCGAAGACGATTGATAAAGAGTCCACGCATCGCAAAGCGAATTATTTCTAGAACACTCATGCAACGCGCTCCTTATTGAGTTCATCGCTTACGATCTTGCCATCGCGCATTCGGATAATCCTTTTTGCCCGGTGGGCAACATCTAGTTCGTGAGTGATAACAACGACAGTGCGGCCAGCCGCATTAATTTGATCAAAGAGATCAAGCAGATCCGCTGTTGATTTGGAATCAAGTGCGCCAGTTGGCTCATCGGCCAAGAGCAAAGCTGGTCGGGTAGCAAGAGCCCTCGCAACTGCTACCCGCTGCTGTTGTCCACCAGAAAGTTCCGTAGGTTCGTGATCAACACGATCGGCAAGACCGACGACTTCGAGGGCTACCAAAGCCCGCTCACGACGCTCTTTGGGTTTGACCCCCTGATAAGCCATCGGAAGTTCAACGTTGTGCAGAGCAGAAGTTCGTGGAATCAGATTGAAAGATTGGAAGATAAAGCCAATTTTTCGACCGCGCACAATCGCAAGATGGTTTTCATCCATCGAAGATATTTCAATACCGTCTAGGAAGTATTTGCCACTTGTCATGATGTCGAGCGCACCAAGAATGTTCATCAAGGTCGATTTTCCCGAACCTGATGGGCCCATAATTGCAACATATTCACCAGCGTCAATCGACAAACTGACACCATTGAGGGCGAAGATCGTGGAATCTCCCATGCCATATTTTTTTACCGCGTCATACACTTCGATGACAGGTTGCTGATCAACCACCGAAGCCACCGCCTCCACCACGACCGCCTGTAGCACCGCCAAGACCTGCGCCACCAAGAGTTAGTGGAACGCCCGAAAGTGAAGAAGTACTGCTCACAACTGATGGTAATGCCACGAGTTGACCGACTTTTAGACCAGACAAGATTTCATCATCTGAATCCCCCACAATCCCTACAAGGACGGGGGTTGGAGTTTCGACTTGTTTACCGTTCACTGTGGTCACAACATTAACCGTTGATCGCGTTCCTCGAATAGTGACAGCGCGCGCGGTTACAAAAATAGCGTTTGGTGAATCAGCGACGATGACAGTTGCCGTTGCAGTCATCCCAGGTTTCAATCCGGTAACTTTCCCTGATAGTTGGAATGTAACGGCATATGTAGTTGCACCACTTGCCGTGCTTGGTAGCAAGGCCACGTTGGAAACCGTCGCGATACCGGTTGCATTGGGAAGGGCCGTAAAGGCGATCGAAACATTTTGTCCGACTGCGATTTTTGCTACATCAGATTCACTAAAACCAGCAGTAACTTGCAGACCTCCGACATCCGTTAAGACGATGAATCCAGTGGCGCTGGTAGTTCCAGAGGTTGGAGTGGTGCTAGTGCTTACTTGTGAACCAATTTGTGTATTTGATATTGACGCAACCTTGCCTGATGCTGGAGCGGTCACTGTCGAACCAGCCAGGTTCTTTATTGCTTGAACTAAATTGGCTTGGGCTACATCAACTTGAGCCTGATCAACGGCAGTTGAAGTGGTGGTTGATGAAGTCCCATTTTGAGCCTTATAAAGCTGAAGCTGATACTGCGCACTAGCGATTGATTGATCAGCGCTCACAATCGTTTGAGCATTTTTTGTCGAATTAAGTTTTGCGGTGGCAACAGCGTCGTTAGCACTCAATTGATTGGTAGCAATTGTTTGAGCATCCTTTTTAACATTAAGCGCTGCTGAGGCTACAGCAGTAGCATAACTCTGTTGATCGGCCGTAATTGTTTGCGAATCTTTCGCCAAATTTTGACTTTGAGTTGTCAAGGCATTGTTATACGCGGATTGGGCATTAATAACTCCATTATTATCTGCCACCAACGTAGTGCAGTTTGAATTAATAGTGTTTATTGATGCACAGAATGCCATTGTTATCCCAGATGGACCGTACAAACCTTCATAATTATTAAAAGTTAATTGAGCATTAGTGAGATTTAGTTTTGCAGCATCCGCATTCGACTGATAAACGGAAACATTTTGGGCCGTTGTAGTTTTATCAAGATCCAATTTGCTCTGTGCTGTTGCTACTGCTTGATTATCTGACGCCTCGGAGGCACTAATAGCCGATTGTTGGTAAGTCAGGTTATTTTGTGCAGTTGTGACTGCTTCGTTGTCTGACGCTTCAGAAGCTGTAATTAAAGTTTGTTGATAAGCAAGATTATTCTGTGCAGTTGTGACTGCTTGTTGATCATTTTGAAGTTGCAAATTCGAGGTTGCTGCCGTCGTTACAGCAGTCGAATGAATTGCAGCAAGATTGGCTTTTGCTTGCGCCAGGTTACCTTTCGCTTGTGCCACGGCGCTGTTCAAAGCAGTTGTATCCATCCGAGCCAATACTTCGCCAGCATGCACTGATGCCCCTGGCTTCACATAAAGGGCCGTCAAAGTACCTGCAGTGGTGGGTGCGAGTCCGATATCGCTAGGGCTAATTACTGTGCCAGAGGAAGAAACTGTGGCCGACACATCGCCTCGGGCTACGCTCACGGTCTGAAGTGCTACTGCCGCCGCCTTCGGGTGGAGCGTTGAATAACCCCAATATCCCACAGCTGCTATCGCAACTAAGATCACAAGATTTATCGTCAGAATTCGGAGTTTGGATTTATTCATTCCCAAACCGTAGATAACGTTTTTGTGATTATTACGGTTTCCACCTGTTAATCTGCTGAGAGTTATATGCGGAAATCTCCAACGGTCCAAGCGGTATCTTCATTTCGGTCGATAACCCAAACTTTGTAATCGGATAATTCTGGCTTAGCAAACAAGGCAGCCCCATCTCGACCTGTCACTACTAAAGCCGTCGCTAGCGCATCGGCCAAACCACCATCGGGCCCAATTACAGTTGCACTTCGTGCTCCAATAGCGATCAAACCCGTATGTGGATCCTTAATATGAGCACCAATTTCGTAAGTCCCTGAGGTTGCGATCGCGCCATCGAATATTTCAAAAACTTTTAAAACTTCAAAGCGATTTTCGGGACTTCGAATTCCAATCGACCATGGCTTGCCAGCTTCAAAACCTCCGGCCAATGACAAATCTCCTGCCGCATTTATCTGAATATTTTCGGCCCCATGTCTCTTCAATATTTCGATGCAGCGATCAGCTGCCCATCCCTTTACATAACCTGATGGATCGTAACCGCCTTTAACACACCACGGATCAAACGAGCCATCCGTTAAACCTCGCGCTACTTCACAGAGTCTCCAAACTTCTTGCATCGCACTTGATGCATCTTCAATCTTTAACTCCCCGCGACGTATTTGCGAGACTTGAGAGTCAGGTTTATATGTCGAGAAATCGCGATCAATCATCTTCACATAATCAATTACATCTAACAGCCCAGAGTTAAGTTGATCAATTCCAACTTTTGTGGAGCCAACATCTACGAACAGTATTGTTCCCCAGACATCGATTTCTGATGTTGTTCTAACCCGCTCGTTCATTTAATGATTCACCTATCTCTTTAAGACTTTATAGAAATTTTCATGTGGACCTACAAGACGCAAGGTAAGTGTCTCTACAGATTCATACGTGTAAGCCAATAACCACAACTGAGTTTTCATCTTATATTTGTAGATGTAAATACCTTCGAGGTCGCCTTTCTTAGCTTCTCCAAGAAGTGGATCTCTCTTAATCGCCGATACCGCTTCATCTAAAAATTTCTTTTCATTGGGATGGAGCCTCTTTGCATATCTTTCAAATGTTGGGGAAGTGAGGACTCTCATTAGTCAAACTGATATTCCCCGCTAGGTTCTTCTGACTTTGACTTAAGTAATTCTCGAACTAATTCGAATGAGAGGTCTGGATTTTGTTCAGCGGCGCGAGCAATTTGGTAGTAATACTCAATTTGTTTTGGAACAGAGCGGTGCTCCATCGCAGCAACCTTTTTTGCATCGTCAACTAAGTGGTCAGCGAGTTTTACATTGGTAGCCATGACATCCTCTTTTCTCATTAAGCCAAAGGCTAGCACAAGAAGGAACTTTAGGGAACCTAATGGAACCTTTGGGTTACAAACCAGCTTTAGTCAACGCAGATTGCAGCGAATCAACCCATCCTTGCGATGTGTAAGAAGCTCCGCCTACGCCTTGGATGTTGGCTGATTGAGCAGCCAGAGTTTCTTGAATCAAGTACGGGATCGCCTGTTGGTTAATCTGCTGATCGCGGAACGATTGCGTTGGATACACCAAAGCAACTGCATTTGTAATCTTATTATTCACAACGGTGATTTGAACCTGAACTGGGCCAAAGCGAGTGTTGCCGGCAGCACCCGTAAATGTTCCACTAACCCCCGCTGAAGCAGGCGTTGATTTAGGAGTCGATACTGGTGGTGGAGTGCTCTTCGTTGGCGTCGATGCTGGTGGTGGAGTGCTCTTTGCAACGGGAGTGCTCTTTGCAGCTGGAGTGTTTTTTGCAGCTGGAGTGCTCGCAGGAGTAGTAGTTTTCTTTCTCTTCTTGGTTGTCTTCTTCGTTGTCTTGGTTGCAACAGGCGCCGGCGTATTGGCAGTGGCTGGAGGCGCCGAACTTGCGGCAGCCGCCGGCGTATTCGCAGTTACTGGGGGAGTAAGAGTCGTGCCAAGGCTTGCGCCACCAGGGATCACGAGTCCGCCAGATGCGCCAATTTGCGGTGGCGTAATCGAGAGAACTACGCCGAGTCCACCAACGGTGCCGCCGGCGATCAATAAGAAGCGTTTACCTATCATTTTTTAATGCCTGTCTTTCTATAGCAGTGCATGAAATTCAAACTCCTCGTTGTGGAATCGATCGCGAGGAATTCCCGCATCGCGCGCGGCTTTGCGCACAGTTTCAACAAGACCAGTTGGTCCACAGATATAAACCTCTGACTCACTAAAAGCAGGTACAAATTTTTTGATGTATCTAGCATTCATTGGATGTTGTTTGCGGTTGCCAATCAAATAATGCACCCGCGCGCCACGCCAATCGGCAATCGCATCCAACTCTTTACGAAACACCAACTCTTGTTCACTGCCTACGCGATACATCACATCAATCTCCTTTGAGGCGTCGAACTCCTCTAAAAGGGCGCGCAAAGGTGTGATCCCTACGCCGCCGCCAACCAAAACGATATGACCTCGAACCGCCTTTGATGCCACAAATGTGCCGTACGGCCCTTCAAAGAAGACTCTAGTCCCAGGTTTAATGCCAATAATGGCGCCTGATGCATCACCTAAATCTTTGATTGTGACACGCATAAAGTGTTCCGTCGGCGCTGCCGATAAAGAATAAGGATGAGAAATCCACCATTGACCGGTAGTAATAAAACGCCAACTAAAGAATTGACCGCCTTGAGCATGAAGACGATCGAGGTGGCGCCCACGCATCACAATCGAAACCACGCCGGGTCCCTCAACCACGACTTGGTCCACTCGCAAATTGTGACGCAGCGAGCGCGACACCGGTATTACAAATCGCCACAGAAGAATGACAGCTGCTGCGGCGATATACAAAGCCTCCCAAAAAATCTTATTTAATGGATGGCCGGCAAACATCGGACCGGTTAACACTTGATGCATAAATCCCAACGCAATGGCCAAATATGTGTACAAGTGAATCGTCCACCATGTTTCATAACTCATCTTTGCCCGAGCTTTTTTATATGAAGTAATGCCAGCGAGCATCATTAAACCAAATGCAAGATCGGCAGGAATCATCCATGGATACTTAAGCGTCATACGCCATAATTCAGAACCCGTAGAGATCCGATCACCACCCGCATAACCAAGTCCGACTAATAGCACATGAAGCAAAATCAAATACAGCGACCAAGGTCCCAACTTGCGGTGCCACTTAACTAATCGATCATGTCCCACCGATTTTTCAATCCAAGGAATTCGCGCAACAAATACCAAACCGATCAGTGCAAAATAAGAACCAACTAACGCAGCAATTCTCGATAACGACGTAATCGTTGAATAAACATTGTTCCAGTCACTTGCCGTCATGGTGTCGACTTCCAGGGCAATAGTTAACCCAAGTCCCACCCCCAGCAAGATCGCCGCCCAATCGGCATTGACCCGGTGGCCAACGCCGAGCTTGTGTTTCTTGCCCTTATTCGCCATGCCTGAATGTAACCCGACTCAGTTGAGGAATTTCTGAGAAGAGTCTGAAACTCAACCTAGGGATTCGATCAAGAAAGGACCTTTCGAGGTTTGAGAGTGTGAAGTTTGTTCATAAAAGCTAACAGTAGTGTGAGGTTTTAACGTATAATTACTCAAAACCTAACAGTACTGTGAGGTTTAAAGGGGCGAAAGATGTCAAATCTGATCGGCATAGGGGAGCTTTCTCGCGCGGTTAACCTGCATGCCAACACGATCCGCAAACTTGCTGATCTTGATCAAATCCCAAGTGTTCGTACACATGGTGGGCAGCGACGGTTCAATCTTGGTGACGTTCAAAAAGCCCTTTCAGCACGAACAGGCGGCTCTGCCTTACAGAAAGCACCAGAGTCTTGGATAGATATCCCGGGACTCAGATGGCATAAAAAGTTTGCCTTGGCTGGATTGAATGAAGATTTAGTGTGGAAAGAGATTGTCCAAGATATGGATCTAGACCTAACTGAACCATGCGCTGATATTTTCCCATATGCCTTTACCGAGATGCTTAATAACGCAATTGAGCATTCCCAAGGCACTCACGTCACTGTCAGTTTCGTTAAATCCGAAACTACCTGGAATTTTCAGATTAAAGATGACGGTCGAGGTGCACTTAACAACATTATGGACACATTCAATCTATCCAATCCGATGGAAGCGATTGCCGAACTTAGCAAGGGTAAGCGGACTACTGCCCCAAGCGGACATAGTGGCGAAGGAATCTTCTTTACCTCGAAAGCTGTAGACCTTTTCGAACTCGAATCCAATGGCTTGAAATGGACTGTCAACAATTTGATTGATGATTTTGCAGTTGAAGAGTCTGCTATTCGGGTGGGAACGATAATATTTTGTCGCTTAGAAATAAATACTTCGCGTACTCTCATTTCAATCTTTGAGAAATTTACAAATAATTATGAGTTCATGCGCAGCAGACCCGTTGTTAAACTCTTCGAGACAGGGATGATGTTCATTTCCAGAAGCGAGGCACGTAGACTCGTCGTGGGATTAGAAAAGTTTTCTGAAGTTGATATCGATTTCAATAAAGTGAAATCAGTTGGTCAGGGTTTTGTGGATGAAATTTTCCGTGTCTGGGCTTCTTCCCATCCAACAACAAAATTGAGGCCCATCAATATGAACCCAGCCGTCGAATTCATGGTTTTCCGCGGGATGCCCAAGGTTTAAAGCGGTAGAGCTACCCTCGCCAGTTCTCCTTGAACTTCGATCAGTGACTCATGGAGCATTCACTCATATGAGAGATGAACAGAAAAGTTTCGATTGTGTGCATCAATGGTTAAGGATAAAAGCCAGAAGCCCGGCCCCACCGAAGTGGAACCGGGCTTCTGGCTTTTATGCTCTATTGATGAGTTTCTAGAACAACATTGAGTGACTTCCCAAGCGAATCAGTTTCAACACTTTTGGATCTTCTTTGCCGTAAATTAATCGTAAATCTGGTTTTAAATGACACTCGCGGAATTCTGTATATTCACCTCTAAGCGGATGATCAAAGTATTTGCGGGGTAACTTGTCATCAATTTGAAGCACTTCGATTAACTTCTCAAGAGTCGCGCTTAAATCTTTATGATCAGGATTCTTCTCCACGCGCTTGAAGTCACGCTCAAATTGATTTGTGTACTCAACCTCGCGCATTCAATTTCTTGAGTAAATCTTTTGAATTCTTAGCCTTTTTGACTTGCCCAGCCCGCGCAGCTTTTATAGCTCGAATTGTTATTGCATTAGGTCGATGAGGGTCAAATGGGAGTGCCTTGTCT
>Ga0207933_1001244_pt1 | contig 20200 bp, 25 predicted proteins | sample NGESurdeep092012_4_FD_184488 | JGI IMG/M metagenome (GOLD analysis project Ga0207933, IMG submission 184488) | Arctic peat soil microbial communities from Barrow, Alaska - NGEE Surface sample F53-3 deep-092012 (SPAdes) | ecosystem: Environmental > Terrestrial > Soil > Wetlands > Peat ...
GCGAGGAGCGTCACGATCGTCGCCGGTCGCTTCGTTCTGCGCGGGTCCAATCAGCGTCGCCACGTGGCCACGCCTAGGTCGGCTCGTGGCGACGCGCGACGATCGCCTGGCGTACTCAGTCTTGTCGGTTGCGATCGAATTGGCGTTGGGCGAAGAGTGCGGCCTCCGTGCGTCGCTGAAACCCCAACTTCGCCAACAGGTTCGACACGTAGTTCTTGACGGTCTTTTCCGCGAGGAACATCGCTTCGGCGATCTCGCGGTTGGACAGTCCTTCGGCGAGTAGCTCCAGGATCTTTCGTTCCTGGGCGCTCAAACTCTCCAGTCGAAGTTCTTCGGTGACCTGGCGACGCAATCGTTCTCTCGCGCGGGCGATCTGCTCCTCGGTGAGGAGCATCTCGCCTTGGAACACGCGACGAATCGAGTTGACCAAGTCGTCGCCGCGTACGTTCTTGAGCACGTAGCCCCGCGCACCGGCCAGCACCGACGCGTTCATTGCTTCGTTGTCGGCAAAGGACGTGAGCATCAGGCACTTGACGTTGGGGAAGGCGTCGCGCAGGCTACGACAGAGTTCGACGCCACTCCCGTCGGGCAGACGCACGTCGAGCACCGCGACGTCCACGTCGCTCAGGTCGAGCGCGAGTGCGGTCTCGAGTGAACCGGCCTGGTGCGTGACGGTGAGGTCCGAGTTCGCTTCAAGTAGCTCGCGAAGCCCCCTGAGTACGATCTCGTGGTCGTCGACGAGGAGTAGTCGAATCACGTCAGGCCTTCTTCATCGCGGTCCACGTTACTTGCGTCCCACCACCGACGTGTGAGTCCACGACGCAATCGCCCCCGAGGTCTTTCGCGCGCGTCGCCAAGTTGCGAAGGCCTCTTCCGGATCCACTGACCTGGTCGAACCCCACGCCATCGTCGCTAACGCGCAGCACCAAGAGGTCGCCGTCACCGGCGAGCTCGACGCGGACGATCGAGGCCCGCGCGTGGCGTACGATGTTCGACAAGATTTCGCGTAACGCCTGGATGGTGTGGTGCGCACTGTGTTCAGTCACCTCCTGGGAGAGACCAGTTTCCATGACGAGCTCAGCCTGGAGGCCAAGACGGTTGCCCACTTCGTCGGTGAGCGCGGCGATGCGCTGGCGTAACGTGTCCTCAACGGCGCGATCGTGGTCAATCTCGAAGATCGTCGTTCGGATGTCGCGGATGGTCTCGTTGAGTTCGTCGAGTGCCGAATTGACTCGGGTGCGGACTTCGTCGTTGAGGATGTGGGGCAACGCGACTTGTAGCCCCAGTCCTACTCCAAAGAGGCGCTGGATGACCGTGTCGTGCAGATCGCGCGCCAGTCGTTCGCGCTCCTCGGTGATCGAGAGTTCGCGTAACTCGCGACGAAGGTTGGACTGGTCGATGAGTGCGCCGGCCACGCGGCCAAACGTTTCCAGTAACAACTCGTCGTCGTAACTGAAGGGTTCGTCGTCGAAGGGCTCCGTGACGTAGAGATTGCCCCAGATGTGTCCGTCGCGAGTCGTGACGGGAACGCCGAGGAATCGGTGCATGGGGGGATGTCCGGGCGGGAACCCGACCGAACGCGGGTGATTGGTCAGGTCGTCGATGCGCATCGGCTCGGGCCGCCTGATCAATTCGCCCAAGACGCCCTTTCCGGTGGGCAAGTCGCCAATTTGAGCGGTCTGGACGGGTCCAATGCCGTACGTGATGAACTCGGACAAACTCTGGCCGTCTCGCGCCAGGACGCCCAGGGCGCCATAGCGTGCCCCCGCGAGTTCCGTCGCTGTCGCGACGATCTGCTGGAGCAACGTGCTCAAGGCGGTGTCGGTCTCCATGAGCATCATCGCGTCAATCAACGCGTGGAGTCGGTCGGGGTCGCGCAGTTCTCGAAACTTCACATGACCACCCTCGCACAGTCGCGACCAATTAATGCAACTGTCCCAAGACGACCGATAAGGGGAAGGACACGAACTGGCCACCGGGGCTGGTGAGTTCACCGAACTCGCCGGTGTCCGCAGAGATTTCGGCGAACCCGGACACCACCACCGACCAGGCGTGATCGTGCTCGTCGAGGCCATCGACCTGGACGGTTAAGACGTCGCCGCGCCGCGCGGCGCCCACGACGACGGGATCGGACGTGTCAATGACAACCTTCTCCCTATTGAGCAGTCGGATTCGCGCGGGCAGCGCGGTCGGCAAACACCGTACGGACACCAGAATTCGGGCCAGGGGAGCGCTCGAGAGACGGTCCAAGCACTCGTCGCGCGCCAAATCCGTAATCGGTGAGAATCCCTCCATCGCTCCAGCATTGTCCTCGTCCCACTAAAGTAGATAGGGCCACCGGTCACATTTTGTTCCTTGTGCTTGCGCACGACGACGAGCGAGGGACCAGGCGGAGCTGACGTTTTTGCATTCTTGAGAAAATTCGGTAGAATAGTCAGCCGACCTCTTATGGGGTCAACCGTCGAGGAGTTCCGCGCTCCTCCACGTCGCAGTGACGTAACAAGGAGAAAGAACCTGAGTAAGCCAAAGGAAGACGCGTTCACCGTAGAGGGTACCGTCGTCGAGCCTCTTCCCAACGCGATGTTCCGTGTCGAACTGGAGAACGGTTACACCGTCCTCGCTCACAGCTCGGGAAAAATGCGCATGCACCGCATTCGAATTTTGCCCGGCGACAAGGTCCAAGTTGAGATTACGCCCTACGACATGACTCGCGGCCGCATCACCTATCGCTACAAATAACTCACGTTCCAGACAGTTCGAGAAAGATAACGACATGAAAGTTCGCGCCAGCGTCAAGCCAATGTGTGAGAAGTGCAAGGTCATTCGACGGGCCGGTCACGTCCGCGTGATCTGCGAACAGCCGCGTCACAAGCAGCGCCAGGGCTAGGAGAGGAAGAATATGGCCCGTATTGCCGGAGTTGACATCCCCCGCGAAAAGCGGACGGTGATTTCACTGACGTACATTTTTGGAGTCGGATCCACCATCGCGCAGCAGATTTGCGCCGCCACCGGTGTTGACGAGTCCATCCGAGTGAAGGACCTCACCGACGCGGACGTCAACAAGCTGCGAGCCTACATCGACCAGAACGTCACGGTCGAGGGCGATCTGCGACGTGACGTCGCCCAAGACATCAAGCGCAAGATGGAGATCAACTGCCTCCAAGGCATTCGCCACCGCAAGGGTCTGCCCGTTCGCGGCCAACGCACTCGCACCAACGCCCGTACCCGCAAGGGACCCAAGCGCACCGTCGCCGGTAAGAAGAAGGTTACGAAGTAATGGCTAAGCCCACCGCAGCACGCAAGGCCCGTAAGAAGGAACGCAAGAACGTCGCCTTCGGCGTCGCGCACATCAAGAGTTCTTTCAACAACACGATCGTGTCCATCACCGACCCCGAGGGTAACGTCTTGTCCTGGGCGTCGTCGGGGCAAGTGGGTTTCAAGGGATCGCGCAAGTCGACCCCCTACGCCGCTCAGTTGGCCGCCGAGAAGTGCGCGCGCGCCGCGATCGAACACGGCGTGAAGAAGGTCGACGTCCTCGTTCGCGGCCCTGGTTCGGGTCGCGAGACCGCGATTCGTTCGATCGCCGCCGCCGGCATCGAAGTCGTCGCCATCAAGGACGTCACCCCACTACCCCACAACGGCTGTCGCCCCAAGAAGCGTCGTCGAGGCTAAGGAAGATTATGGCTCGTTACACAGGACCCGTTTGCCGACTTTGCCGTCGTGAGCGCACCAAGCTCTACCTCAAGGGAGAGCGTTGTCACACGATGAAGTGCCCCGTCGCCGAGAACTCGGACCGCCAAAAGCGCGCGTTCCCGCCGGGCATGCACGGTAACGCCCGTCAGCGCCAGGGCTCGGAGTACTTAGGCCAGCTGCGTGAAAAGCAGAAGGCCCGTCGTATTTACGGTCTGCTCGAAAAGCAGTTCCGCAACCTCTACGAAGAGGCGAGTCGTCGCCCCGGCATGACCGGCACCAACTTGCTTCAGTTCCTCGAGCTACGCCTCGACAACGTCGCGTACCGCGCCGGATGGGGCGCCTCGCGTGCCCAGGCTCGCCAACTGGTGCGACACGGCCACGTCACCATCAACGGCAAGCGCGTCACGATCCCCTCGTACCGCGTGCGCCCGGGCGAAGTAGTCGCGCTCAAGAACGTCACGCGCGAGAACTTCAACGTCGTGCGTAACCGCGACGTGCTCGACCGTTCGGTTCCCGGCTGGCTCGAGACCGGCGAAAACGGCTTCAGTGTCGCCGTGCGCGTCGTTCCCCAGCGCGAACAGATCGACGAGTCGATCAAAGAGCAGCTCATCGTCGAGTTGTACTCGAAGTAATCGTCCCCCTCAGTTTTTAAGGAGTCCCCATGTTGATCATCCAACGCCCCACCATTGAAGCCCTCGGCGACGAACTCAACCACCGCCAGTCCTTTGGCATTGGTCCGCTCGACCCCGGTTTCGGCCACACGCTGGGCAACTCGTTGCGCCGTACGTTGCTGTCGTCGATCCCCGGCGCCGCGGCGACGCGCGTCAAGTTCGACGCGGTGCTGCACGAGTTCGGCGTCATCGAGGGAGTGAAGGAAGACGTCCAGGACATCTGCCTCAACTTGAAGGACCTGCTGCTGATCGTCCACAGTGACGAGCCGGTCGTCTTGCGTCTCGACAAGCGCACCGAAGGCCCCGTCCTGGCCTCGGACCTGTCGACCACCGCGGACGTGGAGATCCTCAACCCGGACCTGCACCTGGCCTACTTGACCAGTCCCAAGAGCGTGCTCACCTTCGACCTCACCGTCGAGCGCGGCAAGGGCTACGTCGGCGCCGAAGGCAACAAGGGCTCGTCCACCATTGGCGTGATCCCCCTCGACGCGATCTTCACCCCGGTGCGTCGCGTGAGTTTCGAGATTGAGCCGGTGCGCGTCGAGCAGTCCAAGGACTTCGACCGTCTGGTGATCGAGATCGAGACCGACGGTTCGATCAGCCCGCGCGAGGCGCTGGCCTCGGCCGGCAAGACCCTAGGTTCACTGGTCGAGCTCATCGCCAGTTTCGACGCCGAGGCCCCGGCCCTGGAACTCGGCGACGTCGGCACCGCGCAGGCGGCCGCCAGCGAGCTCGACATCCGTATCGAAGAGTTGGGCCTCACCGAGCGCTCGCGTAACTGCCTCAAGCGCGCGGGTATCAACACCATCGCCCAACTGGTGAACGCGACCGAGCGTGACCTCACCTCGATCACCAACTTCGGTCAGACGTCCTTGAAGGACGTCACTGACCGCCTCGAAGAGCGCGGTCTGTCACTGCGAGTGGAGGACTAAGCATGCGCGGAACTCCAACCAAGGGCAAGCGCTTCGGGGGCGACGCCGCCCACCAGAAGGCGATGATGGGCAACCTCGTCGCGTCGATGATCGCCGCCGAAGGAATCGTCACGACCGAGGCCAAGGCCAAGGCGTTACGTCCCATCGTCGAAAAGGTCGTCACCGCCGCCAAGAACTCCCCCGAGGGTTCAGTGCACGCGCAACGTCGCGTCGTGGCCTTCATTCGTGACAAGGACATGGCCCACAAGCTCTTCACCGAGATTGCGCCGCGCTACACCGATCGTCCCGGCGGCTACACCCGTATCTTGAAGCTCGGGCCGCGCCAGGGTGACAACGCCCCGATGGCGCGTATTGAGTTCGTCTGAGCCGACTCCGACGCCCACCCAACGGTGGCGCCTGGACATCGCGTACGACGGCCAAGGCCTGAACGGCTTCGCCTACCAACCTGAATTCACCACCGTGGTGGGACTACTTCGCTCGACGCTCGCGTCGACGCTGCACCTCGCTGAGGAACCCTCCATCGTCGGCGCCGGGCGTACTGACGCCGGGGTGCACGCCTTCGCCCAGGTAATCCACGTGGACCTCCCGAGCGACTTCTTCGCCTCGCGCGGGGGCCCCAACGCCGAACGCCTGGTGCGCGCACTCAGTCGCCAATTGCGTGGCCGCGTGCGGATCTTGAGCGCCCGCGTCGTCGAGGACAGCTTTCACGCCCGCTTCTCGGCCACCTGGCGCCAGTACCGCTACTTGGTGCTCGAAACCACGCCACCCGCCCTCGCGCTGCACGAGGCCTTCTCCTGGGCCGTACGCGGACCCTTGGACGTCGTGGCGATGAACGCCGCGTGTGAACAACTACTCGGCACCCACGATTTTCGTGCGTTCTGTCGCCGACCCGACGGCTCGGACCCGTTGGCACCCCTGACGCGCCGGGTGATGAGCGCCAACTGGGAACGCCTCGACGACACCTGGCAGATGAGCCCGGAACGCGCCCCGGCGGTGCGTTTCACCATCCGGGCCCAGTCGTTTTGTCACAACATGGTGCGCAGTCTCACCTCCACGCTGGTCGCGATCGGCCAGGGGACGCTGCCGGAATCGACGATTCTCGAGCGTTTGGCCTCGCACCGACGCGAGCACCTCCCGCCCCCGGCGCCGGCTGCAGGACTCAGTCTCGTGGGGGTCGGGTACCCTGCATTTGCCGGAGGGCCCTCCGGTTTTGTAAGATGAAAGGTCCCCCTCGGCGTATCGAGGGATCACGAAGAGATCGCTGAAGGAAGAACTGTGCGCACGTACTCACCGAAGGAAAAAGAGATCACGCGCGAGTGGCGCGTGATCGACGCCGAGGGACTCATCCTGGGCCGTGTCGCCACCGTCGCTGCGTCGCTGCTGCGCGGCAAGCACCGCCCCTACTTCGCCCCGCACATGGACACCGGTGACTTCGTGATCATCGTGAACGCCGACAAGGTCGTCGTCACCGCCAACAAGGCCGTGCAGAACTTTCACTACCGCCACTCGGGCTACCCGGGCGGGCTGCGCTCGACGTCGTGGCAGCGGCTCATGGACTCCGACCCCGAGGCGCTGGTCTACGAGGCCGTCAAGGGCATGGTTCCCAAGAACCGTTTGGGCCGGGCCCAGATGGGCAAGCTCTTCGTCTACGCCGGCGCCGTGCACCCGCACGCCGCGCAGCAGCCTTCGCAGTTCGACACTTCGGCCATCCGCCGCGGTTAAGGAGATTTGAACGTGACCATCCCGTTGACCCAGTCCACCGGCCGCCGCAAGGAAGCCGTCGCGCGCGTCCGTCTTCGTCCCGGTACGGGAACGATTACCATCAACAGTCGCGCCTTTGACAACTACTTCACTTCGGCGACGCACCGCCAGATGGTGATGGAGCCCATGCGCCTCACCGACCTCGTGCAGACCTACGACGTGGACGCCACCATCGAAGGCGGCGGCGTGGCCGGACAAGCCGGCGCGTTGCGACTGGGCATCGCGCGATCCTTGCTCGAACTCAACGAGGAACTGCGCCCGACGCTGAAGAAGGCCGGACTCCTCACTCGTGACGCGCGTAAGAAGGAGACCAAGAAGTACGGTCTCAAGAAGGCGCGCAAGGCCCCTCAGTACTCGAAGCGGTAACGACCATGGCCGTGCACTTTGGCACGGACGGTATCCGTGGACGGGCGTACGACGAGATCTCTGTCGATCTGGCGTACCGACTCGGTCGCGCGGTCGGCACCGTCTTTTCCGTGCCCATCTTCGTGGGCTACGACACTCGCGAGAGTTCGCCGGTCCTCTCCGCGGCGGTACTAGCTGGACTGGCGGACGTCGGAGCGCAGGGCTACAACCTCGGTGTTTTCACTACCCCGGGCGTCGCGGTCATCGCCCAACGCCGCGGCGGTGCGGGCATCGTCGTCTCGGCGTCGCACAACCCGTACTACGACAACGGTCTCAAGGTCCTGGGCGTGGGCGGGGCGAAACTCGATTTCGCCACGGAAGCGGCGGTCGAGGCCGCCCTCAACGAGGCCCCCGGACCGACCTGCGCGGACTTCGACGAGGTCGTCGTCGATCCGAGCGCCCAGCACGAGTACGCCGAGCACTTACGCGGTCTCGTGCCCGGCAATCTCGCCGGACTTCACCTGGTGCTCGACTGCGCCAACGGGGCGGCCTCGCAGGTAGCGCACGAACTCTTCGAACGCACCGGCGCGCGCGTCACCACGCTGCACGACGCGCCCAACGGCCAGAACATCAACTACCACTGCGGCTCGACGCACCCCGAGGAGCTGCGACGCGCCGTCGTTGCCCTCGGCGCCGACCTCGGACTCGCCTTCGACGGCGACGCCGATCGACTGATCGCCGTCGACGCCAAGGGTAATTTGCGCAACGGTGACGATCTCGCGATCCTCTTCTCGCTCGACGCGCACGCGCGCGGCGAGCTCGCCGGCGTGGTGGTGACGGTGATGAGCAACCTCGGTCTACGCCGCGCCCTTACTTCGCGCGGCGTGGAGATCATCGAGACCGACGTGGGGGACCGCAACATCCTCGCCGCGCTCGAGGAGCGCAGCTGGAACTTCGGCGCCGAGCAGTCCGGTCACCTGATCTTTCGCCACTTGAGTCCGACCGGCGACGGACTGTTAACCGGCATGCTGGTGGCGGACATGGTCGTGCGATTTGGACCCCTGGCCGAACAGTGCGACGCGGCGTGGCAGCGCGTACCCCAGGATCTGATCAACATCGCCTCGAGCGACTACGACGACGTCGCGGTGCGCACGATGTTCGAAGAGGAGTGTGCGGCGATGAACGTGGCGCGCGACGACGTGCGCCTGCTCATTCGCCCCTCGGGGACCGAACCACTCGTGCGCGTCATGATCGAGGCGCTCGACGACTCGTTCGTGGTGAGTTTCTCGGCGCGCGTGCGCTCGTACTTCCCCACCGAGACGATTCCGGCTTTTTTCCCTCACGGGTAGACTGACCCCATGTGCGGCATCATGGGGGTCGTCGGCTCCACGGAGACTCTGACGACGCTGCTCGAAGGCCTGCAGCGACTCGAATACCGCGGGTACGACTCGGCCGGGATTGCCCTGGTCCGCGCGGGGCACACCTGGCGGGCGCGCACCGCCACGGGCACCGAATCGGTCGCCTCGTTGCGCGTGGAGTGCGAGAGCGCACCTCAAAACTATCGTTCGGGCATCGGCCACACGCGCTGGGCCACGCACGGCGCCCCCGAGGCGGTCAACGCCCACCCGCACCTCGACTGCTCCGGGCACGTCGCCATCATTCACAACGGCATCATCGAGAACCACCGCGAGCTCCGCGAGGAACTCCTCACGCGCGGACACGTCTTCACGTCGGTCACCGACACCGAAGTGGTGGCCCACATGGTCGAAGAGCTGCGCGGTACGGGTCTCGAATTACTCGACGCCGTGCGCCACGCGCTCTTGCGCGTGCGCGGCGCCTTCGCCATCGCGGTCATGGACGCGACCGAGCCCGACGTCATCGTGGCCGCGCGACGCATTTCGCCCCTGGTGGTGGGAACGGCCCCGGGCGTGAGCTACCTGGCCAGTGACGTGCCGGCCATCTTGGACCGCGCGACGGCCTTTTACGCGGTGAACGACGACGAAGTGGTGCGTCTAGGACCCGAGGGATTTCGCGCGGTCGACCTTGAGGGTTCGCCGGTACGTCTCCGTCAACTGCAGATCGACTGGGACTTAGAGACCGCCGAAAAGGGTGGCTACGACGACTTCATGAGCAAGGAGATCGCCGAGCAGCCCGACGCGGTGCGCGCGACGTTGCTCGATCGTCAGCAACCTGACGGCACCATCGTCTTTGACGAACTGCGCATTGACGACGAGGAACTGCGTGAAGTCAAGCGCGTGGTCCTAGTGGCCTGTGGCACGTCGCACCACGCCGCACAGGTCGCCAAGTACGCCATCGAACGGTGGGCGCGCCTGAGCGTCGACGTCGACATCGCCAGTGAGTACCGCTACCGCGACCCCATCGTCGAGATCGGCACTCTGGTCATTGGCGTCTCCCAGAGCGGCGAGACCATCGACACCATCCAGGCCACGCGCGAGGCCCAGCGCCGGGGTGCGCGAGTGGTGGCGATATCCAACATCGTGGATTCTTCGCTCGCGCGCGAGGCCGACGCGGTGCTCTACACGCGCGCGGGGCTCGAGGTGTCGGTCGCCTCGACCAAGGCCTTCGTTGCCCAAGTCGCCGCCCTCGAGTTATTGGCGTTGCGCCTCGCGCAACTGCGCGGCACGTTGACGCCCGCAGAGATCAACGAACTCCTCGCGGGCCTGCACTCGGTCAGCGGACACATCGCGACCGCCTTGGCGCGTCGCGACGACGTGAACCTCGTGGCCGCGCAACTGCTCGACGCGCACGACTTCTTTTTCCTCGGTCGCCACGTGGGTTTTCCCACGGCGCTCGAGGGTGCCCTCAAACTCAAAGAGCTGACCTACTTGCACGCCGAGGGTTACGCCGCGGGAGAACTCAAGCACGGGCCACTGGCGCTGATCGAGCCCGGGGTCATCGTCGTGGCGGTGACCACCGACGTCGCCATGCACGAGAAGATCCTCTCCAACGTCGCCGAGGTCAAGGCTCGCGGTGCGACGGTGATCGCCGTGGCGAGCGACGACGACGACCAGATTGACGCGGTGGCCGACTTCGTTCTGCGCGTTCCCGCGACCCAGGCGATGTTCACCCCGATGATCGACATCGTGCCGTTGCAGCTCTTGGCCTACTCGCTGGCGCGCGGCCTGGGACGAAACGTCGATCGACCTCGCAACCTGGCCAAGACCGTCACGGTGGAATGATGACGACCATCGCGGTGGGCGTCGACGTCGTTGACGTGCCGCGGTTCGCTCTCGCCCTGGCGCGACGTCCTCGCCTCGTCGAGCGGCTCTTCACCGAGCGTGAGCGCCTGGACAGCGCCGAACGACCCGAGCGCCTCGCCGCGCGCTTCGCCGCCAAAGAAGCAGTGCTCAAGGCGCTCGGATCGGGGCTGGGCGACGCGTCGTTTCATAGCATCGAGGTACGTCGCGAACCCAGCGGTGCGCCGCGCATCGAGCTGCACGACGAGGCCCTGGTCCTCGCCACGGCCCTCGGCATCGACGTCATCCACGTGTCGCTGTCGCACACCACCACCACGGCCACCGCCTTCGTCGTGGCGTCGTCGGAGGCGTCGAGTGCCGGTTGAGGGAGTCCATCGTCCGGCGTGGGCCGAGATCTCTCGGTCGGCCCTCACGCACAACATCGCCGTCGTGCGGGACTTGCTTGGTGACGCGCAACTGTGCGCCGTCGTCAAGGCCAACGGTTACGGCCACGGTGCGGTATTGGTGGCCGAGGCGATGCTCGCCGGAGGCGCCGACGCGTTGGCGGTAGCGATCATCGACGAGGGGATCGAGTTGCGCAACGCCGGCGTGCGCGCTCCCATCTTGTTGTTGTCCGAGATTCCGAGCGCGACCATTCGCGCGGCGCTCGAGGCCGAACTGACCGTGACGGTGGGCTCGCTCGAAGGCGCGCGCGCCGTCGCGCGGATCGCCACGCAACTCGGGGGCGTGCACCGCGTGCACCTCAAGGTCGACACCGGCATGTTGCGCCAGGGCGTCTCGCCGGATGAGGCCCTGCACGCCGCGCGCATCTTGTTCGACGGCCCCGCGACGCAACTCGAGGGGATCTTCACCCACTTCTCGGTCGCCGACGGCGAGAGTGACGAGGACCGCGCGTTCACGGCCCACCAGATTCAGGTCTTTACGTCGGTGCGCGCCGAACTGGCGCGTGAAGGTATCGAACCACCCAGCGTGCACTTGGCCAACAGTGCCGGGGCCCTCGGGCATTCTTCGTCGCACGCGACCCTGGTGCGCCCGGGTCTCGTCCTCTACGGCTACCTGCCCTCGCCCTGGCTCGCGTCGGTGCTTGACGAGCGGGCCACGGCACTGCGTCCCGTCATGTCGTTGCGGGCCCAAGTGGTGGCCACGCGCCGTGCCGCGCCGGGCGATCGACCCAGCTACGGGCGTCGCCGCGAGATCGAGGTCGCGTCCACTATCGCCACGGTACCCTTCGGGTACGCCGACGGATACCCGCGGCGACTCTTTGACGCCGGGGCGCACGTGTTGATCAACGCGAAGCGCTACCCATTGGCGGGCATGGTGACCATGGATCAGTTGCTCGTCAACTGTGGCGACGACGACGTGAAGGTGGGCGACGACGTGGTGTTACTCGGAACGAGTGGTGACGAGGTCATCACCGCCCACGACTGGGCCAACTGGGCTCAGACGGTCACCTGGGAGATCCTCTGTGGCATTGGTGCGCGCGTGCCGCGCGTCCTCGTGCAGTGAGCGTGGACCTCGCCGAGTTGCCGTATTGCCGGGCCTGCGCCCTCAGCGTGACGCGCCAGCGCGTGGTGGTGGGTTCGGGACCCCAACTGCCGGGGCTCATGGTCGTGGGCGAGGCCCCGGGGCGCAGTGAGGATGAGGGCGGCGAACCCTTCATTGGACGCAGCGGGCAACTGCTGGTGCGACTCATCTTCGAAGAACTCGGCCTCGAGCGATCGACGTACTTCATCACCAACGCTGTGAAGTGCCGACCGCCGCAGAATCGCACGCCGCGCGTCAGCGAGATCGCAACGTGTCACCCGTGGCTCGAAGCGCAGATCGCGACGTCTCGTCCCGTGGCGCTGTTGGCGGTGGGCAACGTCGCTGCCAAGGCCGTCTTCGGCTTTGCCGAGGGCATCGGGCGCACGCACGGAGTGTTGAGTTATTACGGCGACGTGCCTGGCGTGGCGACCTATCACCCGGCGGCGGCGTTGCGCGGAGGCCCTAACGTGGTGGACGTGATGCGCGCCGACCTGCGAATCCTTCGCTCCTTGGGGATCTAGGTGGCGTACGAACGGCTCTGCGCCAGCGACGACGCGACCCAGGACGCTGGCGAAGCCTTCGCCGCCGTGTTGCGCCGCGGTGACGTGGTGCTCCTCTCGGGGCGCTTAGGCGCGGGAAAGACGACGTTCGTCAAGGGCGTGGCGCGCGCGCTCGGGGTGATCGAACGCGTCACGAGCCCGACGTTCACCATGGTGCGTCCCCACGCCGCGCACAACGACCGCGGCATCACCACGCTGCACCACGCCGACGTGTACCGAGTGGACAGCATCGGCGAAGTCTTGGACCTCGATCTGGGCGAGTTGGTCGAAGAAGACGGCGTCGCCCTCGTCGAGTGGGGTGACCTCGCGGCGTCGGTCTTTGGACGTGAGGTTCTCACGCTCAGCTTCGAGGTGGAAGACGACGATCGACGGCGTATCGTCGTGGGTGGTGCGATCGACGAGGAGCGCACCGCCGCGCTCGAGTTGTGGGCCACGTCGTGAACATCCTGGCGATCGAGACCGCGACACCCGCCTGCGCCCTGGGTTTGCGCACCAACGAGGGCTTCGAGGTCGGCTGGGTCGTTGACGACGACCGTCACCACACCGAGGCCCTGTCGTCGTCCATCGCGCGACTGCTGTTCGAGGCCGGCCTCCGAGTGCGCGACCTCGACCGCGTCGTCGTCGACCGTGGCCCGGGACTCTTCACCGGGCTGCGGGTGGGCTTAGCGACGGCGCTCGGACTGAGCGAGGGGGTCGGTTGCGCGCAGGTGGGCGTGACGTCCCTGGAATTACTGGCCCACGGCGTCCACGCGTCGGGGACGCGCGCCACTCTGGTGTGCGCGGTCGACGGACGTCGTGGTGAAGTGTTCGTCCAGACCTTCCGTCTGGACGACGAGGTCACCGCCCTCAACGAGGCCACCGTGGCGCGACCGCGTGACGTGGTGATCGAGTGGGCGACCGACGGCACACCCGTGACCTTCACCGGCGACGGCGTGGAGCGCTACCTGGGCGACTTCGCCGCAGTGCCCAACGGCCACGTCGAACACCAACTCGTTCCCTCGATCGCCGCGGCGCTCACTTTGGGCGCGACGCGCGAACCATCCGCGCGGGTCGACCCGATGTATCTGCGAGAGGCCGACGCCGTCGCGAACTTCTCCACGCGCCAACGCCCGTGACCTGGCGCATTCGTGTCGCCGAGCGCCGCGACCTCGGAGCGCTCGTCGAGATCGAGCTCGCGCAGTTTCTCGAACCGTGGACGCGCGCGATGGTGCTCGACGAGATCTCCAATCACGAGAGTCGTCGCTACACGGTCGCCGAAGAGGGGGGCGTGATCATTGGCTACCTCGGACTCATGTTCGTGCTCAAAGACGAGTTGCACATCAACACCATCGGGACGCGACCGGGCCACGAGGGTCGTGGAGTGGCGACGTCGCTCCTGGACGAGGCCTGGGCCGAGGTTGCGACGCGCGGTGTGGCGCGCGCGACCCTCGAGGTGGCGGTCTCCAACTCCCGCGCGCTCGCGCTCTACTATCGCTACGGTTTTGCTCCCGTGGGCGTGCGAAAGAACTACTACGAAAAGACCCACGAGGACGCTCTGATCCTGTGGGCCGACGTGAAACCGCGTTCGACGATCAAGCCCGACGCGCCTCTCTAGGCTGGTGACGTGACCCTCGCGCTGGCCATTGAAACGAGTTGCGACGACACCGCCGCCGCGGTCGTCGACTCGCACTGGCACGTGCACTCGTCGGTCATCGAATCCTCGATCGACCAACACCGCGCCTTCGGTGGCGTGGTGCCGGAACTGGCGGGTCGTGCCCACCTCCTCACCGTGGGACCGGTGGTGCGCCGGGCGCTGCTCGACGCCGGTCTCGATCCCCATCACCCGGCTATCGACGTGGTCGCGGTCACCAGTGGCCCGGGTCTCGTGGGGTCCCTTCTTATTGGACTGTCCGCGGCCAAGGCCTACGCCCTCGCGTGGGAGAAGCCCTACGTCGGGGTGAACCACCTCGAGGGCCACCTCTTCGCGCCACTACTCGAGCGACCCGATCTGCAGTGGCCCATCGTCACGCTCCTGGTCTCGGGTGGGCACTCGATGATTGTGTTGCAACACGGCCCGGGTCACCACGAGGTCCTCGGCGAGACCATCGACGACGCGGCGGGCGAGGCCTACGACAAGGTGGCGCGCTGGTTAGGCCTGCCCTACCCGGGTGGTCCCGAGATTGATCGACTCGCGGCCCAAGGATCGGCGACGGTGCTCACGTTGCCGGTGTCGATGACGGGCAACGACTTGGACTTCTCGTTCTCGGGTCTCAAGACGGCGGTGGTGCGCGCCACCGAGAAGAATCCCGACGTGGCCGTCGCCGACGTGGCCGCGTCCTTTCAAGGCGCGGTCGCCGAGCAACTGCTGCGCAAGCTGCGGCACGCCCTGGCGACGCATCACAACCTGCGCGGCGTGGCTCTGGCCGGGGGAGTGGCCGCGAATTCGGCCCTGCGTCGCGGCGTCGCCGAACTCGCCAGCGAATTCGGCGTGCCGAGTTACCTCCCGACTCTGGCGATGTGCACCGACAACGCCGCGATGATCGCCGCGGTGGGTCTGTACCGATTCGCCCACGACGGTCCGAGCGATTTGTCGCTGGGCGCGCGACCGAACTGGGCGCTGGCGGACGTGAAGTGAGCGAGCGCTGGGTCCCCTTCGACGTGGCTGACACCGACGAGGACCCGCTCGTACAATTTCGCCACTGGTTCGACGAAGCGCTCGGCGAGATGCGCGAGCGTGAGACCATCGCACTCGCCACCGCCACCTCCGACGCGCACTCGAGTGTGCGCATGGTGTTACTGCGCTACGTGGGTGACGATGGATTTGGGTGGTATTCGAACTACGACTCGCGCAAGGCTAGCGAACTGCGCGCGAACCCTCACGCGGCGTTGCTGTGGTACTGCGAAGTACTCGGGCGTCAGATCCGCATTGAGGGCGACGTGGTGCACATGGGTGCGGCCGCGTCCGACGCCTACTTCGCGTCGCGACCGCGAGGTCACCAGATCGGCGCGCACGCGAGCGGCCAGAGTCACGTGTTGGCCAGTCGCGAGGAACTCGAGGCGCGTCTGGGTGACCTCGAGCGGCGCTTCGAGGGTGTCGAGGTGCCGCGACCCGAGAACTGGGGCGGGTTTCTCCTCACCCCCACGTACTACGAGTTCTGGCAGCACCGTGAGGACCGCCTCCACGACCGGGTGGCGTACGAGCGCGCGGGTGCGACGTGGCGTCGCGAGCGCCTGGCTCCTTAAACGCACCACTTTCTGGCGGTGCGTCAGTGAGAATTAACCGCGAAATACTGGTGCGTGGGGCGCTGTGAGTTCCGGCGAGTTGACCCGTGCACCCGGCGTCGTCACCCCAATTAGGGTGCTGGCGAGGGCGCGTCGCTGGTCGGCGCCGTTGGCACTCACCTACTTCGTCTGCTAAATTGGCAGTCACAACGTTTGAGTGCTAACCAAACAGGAGGCAATACCAATGAAACTGCACCCACTAGAAGACCGCATCGTGGTCCGTCCCAATAGCGCGGAAGCGACCACTGCGTCGGGTCTGGTTATTCCCGACACCGCCAAGGAAAAGCCCCAGCAGGGTGAGGTTCTCGCCACGGGTCCCGGCCGTCGCGCCGACTCGACCGGTGAACTCATCACCACGGGCGTCAGTGTGGGCGACACGGTCGTCTACTCCAAGTACGGCGGCACCGAGATCACCGTGGATGGTGAGGACCTGTTGATCCTCTCGAGCCGCGACGTGCTCGCCACGGTTACGAAGTAGGTCGCCATGTCCAAGATGCTTAAATTTGACGAAGAGGCCCGCCGCGGTCTCGAAGCCGGTGTCGACAAGTTGGCCGACGCCGTCAAGGTGACCCTCGGACCCAAGGGTCGCAACGTGGTCATCGGCAAGAAGTTCGGCGCGCCCACCATCACCAACGACGGAGTGTCGATTGCTCGTGAGATCGAGCTCGACGACCCCTTTGAGAACATGGGCGCCCAGTTGGTGAAGGAAGTCGCTACCAAGACCAACGACGTGGCCGGTGACGGCACCACGACCGCCACGGTCCTGGCCCAAGCCCTCATCAAGGAAGGCCTGCGCAACGTCGCGGCTGGCGCGAACCCCTCGGGCCTCAAACGCGGAATCGAGAAGGCCGTGGTTGCGGCGGTCGCGTCGATTCACGCCCAGAGCCAGACGGTGTCGGACAAGACGCAGATCGCCCAGGTCGCCACGATCTCGGCGGCCGACGCCTCCATTGGCGAAGTCATCGCCGACGCCATCGACAAGGTCGGCAAGGACGGAACGGTCACGGTCGAGGAGTCCAACACCTTCGGTATTGAACTCGAGCTCACCGAGGGTATGCAGTTCGACAAGGGATACCTCTCGCCGTACTTCGTCACCGACGCCGAGCGCCAAGAGGCCGTGCTCGAGGACGCCTACGTGCTCTTCACGAGTTCAAAGATCTCCGCCGTGCACGATTTGGTGCCGGTACTCGAGAAGGTCATGCAGTCGGCTCGTCCGCTGCTCATCATCGCTGAGGATGTCGACGGCGAGGCTTTGGCCACGCTCGTCGTGAACAAGATCCGTGGAACCTTCACCTCGGTGGCCGTTAAGGCTCCCGGTTTCGGTGAGCGCCGCAAGGCAATGCTCCAGGACATGGCGGTACTGACCGGTGGAACGGTGATCTCCGAGGAGATCGGCCTCAAGCTCGACTCAGCCACAGTGGATCTGTTGGGTCGCGCGCGCCGCATCGTCGTCACCAAGGACGCCACCACCATCGTTGACGGTGGTGGATCGTCTGAGGACGTCGCCGGACGCGTCGCGCAACTCAAGCGCGAAATCGACGACACCGACTCCGACTGGGACCGCGAGAAGCTCCAAGAGCGTCTCGCCAAGCTCGCTGGCGGCGTGGCCGTCGTCAAGGTCGGAGCAGCGACGGAGATTGAACTCAAGGAAAAGAAGCACCGCATCGAAGACGCTTTGAGCGCCACTCGTGCGGCGATCGATGAGGGCATCGTGGCCGGTGGTGGCACAGCGCTCGTGCGTAGCCGCGCGGCGGTCGAAGCTTTGATCCTCACCCTCGAGGGTGACGAGGCTACTGGTGCGCGCATCGTGGCCAACTCGCTCGAGGCGCCGTTGCGTCACATCGCGGCCAACGCCGGATACGAGGGTGCCGTCAAGGTGCGTGAAGTCTCCGACGCGACGGGCAACGTGGGACTCAACGCCGCGACCGGTGAACTGGTGGACCTCGTGGCCGCCGGAGTCATCGACCCGGCCAAGGTCACTCGCTCGGCCCTGCAGAATGCGGCGTCCATCGCGGCGCTTCTGCTCACCACCGAGGCCATCGTGGCCGACAAGCCCGAGCCGGCGCAGTCCGGTGGCGGCGGCGACGGCGGTATGGGTGGTATGGGCGGCATGATGTAACGCATTGCTCACGCAATGTTTGAAAAACCGGGCCTTTGGGCCCGGTTTTTTCATCTTGGAACCCTGGTGTGGTCATACCCGCGATGAGAGACTCTGGCAATGACCCTTCGAGATCTGTCGCGCGGAATGAGTTTCAACGACGCCGCAACGAGTTACGACCGCTTTCGACCCCGCTACCCGCGCGAACTCTTCGACGACGTGCAGGAGGTGGTGGGCGTCGACGCCGACTCGCGGATCTTGGAAGTGGGCTGCGGTCCCGGCGTCGCGACCGAGGAGATGATGGCGCGCGGCTGGTCGGTGCTCGCGGTGGACCCGGGCGCGCAGCTCGCGCGCGTGGCGCGCGACAAGCTCGGTGACGACCGCTTCGCCGTCGAGATCGCGACCTTTGACGAATGGGACAGCCGCGGACGTCGCTTCGACCTCGTCTTCTCGGCCACGGCGTATCACTGGGTGGCGCCCGCGTTGCGCTGGGTGAAGGCCGGCGAAGTTCTCGACGAGCACGGCTTCATCGCGCTGACGTGCAATCGGTCGCTATCAGAAGGTTCATTTCACGACTTCGCCGAAGTGACCTCGGAACTTCGCCGCGCCCACGGCGTGGACGACGAACGCGAGTCGCCCTCGGGGCCAGAACTCGCCGAGATCATCGACGCGACCGGCTACGACGTGGGCGCCTTATGGGAAGCAATGTCGCCCCAGGGCTCCGACGTCATCGCGGGTGCCCTCTTCGGTGTCCCCGACGTGCGCCTCTATCCGTGGCAGACGACGTATTCCACCGTCGAGGCGCTCGGCCTGATGGCGACCTACTCGCGGTACTTGACCTTGGACCCGGCCCAGCGCGCGGCGATGTTCGCGCAACTGGCCGCCATCATCGATCGCGACTACGACGGAGCGCTCGTCCGTCACTACGTGACTGTTCTGGCAATGGCACCTCGCGAGTCGCGCCCCGGGATATCGGTGTAACGCTGTCGCTCGACGTAGACATTTGTTGCCGGCACGCGTGGTGCGCCACGTTATTACAGCGGGGGGCTGAGAGCGAGTTGGTTTAGTCTTCTGCCTCGACGGCCACGTGGGGCACGGCGCGGTCGAGCCACTTAGGCATCCACCAGTTGGCTTTGCCAATGAAGTGCATCATGGCCGGGACCAGGATCGTGCGCAGGATGAACGCGTCGAGTAACACCGCCCCGCCCAGTCCAATGCCGAACTCGGCGATGATGCGCTCACCACCGAAGGCGAAGGAGAGGAACACGCAGATCATGATGAGCGCCGCTGCGCTAATGACGCGCCCGGTGTTGGCCTGGCCGTGAACGATGGCGGTTTCGTTGTCCTGGGTGTGGACCCATTCCTCGTGCATGCGCGAGACCAAGAAGACCTGGTAGTCCATCGACAATCCGAAGAGGATGGCGATCATGATGATCGGCAAATAGGCCTCGATAGGCCCCGACCCCGAGCCGATGAGGGAAGACCCCCAGCCCCACTGAAAGACCGCGACCACCAGACCGAAAGAGGCGCCGACCGCCAGGAGATTCATCACTGCCGCCACCAGCGGGATCAGAACCGAGCGGAAAGCGACCATTAACAACAAGCAGCCCAAGATGACGATCACCGCTAAGAACAAGGGAATCTTGGAGTCCAGTACCTGGGCGAAGTCGTCAGCGAGCGCTCGCGATCCACCCACGTAGATCGCCGTGTGCGTCGTCGAGGTGGCGGCGGGCACGTAGTCATTGCGAATGTTGTCGATGAGTGCGGTGGTCTGGGTGTCTTGGGGACTGGACTTAGGAACGACGTCGATGAAGGCGACGGTACGGGCCGTGTTCACCGTAACCGCGGACACGAAGGCGACGTCCTTGGCACCGTGCAAGGCGGTATCGAGTGAATCCATGGCGGTCACGTCGGCCGGTGTGTGGATGGCGCCGACGACGGCGAGCGGTCCGTTGAAGCCCGGGCCGAAGCCTTGGGCGAGCAGGTCATAGGCGGTGCGCGTCGTGGTACCGGCCGGGTCCGAGCCCTGGTCCGAGATGCCGAGGTTCAGTGAGAACACCGGTAACGCGATCAAGACAATGGCCAGGAGCGCGCCGATCGACAACACTCGCGGGTGGCGACTGACGAACAGCGCCCA
>Ga0207933_1001245_pt1 | contig 20199 bp, 21 predicted proteins | sample NGESurdeep092012_4_FD_184488 | JGI IMG/M metagenome (GOLD analysis project Ga0207933, IMG submission 184488) | Arctic peat soil microbial communities from Barrow, Alaska - NGEE Surface sample F53-3 deep-092012 (SPAdes) | ecosystem: Environmental > Terrestrial > Soil > Wetlands > Peat ...
GGAATTCTGGGGCGCAAACGGTTCGTTGTTTCGACGTTATCAGTCGGTTGTAAGAGCCGGAGCGCTCGCGCGACGAGCACTGCCGAGCGCTGAACGGATGGAGTTCTGGGCTGCTACGGAAGGCTAGCGGAAGGAACATGGATTCCCGCTTTCGCGGGAATGATCACTAGTTGAAGAGGGCGACTGCCCATCACATTGGAGGAGGACCGAAATGAGATCGACCGGAGCAATATCGAGTGCACAGCTGCGCGACCTGGAGGCGGATATCCGCCAGGAATTGGCACGCATTGAGCGGTCGCTGGCGCGTGAATCCGATTACGACTCGTCGTTCAGCACAGAAGGAACCACGCTCCGCGCCCCTCAGTTCGGCGGCGAAGGTGAGCTCACTGTCACACTTGCAAGCAGAAACCAGGCAAGGCAGATGGAACTCACCGAAGCATTGCGGCGCATCGAGGATGGCCGATATGGTGTGTGCGGCAACTGCGGCGGGAGCATTCCGTACGGACGGCTGATGGTCGTTCCTGAGGCGACCAGCTGCCTCACGTGCCGTTGATGAGCTCCACAAGAAAGCGGCTGGTGATGTGGCAGCGTTTAATGTTGATACATGGAGCCGCCGAGCGACAACACGCAACAGCCGCCGACACCGGCACCGACACATCGAACGCCGACGGGGAAATTCAGAAACCCATGGCCGGAGTCGAACCCGCACGGCCTGCGTGACGTCTTGAGATGGGCGCTTGATCGGCGCGCCAAAGGGAGAACCCAATGGCGCGCCGACCAGGTACCCATGTCAGCATTCCCGGTAGTCAGCCCTGCATTCCCCTCGCCACGCGCCCCCGCTGGTGAGATCCTGTTGACGTGGATCGGCCACTCCAGCTTTCTGCTCCAGATCGGATCTGTCAACATTCTCCTGGATCCGGTTTGGAGCACTCGAGCATCTCCAGTCAGCTTCGTCGGCCCTGCCAGGATTATTGCGCCGGCGCTGTCGTTCGACGCGCTGCCACCAATCGATCTGGTCATCATATCGCACGATCATTATGACCATCTGGATCGGGCGACGGTTCGCATGCTCCGTGTTTCGCACCCGGAGGCGAAATGGATGGCGCCACTTGGTGTCGGCTCCTGGCTCCGCGATCGCGGCGTTGCGGTCATCGCGGAACTCGACTGGTGGCAGCGTGTGGGCGTGCTCGGGATCGAAATCACGTGCACGCCAGCACAGCACTTTTCCGGCCGACGTCTGAGCAACCGGAATTCCACACTGTGGTCTGGCTGGGCCATCCGCGCTGGTAAGCGAGCGGTGTATTTCGCCGGCGACACCGGACGGCACCCGGAATTTTCAGAAATCACTCGACGTCTCGGTCCATTCGACGCGGCACTTCTTCCGATCGGTGCCTACAATCCGCGCTGGTTCATGCATCCCGTACACATGTCGCCGGAAGAAGCAGTGGCGGCGTATGTGGACATCGCGGCTGCCAACGACGGTCGTGCCTGCAGATTCGTGGCGACCCACTGGGGCACGTTCCGCCTCACCGACGAACCCATGGAGGAGCCGCCCGCGCTGACACGCGTGGAGTGGGAGAAGGCAGAGTTGGATCCGGCCCTGCTGTGGGTGATGGCGCATGGAGAGACGCGCAGGGTGTAGCAGGAGAAAGGGCGTCATCCCGCCGAAGGACGTCATCCCGCCGAAGGTCGGGATCCATGGACGACGCAACGAATGCGCTGCCCAAAGTCATGCGGAGGAACAGAACGAACCAAACCCTGCCGAGGAAAATGAAACCTTACCGCGCTCTACCACTCGTCACTGGATCCCGACCTTCGGCGGGATGACGGCAACGTGGATCCCGACCTTCGGCGCGATGACAATCCCTTCGGCGCGATGACTATCTCACAACCGTCGCCGGCGTCACAATCAGGTGCAGGTTGTGGTTGATTCTCACACCGGCAATCCCATTCAGCGGGGCATCCTTGGCCGGAATCGTCGTGATCGGCACGCCGTTGACGCTGACGCTGGCCACTTTATCGCGGACGTCTACGCGGATGCCGTAGAGACCTTTTCCCTTGGCGTCCTGCTTGGGTATCGCAGGGTTGGCAGTCCAATTGGTGATGGTACGCGTGTTCGCACCGTCGCGGACCTTCACCATGTACATGCCATCCCCGCGAACTATGAAGTAGGTGTACTTGACGGTCGGGCCATTAAGATTCGAGCCGCCGATGAATACCCCGAATGCCTCCGGATGCGATGGCGCTTCGAGTTGTTCGAACGTGGCAGACACGGTGAACTTGTTCGCAGCGGTGTCAGCGGGGGAGAAGAGAATGTGGGCGGGTCCCGTTGTTACTTCCCATTTGCCCGGGCCTTTTTCCGTGTATGACACATTCGAGGCTTTCGCGTCCGAGTGATCGAACACTGCGGTGTACTCGGTTGGAAGACCCGTACCTGCAGTGGCGTGGTCGGTATCCGCCCCAGTTTGCGGCTGCCCAACAGATAGCGTCCCAGCCACGGGCCCGCTATTCGAAGTAGCCGGTTCACCCTTGCTGCAACCAAAGACGACGACTGCTACGCCAAGAGCCGCAGCACTCGTCAATACGAACCTGATCGAAGTGCGGGACAGTGGCTGAGTTGTTTGCGGTAGTGCGCGCGCTCGGTTGCGGTGAAGCGACATGGGTCGATGAATGAGTTAGGGGAATATGGATTCCCGCTTTCGCGGAAATGACGTTGGAGAAGAAGAGTTGCTTCGGAAAGATATCTCATGATTTGCACAAAAAACTCTTGCGCATTATACATTTGTGCGCGATTCTTGCTTCGATTCACGTGAGTCGCAATTACATCGTACTGGAGTAGAGCATGGCAACGAGGAAGTCGTCCCGTAAAAGTTCGAGCCGCACTGGCGGTGCTCGGACCGGCGCGAAACGCGGATCGAAGGCGAAGGCGAAAAAGACCGTTCGCAAGACCGTCGCGCGCAAGAGCGGCGCAAAAAAGTCCACCCGTAAGGCAACGCGCAAGACCGGCCGCAAGACTGCTGCGAAGACCACGCGGAAGACCGGCGCTCGCAAGGCCAGCCGCAAGCGCGTAGTTGCCAAGTCGGCGAAATCCGCGAAAAAGCGCGGAACCGCGCGGAAAAAGACGACGAGGAAGACGAGTCGGAAGCGCAAGACCACGGTCGGCACGGTTCGTAAGGCCGCGAGCAAGGCTGCACGTAACGCCGGCGTGCGCGTCAAGCGTGTTGTGACCGGGATCGCGGAACAGGCGACACAAGTTGCCGAAGACGCGGCCTCGGCGGTCACTGAATTCGTACAGGAGAAATTCTAGCGCCTCTCGCGCTGGAGTTGTGCGACCGTCGCAGGCGCGGCGACCGCACTCCGGATAGCGGGGTTCTCCCTAACTATTCCGGACGCCCTGGCTGGGACGAGGTTCCGGGACCAGTCCCAGCCAGGTGCGTATCTCTTCAAAGACCTGTGCACGACCGTAATCCACGGTAATTATGTGCCCCCCCTCGCGGGTCAGAACCAGTTTCTTCGTCTCCGCCCCGATCTCCGAAAAAGCGTCATGAGCAGTCCGCGATGACGATCTGTTATCGCCTTCCGATTGGATGTAAAGCGTCGGCGTGTCGATCTCGCCGAGTATCGCGCGGGCCTTCTTCACCAGTTGGGATAGCTCGTGTATCCCGTGACCAGTCACCGAGCCGTACGCCAGATTTGCCGCACGCTCAACAGGGTCGAGGATCGAGCGAACGGTCGCCGAGTGAAATGGCCTGACCAGATCATTCCAGTAGTCCGCAGTCCCGGACAACAGCCGCAGATGGAACGGCATCGCGAGATACGGCGAAATCAGGACAAGCGCCGGCAGGTCGCGAATTTCAGCAGCGAGTAGCGCCGCTATGGATCCTCCCATTGAGAGGCCACCCACCGCGACCCAACCATAACGCGCACGCGTCGCATACAACTCAGCACGCGCGTAATCGAGCCACTCCATGTGGGTAGTGGCGTCCATGGCAGCAATGCTGCGGCCGTGTCCCGGCAAGAGCGGGACACGAACGTCATATCCGTTCTCGCTCAGGTATTGAGCGAGATACGACAGTGTCTGAGGAGTATCACCGAATCCGTGCAGGAGAAGAATCGCCTGAGCGTGCCCGGTGCGCAGGACGATTGGACCCGCGCCTGGAATTATGTGGTCGATGGGAATTGATTCGAATTTCGAGCTGCCTTGTTACCGGAACCATCCCAGCGCCTGCGTACGTAACTACGCCCGAGCTGATTCCTTAGCCAGCTGCAGCGGCGTCTGCTCGTCGAAACGCACCGAGGGCAGACGGGATGCAAGCAGTTGGGTATCAATAACAAAGCACGTACCGGCCCGTGTCGCCACCCCTCCGTTCACCATGCGACTCAGGGCGAGCGCAATGGATTCCCGGGTTGCCCCTACCATCTCACACAGGAGCCGATGATGGGACGAGTCCAGCTTGAGGGTGGAATCATCCACCATGAAACCGGTATCCTCGCTCAGCCGGATGAGCACTGAAACGAGCCGGTCTTCGACGTTGAGAGACGCCAATTCCTGGAGCCGCTGGAGCAAATTGCTCCGCTCCGCCATGATCTGACCAATGAGTGAAACGGCTTGGACAGGCTGCTCTCTCATGAGGGCACGGAACTGCTCGTTCCCCAGGTGCAGGGTTTCCACCCCGTCTGCAGCCTTGGCATCGGTCACGTAGCACCCATGCGGGGCGAGTCCTTCGGCCCCGAATGTCTCGCCCGGCATAGCTATCCCGCTGACGAACCCGCGACCGCCCTTCATTGGGGTTCGCAGGACGACGTGCCCATGGAGCACTATGAAGACCCCGTCGGCGGCCGTACCAGTACGATACACCTCGAAGCCGCCTGGCCAGTGGGCTTTTGCGCCAAACTGCGTAGCGGCGATTCGTTCGCTGAGCGAAAGCCGCGGGGTCCGACGGGCAGATACTACATCGTCCATACCCTCATGGTGCTCGCAAGCTTCGCGCCGCAGAATCGAGTATTCCGGCCGCCTTTTGAAAACGAGAGGCGAGATCTGCTATCTCGCGTACCGATGCGGCCTCGTTCCCGGCCAGAATCGCTTCGTTGACACTCGGCAGACCAATATTGGAATAGCCGTTGTCGTTGTCGGCGGCGTAAATCACGTTGTGGAACCATTCCCGTTTGGTGATCGGGAGCCCTTCCGGCCGAACGAATGCCCGCTCGACCTGCATCAGCAGGACGTTCGTCTGTTTGCTGGCCTCCGCACTGATCCCGCGAGCCAGGGCCGCGTCGCGGGCGGTATTGAAGGCCTGAGCTGCGGTTTCCATCGTTGAAATCGACTGGTTGAGCGCCGTCAGCGAGACGTTGTTCCAGTGCTTCGCCGCGAGATTCTTCGCGACCGTACCGGTGAGTCCGTGCATCGCGCGTGCGTACTCCACGTAGTCATATGGCAGGATGTCGGCATCTGCGAGCCGCATCAGCGCTACGGCGCCCAGCACGCCCATGGTCGCATGATACTTGTAACCTGGGTCACCGAACTTGCTCATCCAGTGATATGAATCGAACGCGGAGTGGTAAACACCCATCGGTCCACCGAAGCCCCAATCGGCGATCGGGATTCCAAGGTGGTTGTAGAAGCCAGCGAAGTCGGAGCCGCCGCCGGGATCTCCGATTGCCGGCTGGGCGGTATCGGACGTAATGCGATCGCTCTTCCGCCATGCGTCGTAGACGCTTCCACCCGCCGGACTCGCTACAACTTTCGTCACGTCGCGAAAGAACGGACGAAGCGATGGACTCCCACTCGCACCAAGTGATGGACCTGTGGCGACTTCATCGAAATTGATGTAGGCCGCGCCGTCTTTGGAAAGTCGAGCCGAATCCTGTTCGACGAATTCGGTTGAACCCATCAATCCCCACTCTTCTGCGTCCCATGATGCGAAGATTATCGTGCGCTTGGGTCGGTAGCCCTGCTTCATGAGATCGCTGATCGTGCGAGCCGCTTCGAGCACACTTACGGTTCCGCTGATGTTATCGGCAGTCCCGGGTCCCCATGCGTCGCGGTGGCCTCCGATTATGACGAGCTGATCGGGATATTCCGAGCCGCGAATAGTCCCGAGCACATCCCAGATATTCTTGTACGGTGTTGTTGCCGCGTCGGTCGTGACGACCAGATGTGCGCGTACGGGTCCCGGTCCAACATGGTACCGGAACGGCAGTCCGCCCTGCCAACCGCGTGGTATGTCTGTTCCACGTACATCCTTCAGCAATTCGGCGGCGTTCTTGTACGACACCGGAATTACCGGAATACGCGGCAGATCAGTCTGATCCAGCGGAACGCGTTTGGCTCCTGGAAGACTCGGATAATCCGGTGTCGTAGGATCGCCGTTGCCGTTGTAAACGCTGCCGCGTTGCACACCGGTCCACGGACGCATCGGTCCTTCCGGATAGATGTCGCCCGTCGTGAATCCGTCATCCGCGGGATCGCTGTAGATGATCAGCGCGCTCGCGCCATGCTTCTCGGCCTCTCGTGCCTTGATGCCACGATATGATCTTCCATAGCGGGCAATCGCAATCTTTCCCTTCACCGAGACGCCCAGCGAATCGAGGGTCTTGTAATCCTGGATCAGGCCGTAGTTCACGTACACCACTTCGCCTGTCACATCGCCTGCAGCGCCGTACCCATTGAATGTGAGTATCTGCGGGTAGCTGAACGACGTTGTGTCTTCCGCAATCGGCCCTTCGGGAAGTGACAACTCCGTTGCATCTGGCGACACTCGATACAGGTGAACGCTGGTCGGGTGCGGCATGTAGATGCTATAGGTACGGATCTCCGGAGCGATACCGTATTTCTTCAGCTCGCTCGCGAAGATATCGCGCGTTCTCGCCTGTGCCGGCGTACCGGCCATGTGCGGTTCTTTGGACAGTTCGCGCGATAGCGATTTCGCTTCCGAAGGGGAGGCGAGGCTTGCGGCCCTGGCCTCGAGCGCGCGCTGCTGTTGCGCTTGGGTGCTGCCGAAACCGACAATTGTTGATTGGGCTTGCGCGGACGCAGCCGCGGTGGCCGCGAGCGATGCCGCAAAAGCTGTCGCTGCAAGTTGGGAGAGTCTCATTCAGATTCGTCCAGTTCGTCGAGGGCGTGCTGAATCGCAGCGCGGAGTTCCAGTTCTGGATCTTCCGAATCCGCAATAGCAGCTGTGAGTTTGGAAAACTTGCTTGTCATCTCCGACTCAATGAATTGTTCGGAGCCAATTACGCCGAGCATCATCAAAGATGCGGAGGCGAGATCTCGAAGGAGCTTGAGCGTTTCGGGCGAGAGCGCTGAAAGCGTCTGCGGGATCGGTACGGCAACATCCTTTTCTCGGCGGCGTTTTGGCGCTTCGAACATCGCAGACATCGGTGCCAGGGTCACCACAAAGGAGCCTGCGGTATGTTCCTCCCACTTCGTAATGACGTTGCGGCGTCGGAGCGAAGGGAAGAGAGCCAGGATCGCTTTTCGTACGACAGCGATACCATCATCGCTCCCCTTCCCGCGGCCGGTTATGACGAGCAGCTCGCCGGCGCGCTCGACCTGTTTGGTGCGAACCCAGCTCTCCGTACGTGCGCGCGCCTGGTCGGCGGTCGGCAGTGACTCCCGGAGGTTCAGGGTCCGGGATGGTCCGAAGCGAATCTCATCAAACGCCTTCTGGATCCGGTTCGGATACTCTTTCGGCATCGCCCTCAACTAATCGCCTGGGGCGCTGGGAAGTTGCGCATCATTGAAAGATACGCATCCCCGAGCATCAACGGGGGGCTTACCACGCGCGCTGCCGAGACTTAAATAGACGCATGCCGCTGCATTTCCCCATCGCCGAACTGGCTCCGGTAGATGACCAGGCGCCTTCGCAGGACGGGACGCCACACACTGTCCTCGTATTGGGGGGCGGCGCCATGCGGGGCATGGCGCACATTGGAGTGATCCGCGCTCTGATGGAAGCCAGGATCGAGATTGATGCCATAGTCGGAACGAGCATTGGTGCTCTGGTTGGCGCCCGATGGGCTTCTGGTGCTTCGGTAGAGCAGCTCGAACACGATGCCCTCACCGTCACCGAAGCGGCGGTTCTCAAGCGCAACATCAAGGCGTACGTCCTTGGTGGAGTGGCCCAGGCGTCGCTGTACGATGGGGAGCATTACCGGCATTTGATCCAGAGAATCATCGGGAGTGCCACCTTTGCTTCCATCTCCCGTCCTCTGCGTGTGAATGCCCTGTCGCTCCGCAACGGCGTCGAGCGGTGGTTCGGTTGGGGCGCCGATACCAGTATCCGGCTGGTTGACGCGGTATATGCATCAGGAGCGCTTCCGCTCGTATTCCCGCCGATGATTCTCCCCGATGACGACATCGTTGTTGATGGTGGGCTCAAGACAATGGTCGGACTGTTCGAAGCAATTCACTGGGGAGCGCGTCGCATTATCGCCATCGACGTGAGCGAGGTCATCAATTCCGATGACACTACATGGGAGAGGCAGGGCCTGGTCGGCATTCATGGCCGCGTGGTGCAGATTCTTGCCGAACCTCAGCGAGCGGCCATCCAGGCAGCGCGCGGTCGAGTCCCAACGCTGCATATCCGCCCCGATGTGGGGCTCTGGTCATCGTTCACGTTCAATGCTACACGGGAACTGATCGATGCAGGTTACAATGCGGTCGTCCGGGCACTCGACGCACCGGAATCAGCGCGCTTTCACGCTGCCGCTCCAATCGCGCCGGCGATCGCAGGGCGCCGAGCTGAATCTGCGTAGCTCAACTATTTAATCGGTATCCCTCTCGCGACCGCAGCGTTAGTCAGTGCGTCGCGTACCTCATCCCGATTCAGCAGACGCGTCAGGGGAACTGCTCGCGCCTTTCCCGTCCTGCTCACCAACTGTGCACGTCCCTTGCCGAGTTTTAACTCGGCAACGTCCGACCACGGTATGTTAAACTGCCTGAACTGATTGAATCGCATTCGGATTCCATCGTCCGTTATTGCAAGGACGCGGCGACTCTGCAGGCGCCCTGTGAACAGCGCCACGGTCACCATCAACAGGCCCGTCAGCACGGTCGCCACGCCGAGCGCAAAATGCTTGTGGCCAAAGGTGAAATCGGCGGTGTGAAGCCGACGGAGACCTTCAGCGACCGCAGCCAGGCCGCCAACCACACCTACCACATCTGCCCCGCGCGACGCGGCGTCCTCGCTTCTCTTCATCCGGACCGCGCCACGAATGACGACAATCGCAAGCGCTGTGGCCGCGGCCGCGTTCAGCGCGACAAAAGCATCGATCTCGTGATGAGAATACGCGGTCTGAACGGCGTTGAGCAACATTATCGACGTAAGCGCCTGCGTCGCCAGGTCTGCGCGCTCCCGGCGATGTTCAGCCGCGTCTTCCAGATGAATTACGCGATCAGGGTGCCGTTGAACCGATTCCGAAGCAGTCATCCGGGCTCCGTTGCAGGCGATTGGTAATCAGTCGCAAATGTAGCCGTTCTGGGCCGTTCTGCCAGCCGTTATTGCGTCGAGATGCCAACAGTGCGAATTTCTTCGTCCAGACAATCAACCCTCCCTCTCGTGGCCATACCGCAGCTGCATCCGACAACTATCCGCAACGAGACCTTCGGCGGAGTTACGTATCATCTCGAAGGCGAACTAGTACCTGTACTGCACGTGGAGATTGCATCAACTCACGTGTATTTCGAGCACCACGTGCTGCTCTGGAAGCATCCAACGGTTTCAATCGGCGTAAAGTCACTATCGGGTTCGTTCAAGCGGCTGGTATCTGGCATGCCCATCTTCATGACAGAAGCGACCGGTGCGGGTCACATCGCCTTCAGTCGCGACGGGGCTGGGCAGATTATTCCGCTGCACCTGAGCCGCGGTCAGTCAATCGATGTACGCGAGCATCAATTCCTCGCCGCTACCGACGCCGCAGAATTCACGTTTCAGCGCGTGAGCGGGATCGGCAACATCCTGTTCGGTCAGAGTGGTCTGTTCATCGATTCGTTCAACGCGCGGAGCGCTGACGCGATCGTCTGGTTGCACGGCTATGGCAACGTCTTCGAGGTTACGCTGCAGCCCGGTGAGCAGATCGACGTCGAACCCGGCGGCTGGATCTACAAGGACCCGTCTGTCCGAATGGAACTGGAGACGCAGAGCGTCGCCACAGGTCTATTTGCGAGCGGCGGCCAGATATTCTTCAACCGATTTACCGGACCCGGTCGCATCGGTATCCAGTCGATGTACTATCATCCGCCAGTCGGCACTGGCGAGTCCAATACCCAGGCCGCAGTCGGTGGCGGAATACTCGGTGCAGTCATGCGCGGAGTAATGGACAACCGTTGATGTATCAGTCATTCCCGCGAAAGCGGGAATGACCTTACCCTTTCTTCAACGCCGCCTGAATTATCGTCCGTGCCTCCGACTGAACGGTCCGGAGATGATCTTCCCCCTTGAAGCTCTCCGCGTAGAGCTTGTAAACGTCCTCCGTCCCCGACGGCCTCACGGCAAACCAGCTGCTGGCTGCGCTTACCTTGACTCCGCCAATTGAGTCACTCGATCCCGGTGCGGTCGTGATCACGCTATCGATCTTCTCCCCCGCGAGCTGCGTGACGGTTACGTCGCTTGCAGCCAGCTTCGAGAGTGTTTTCTTCTCTTCCGTTGTAGCTGGCGAATCGATCCGCTCGTAGGCAGGATCGCCGAATTCCTTCGTGAGGTCCTTGTACAGCTCACCGGGATCCTTCTGCGTAATTGCCGTCATCTCCGCCGCCAGCAGGCCGGCGATAATTCCGTCCTTGTCCGTCGTCCATAGCGTACCATTCCTCCGTAGAAACGACGCGCCTGCGCTCTCCTCGCCGGCAAAACCGGTGCTTCCGTTCATCAATCCGTCAACAAACCACTTGAACCCGACGGGAGTTTCCTTGAGTGGTCGCTTGAGTCGCGCGGTGACGCGATCGATCATGCTGCTGCTGACAACAGTCTTTCCAACACCCGCAGTTGGCGACCACATCGGCCTGTGATCGAACAGGTATGATATGGCAACCGCGAGATAGTGGTTCGGATTCAGCAGTCCGACACTCTTCGCGACTATTCCATGTCTGTCGTGATCCGTATCGCATGCCCATGCAACATCGTACTTATCCTTGAGGCCAATCAATCGCTGCATCGCGTATGGCGACGAACAGTCCATTCGAATCTTGCCATCCCAATCGACCGTCATGAATCGAAATGTCGGATCTACGTCGTCACTCACGACGGTAATCGGCACGTTGTACTTCTCCGCGATCATCGCCCAGTAGAAAACTCCAGCGCCGCCGAGTGGGTCCACACCAAGCTTGAGCTTGGCGCCACGGATTGCATCGAAGTCGATCACCGCGCCGAGATCGCTGATGTACGCACCCATGTAATCATGCTTGTGCGTCGTTGCGGCACTCCTCGCGCGCTCGAGCGGGATGCGCTGTACGCCCTTCAGTCCGTTGGCGAGGAATTCATTCGCCTTGTTCTCGATCCAGCCGGTGATTGTGGTATCAGCCGGCCCGCCGTTTGTTGGATTGTACTTGAATCCGCCGTCAGCTGGCGGATTGTGCGAAGGTGTTACAACGATCCCGTCTGCAAGACCTGTCTTGCGTCCCTTGTTATACGTAATGATCGCATGTGATACGACGGGCGTTGGCGTGTATCCATCGCGATCATCGATCATCACCGTCACATCGTTTGCAGCGAGTACTTCCAGCGCAGAGGCGAATGCAGAGGCGGACAGTGCATGTGTATCGATACCGAGAAACAGTGGGCCGTCTGTACCGGCTTGTTTGCGATACAGGCATATCGCCTGTGTTATCGCGACGATGTGGTCCTCATTGAATGCGGTATCGAACGCCGAGCCTCGATGTCCAGATGTTCCAAAGACTACTCGCTCCGCGGGAACACCCGGATCCGGGACACGGGAGTAGTACGCCGTCATCAGGCGCGGAACGTTTACAAGAATGTCACGCGGAGCCGGCTTGCCGGCCAATGGGCTGATACTCATAATTGCCTTGCAGTTGAAAACCGTGCAAAAACGGGAGCAGGTCTTGATATTACTGGCTGGTTTAGCCGAGTGCGTCGATCGGTACTGTAACCGACACGCGATCCTCCCCTGGTTGATAAGCGAGCAATTGGCATGCCCGCTATGACCACAGCAACCCGACCCGCTCGGTTCCGAATCGAGTCGGTCGATGTCCTGCGCGGCATAATCATGATCGTCATGGCGCTGGATCATGTTCGGGAGTTCGTCGGTACGCCTGGCATCGATCCGACAAACCTCGCCACTACCACGACAGCGATGTTCTTCACTCGCTGGATAACGCACTTTTGTGCGCCGGTATTCTTCCTGCTTACCGGCACTGGTGCATTTCTGTCGCTTCGCCGGAAGACAATCACGCAGTTGAGCCGATTCCTGTGGACTCGCGGGCTCTGGCTGATCTTCCTTGAGCTCGTCGTCACGCGCTGCCTTGGCTGGCAATTCAACTTCGATTATCGCCTGTCGCTGCTGTCCGTCCTTTGGGCGCTCGGCTGCTCCATGATCGTGCTCGCTGCGCTCGTACATCTACCGGTGAAATATGTGGGATGGTTCGGTGTCGTACTGATCGCGGGACACAACCTGCTCGATCCCATAAATCCGGCGTCGCTCGGAGCGCTCGCACCGGTGTGGTCGATACTCCACGTTCCAGGATTCATAATCTCGTCGCCGAGATTCACAATTTTCGAAGCGTATCCACTGATCCCGTGGATTGGTGTGACCGCTGCGGGATACGCGCTCGGACAGGTCTTCAACTGGGACGCCGATCGACGGCGTGATTTCCTGTTACGACTAGGCGTTGGGCTCGTAACCGGTTTCGTAGTTCTGCGCACGCTGAACATCTACGGTGATCCGAGTCCGTGGTCCACTCAGCGCTCGCCGTGGTTCACCTTCCTGTCCTTCATCAACACGACCAAGTACGCCCCGTCGCTACTCTTCCTGTTGATGACGCTCGGCCCTGCAGTATTGCTCCTCAGAGTTGTTGATTCCGGAACACCACGTTTTCTTCGCCCCGCTCTGACCGTTGGCAAGGTGCCACTGTTCTACTATATGGTACACATCACGGTGATCCACATCATTGCGCTGATTATCTGCTTTGTCCGGTTTGGACAGGTGCATTGGATGTTTGAATCCCCGACGATCAAACAGTTTCCGACCGCGACGCCCCCGGGATGGGGCTTTGGGCTTCCGGGCATTTACCTTACCTGGGCAGTCGTCGTTTTGTCGCTGTACCCCATGTGCCGCTGGTACGCTGCCCTGAAACAACGCAGATCCGACTGGTGGCTGAGTTACATCTAGATTTAGAGGGGAATGCCCCGGTATCTCCTCGCTCCCCTGGTCGGCCTGACGGCCGTTGTGCTCGGCGCGTACGCACTGGCACCTGTAATCTGGCTGACGCGATCGGAGCGCTCGCTCGCGATGCGTCGCGTGTCCGGTCGCACGTTGTTGGTGTGGTGGTGTGCCGCAATACTTCCGTGGGTGATCGCCCTCGCCGCCATTCATTTCTACCAACGGGTGTCGGTTTCCGTCAACGGTGTGCTCGAACTGATCGCTGCGATCGCTATCACACTAGTTCTGATCTCGGTGCTTGTGTCGCTGCAACTTTTCGTGGTGGTGCTGTCAGCGCTTTGGAAGCTCGATCGAAATGCGGCGGTAGCTGCACGGACTGAATAGGAAGAACGCGGAAGATCGGGGTCAGGCCTTGCGCAGCGAGTCAGTCAGCGCGCACGGCGCAAGACCTGACACCGATTTGGTCCCGATTTGCCGGACACGCGATGTCACCGATCGTGGGCAGGTAAATAGCGATCGACAAACGCTCGCGGTTTGAGCACCTCGACATCTTGCCATCCAGACACGCGCAAGAGATGTTTGTCACCGGATATGATAATCGGCGCGTTGCCTGCAAGTGACGCAGCGAGGAATTTATCATCGTCAGGATCCTCGCACACTTGTTCCGGGAGCGATGGTGCGTTCGTATCCAGCACCACCTTCATTTTACACGCCGCACCTTCGCTAACGCTTTAACGACATCCGATCGCTTCACGCCAGCTTGCTTCGCCGAACGGCGTGCTTTTGCGACCAGGGCGCTGAACTCGCTCATTGCGGGTGGTTCGAGCCTCTTGAGGATCACGACGTCGCGATCACCCACGACGACGAATTGGGCGCCGGCCCTGAGGCCAAGGCGCGACCGTATTTCCTCGGGGATAACGACCTGACCCTTTGAGGACAGAGTGGTCGTGGTGGTGTCATTCATACAGTCTCCTGTCTGTCTTACCAGTAAGACTGGTCTGCTCGATCCTTCTCGTCAAGGGCAATTACTCCCCAACCCGCGAAAATCCGTCGTCGCACCCTAATCGGGCACGACGGAGAAAAAAATTGGGGTCAGAGTGCCCTTTTTCAAAAGGGCACTCTGACCCCAATTCACTCTTAATGCGTGATCGATATAAACCACGTACCGATCATCGGACCACGCGGACGACGACGCGGATTTGGATCTGGAGTTGTTCCCGCTGGTGGAGCTGGTGCAGGTCCGTATTCCGGCTGGAATAGATACGCTGTGTGCGTCGTTGGATCCACCGCGATTGTCTTGGCACCGGGCTGAGTCGCAACCGTCGCAATGACTGTGTACTTGTCAGGCGAGTCTTCGTGCACAACAGTTACGTTGCCATCGCGACCGGCGGGAATGTACATCAATTTCTGCGACTGATCCCAGCCGAACGCGTCAACGCCTTCACCGTTCGGAATCTCCGCGACCACCTTGCCGGTTGATGCGTCGGTCACGACTGACGTCTTGCCGCATCCCGAGAAGATGCGATTCGCTGCGCGATCCATCGCGATTCCTGTTGGTCCGTCGCACGGAGCAATGGGCCAAGTTGCGATGACTTTCCACGTCTTCGTATCAATTACGTCGAGCGCACCCTTGTCTTCAAGATTCACGAAGATTCTTCCCTTCGCGTCACCCACCGCGCCCTCCGGGCCATTGCCCGTGAGCATGACGGTCGTCACAACCGTGCCGTCCTTAGGATCGATGATCACCGCTGATCCGGTGGGGTGGCTGTGATCGGTTGTGACGATCCGATCGGTGCCGTCATCGTACATGATGCCGTCGAGCCCGTCGATGCCCGCGTGGATCTTCTTGATCACGGCAAGCGTTTTGAGATCGAACATGGTGACCGTTGAATCACCGGCATTGGTCGTAAAACCGTGATTCCATTTTGGAGCGAGCGCGATGCCGTGCATCCGGGGGGTGTCCGGAATGTCGCCGACGACCTTTCCCGTCGCGCCGTCCACGACCATCACGTGGGTGCTGCGTGAAACGAATACCCGGCCGGATGCAGGATCAGCGGTGACGTAGTCAGTGCCACCTTCGCCGCCGATCGTGTACTTGTGAACCGTGAATGACTGCGCAGACAGCGCCGCCGGCGCAATCAGAACAGCGGCTGCAGCTATTGCCTTGATGTGTACGGAAATGCGCGTCATGCCAGTCTCAGTTAGGGAAATTGGGGTCAGAGTGCCCTTTTGAAAAAAGGGCACTCTGACCCCAATTTACCGCTTTCCGTCGATCACATCTATGTATTTGAGACCCGAACCCGTATTAAATAGCACCACCCTGTCACTCGACTTCAAAAAGCCCGAGGCAATGAGCTTATCGTAGGCAACAAGTGTGGCAGCCCCTTCCGGTGATGCGAAGATCCCCTCCTTCGAAGCCAGCGACGAGACCGCCTGCAACATCTCTGCATCAGTCGCGGTGACCGCTGTTCCCTTGCTGTCGCGAAGAATGTTCAGGATGATGTAATCCGCGTACGCCTTGGGCACCCGCAGGCCGGCCGCAATGGTGTGAGCGTCGTTCCAGAACTCCGACGTCGGCTTGTGCTCATCCCACGCCTTTGGAATCGGTGCGCACCCTGCCGCCTGTACGGCGATCATCTTCGGCCTTTCGGACCCGATCCAACCCAGGTACTGCATCTCCTCGAAGGCCTTCCACATTCCAATGAGCCCAACCCCGCCCCCGGTCGGATAGAAAATCGCGTCAGGCAGCTTCCAGTCGAGCTGCTCGGCGACCTCGTAGCCCATCGTCTTCTTCCCCTCGACCCGGAAAGGCTCCTTGAGGCTCGAGATATCGAACCAGCCTTCTGCCTGCTTGCGCTCGTTGACCATTTTCGCGCAGTCGCTGATCAGTCCGTCGACGAAGGTTACGTGTGCACCATACTGCTGGCACTCCACGCGATTTGCGATTGGGACGTCCTTCGGCATGAAGATGTGCGCTTCCAGGCCGCCAGCCGCGCAGTACGCCGCGAGCGCGCTCGCCGCGTTGCCGGCCGAGGGGATCGCAATCTTCTTGATCCCGTACGCCTTGCACATGGTTACACCCGCACAGAGACCGCGCGCCTTGAAGGAGCCGGTTGGATTGAGCCCCTCGTCCTTGATGAAAAGGTTGGGATTGTGTCGGCTCCGGATCATCGGTGTGAATCCCTCGCCGAGCGTCACGGGTTCGACCTGGGGAAGCACATCGGAATAGCGCCACATGCTCGCGGCGCGCCCCTTCAAGGAGTCGCGCGACGCGAGTCCGCGATAGGGCTCGAGATCATACCGGGCGTACAGCGAACCGCCATCCTTGGGGCAAACGGTCTGAGGCTCTGCGGCGCTGATATGTTCACCGCATTTAGTGCATTCGAAATGAGTAAGAACCGCCATTGCAGTCGTATCCTCGGGGAAATCAGTTCTTTAAAATAGAAAGTAGTGTCGCCAGCCATCCGGTGGCGAGGTTCGGCGTCGTATCGATAATACCATTCTGACGCATTCGGCGCTGGCTGGCACCGTCGCGGGCAACCCGTACTGCCCTCGGACGTGTCTATTCTCGCGTATCCTCCCTTTGAGCTTCAATTACCGCAGTCGCTGCATGATTCAACCGTCCACACCATGAGTGAGAGCAAATGGTCCGCACGCTGAACCGGCCGGAAAAGGCTGCTATCTCGGTGATTGCCTTATTTGCAATCGCCTCCCTCGCGCTGCACGGGCTGGTTCTCGCGGTCACGCCGTTTGGGATTCACCGCGATGAATTCCTGTATTTCTCCATGGGAAATCATCTCCGCCTCTGGCACATGGATTTCCCGCCAGCGATCGCAATGCTCGGCGCGTTGTCACAGACGATCTTCGGCCAAACAGTTGCCGCGGCCCGGGTCTTCCCCGCCATTGAAGGCACGGCTCTCATCGTGCTTGCTGCGCTGTTTGCAAGAGAGATGGGCGGCGGAAGATTCGCGCAGGGATTCGCCGCGTTCGCCGTGCTCGTTTCACCGCTCTTCCAACGCAACTCAACGCTGTTTCAGCCAGTGGTCCTCGATCAGATCTGCTGGACAGCGGCGCTGCTTGCGATTGCTTACGTAGTGCGGGCACGCTCCGAATCGCGAGACACGAGGAATGCGTGGCTCGCATTCGGTGTTGCGATTGGCTTCGGACTGCTGAGCAAGTTCAGCATTTTGTTTCTGTGCGTGAGTGCCCTGGTGGCCGTGCTGGCAACGTCCCTGCGACGTGAGCTTCTCACACCGTGGCCATGGATAGCGGTGCTGATAATGATCCTGATTGGAAGCCCGAGTATAGTCGGTCAGATTACGCTGCACTTTCCCGTCGTTGCACAGATGCAGGATCTCAAAGCAACTCAACTCGAGCACGTGTCGGTAACAGAGTTTCTCACCGCACCAATTCTCTACCTGGATCCGTTGGGTGTGCTCATTGTAATTGGCGGCGCCGCAGCAATGTTGTTCTGGAATCCACTGAAGTCATTCGCCGTTGTCTCGCTGAGTTGCATCTTTGCATTCCTACTGCTGCTGTACCTCCACGGGAAACCGTACTACGCCGGTCCCATTTATCCAGCGCTTTTCGCAGCGGGCGGAATACTGCTCGAACGGATGTACTTCGCTCGCATGCCACGGGCCGCCGGTATAACAAGATGGGGAGTTGTTGTGGTGATGACAATTTTCTCGATCATCACACTCCCGATCGGAGTTCCCATTCTATCGGTCAGCGCAACAGCAAAGTACGCGGCACGGATTGACGGCGGTGCCGCGCTTCGCACAAATCGCGGACTCAAGGGTAGCCTGCCGCAGGATTACGCAGACATGCTTGGATGGCGCGACGAAGCTGCTGCGCTCCAATCGGTGTACCGTTCGCTCTCACCCGATGAACAACGTCAAGCAGTAATCGCGGCTGGAAACTACGGTGAGGCCGGTGCCGCAGAATTCTACAGCAAGGAGTTCGGCTTACCTCCTGTAGTATCGGCCGCGGGTTCGTTCTGGTTCTTCGGACCCGGGACACTTCCGGGAAACGTTCTCATCGCGCTTGAGGACGATCCGACGGAGCTGCGCAAAGTCTGGGGTTCAGTGAGCTTGGTCAGGCGCCTCGAACGTCCGTGGTCAGTCAGCGAAGAGCGCGATGTGCCGATATACGTTGCGCGCGACCCGCATCAGACTCTTCAGCAAGTCTGGCCACGGCTCGCTGGGCGGCAGTAACTAGCGTAAAAACTAAAACCCCATGGTTTTCAGGCCACGGCGCCATTACACCAGCCGGTAGCAACCCAAGCCGGCCGACGATCTCGATTGGAGTTACATTCTCCGCCTCGCTACCGGAATATTCCGGCCTGGACGAGTAGCCGATGCGAGCACAAAACACCCCGACCTGAGATAATACCGCAGCATGAAAGAGCCAAGCGAAGTCGCAGATACTGGTCTCATTCGCGCAATCGGCGTGCGCGGACTCTCGGCCAATGTCGCAAATAACCTTGTCGGCTCTGGAATCTTCGTCCTCCCCGCTGTTGTAGCAGTCATATTGGGAGCATCGGCGATTGTCGCATATATCGTTTGCGCAATCGCGATCGGATTGATTGGACTCACATTCTCCGAGGCCGGCAGTCGCGTATCCGCACCGGGTGGTACATACGCGTACGCCGAGGCCGCGTTCGGCCCCTTTGTCAGCTTTCAGAGCGGTGTTCTGTTCTGGCTGAGTCAGGTGGGCGCAAGTGCTGCAGTCGCAACCGTGTTTGCGGGCTCCATCGCTGCTATCGCACCGTCGCTCGGTGGCATCATCCCGCGCGCTGTAATTCTTGTCATCCTCTACGGTGGACTCGCCGTTATCAATATCAGGGGCGTCCGTACTGGAATGGACATCGTCGAGGTGATAACCGCTGCAAAGCTGCTGCCTCTGATATTGCTTGTGGTCGTCGGCGCATTCTTCGTCACTCCTGCTCATCTGGCATGGACGTCCATGCCCACGGTCGCACAGATCGGCAGTGCATCACTGATACTGATCTTCGCGTTTGTTGGAGTGGAGGGTGCGCTTACGTCTAGCGGAGAAGTGAAGGATCCATCGCGTACTGTCCCAAGAGGGATCCTGATCGGACTCGGCGCGGTGTCACTGCTTTACATCGCGATACAATTGGTGGCGCAAGGAGTACTCGGACCGGATCTCGCGCTTGATCAGGATGCACCGCTTGTTGCCGTAGCCGCGCGCGCCTTCGGACCCACAGGGCGCATACTGCTTGGAGTCGGAGCTGCAATATCGGCATTCGGGTATGTCAGTGGTGACATACTGACAACACCACGATTGCTGTTCGCGTTCGCGCGCGACGGGTTTCTTCCAAGGCGACTTGCCACTGTCAGTCCACGGTTTCACTCACCGACGGCAGCGATAGTTGTGTATACCACACTGACCTGTGTACTCGCAATTACAGGGACATTTCGTACACTTGTGATACTTTCGACTGTTTCAGTCCTGATTGTGTATCTCATAACCTGTCTTGCGAGCATTCGGCTCACGCGTCGCGACGTGCGTGGCGATGGTCCGCCGTTCGTGCTGCCCGGCGGACCTGCCATACCACTGATTGCATGTATTGTCGTAGCCTGGATGCTTACAAGTGCCTCACGCCGCGAGTTCATCAGCGTTGGCGTGACAATTATCGTCGCATCAGTCCTGTATATGATTCGCCCGATGCCCGGTACAGCCGCCGGAGCCTCGGGCTGATTTCATTCTTCCATTACGACGGCGAACTATTTCAATACGCGAATCTTGATATTGCGCATCGCGAGCACGCCGTTATGGTCCCCCTGAATAGCAATGTACCCGCTCGTCGCGCGCCCATAGTTGGGCCACGCACCGAACTTGCTC
>Ga0207933_1001246_pt1 | contig 20193 bp, 23 predicted proteins | sample NGESurdeep092012_4_FD_184488 | JGI IMG/M metagenome (GOLD analysis project Ga0207933, IMG submission 184488) | Arctic peat soil microbial communities from Barrow, Alaska - NGEE Surface sample F53-3 deep-092012 (SPAdes) | ecosystem: Environmental > Terrestrial > Soil > Wetlands > Peat ...
CCAGGTCGCGGATGATTTCAAACGACGCACTTCCTGAGCCAATAATAATGCCCGCTCTTAAAGTTGTTAAAGCAAAACCCGCGTTTGATAATATGCTTTCAACAGTCTTTCGCGATTGCAAATGTTTAGACAAGTGAGACTCGTTGATAATGCCACTTAAATAAATCACCTGCGTGGCAGAAGTTTTTTCTATCCTGTTACGAAAGTTTTCTGCGCAGGATGCTTCCATCTTTTCAAAATCTCCACTACTCGTTGACATAGAATGGATGAGATAAAACGCTACCTCAATATCATTGGGAATATTAGCCAACGTCTCTTCCTTTAAAAAATTCACTTCTATTACCTGTATCTGATTCCGAGGAAATTTTTCGATATTGAACCGATGCGCATCTCTGACACAACACACTACAAAGTGCCCGTTATCCAATAAAACGGGAAGTAATCTTTGTGCTATGTAGCCTGTGGCTCCGGTCAAAAGTATTTTCATGTACCGTGAAGCCAGCAAAGTACATGCCTTTTATTTTTTATCTCATATAAGTTATCCGCAGTATCAGCAAACGGCATAAGATGGGTACACCTGTCGTCGGGTCGGAAAACATGATATAGTCTCAGTAAAAATTTGTTTCGGTTGCTACTAACCATAGCGAGGGCAGTAAATGAACTTATAATGCAGATTTGTATTTTCTTATTTGACGGTTCAGAGGTGACACCTTTTTGGAAAGATGTCACCTCTTCGTCAAAGAGATTTTTGTCCCGGTTTTAATTTCTGTTTACGACGGCTATGGCCATGCCGTCGTGTTCTTTTACTCCAACGTTTTGGACGATAGTTGCCGTCACTTTTTTATTACTACCAAGCATTTTATTTAAACGCTGAACACCTTGCACTTTTTCATCAGGACTATTGGTGTCCAAAACTTTTCCTTCCCTGATTACATTATCGCAAATGATAAGCGTTCCAGGTCGCGAAAGTAAAAGTGCCTGTTCAAAATATTCGGCATAGGGCTCTTTGTCAGCATCAATAAAAATCATATCAAACGGGCCTTCTTTGGCGGCAATCATTTTCGGTAAGATGTCTAACGCTTTTCCAACTCTTACATCTACTTTTTTGCTAAGTCCTGCATTGTCAATATTTTTCTTTGCAACATCAGCATGATGTTTATCGAACTCGATAGTAATTAATTTTCCATCCTCCGGCAATGCTCTTGCAAGCCAAATAGTGCTATAGCCACCCAGCGTTCCCAACTCTAATATTTTTGTTGCGTTGCAAAGAACAGCCATTACCTGTAAAAACTTTCCCTGGTTGGGAGAAACGCTTATATGAGGCAAACCTTCAGTGCCGAGTGATTTAATGGTGTCAGTTAATGCATTGTCTTCCGGTGCAAGTAAGTTGCTGATGTAGGCGTCAACTTTTTCAAAAATTTCTGTTTCCATATTGTTTATTGTTTTATGTGATGAATTTTTAAAGGCAATTGTTTATTCCATTTAATTCAAGATAAATTCAGTAGGATGATGTAAGCCTATTTTAAGCCAAGACATTGTATTGTTCATCGCTCACTTTCTCCATCCATTCCACCACCTTGCCATTTAAATTTTCCTGTATGGCTATATGGCTCATACCGTTGGCTGAGGTAGCGCCATGCCAATGCTTTTCATTTGCCTCAAACCAAACTATATCGCCGGGACGAACTTCTTCAATCGCATCTCCTTCCCGTTGTACCCAGCCGCAACCTGTGGTAATAATTAATGTTTGTCCTAAAGGATGCGTGTGCCACGCAGTTCTTGCACCAGGTTCAAAAGTAAGGCTGGCAGAGGCTGCACGTCGTGATTCATTTGGTTGAAACAATGCGTCAATGCGCACTGCACCTGTAAACCAATCTTCTGGTCCTTTGACAGAAGGCTGAGTACCGATTCTTGTAATTTTCATAACTTTTATTTTTATTTTTGTTATTGGATATCAATCTTAATAAACCTGCCGGGTTGGTCTGAACAGAATTTTATTTATATCAATATCGTCAGGTTGACAGATTTAGTTCGCGTTCACGAAACGATTCAATAATATGTTTACCTACCGCTTAGAAAAATCATCTCCCTTTCTTAAAGATCAAACTGTCCAGGCTTATTTTTCCCGGCCCTAAAAGTAACAATACAACAAATCCCGTAAAGAAAACAAAGGGAAGTTGACCATCGGTAAAAATGGCCCAATCATGCGCCATGGTCAGGGCGGTTGCCATGTTTATAATCAGTAAAATAACGGCTGCGCGGGTGAACAAACCAAAAATTAAAAAAATTCCGCAAACAAATTCTGCAAATAAAGAGAGGGAGAGGGAAACCGAACTGCTCATTCCAAGGAAGTTGACAAAACCGCCTTGCATTTCTGAAAATTTAGAAATCTTCTCCCATCCATGACTGTAAACAATTACAGCGCCCAGCCCAATCCTGAGGAGTAGCGTCGCCAAATTGTACGACGTTTTAGAACTAATTCCGGTTGAAAAAAATTTACTCATTTATGATAAGTTTGATTGATTAATAATTTACTATTTACCTGAAGATATTTTTATTCAACTGATTTCTCCGGAATCACTTTTTTATATTGTCTCCAGGAAATAATTGAAAAAGGAAGCCAAATTAAAATTTGCAGTGGTAAATAAAACTTTTTAAAATTTGTCAATAATGCCCAACCGGTAATCAATTGAATCGAATAAAAAAAGAATTGAAATAATGCAACAATCGCCAAAATAAGAAAAAGCTTTTTTCTTTTGGATTTTGTCCAGGCCATTCTTTTTAATTTAGTTTAGTCAATTACTTAAGTGTTGAGGTGTTCATCACTTCTCCTTAATATGTAAAAGTTTGCCCGGTCAAAGGTAGGAAAATGGTAATGAAAAAATATTCAGCGGGAGCAAACGATGCCATTCGTGAATGAAATCTTTTCTCCACTGGCAACTGTGTCGGTGCAAGCCCCGCCTGCCAGGCGTTCGGGCAGGCAACTTGTAATGCTGATTTGTATTTTGCTGCTTTACGCCAGATGCATTCTGCATTTAGGTGATTTATATTTTAAAACTGGAACCTGATCCCAAAATCAAAATTGCTGTTATACGTGGTAAAGGATATAAGCTTGAAATTAGCGCTTAAGAAAATCTTCCCGCTCTCAACGGAGGTTATTAGAATTCAATTGGCATTTGTAAAACGCTGTAGCACTCCAACGTCCTCGGTTCGTTTCTCACGAATCGGAATGAGAGAGGCTCGTGAGAAACGAACCCCGGCGGCAGTTGATGTAGGTGTTGATTTTACTATTGCAGATAATGATGGAGTCACACCGATTGTGCACGAGAAAAACAGGGGAATCGATAAAATTGTGCAAATACTTTCTCAAGCCGGAGCCCTAAAATAGCGCCAGGATGAGGCCTTCAGTAAACTGACAAATAAACGGAATTTCTATTTTTAAATCTTACTTGTGCTGAGTTGCAAACTCTGGACAGCAGCACTACTCAATTTTAAATACTCTACGGAAAGCGGGGAATGGCCGGAACAAACACAAATAATCTTTTCATTTTTTTAAATTTAATTGAACAATCGGTTACAAAATTTTGAAACAGCAAAAAGAGTGGGAGAAAACGTTTCTTTAATTTTTATATCCTGTCAAAATTGATTCAGCAAAATTACTTTGCTACCTTGATGCGCAGGGGAAAACTTTTGCCTTCGTAGCATCAATATTTTTTTGCCCCATTCCCCTGATGCAAGTTCTTCAGCAAAGCCTTTTATATACTTTTCTTCAACTTATGGAGATATAAGTTCCCATGCAGACTACAAGTGTCGAACTTGTTTGCTTCAGTAAACCCCGCCTGACCAGGTCAATTCGGGCAGGAAATAAATACTTCAGATTCCTATTTTTTCGGGTATTCCCTAAAAATCAATTTAGTTACTTGCCGGATCATTAACTATTCCTAAAAATAAAACATCGCCGGTTTGCTTTTCTACAATAGAATATACAAAAGGATGATCTAATTTAAAAACTAGAGGTGGCATCGGCATATCTGTAGTTGTGATACCAATTGCCGTAACCGCCGCAGCTTCCGTGCCTTCTTCGTTTACTTTAATATAAGCTTTGTGTATCGCTTTTGAAATATAAACTTGCACTTGCGAAGGGTCATATATTTTTGAGAAATCTGCATTACCGCTAAATGCAATTCCCATTCCCAGCATAGTTAATTCGGGTTTCATATCCTGCAATTCATAAGAGTATTCCCATTTGGGAATTTCCAATTGAATAGTTGAACTATCCATTTTACTGATGGCATTATTTAAAACATTTTCGTTTAAAGAAGAAGCAAATGTGCTGATGGATTCTTGTGAGTGCACGGGTTCCAAAACATACATGCTATAACTTTTTCCTCCACCATAAGGCAATTCTATCATGGTAAAAGAACTATCGCCAAACATATTCACCTTAAGTTGTCGTTTCATAAAAGGAACACTTTTCGTACTTCCATCCTGCAAATTGAAAATATCATTATAAGTATCCGAAGTGTTGAAAGCATATTTCCACGCGCCATTAAAATAAATGGCATTAATGAGATACATCAAATCATTCGATGAAATACTTTCAAGAATCTTTGGGATTTTATTATTTGTTTTTTGTGCTACCCAATTATTGATTGTATTTACTGACGAGTGGTCATCAAAATTCAAAGGCTGTACAGAAGCATCATAATTACTTTGAACTGTATTTAAAAAAGCAGAAAATGGCTGATAACTGTTTTGCTTGTACCAAATTGAATTAGCAATCGAAAGTCGTACTTTATTATCTTCCTGCGGAAACTGCGAAAGTAGAGAATGGCAGACAGCATTCAGGCTGGCAATATCAATGCCTGAAAGTTCCAGGGTTTTCGCAATGGAATCTTTCGTTGCATTATCCGCGCCATTATACACCATTGAAAGAGCAAGATAAATGCTTAATGGAGAAATGAGCTTATTATTATTCTCAGGATCTTGCGTAAGAGTCGCACGGAAAAAATCAAATGCAAACTGGTTATTGGCATTAATAACGGCAGCACCGTTCGCCGGCAATACGATCATTTGGGTGTGTTCGTCGGGTACTGGATTTGTTTTTGTGCAGGAGCTAATTGTAAAAATAATCACCAAAAGAGGGAAAATAGGGGAGCTTATCTTTTTCATAAAAATGCTTTTTGTACCTATCTGACAGTCCTACGAGGCAAAACGTTGCATATTCAATAAAAAAAATCTTTGATACTAATTGAATTAGTGATTGGATCAAATAAAAATAGAATTAGCCATTTAGGTAGTGAAAGGGCACAATCTCATATATTGAATTCAATCGATGTCTTTATTCTTTTTCTTTTTTGCTTGAACAAAAAAGAAACAATCCCGATAGCTATAGGGACAAGGGCAACCTGCCTTTGCCGGCGGGCAGGCCCGATCGCTCCGCACGTTTGTCCGGCCATCCCACCGTTATGACGCGATGAGTCTAATATTCCTCAGGTTTTATTAATATTCAGGGACTAAATCAAAACGTTTGCGGCAACAAGGAAGGTAGGATGTTGGTGGAGGGAACGCGCAGATATACTAATACGATGCCGGTATTAATTATCTCGTCTGTAACCTCAGTTACGGTAATCGGATAATAGCGCACATTTTTTCCGAATTCATTTATGGGGTCCTCCCAGGTAGGTTCGTTAAAACCGGTCCATGCGGAGTACATCACGTTTGCCGTTCCCGGAACTCCCTGCGCACCGGCTGCACCGGCGGGGCCTTGAGCTCCCGCAGTTCCCTGGACGCCCTGGGGTCCTGCAGGGCCTTCCGGGCCTGTCTTGGAACAGGACGCAAGAAACAATACAGACGCTGTATATAGAACGATCATTGTTGGTTTGATTGATAATGTTTTCATGATTGATACGTTTTTTTTGTTTAAAAATTATTTGTCAGGATCATTCATTTGCGGAATCCATAGTTTGAACAACGCATAAATTAACCGTAAACACCTTAACCGGATCCGTTTGTTATGGAAGCATTTTCGGATTTGAATACTCCAATAAAAAAGAGCCCTTTAAAGTCTTTTTCACATAAATGTAGATGGCGGGGATTCTGGAAAAAAAGCTAATGAGCAAATGGAGATGAACAATGAGCAAGTGGAACCTATCAGTTGGTAAATGGATAGAACTTTTGGCCTTGGTGGCGTTTTATAATCCAGCTCGCCACAGTGTTGGTATTACGCGTGGCACTGAAACGATAGCATCACCAGTAAAAAGCCTTGATTCAAAAAAATGATAAAATAAAATGTAGTGAGTTACACTTGTGCGCCGAGGCGGAAACACCAGGCCTGAGGTGATTTTATAATTTAAATATAAAAACAGATGGCCATTTTGATCAATGGTAAGCACTTATATTTTTAGGTTAACTTATTGATAGATCTGGATGGACAATCAATTTTTGAAAACACTAAAAATGCTTCCTGTGCCGTTTGAAGATGTACATAAAAAGCAACTAATTAAACTTTATTAAAACAAGACAGTCTGAAAACATGATGAGAAAAATGCTACCCGGATTTATAATACTACTGACTGTTACCCTGATGTCTTCCTGCAAAAAGAATGGAGCGTCACCTTCCACATCTGGCACAAGAACAGATACTCTTTATTTTCCTCCTGTTGCCGGTACTGACTGGCAAACAACTACGCCGGCTTCACTTGGCTGGAATGAAAGTGAACTCAACAATCTGTATTCCTATTTAGACAGTGAAAACACCAAAGCTTTTATGATACTTAAAAACGGGAAGATAGTAGTGGAAAAATATTTTGGCACCTTTACCGCTGACAGCCTTTGGTACTGGGCATCGGCAGGCAAAACACTTACGGGCCTTTTAACAGGGATTGCGCAGGAAGATGGTTTGCTGAATATCAATGATGTTACTTCTAAATATTTAGGAACAGGATGGACATCAGAAACGCCTGATAAAGAAAAGCTGATTACCATAAAGAATCAATTAACCATGACCACCGGCCTCGATGATGGCGTGTCAGATGCTGCTTGCACCTTACCGGACTGCCTGGTTTACAAGGCTGATGCAGGAACAAGATGGGCTTATCACACTGCGGCATATACCCTGCTCTCCAATGTGATCGCCAACGCCAGCGGCAAATCATATAATACTTATTTTCAGCAAAAAATACGGAACCCTATTGGCATGAACGGATTATGGATACAAACCCCTAATTCCGACAATGTCTATTATAGTAATGCGAGAAGTATGGCCAGGTTTGGCTTGCTGATGCTGAATAAAGGTAAATGGGATCGAACCCCGATATTGAGTGATACCAATTATTTTAACAGCCAGGTAAATACTTCTCAAAATATAAATAACAGTTATGGTTACCTGACATGGCTCAATGGCAAAAGCAGTTTTATGGTGCCCACCTCTCAGATAGTATTCTCCGGGTATCTTATTCCCAATGCACCGGCAGACTTGTATGCGGCGCTTGGTAAAAACGATCAGAAACTATACGTGGTTCCCTCACAAAAATTAGTTGTCATCAGGATGGGTAATTCGGCTGGCGGATTTTCGTTGGCTTTATCAGGTTTTGATAATGCGCTTTGGGGTAAATTGACTACTATTATCAAATAGCCGCAAAAGACAAAATATTAATTTCCACCTTACAGTCTCCTATATCGGGAAAGAGATTTGCTCCCCAAAAGCAATGAGTAACTATTTTTTGGGTTAAGGTTTTGATCCGTTATTTTATAGCCACGTGTACTCATAATTTTTTAGAAAAATAATGAACTAGTTTCTGAGCCCTCAAAAAGACAATGCTTCAGTTAAGAAGATAATGGGCCTTCAGTAAAATGACAAATAAACGGAATTCCTATTTTTAAATCTTACCTGTCCTGAGTTGCAAACTCAGGACATCAGCACTACTTAATTTTAAATACTCTACGGAAAGCCGAGCCGGTAACATCAGCTTTGTACAAAGAAATGACTGTTCGCTACTAATCCGGATTGGAAGAAGAATTGGCGATTTATTGAAAAGGTATTCACGTTATTTCATTGTTTAGCTTTTGTATAGTTACTAAATGAACAGCAAGTACAAATTTGATGACACAGAAGGTGTGTATTTTGTAACATCTACCGTTGTAGATTGGATAGATCTATTTACACATGATATTTACCGGGATATTCTTTTAGATAGTTTTAGGTTTTGCCAAAAGAATCAGAATCTGCAATTACATGCCTGGGTAATAATGCCCAATCATTTTCATTTGATTTGCTCGTTCATCAATAATACAAATCCCGGCATAGTAATAAAAAATATCAAACGTTTTACAGCGATGAAGATAATAAATGCCATTATAAACAATCCGCAGGAGAGCAGAAAGGAATGGATGCTTGACTTATTTGCAAAAAATGGCCAAAGGATAAAAAGTAATTTTCGTTTTCAATTCTGGCAACATGAGAATCACCCTATTTTGCTTAACACTATAGAAATGTACAACCAGAGGCTTATTTATCTGCATGGAAATCCGGAAAGAGCCGGATTTGTAAAGCACCCGATTGATTGGAAGTATAGTAGCGCGATTAACTATTATACTGAAGAGGGGAAAGGTTTATTGGAATTAGTAAGATTAGATTGAGGATTGTCGTATGTTATAGTACAGGATGTTTGAAACTAATGAAGGCTAAGTAACGCTCATGCACAGGTCAGGAGACCTGCGTCAGAGCGGCATGATTAGTCCAACTCCTGGTTACTTAAATCATTTCTTGTGCCGGTTATTTTTTTATCATTACAATGATACATTCTTTGCTAAGTAATAAAAATATACCGATTGCAATTCAACTAGTTTTGTCGAAATTATTTTTATGAAAAGCAGGTACAAAATCTTTACTGTCTTTCTTCTTGCTATTAGTAGTTTAATTACTTTATCGGCATTTACGCCTAAAACAAATGGTAATAATCTAAATGCTGTTCAGCAAAATTTTCAGTCGACCAGCCAATCTATTCTAATTACACAAGAGAATATTAATAATTTCAAGAAGCATCAAAAGGATGTAGATGCGCTGTTGAAAAATCTTGACGAAAAATTGGATTACACGCCTTCGCCTATGAAAGTAATGTCTTTGGCACCTCATTATAATAGTGCCGGTACAAATGAAGATAAGAACGCTCAATTTTTTCAAGACGATTCCCGCATGGCATATAAGTTTGCTTTAGGTTACGCGGTTTCTAATAACCCTGCCTATGCCCAAAAAGCCCGGCAAATCATTGATGCCTGGGCTAAAACCTTGAAAGCAGTTACGACAGATCAGTCAAAGGATGAAATAAACTTTAATGTTCAATACTTGGTTATAGGTGCATCATTAGTAAAAAATGAAGGAAATTGGAATACGAAGCCATTTAGTAGTTTCCTGGAAAATATTGCATTACCTGCAAGTTCACAGGCAAATACTAATAACCATGGCTTATGGGGAGTCTTTATGGAATCTACTATTTATGCATGGCTTGGCGATCAGTAAGGAATGGAAAAAATCAGGAACCGTTGGATGGATCATCTTCAAAATTCTATAAATGATGAGGGCGCAATGCCAATGGAAATCCAGAGAAGTGGTACTACAAATTGGATTGGTGGTCCAGATAAAGGAGTTAAAGGCCTGGCTTATACACACTATGCTTTGCTACCTGCAACATTGGCCGCTGTAATTTTTGAACAAAACGGCATGCCTGTATGGAATACACCTTCCGGACAAAGGTTGGGAAAAGCTTTTGCACAGGCAGCAGCCTGGACAAGAAACCCGGAAACTTTCCCTTATTATAAAAGTAACAGTGGAAAACTCGTTGGAGTGAATAATGATTCTTATTTTATTATACTCAACAAAATTTATCCAAATGCGGACGCAACCTGGATTATTGAAAATACCAAATTGGTGGCATACTTTCTAGTTTAGAAAGCAGTGTTGCATCCGGAGGTTCCATTACAAGTGCTATTGAAGGTGGATTGGTGAACAGCCTTACCACAAAGTTTGGCCTGCCTCCGTCAGTTACCGGAGCTATCGCAGGAGCACTTCCCGGACTATTACAAAAGTTTGCTGCTAATAAAATAAAAGGAAATACTCCTTCTTAAAAAGAATTTACTTCCATTGTGGGACCTTATCCCTGCTATTCGCAGTTTGCTATTAAATTGAAAAGTAGTTGCTGTCTTGAGTTACAAACTCATTACAGCAGCACTACTTATTTGTAAGACGCTACCGAAAGCGGGGGCGTCTCGCCAACAGCATTCAGAACTCAGTATTACAGCAATCAAACTTTTATTAAAGATTTCCTTTTTATATTTTAAAATGATTTTTTATATTTTTAGAATACAAAAGGAATAAGTCGATATTTTATCTTTCGACAATACTCTTCATATCCTTGTAAATTTTGTTTTAGTTCTTTTTCTTCATCAATCGCTCTATAAATAATAACAACAACAAGGACTAAAACAGGAAGTAGCCCGTAATAAGAGCCTAATGCTATTGGTGTAGAAAGCAATAAAATAAAAGCACCCGTGTACATTGGATGTCGTACTATTCCATACAATCCTGTTGAAATTACTTCCTGGTTTGGCTGTACTTCAATCGTGGCACTCAGAAATTTGTTCTGTTTGAAAACATAAAACAAAAGAGCAAAAGCAAGAATACAAACTACATCACTTGAGTACGAAAATAACAAGGGAACATTTGAACATTTGTTTTTGTAATCTAATGCTGACAAAATATAGATGGCTAAAAACGACAATCCTGCAATAGATTGAATTATTTTTTGTGTCGTTCTTGTTTCAGCAACTGGCCCGGCTCCAAGCCTGCTCTTCAGTAAGTGTTTATCAAATAAAAACAGGTAGACTGTAATTCCGGTTACACAAATAAAAAACAGGATTAAATACACCCAGGCCAATTCGTAATGTAAACTTCCATAAGAAACAAATAATGCAACGCCCATAACCAGGAGCAGGAACAATATTCCTGATAAACTTTTCAATATTAATTCTCTTGTTTTCATTTGTCTATTCAACTTCTTTGTGCAGCCGCATTAGCAAATTTCATAAGTTTCATTTAATGAAAAGCAATTTGTGATTTTATATTTTTCTGATTTGCAGTTCATCGCTGCATTACTCATTCAACTACATCCCAGAAGCAGTAAACCAACTTATAATGCTGATTTGTATTTTCCTGCTTTAAGCGTCAAGCTTTATGCCTTCTGCATTCTCGGGGAATGAATCAAAAATATTTTTAAAAAATATTTCTTGAGGAAATTGCGGATGTTCTGTTATTATGGATTCCATGTTTAATGCTCAAAGATAGGGTTTACCTCTATTCGTTTTGTTGTAAAGCTACGGTGCCTATCATTGCTCAACACCAACAAAGGCGCTTTCCTTTTTTTGGAAAACCAACAAGGGAAGAAATACACGGTTTCCGTCGCTCGTAACATAAGTTGGAAATACTGCGCCTGTACTGAATGAATTACTAAGCGTACCGCTTGCCAATCATCATTACTAATAAATGAAATTACCTGGTCATCTGGAGTTCCCCCGGTGTCATTCATTACTACCAGTTGCCTGCCGTCTTTACTTAGCAGCTGGCATCAGGATAAAATACTCCGTCAAGTTTTACAATAGAATCGCCATTCTTTTCGTTACAGGAATTTTCACTACCTCATTCGAAAACGCTACCAGCAGAAAGCCTTTCTTGTCATATAGGATACTGTTAAATCCAAAGTCATTTGGGCCTGTAGCAAAAAGCCTCATTTTTGAAAAAGACAGACGCATGGCCATCCGGACGCTTACGGTACCTTACGAACTACAAGCTCGTGCAAATGTGCGTTTCTCCCCGTTCGTGAAAACCAGGTAATTCCGCGCAAAAAAATCATGCTAACTTTACTTTATGTTAGAGGCAACCAAAGTGCTGCCCCATACGATTAGATAAAAAAAAGTAAAGCAGTTTAATTTGTTCTCTGCAGAAGAATTAATATTACATATCAGGGGCTGTAGCCTCAATAACCGTGATAGCCAGAAAAAAATTTTCAGCTCCTTTTACGGCTATGCAATGTCTGTGTGCCTGCGCTATACCAGCAAGCAGGAAGATGCTGATGAAATACTCAACGATGGTTTTCTCAAAATTTTTAAGGAAATACACCGCTTTACGCCGGCATACACCGATGTAATAAGTTCTTTCAAAGGGTGGCTGCGCAAGATTATGATTTACACTGCTATTGACCATAACCGTAAATTTCATAAATATGAAACTGCCACTTCTTTTAACGGGCAGGAAATAGAAGTAGCGGATATAGATGAAAATGCTTTGGACAAAATTTCTTATGATGAAATCGTTAAAGCTACCCGGAATTTATCGCCTGCTTACAGAACGATTTTAAACCTGTACATCATAGAAGGATTTACTCATGCTGAAATCTCCCAACACTTAGGAATATCCGCCGGCACTTCAAAATCCAACCTTTCAAAAGCAAAAAAACAATTACAAAAAATATTATTTAATGCTCATCAAACAGTTTTAGTAAAAAATGAAACCTGATAAATTAGATATTAAAATTCAGGACGCTGCTGCGCAAAATGAACCTGCTTATAATGAACAGGCATGGAGCAGTATGGAAAAGCTGCTGGATAAAGAAATGCCGCAAAAGAAAAAAGAAAAGCGAAGAATACTCTGGATATTTCTTTTACTGTTTATTGTGGCCGGCTCTTTATTACTACTAAATCCTTCCGGAAAAAGAATCACAGAAAAAGTTATTTTGGCAAAAACAAATTCTACCAGTAAAACAACAAATACCCTTGATTCCACTTCTGTGGGCGCTTCAAACACAACTATTAAAGAGGCAAATCAGGATACAATTCAACCATTACAGCCATCCGTACCCGGAATAATTAATCAACAATCTTTTTCTGAAGAATCAATTCAAAACTCAAAAACGCGAACAATAAAAAATGATAAAACCACCGGAGAAAATGTAGTAGCCATTTACAATCAAAATAATTCAACAGAGAATAAAACCGTGATTGATAATCAAATCATAAATCAGGATAAAAATGGCAAAACAAAACAACCGGATAATACACAAAACGCCACTGAAACTATAAAAAAAGATTCAGTAGAAGGGAATAAAAATGAGAGCGTAGATGAAAATAAAAAATCTGATTCTTTGATAAAAGAAAATGACAAAGGCACTTCCCATAAAAAAAATGTTACTCTGGAAAATAGGAATAAATTCATGAACTCTTTTGCAATAAATTTCTCCGCAGGGCCTGATGTAAGTGCGGTAAACATTGATGATATTGGAAAAATAAATCCCGTATTTGGCGCAGGTATGAGTTATAACATCAGTAAAAGATGGACTCTAAGAACAGGTTTTTATGTTGAGAAAAAAGTGTACGATACAAAAGCAGCCAATTATCATCCGCCTTCGGGGTTTTGGAACAATTACCCTGATCTTAATTATATCGATGCCAATTGTAAGGTGTATGAAGTGCCCTTGATTATTAATTATAATTTTAGCCAGGCATCTTCTCATTTTTGGTTTGTCTCCGCAGGCATTTCATCCTATTTCATGAAAAAAGAAAAATATTATTATACACCAAAAGACCCTTCAATTCAATATCCTTACGACAGCTATACTGTTAATAATAAAAACCAGCATTATTTTTCCTCGGCAAGATTATCGGGCGGCTACGAAAGAAAATTCAGTAATACTATTTCTATTATTGCCGAACCGTATATCAACCTTCCATTAGCAGGTGTTGGTTTCGGGAAAGTAAAACTTTACAGCGCAGGCATTTTATTTACGCTGGGTATAAAACCTTTCGCCAAAAAATAACCCGGAAAATGACAAAGCAACCATTTTTTCCGATTTTATTTTTCTCCAGGCAACCCACGCTTCGCAGTTTACGATTATAAAAGGAGACATCCGTCTGATCATGCTTTGTATGTTTTAATTGAGGATCTATTTATTTATTTCACCATATAAAAATCAAAGAAAATGAAAAAAATTATGCTTCAGCCATTAAAAGGCCTCTTTATTTCATGTACGTTTGTTTTGCTGCTTAGTAGCTGCAAAAAAAATGAATTTCCACCGCAATTATTAAATGGCTATCAGCAAACGAACCTCGTGTCGGATGTCGCCGGCTATGGCGCTGCACGGCTTGATCCCAATCTTGTGAATCCGTGGGGAATTTCTTTTTCGCCCACGAGCCCTATGTGGATCTCTGCCAATCATACAAGTGTGAGTGTTATTTATGACAAGGATGGGATGACAGTAATTCCGCCGGTTACTATTGAAAATGGCAATGGCGCTCCCACAGGCCAGGTATTTAATGGAACTACAGGTTTTGTGATCCCTGCAAATGGTAAGCCAGCGAGGTTTATTTTTGCCGGCGAAGATGGATCCATTACCGCATGGAATGGAGGAAGCGCGGCAATTCTTGTAGTGGACAGATCGAAAAAACAGGCGGTATATAAAGGTCTTGTAATGGCTAATGATGGCACAGCAAATTTCCTATATGCAACAAATTTTAAGCAAAGTAAAATTGATGTTTTTGACAGCACCTTTACTTATGTTACCGATAAGCCATTTAAGGATCCTTTTATTCCTGATGATTACGGCCCATTCAATATCAGGAATATCGATGGTGAATTATATGTTACTTATGCAAAGCATAAAGCGCCGGACAATATGGACGACCAGAAAGGGCCAGGCAATGGCTATGTAGATATTTTTAGTACAAGTGGAAAGTTGATAAAACATCTTGCATCCAGAGGTGCGCTTAATTCACCCTGGGGAATTGTGCCTTCTGTTCCGGGATTCAGCCCCATTCCTGATGCTATTCTTATTGGAAACTTTGGCGATGGGCGCATCAATGTATATACTGCAGATGGCGTTTTTGTCGGCAGTCTCAAAGATAAGTGGGGACACGACATTATAATAAATGGATTATGGGCAATTGAAAACAATATTCACAATGCAGATCCCGAACAATTATATTTTACCGCCGGCCCGGCTGACGAAACCCATGGGCTCTTCGGCTATCTCAGTAAAAATCAAATTCAATAATTCCTGTCCTAGTTTCCATAACAGGAGCCTTTTCACAAAGGCCCTTTTTAAAAACCAGCGCCAGGCAGATTAATCGAAAAGTTTCCGTAAACTTTCTTTTAGAAGAATAATTTAGCTGCTTTAACATGTGTGCATTATTACAGGTTACAGCTTGGCAAAACTTTTTTATAGAAATTTCTTTGCAAAAGCGTATGGCTTCCTCCTACCCCCGGCTGAAACCTCATGTAATCGAAAGATTCAATAATTTCGGGCAATCCAACTAATCACCATATAACCCGTTCGTTTAGCCATCACCGTTATAAATAAAAAAGCAACTAGACGCTGTTTATTTGCAACTACTTTTTTTGGAAACAATATCCATCCGAACAAATAAAATTGTTAGCGGCATCCTCAGCAAATTGTATTTTTTCTTCGCAAACATCTATATCTCAAAAGTTTTCAAATTTTTATTCCTTTCAGGCAACCAATTTCACAAACACTTCGATTTAATATACATCAGCAGTGTACAGGAAAATAACGAATCAAAAAATCTGAATTATAGACCAGGTTGATAAACAAAAAAATCATTCTTACAAACCACATTTTAAACATTAAAACCTTTTTATGAAACTTAAACATTTTGTTCGGGCAACTATCATGAGTGTAATAATTGTCACTTTTATTTCCTGCTCCAAATCCGGTAGCGGATACCAGCAACCCCCCGCAGGCGGCGGTGGCGGCAGTAATTCAACCACTATAAATATCTATAACATGGCATTCCCATCATCCACCACTGTAAAAAAAGGAACCATAGTAAAGTGGTACAACCAGGATGGTTATGCGCACACCGTTACTTCCGACGATGGAACCACCTTCGATAGTGGAAACATTGCAGGAGGCGCTACCTTCTCTTACACTGCCGCTACTGTGGGCTCTTTTGCTTATCACTGCAACATACATTCAAATATGCACGGCACTTTGGTAGTAACACAATAGTGAAATAAGGATAATTTTTTGAGAATCTTTCTCAACAAAAAATTTTATTATGAGCAGAAAAGTTAAAAGATATGTTCTATTAATTTTTGCAATACTCATCATAATAGCCGCACTGATAGGTTATCAAATATGGAATAAGCCGCATCAAAATATTAAGAACGCCGTTGCCGTAAAAACCAGTGCTATTGAGCTTTATAATAGCCTAACCAATGACAGCATCAATAAAAAATCACTTTTCATAAATAAGATAGTTGCAGTATGGGGAGAGGTAAAACAGGTATCAAAAAATCAGCAAAATCAACAGGTAATACTTTTAAAAACAAATGTCAGCGAGGGTTCTGTGAATTGCACCATGGAAGAAAATATAAAAAATATTAAAGCCGGCGACAGGGTCCTGCTCAAAGGAATATGCATCGGTTACATCGGTGGAGATAGTGACCTTCAATTAGCCGGAGATGTCTTCTTAATAAGATGCTATCGTTCGACCTAAAATAAAGTTATGCAAATTAGAAAAGTTATACTCTTCCTGGTAATTTTTATGGTTGACAATTCACGAACGAAAGGCCAAATATATTTTACAAAAAACGGCAGCATTTCTTTTTTCTCAAAAACAATTCTGCAAAATATACAGGCAGATAACAATGAAGTCATCAGCATTTTAAATCTTCAAACTGGATCTTTACAATTCTCATTACTCAACACTGCTTTTCATTTTACCAAAGCAAAAATGGAAGAAGACTTCAATGAAAATTATATGGAAAGCGATAAATATCCCCGGTCAACTTTTAAGGGAAGCATTAGCAATATCAATAAAATAGATTTCTCCAAAGATGGAACGTGGCTGGTAAATGTAACCGGCGATCTGACGATACACGGCGTTACAAAAAATATAACCACTTCCGGAAAAATTACTATTAAGGATGGAAAAATTTCCGCTACGTCCTCATTTAAAATTTTATTAGAAGATTACCATATCAAAATACCCTCGATAGTATCCAATAAAATTTCAGAAAACATTGAAATAACTATTAATTGCAATTATGAAAAAAAATAAATCCTATAATTAATTTTTTATGCAACTCACGAAATTATTAAACGTAAGTTTTTTGCTTTTTAGCTTATATGGAAAGTCTTTTGCACAGGATACTACCAACATTATGAGCCAGTTGGAAAAAGAGGCCGGAGAAAATAAAACCGTACTTGCTACCTCCACATTTAAGTACACCCGCATTGTTGATGGCCATTCGGTAGAGAATTTGCCTGCACATGTTTTGGATGTAAGAATATCGCATCGTTTTGGCCCGCTAAACAGTGGCGCTTATAATTTCTTTGGACTGGATATTCATCCTGTAAATGTGCGAATAGGCTTCGACTATGGTATTACCAACAATTTTATGGTAGGCGTTGGCCATAGTGGCGCTCAAAAAACTTATGATGCTTTTTTAAAAATAAAGATATTGAGCCAATCGTCTGGCGTGGTTAACATGCCTGTTACCGTGTCATTTGTTCCAACGCTTGCTATCAATACGCTCAGGCCACAGGATTTCATCGTCAAACTTGATTCGGGAATAAAAGTAAAACGGATGTCTTATGTTTTTCAGTTGCTTATTGCAAGAAAATTTTCCGAGGGATTTTCATTGCAAATCATGCCAACATTTATTCATCCGGACAATATTTCTTTCGATAATCATATTAATGATCGCGGCGTTTTTGCTGTCGGCATTGGCGGCCGTCAGAAAATTTCCAAAAGAATGAGTGTGAATGTTGAGTATTACTACCAATTGCCAGGAACAAAAGAAACACCAAATGCCCGTAATGTTTTGTCAGTCGGTATTGATATTGGCACGGGTGGCCATGTTTTCCAATTGCATTTTACTAACTCCAATGGACTGGCCGAAAAATCTTTCATTGCTGAAAATACAGGCCGATGGGATAAGGGTGGTGAAATGTTTGGGTTCAATATTTCGAGGGTGTTTCAGCTAAAGAAAAAGCATTCTTAGTTCATCACGGGATAAAAGGGGCCTATAGCTCTTTCAAAAGTTCACAATCAAGAAAAAAATAGGAATCCCCATTATTTGTTCATTTACTGTAAAACTATCTGAAATAATTGACCAGGCATAGGCCGTAAAATCAATTATTTCAAATGAATTTACATCCTTGCAGGGAATCGTTCTGGCCGGCATTCGGGCAGTTAATTTATAATGCTGCGAAATGAATCAAAATATTTTTAAAAATGTTTCATGAGATTAGGGCCCATGATTCATGAAAATGATAAAATAAAATGTAGGAGTTATAAACATCAGGCGGCGGTGAAAGTTATGTCTCACAGAAATATTTTGCATGGTTTTTCCCCTAAACTTTATCTTTCCAATAAAATACTTTCTTCTGAGCAAAAAAAATCCTCCGGAAGATTATCCGAAGGATCTTTTTGAAGTTTTTCCTTTTAACGATGGCTAAGCCGCAATGTATCTACTGTAGTAACATTACTGATAGTAACCGCAATATTCTGAAGAGTATCTGAAAGATAATCTGAAGTAGAATCTGCGTCAAATATTAATGTGTAACTACCAGCAGGAATTCCCCAGAATTTGTAAAATCCTGAAGCATCCGGCAATGCGCCAAGTGTATCAATACCTGAAATCGCCATTATATGTGCATTAGCAGAATCAGGCAATACAACACCCTGAATAGCTCCCCCAGAGGCTTTTGCGAAAGTACGGATCACGGGCTTTAAAATATATTGTCCGCTGTTACCTGCTTTTACAATAGACCTGGCGGCATCAAAATCCAATACCAATTCGTAAGGAATTCCAGCCGTTAATGTTGCGTCTATATTTAATTTTAGGCCAGATTGCTGAGCAGAAGGAGTCTTCAAATCCACAACTGTTCCATCATCCAATACAAGTTGATTACCATCTCCCAAAATCAGACGGATTTGTGAAAGTTTTCCTGCAGGCAAATCAACTCCACCTAAAAGAGTATCCTTCCCATTCCGTAGTTGTAACAGATCATAAATTCCAGGTTTTAGTAATGGAACATTTACCCAGCCTGAATCTGAAGTATCATCTGAAGACTTTACCATTATCTTCTGGATGTTAATTAAGACTGCCCGATAATCTGCCGGAGCATCTGTTAAATGAATATTTAAGTGAGAAGGCCCGTTACTGGAAGTATTCGATTTTTGACATGCGCCAAATAAGCGGGCAACGAGAAAAATGCCCAATAAATAAGGGGAAATTTTTGAGAGGTTAATTTTCATAGGGTTTTAATTTAGTTAACAATAATATACAAAGGTAAAACAGAACCTAAAAATCCAAATTCTATGCCATTAAAACTTTAGTCCTACTTCATTAACATTCTCAATTGATTCTTTTCTAATAGAAAAAGATAAGTAAAGAAGCCAATAAATAAAAATGGGAATCCAAAATATTCGTCCATTTACTGTAAAGCCTTTCTGCCTCCCTTGTGGCGCGAGGTTGTAGTTCATGGGTTAGCCAATGTTGTTACCGGCAGAATTATTATGCATTTTGCAATTTAGGAATTACAGGAATAAGCCCGTGCTTTGCCATTGTCAACTTTAATTTTTCGATGTCGGGAGGACCGCCTGCATTTAATATTGCGGCAACTTCCTTAAAGAAGATAGAGCCAGGCAGTGCAGGTGTAATTACTGCCAGCGCTTTGGCATCCTTCTGTTTTAAATTATCAAAACCATGAACAAAATAAAAAGAAGCCGGTTTTTTCAAATGCAGATTTTTCTTGCGACAACTCATCTTTGTAATTTCACACCGTATTTTTTGCTATTTCATACCCTTTTATGCTCAGCCCTGGCGCAGGCCTCCCGGCCAAGTTCCACTACACCTTCTTCAACGCAGGCAATTCCCATTCTGGCCTTACATAATGGCAGCTATAACCATGTTTGTGTTTCTGTAAATAATTTTGGTGCTCTTCTTCGGCATCCCAAAACTCACCGGCAGGCGCTACCTCGGTTAAAACCGGCCCTGGCCAGATACCGGACGCATTCATTTCGCTAATCAATTCCTGCGCGGTTTTCTTTTGATCTTCGCTAAGATAAAATACTGCGGAACGGTACGACGTACCTACATCATTTCCCTGCCGGTTT
>Ga0207933_1001248_pt1 | contig 20162 bp, 19 predicted proteins | sample NGESurdeep092012_4_FD_184488 | JGI IMG/M metagenome (GOLD analysis project Ga0207933, IMG submission 184488) | Arctic peat soil microbial communities from Barrow, Alaska - NGEE Surface sample F53-3 deep-092012 (SPAdes) | ecosystem: Environmental > Terrestrial > Soil > Wetlands > Peat ...
CCGCACGCGAGCCGACTACTTCAATCTTCGGACGGATATCAATGCGCGGGAACTCAGCCGCACGAGCCTGTTGGTTTCGGAATTATTGGGAATGCCTGTTCCGGCGAACAAGGCGATCGTCGGCGCCAACGCTTTCTCCCACAGTTCGGGTATCCATGTTGACGGTTTTCTGAAGGATCGGCAGACATACGAGATCATGCGGCCCGAGGACGTAGGTCTGCGGGAAAGCCGCGTCGTGCTTACCGCGCGCACAGGACGCGCCGGTCTGCGCGCCAGGCTGGAAAAACTCGGATTTACGTTGTCGCCCGAGGAACTGAATCAGGCATACACGCGCTTTCTTTCAATCGCGGACAAGAAACAGGAAGTATTCGACGAGGACCTGATGGCGATGGTGCATGAAGAGTTGCAGCCGGCCTCAGACCATTGTCAACTGGAATACCTGCATGTGAGCGGCGGCACTTCATCGGCGCCGACGGCTTCCGTGAAACTCATGGTTCAGGGCGAGTCCCGCGAGGCGACGAGCACGGGAGACGGACCCATAGACGCTGTGTACAAGGCGCTCTCGGCGATCACTCACAGTTCGGTGAAGCTTCTGAAGTATGAGATTCGATCGGTAACCAGCGGCACGGAAGCCCTCGGCGAAGCAACAGTTCATCTTCAACAGGGCGAAGTGAAAATCGTGGGCCGCGGCGCGTCGACGGACATTATCGAAGCAAGCGCCAAGGCTTATGTGGATGGCCTGAACAAGCTCGCCCGCGTTTCAGACGCCACTACGTAGATGCGCGCTCCCGTTCACGCCGTTTGCCGGTTCGCAACCGCTTCCAGGCTCCGGGTGGCGATCTCGAACTCGCGCATTTTGAATTTCTGAACCTTGCCGCTGAGAGTCATCGGGTAAGCGTCGACGAAACGGATGTGCTCCGGCACTTTATAGTAGGCCAGCCGCGCGCGGCAGAAGGCGCGGATTTCCTCTCCTTCGGCAGTAGCGCCCGCTTTGAGCCGAATCCAGGCCACCACAATCTCGCCGAGACGCTCGTCCGGGATACCGATCACCTGCGCGTCGGCGATCGCGCCGTGAGTATACAGAAATTCCTCGATTTCGCGCGGGTAGACGTTTTCGCCCCCGCGGATGATCATGTCGCGCGCGCGGCCGGTGATCCGGAAGCAACCATCCGGGCGCATGACGGCGAAATCGCCGGTATGGAGCCAGCCATCGGCGTCCACGGCCTGGGCGGTGGCTTCGGCCTCGCCATCGTATCCTTATCATGACCATATAACCGCGGGCCAGCAGTTCCCCTTGCTCACCCACAGGCAGCGTCTCGCCTTCTGAAGATACGATCCGCACTTCGGTTTCGGGCAGCGCGCAACCGACAGTCGTGCAGCGGGTTTCCAGATCGTCATCCACATGTGAACTCGTGATGCCGGGCGAGGCCTCTGTCTGGCCGTAGACCACCAGCATGTGGCGGCAATGCATCGTATCGATAACCCGCCGCATGATTTCGATCGGGCAGGGAGCGCCAGCCATAATTCCGGTGCGCAGCGACGTTAACTGAAAACGAGCGAATTCGGGATGTTGGAGTTCGGCGATAAACATCGCAGGGACGCCGTAGATGACGGTTGCCCGCTCGGTATCGATAGCCTCAAGCGTGGCAAGCGGATCGAATGTGGCTGCGGGAAAAATGCACGCTGCGCCGGAAACAGCCGCGGTCATCGTCCCGATAACGCACCCAAAGCAGTGGAACATCGGCACGGGAACGCAAACGCGGTCTTCTTCGGTGACGCGCATGTACCCGGCGAAGAAGCGAGCGTTGTTAACAAGGTTCACATGCGTAAGCAGCACGCCCTTGGGTTGGCCCGTCGTGCCCGAAGTGTATTGGATGTTCGCCGGCTCATCGGGGTCCGGCTTGACACCGATGCCGTCCGGATCGCGTAGAAATTTCTCCCACTGCGGGGAATCGATGTAGATGACGTGCTGCAGGGCAAGCGTCTGCCCGGCGCGGGATTCTTCCAGAATGGCTTTGTAGTTTGAGTGGCGGCCCTGCGTGTGGAGAAAAAGGGCACGCATTCCGGATTTGCGCAACACAAAGGACAACTCGTGCGAGCGGTTGGCCGGATTCACGTTTACCAGGACAACGCCCGCCAGCGCGCACCCGAATTGAAGAATCGGCCACTCGGCGCAGTTGGTCGCCCATACTCCGACGCGGTCGCCGGGATGTAATCCGAGCGCCCGCAGGCCGGCGGCGACGCGCTGCGCCTCATGCGCGTATTCCGCCCAGTTGAGCCGGATGTTCTGGTGGACACTGATAAGGGCAACGCGATCGGCAAATCGATCCGCAGTTTCAAGAAACGCTTCCCCTATCGTCTTTCGGACGACAGTACCCTTTGGACCTCGGGTATAACTCTGCATCGCTCCTCTTTTTCAGGTCGGCGGTAGCATCGGTCTGGCCCTCGCCGCGCATTTATTGTATATTCAAAACCAACATCCAAAAGCTGGCCCATCGGCCACGGAGAATCTTATGCCTCGCATCGCTTTTGCCGGTCTTGCTTTTCTGGGCGTGTTGTCCGCGCCGCTTTTCGCGGAACAGACGTGTCAGGGCTTGAGAAGTCTCGCACTCGACCATGCGACGATTACTTCCGCGACAGCTGTTCCTGAAGGACCGCTGAGCGGCGGGCGTGGCGGCCCTCCCGTGATCGCTCCCGCGCACTGTGCCGTGCAGGGAATCATCCGGCCGACAAAGGACTCCGAGATCCATTTCGAGTTGTGGATCCCGGCGAGCGGATGGAATGGAAAATATCTGCAACTTGGCAATGGCGGCTGGGCGGGGGCGATCAACGCGGCCGGGCTTGCCGAGCCCGTGAGGCGCGGTTATGCCGCGGCGGCGACCGACGATGGTCATCAGGGCGGCGTGGGCGCGACGTGGGCCATCGGCCACCCGGAGAAGCTGATCGATTTCGGGTATCGCGCCGTGCATGAGACGAATCTGCAATCGAAGGCGATTATTCAGGATCTCTTCGGCCGCGCGCCGTCGCGCAGTTATTTCAACGGATGCTCCGATGGCGGACGTGAGGCGCTGATGGAAGCGCAGCGGTACGCCGAGGATTTCGATGGAATCATTGCCGGCTCTCCGGCGAGCGACTGGTCGCATCTTTTCACAGGTTTCATCTGGAACGCACGGGCTTTGACAGAAACCCCGGGCAGCGCCATACCGCTCGCGAAGCTTTCGGTGATCCAAAAAGCGGTGCTGGCGCAATGCGATGCCGCGGATGGCGTCAAAGACGGGTTGCTGCAGGACCCGCGCGCCTGCCGCTTCGATCCTTCGGTTTTGACTTGTAAAGGCGCGGAAGGTCCCGAGTGCCTGACCGCGCCGCAGGTCGAAGCGCTTCGGAAGATTTATGACGGGCCCAGGAACCCCCGCACCGGCGCTTCGATTTTCCCCGGGTACGCGCGCGGAACGGAGGCGGGACCGGCTGGATGGTCGGCGTGGATTGCACCCGCTTCCGCCACCTCTTCGATTCAATATGGCTTCGGCAGCTCATATTACGGTCAGGCGGTTTTCGAAGAACCGAAGTGGGACTACCGGACCTTGAACTTCGACACGGATGTTGCGTTCGGCGACCGGAAGGCGGGACCGGTTTTGAATGCGACGAATCCCGACCTGAGAAGCTTCCGCGCGAATGGCGGAAAACTGATTCAGTATCACGGTTGGGGCGATCCGGCGATCTCGCCGCTCAGCTCGATCGCTTACTACGACAGCGTGCGCGCGTTTCTCGACAGGTTTCCGGATGCGAGACATCAGGCTCCCGGCAGCACGCAGGAGTTCTATCGTTTGTTCATGGTTCCGGGCATGGGCCACTGCGGCGGCGGGGTGGGAGCGAACAGCTTTGGAAACGGCGCGTCAACGCAAACGGATCCCGATCATGACATTATCAGCGCATTGGACCGGTGGGTGGAGACAGGTGTCGCACCAGATAAGATCATCGCGACTGGCACTGTGGTGGGTGACACCAGCAAGGCACTGACCCGGCCGCTGTGCCCGTATCCGCAGGTTGCACGGTACGACGGGACGGGCGATCCGGATAATGCGGCGAGTTTCGCGTGCGCCGCGCCGCAGGTTCCGTAGGCTTCGATCGATTATCGATGTTCCTCACCAGACCGGGTTTCGCCGGGGAAAAACATCGTTGGACGCACGCAGATAATTGAAAATAAGGTGTTTATTATTGGTGGCGGAAGAGGGGGTCGAACCCTCACGAAGAGTGAACTTCGCCAGATTTTGAGTCTGGTGCGTCTGCCAGTTCCGCCATTCCGCCAGGAAGGACTCTTTCCAGTCTAACCGAACGTCTGCCGCGGCGCTCAGCGCGAAAAATCGTCGTTATGGGTCATGAACTCGGGATATGCGCCCGCGCCGAGTTCGTGCAGGTCCATCCCCTGACGATCGCCTTCGAGCGAGACTCGTTGCGGCATCGCGAGATTCAACAGCCAGTTGAGCCCGTAGGTCAGCGGCAAAACAAAGCCAATCAGCGTCGCAATTCCCACCGTCTGAGCCATCAACTGCCCGGCGGCGCCCGCTTCCAGACGCCCGAACAGGCCTACCGCCAGCACTCCCCAGATTCCACCGACGGCGTGCACGGAGATGGCGCCGCCGGGGTCATCCACCTCCAGCCGCAGATCAAGGAGTTCCACCGAAAACGGGATCAGGGCGCCCGCGATCAGTCCCACGATCAGGACTGCCGCGGGCGGGACGAAAGCACACGCGGCGCTGCCGGCCACGAGGCCACCCACCCAGCCGTTCGCGGTCAGCGAGGCGTCAGGTTTGCCGAAGCGAAGCTTCGTGACAACGGCGGCCATCAGGGCGGCGCTCGACGCACAGAGCAGCGTGTTAACCGCGATCAGCGGCGCGCGCCCCGGTTCCACCCCCGCGAACAGCATTGCGCCAGCCGAATTGAGGCCCAGCCATCCCACAAACGCGACGATACAGCCGAAAAGGACCAGCACGGCGTTGTGCCCCGGGACGGCCATGGGCATCCCCTCCGCCGTATACTTGCCTCGCCGCGGACCGACGATCCACGCGACCGCCAGCGCCGTCAGGCCGCCCACCGCGTGGATGGGACCGGCACCGCCCGCATCGATATAACCGTGTCCGAGCCCGAAATTCGCTCCCAGCCGCGCCAGCCATCCCCCGCCCCAGGTCCAGTGGGCGAAGAGCGGGAAGGTCAAGCCGGCCAGCAGCGCGGTCGAAGCGCAGATCGCGCCCAGCCGCCAGCGATCCGAACTGCTTCCAAGGGGAATCAGACCGGCGAGACCCACGGCGACGATTCCAAACCATGCGAACAAAAACGCACCGGGCGAGCCCGGCGGTGGGGTGCTCATCGGCAGGCCGCTGAAAAACCAGCGCCCGGCGCCGATCCAGTCCCACGGTTTTGCGCCGAGGGTCAGGAAATAAGCTATGCCGCCCGGATATTCCATAAACGCGCGCCCGCAAACGAACCAGACGCATGCCGCGACCGCCAGCACGCACAGCGCGGCCATCATGGCGTGCGCGGCGTTACGCGAGCGGCCGAGCCCTGCGTCGATCAAAGCCAGGCCGCAACCCGCCAAAGGGGCGAGAAGCAGAAAAAAAATGCAAACCGCGGTCTGGATTTCGGAGAAACGGAGATCCGGCGTCACTTCAGTTCACATCCTCTCTGGGGAGGATTTGTTTGGGGAGGATATGGGCGCGCGCAAACAGCACCAGCCCCAGGACTTCGACCGCCAGAGCGGCACTCAGGAAGGCGCCGCGAGGACCCGCGGGCGCCAGTAACACCAGCGCGGCAAGCGCCAGCGCCCATCCGGCGAGCAGTAATAAAAAACCGGCAATTTTCATGGATTGAAAACGGCCGGGAGTATCCGCCGTCAGCTCAAAATATCACACCGAGCCTCAGCTTCAACGCTCATATTTTCAAGACGATTCCATCCTGTCCTGTCTAACGATCGCGATCCCCCATCCAAAACGTCTATTCCAGTCATAAGAAATTTGAGTTTCCCTTTAGCGGATAACGCTGTGAGTATAAGAAGACCGGACCCCGTCACGTCTTGGCTTGTGGCCCGAAATCTGAAAATACAAGGACATCGAAACAAGGACAGCTTATGGCAGACAACGCCTCTGAAATGAAAGCAACCCTGGGCCTCACCGGCCTCACGATGAATGCCATGGCACTCATCGCGCCTGGCGCCTTCCTCTGGCTCACGTTCGCTCCGCAGGCCGTGGAAGGAGCGACCGCCCCCTCAATGTGGATCGGTATCGTGTTCGCGCTGCTGCTGTGTCTGGCCACCGCGGTCTGTTACGCGGAAATGGCCAGGCTGTATCCGGGCACCGGGAGTTCGTATTACTTCGCGGAACAATCGTTTCTCAATCACGAAACGGCATGGAAGTATGCGCGGCTTTCGAAGTTCATCGTCGGTTGGGGCTCGCACCTTTATTACTGGATTTATCCAGGCGTAATGGTGGGTGTCACCGGCATCATCTGCGGCTACGTCGTGGGCACGCTCTGGCCGAACGCCATGAGCGCGACCAACCCCGGCCCGATGTTCATGATGCTGATTGCCATTGTGTTCTCGTTCGCGGTCGCTTACATTGCGCATCGCGGAGTGGCCGGTTCGACGGCCGTCAGCATCGCGATCAACGTGATCCAGATCTCCGCTCTGCTGGTGTTTGCCGTGATGGCGTTCGGATACCGGTCGACGCATCCGGCGGGCACTCCCGCCTGGCAGTTCGATTCTACGTCAGGCGACGCTTATACCTACGAGTTCCTGACCGAAAAAGTGATCGCCAATGGCGCCACCACCGACAGCATCGTACGCGATTCGGCCGGCGTTCCCAAACCGAAACTCGACGCAGCCGGGAAAGCGGTGCCGTTCATCATTGCCTATCCGGAGAAAGACGAGAAAGGCAACTTTCTCTCCCATCCGAACGCCGCATCCGTAGTTGGAATACATAACTTCGCGTGGATGTTCATTCAGGCGACGGTCGCGATCCTGATTCTGGTCGGATTCGAGTCGGTGACGGCAATGGGCGGCGAGGCGAAAAATGCCAAACGCGACGTTCCCATCGCCGTAGTGAGTTCGCTGCTGGTTCAGGGGGCGTTCTGTTATCTCATCGAATACTTCGCCGCGAATTACTTCCTGAGCAGCGGCTACAGCATGCAGAACGCGTCAGGCTCCTCCGCGCCGATCGGTGACATGATGGTCATCCTGGGCAATCATTTCTTCGGTCAGGGCGGTGGAAGAATCTTCATGCTGGTCGAGGCCTTCACGGTTCTCCTTGCGCTCGTCGGGACCACGCTCTCCTGCATGAATACCGGCGCACGCGTCACGTATGCCATGGGTAAGGACGACGAGATCGGCGGCAACCTGGGTGTTCTGCACCGGGAGAACCTCACGCCACACCGAGCCATCTGGACCCTGGCTGTGATCTCGGCCGTCGTCGGATGTATCTCGGTTGCCATGCTGTTCGGCGATGGCGGGGCGATGACCGACGCTGCGATCAAGGCGCTGCCGCAGGGCTTCTTCTCCAGCTTCGGGTATCCGTCTCACGACGTGATGGCGGCCATGCCGAATAGTTTGCTCACCGTTACGCTGGCGTCCAACTTCGGCACTTTCGTGCTTTATGCCCTCAGTTGCGTCATCTGCATGGTGGCGTTTCACAAGCACGCCATGTACAACCCGATCAAGCATCTGTTCGTCCCTCTGTTCGGGCTCGTCGCCAATCTGGCTTGCATGGCTTTCTATCTGATCGGACCGTTCATGGGATACGGGACCAGGATGGAGCCTTTGCTCGCGATCGGAATCGCCATCGTCTGGGGCATTTACGGGGGAATTTATTTCCTTTCGTCAAGCAAAAAGAAAGGACGCACCACGCTGGTGGGACAGCGCGGCAGGGCTACCGCTTAAGCGCTGCCGATAGTTAACTGTCAATAGATAGTCAACCGCGAGGCATTCCCTCGCCGCCGCCCGGGGTTACCGAAGCCCCGGGCGGCGGCGAGGGGTTCGTTTCGTTTCAGAGCACTCGGTTGCCGGGCACGAACGGATAGAATAAACGAGTCATTCATGTTCGCAGGCGCTGTCAGGTTGAGTCCCTCGCATTCTTCCATGCTGGATCTTGAATTTGCCGAATTGTCCGACGCTGGCCGCGTACGCGATCGTAACGAAGACTATTCCGGCTATGCCTTACCTTCGTCGGAAACCGAGGGCCGCACGCAGGGATGGCTTTTCGTCCTGGCCGATGGAGTCGGCGGCGCGGAGAAAGGCGAGGTGGCATCGCGTACCGCCGTTGAAACGCTGATCGCGGGCTTTCGCGCGGCACCCCGGGGCGAAGCGCATACGGTGTTGATGCCGCGCCTCGTGCAATCCGCCAATACCCGTATTTATGAGATGGGCAGGGCCGCAAGCCCGGGCGGCTCCCGCATGGCCACCACGATTGTTGCGTGCGCTTTCCGTTACGACCGGGTGGTTGTCGCGCATGCGGGAGATTCCCGTTGTTATCTCATCCGGCACGGGATTGCGTCGCAGATTACGCGCGATCACACCGTTGTCGCCGAGCAGGTGCGCCTCGGGCTGCTGTCGGCGCGCGAGGCGGCCGAGGCCTCCACGCGCCATCTGCTGAGCCGTTCTCTCGGTAACGATCTTTTCGTCAACGTCGAAATGAGCGATCGCCAGATTCAGGCGGATGACGTCATTCTACTTTGCTGCGACGGGCTGCACGGCCTCGTGGAAGGCGCTGAAATGGGGGAAATCGTGAGATGGAACCCCGATCTCACGACCGCGGCCGGAAAGCTCGTAGCGCTTGCCAATGCGCGGGGCGGCAGCGACAACATTACCATCCAGTTAATCCGCGTGCGTGGCGTCGAACGCATGGGAATGTACCGCGGAAGGCCTTATAAGCTGCATTAAAATTACTATGAGCGCACTCCTATGACCGCACTTCACCCAGGCGACACGCTCGATCACTATCGCATTGAAAGCCTTGTCGCCCGCAGCGGCATGGCATCGATTTTCCGTGCGACCGACATGCTCAACGGCTGTACGGTGGCTATCAAGATTCCACATCCGGAGATGGAAGCCGATCCGCAGCTCTTCGATCGCTTCAAGCGGGAACAGGAGATTGGCGAGAAGCTCGATCATCCGGGCGTAATGCGGGTTTTTAAAGACACGAATCGCAGCCGCATTTACATGGCGATGGAGTGGGTGGAAGGCCAGTTACTCCGCAATCTGATCGGTGGCAGGGCCAAAATGCCGGCCGATCGCGCCGCGCGCATTACGGCAAAAGTATGCGACGCGCTCGACTACATTCATACACACGGCGTAGTGCATCGTGACATGAAACCGGAAAATATCATGGTCGACGCGGACGACAATATCAAGCTGATCGACTTCGGCATCGCGGCTAACGAAGGCTCGCGGCGGCTGACTTTCGCCAAGCTTTCGAATGTCATGGGAACGCCCGACTATATTTCGCCCGAACAGGTCAAGGGCAAGCGCGGCGATGCCCGCAGCGATATCTATTCGGTGGGCGCGATGCTCTATGAAATGCTGACCGGCAAGGTGCCGTTCACCGGGAACAATGCTTTCCTGATCATGAACGACCGCCTGCTGAACAGCCCGGTTCCCCCGCGGGAAATCGAGCCCTCGATCTCGCCCGCGATGCAGGAAATCATTTATCGGGCGCTGGAGCGGGACCCCAAAAACCGTTATGGAGCGGCGCGCGAATTCGCGTGGGATCTGGAGCATCAGGACCAGGTGGGAGTCTCGGCCGACCGCCCTGAGCTGGAGAACTGGAAAACCCGGAAATCCCACTGGCCGAAGAAGATTCTGACTTACGCTCTGCTCGCGCTGGTGCCGATTGCGGTCTTTTCCCTGCTGCTCTGGGTGGCGCGAAGAGCCTGACGCAAACAAAACCGCCGGCAAGCGCCCCGAAAGGCGCCGCCGGCGGGAGGAAGAGCAGTCCGCTGAGCCGTTTCTTATTTACTTCAGGGGACCGAGAATTGCCATCAAAGCGATGGTGAACGTGCTCTGGTTAGTGGCCATGCCGGTTTGCGCGCCGCGATCGAAGAAAGGTTCATTGGAAGAGTCGTGCCGGTACTCCAGCCTGCCGATGAAGTGGTCATTGTACTTGTACTCGCCCGTGATCGTAGCTTCTTTGATAAGCTGCGCGGTGCCAGTGCTGGCGCCCGTCTTGTCATCGAAGAATTCAACCCGGGGCGAGATGGCGAACTTGCCGGTGAGCTGTACATGCGCCGCGCCCGCCAGACCGAACCATTCATCGTAACCGCCGCCTGCCCGGTTGTCGTGCAGGTAATCGCCGTTGATGTAGAAGTTAACCCTGCTGTTTGGCGTCAACAACAACGTGGAGTCGAGCAGGTTACGTTTGCCGGCCGTAGTGCCCGGATGGTTCGGCCCCTCGTAGTAATTAACCGACCAGGTGTATTTGGGCATGGTTATCGCCGAAGTGATCCCGATGTTTTTCAGATCGTTATTTCCCCACACGGTATTCCATGCATTCACTACCTGAACACCGGCTGTCCAGACCTTTGTGATCGGCGTGCTGGTCCTGAACCCGAAGTGATAATACGGAATCGCCCAGGCGAACAACAGCGAGCGCGAGTAGTTCCAGTTGGAGTTCGCTTCGATAACTTCCGCGCCGGCCGAAGTCACGAACTGGCCGAAATCGATCTCCGTGCCGTGCGTATGGCTGGGCTTCGCGATCAGATACATCTGCTCGATATATCTCAGAGCCTTGTGGTCGATCGCCGCTATGTCGCCGGAGTGGATCTCGCGCATGGTCTCGCCGAAACCGGCATCCACGTGGAATCCGAATACTTTGTCGGATTTGTCCACCGTGACCTTCACCAGACTCATCTCGGGAATAGCTGAATTGTCATTGAAATTATAGAGCTGGTTCGCGTCGAGAGCGGGGTGATTGAAATTCGTGGTGAAATAGCCGTCGGCCAGAGCACTGAATATAAAACCGTCGTATTTGGGCGGCGGAGCCGGTGGTGCCGCATCGGCCGGCTTCGCTGCATCCGCGGGCGCGGGGGCCGGCGCCTGAGCCTGATCCGGCGTGTCCACAGGCTGCGGGGTATCGATGTCTGCCGCCCATGCGGACAGCGTCAGGGCCAGGATGCAAAGCGGTAGTCGCATAACTCTCTTCTCCTTGAGATAAGTAAAAGCGATACTTACGTGGTGTCACTTTTCAATGAACTGAAGATTCAGTGTAAGTGGCGCGGAAGAAGCGAAGGAAATAAATTCTTTGGATGGGGCTTATAGCGAATGTTGACGTGCGCAGGGGCGAGGCCGGGCCATCGGCTTCCACCCCCGCGCGCTTTCGGGAAAGAGCACTTTCTCAGATGTCGTAATACAACGAGAACTCATACGGGTGCGGCCGGAGACGCACCGCTTCGGCTTCCGATTTGCGCTTGTATTCGATAAATGTTTCGAGCAGCTCTTCGGTGAACACATCGCCTTTGAGCAGGAATTGATGATCCTCTTCGAGGCAATTGAGCGCCTCTTCGAGGGACCCCGGCATCGACGGCACCGATTTCATTTCTTCCGGCGAAAGATCGTAGATGTCTTTATCCAGCGGCTCGCCCGGTTCCAGACGGTTCAACACGCCATCGAGACCGGCCATCAGCAAAGCGGCAAACGCCAGATAAGGATTGCAGGAGGGGTCCGGCGGCCGGAACTCCACTCGTTTCGACTTCGGGCTCGCCGAATACATCGGGATCCGGCAGGCTGCCGAGCGGTTTCGCCGCGAATAGGCCAGATTCACCGGCGCTTCATAGCCTGGCACCAGACGTTTGTAGCTGTTGGTGGTGGGCGCGATGATGGCCGAAAGCGCGCGCGCATGCTTGAGCAATCCGCCGATGTAATGGAGCGCCATCTGACTCAGCCCCGCATAGCCATCGCCCGCAAACAGAGGCTTGCCCGCTTTCCAGATCGACTGGTGCACGTGCATCCCGCTGCCGTTATCGCCGAAGATCGGCTTCGGCATGAACGTCACGGTTTTGCCGTGCTGATTCGCCACGTTGCGCACGATGTACTTGTACTTCGTCATGTTGTCGGCCGATTTCACCAGCGTGTCGAACCGCTGATCGATCTCCGACTGCCCCGCGCTCGCGACCTCATGGTGATGGCATTCGATCACGAGACCGCAGCGCTCCATCGTGTTGACCATCTCCGAGCGCAGGTCCTGGTAATGATCCGTCGGCGGCACCGGAAAATAGCCTTCCTTATAGCGCGGGCGGTAACCGAGGTTGTCTTTCTCGCGGCTCGAATTCCAGCGGCCTTCGTCGGCATCAATAAAGTAAAAACCCGAGTGCGCGTTCTGGTCGAAACGGATGTTGTCGAAGATGAAAAATTCCGCTTCAGCTCCGAAAAACGCTGTATCCCCGGCTCCCGAGTTCATGAGATAGAGCTCAGCTTTCTTCGCAATCCAGCGGGGGTCGCGCTCGTAGTTCTGCCGAGTCAGAGGATCGCGCACGTCGGCGATCATGACGAGCGTGGGCGTTTCCATGAACGGGTCCATGAAGGCCGTCGCGGAGTCCGGTATGAGCAGCATGTCACTCTCATTGATCGCGGCCCAGCCCCGGATACTCGATCCGTCTATGCCGAAGCCGTCGGTGAACGCGCCTTCACTCAATTCCCCGATCGGATACGAGATATGGTGCTGCAGGCCGGGGATATCGGAAAAACGGACATCCACCTGGCGGGCGCCGTTTTCTTTCGCGTATTGCAGAACTTCGACTGGTGTCATCTACTCTCCATCTTCACGGAAGACTCAGTTTATCGCGCCCGCCGGGACATAACGCAACCTCTCCGGTGGCCACGAAATTGCTGCAAGCGGTGGCTGGCGACTACACTCAAATCAACAGGAGCGGATCGAATGGGTCAAAAATCGAAGAACGGCATTAAGAAAAACGGGCAAGCTGTCGTCAAGGCAGGCGACAGGTCGGAACTGCTGTTGCATCAGAAAGCTCGCGCCATCCAGGAATTTGGCACCGTGCGCGGCCAGTTACCCATCGCGCTCGGCCAGGATACGCGCAAAAGCAGCGTGGACGATCTGAACCAGGTTCTTGTCGATACGATGACCTTGCGCGATCTTTACAAGAAGCATCACTGGCAGTTGACCGGTCCGACTTTTTACCAGTTGCATCTGCTGTTCGACAAGCACTTCGAGGAACAGGCCGGCCTGGTGGATATGCTCGCCGAGCGGATTCAGATGCTGGGCGGCATCAGCTACGCAATGGCGCACGACGTTGCGGAGAACACCCGCATTCCCCGTCCGCCGAAGGATCGGGAAGAGGCTCCCGTACAGATTTCGCGCCTGCTTGAAGCCCACGAGATCGTGCTTCGCGAGACCCGGGGATTCGCCAAAGCCGCGGACAAAGCGGGGGACGACGGAACCAACGATCTTTTCGTCAGCAATATCATCCGCACCAATGAATCTCAGGTGTGGTTCATCTCCGAACACGTGGTGGATGTGCCTCTCGCCAAAGCTGACTGACCAGCCCGCGTTTATCCCCTGAACGTCGAAACTTCCCGGCGCCGGAGGTCATCAAACCGTCGAGGCATTGAATGGGAAAACTTGACGGCAAAATTGCACTGATAACCGGTGGCACGACCGGCATCGGTCTGGCATCCGCGGCTCTGTTTCAAAAGGAAGGCGCGCGGGTCATCGTTACCGGGCGTAATCGGGAGGCCGTCGCTGCGGCGCAAAAGGAATTAGGTCCGGACGCGCTGGCGCTTGCTTCGGACACCGGCAACCTCAGTGACATCGCCAGTCTGATCGAGGGGATTCGGGAGAAGTTCGGGCGCATCGACATCCTGTTCGCGAATGCCGGCATCGCCAGATTCCAGCCCTTTGGCGGAATCGAGGAGACCTTTTACGACGATCATTTCGACATCAACGTAAAAGGCCTTTTCTTCACCATTCAGGCCGCGCTGCCACTGGTGCCGAACGGCGGGTGCATTCTGCTTACAGCGTCGGTCGTCAGCAGGAAGGGCTTTGCCGGGTCGTCCGTTTATGCGGCCACCAAGGCCGCGGTGCGCTCGTTTGGAAGGACGCTCGCCGCGGAGCTTGCGCCGCGAGGCATTCGTGTGAATACGCTGAGTCCCGGCCCCGTAGCCACCCCGTTGTTCGCCAAAATGGGACTTTCCGACGAAGCCATCGGGCAGATGCAGCACAATATGGCGCAGAGTGTCGCGCTCAAACGGGTGGGCACCGTCGATGAGATCGCGCGCGCCGCGCTCTTCCTGGTTTCGGACGACGCTTCGCTGATTGTCGGCGCCGAATTGTTCGCGGATGGCGGCCTGGCGGAACTCTGACCTCTCGTGAAACAATTAAGTCGATGCGCTACCTTCTGCTTTTTCTGCCAGCCCTGCTTCTCGCCGCTCAGACGCCGGCCACCACGAAGAATTTCAAGGAGAGCGGTTCGCCCACCGCGCCCATCTCCATGGAACTTTACACCGATTATCAGTGTCCGCACTGCCGCGAATTCTATCTGACCGATTTGCCGCCTCTGATCAAGGATTTCGTGCGAACAGGCAAAGTGCGATTGCTCCACCGCGACTTCCCTCTGCCGCAGTTTCAGTACTCCCGGCTCGCGGCCCGGTATGCGAACGCCGCGGGCAAGCTTGGATACTACGACCTTGTGGCCAATGAATTATTCGAGACGCAGCCGGAATGGTCGCAGAGCGGAAATGTGGATGCCGCCGTTGCCAAAGTAGTTCCGCCAGGCGACATGCAGAAGGTGCGCGACACGGTGAAAAACGATCCCAGCCTTGAGGCCGGCATCGCGAAAGACGTCGCAAAGGGGATTCAGGACAATCTGATGTCCACGCCCACCATTGTCATCGTTACCAGAGGCGGCAAGCGCGAGGTCATTAACGGAGGCATGCCCTACGCGATCCTGAAAACTTATCTCGAACAACGTCTTGCTCAGTAAGTCCGGGCCCAATGAGTCTGGCCCCGGATCAGATCGTAATCACGACCTTACCCACTTGTGCGTTGGACTCCAGATACCGGTATGCCTCGGAAGCACGCTCCAGCGGGAAAGTCTTCGCGATCTTCGGTTCGAAGCGGCCGTCCTCTAAACGGTCGTAAACATACTGCTTCGCGGTCTTCAGGAGTTGTGGATCGCGCCGGATCTCGTGCAGGGTATACCCGCGAAGAGTCAATTGCTTGCCGAGCGCCAGCAGCGGAAACGGCGTGGGCTGCTGAGAGAGCCAGCCGTACTCGAAAATGATCCCGCCCTGGGCCGCCGCGGCCGCCAGTTTCTCCACGAACGGGCCACCTACGGGGTCGAAGACGATGCGCGCACCTTTGCCCCCCGTGATCTCGTTGACGCGCTGCGCCAAATCCTCTTCGTCCGTTACGATCACGTGATCGGCCCCCAGCGCGCGCAGTTCCTCGCGCTTTCCCGGCGTGCGCGTGGTGCCAATGGCCGTTGCCCCCTCGGCCTTTACGATCTGGATGGCGGCGAGGCCCACGCTGCTCGATGCCGCGGGGATGATCGCGAAATCCCGAGGGGCGATATGGCCGAACACGACCAGCGCTCCGTACGCCGTCAGGTACTGCATCCAGATCGCGGCGGCCTCCACGGGAGATAACCTCGCCGGATATTCACCCAGCACATTCGCGGGGACGATGGCCTCTTCGCCAAGCACTCCATTCTGGTTCATGGAGAAGCCCGGTATCGTAGCCACCTTCCTGCCCACCCAGCCGGCATCGACTCCGGGCCCGACCGCTTCCACCGTGCCGGCTGCTTCATAGCCGATGCGCGAAGGCAGCGTGGGTTGCTCGAAATACTGGCCACGAACGTACAAAGCTTCCGCGCGGTTTAAACCTGCGGCCGCAATGCGCAGCCGAACCTCACCCTCGCCGGGTTCTTGCGAGGCTACATCTTCGAGAACAAGATTTTCCGGTCCACCTAGCTGGTGAAAGCGAACGACTCGTGGCATATACCCGATATCTTCTCAAACCTTTTCTCACCCTGCGCGGGGAAAGGTTACCGGTCCGCGTCCTCGCATATGTATTCGAACATCTCGCCCCCGGCGATCCACGACGATGCGGTCTTTTCGGAAATCGTCCAATGTCCCGTCCAGGGCTTCGTATACGCTCCCGGATCGTCTATTGTCGCCTCGTAATTAAGGGTCTTGAGGTTCGGACGCGATATGCGTTCGATCAGGTGCAGTTGCGAGGTGGTCGGAAACGCCCCCACTGCCCATTGTTTTTCATTGAAACCTGTTGAATCGATCACCAGCGTGCCACCTTCCCAGTGGCCCACTGAGTGCCCCAGAAACGTCGGTCTAAGATCCTGAGCTTTCGGATGCGGACGTCCATCCATGTAAATCACGCGCCACGAATGCGGCCCGGCGATGTTAAGAATGAAGATACTCTTCATTTCGGGTACATCCACGATGTCAAACCCCGGCGAATTGAAGAACGACGGACCGGGCGCGGCCTTGCAAGCCACCAGCGGTGAGTCTTTCGAGTAAGTGGCCTGGCGGTAGTCATACAACGCTTTCGCCCAGGGTTGAAACGGCACGCTGGCCGCGCGAAAACCGCCCAGGCCAGGCCTGACTTCCCAATAGCCTTTCTGTCCCGGAGCCGATCCCAGGTTCACCTGCGCCGAAGCGCACCCCAGTCCGCACAGAACCAGGAGTGGCAGTTTCAGAGGTAATCGCACATTACCTCATCGGTAACTTGCCGCCGTTGCCGAGCAGCAGGAACGTGGTTGGCATGGAGCCCACCCAGTTGTTGCGCGGATCCTTCGCCATGGCCGCGCCTTCCACGGTGATCTTGTCGCCGATCTTCACCGTATCTTTCTTCCAGCCGCCCCGCACCAGAGCGTAAGGAGGGCCAAGCTCGATCCGCATTTCCTTCGGCGCGCCCGCATCGTCTTTGGTGGTAACGAAAATGTAGGCATGGGGATTCACCCAATCCACCTTCGTCACGATCCCGGTCAGCGTCACGGTCCGCGACCCGTCGTACTCGGCCTCGAAGGAATGGTGCGCCATCGCCGGCATTCCGAGCGCCAACAGTAAACCCAGCGTTATACCGATTCTCATTTCGATTCCTCGCAGAAATATTCCTGAATCTCCTGGTCCGGGACCCACTGCACCGTCCAGCCACCGCTCCAGGGATGCGTATAAGTACGTGGGTCGTCCACCGTCACTTCGTACTTCAACGTATTAAGATCCGGTCTCGAAAAGCGCTCCGTCAGATGCAGCGCTTCAGTGTGGGGCAGCCCCCCGTTCGTAAACCAGAACTTCTCGTTGTAGCCGATCGAATCGACCACAAGCGTATCTTTCTCCCAGTGGCCCACCGAGTTCCCGTAGTAACCGCGGACCGTTTCGTCCGGCTCGCCCTGCGCGCGCCCATCAGTATATATGATCCGCCAATTGCGGTCTCCCCCTCCCGACATCACCAGGATACGCCCCAGTTGCCGCTGTTCGATGAATTGAAACCCGTGCGGAATCTGAAACAGGCGCGGCCCGCCCGGCGGCAGACACCGGTTAAAGGGATCGTCCTTCAGCAGGTTGCGCTGGCGGTATAAGTACACGGCTTTCGCCCATGGCAGAAAAGGCGCCACGCGATCCGCATCGGCGATGTTACGCAACAGGCCTTCGCCGTTCATCGCGATCGGGCTGCCGCCACCCTCCACCAGGCCACTCGCGCTCGCCGCGCCCCAGTAGCCCTTCCGGCCCGGCGCCGGACCCAGTCTGACCTGGCCGTCCGGCCAGCGGGGAGCGGGCGCGGCTCTCGCCTGCACTGCTTTCCTGTTCGGCGCCGCGAACAATTTCGCGCCCGTACGAGCCAGCCTCACGGACCGCGCGAAAACCCTCCGGTTCTCGCCCCGGGCAAGAATGCCGTCCACCGTAATCACGTCGCCGACGTGGAGCGCGTCCCGCTTCCAGCCGTCCTTTTCCAGATCGAGAGGGTTACCGATTTCGACAGCCCAGTTCTCGATCGTTCCGTTCTTGTCCCGGACATTAATCCGCGCGTACGCGTGTGGATTCACCCAGTCGATCTCCGTGACCGCGCCGCGCAAAGTCACTGTCCGCGCGCTGTCGTAATCCGCCGAAAATCCGTTCTGCGCGACCGCCGGCCACGCCGGCAACAGCATCGCGAGCAACCCCGTGATTAAGCCCGTGACTAACCGTGTGATTCGCACATTCATTCCTTCGCTAGTCGCGCGTGAGCCGGAAGTCGCCGCTCACCGCTCCCTGCCTCCACGTCCCGCGGATCGTCCGGTGATAGGAACCGATATCTTCGAGACGCCCGTCGGCCGCGATATGAACCGGCTTGCCGGCCGCATCTTTCGTATCCGCCTGAATCCGCACCCCCCAGTTCGTCACGTCGAGGTAGACGCTCGCCAGGGGAATCGAACCGGGGCCAGGATTGATCAGGCCCGTCACGTTTTTCCCGTCCCAGTTCATCACCACGGTGATCTGATTGCGCGCGGTGGGGGATACCCCCCAATCGCCTGACCAGGTCCCTGTCAGCGGGTACCCCTGCTGGGCCAGTCCCGATACCGCAATACCCAGACACGCCAGTAACACTCGTCTCCGCATCGAACCTCCGTTTCTCGCCTCTCAGAGTATATTGCGGTGCGATCTTTCCTGCGCAGCGCGATTTTCACGGCCGTGGGCGGACGCCGTTATATTTCTGGCATTCTCGATGCATAGCGTTCCAGTCTGGCTTCAGGTCTCTGCTGTAAGCAGGGTCGAACTCGTCGCGGTAATTTTTCATTAGAAATATACTTGACCGACAACGCCTGGACGGCTGTAGTGGAGTGACAGGGCCGTCAGACCTCAAGATCGTAACCCGCTATACTAAAACACGAAAGTCGCCGATGCTGTCGGCGGCTATGATGTTCAGCCTGCGTTTAGGGCACGGATTGACAGGTATTCGCATCTCCATCCTGTCTGTTTTTCCGATCCGCCGCAACGCGGGAGAAATGAGGAATTGCCGTCTCCTGTGCCCATCGTTTCAGCAAATGTAATTGCTTGTGAGGACATTCTCACTGAGAAGACAGATATCTTTAGCGCCATCAAGATACTGTCCGCGTATCCCGTTCCGGGCGGAACGACGCAAATAAATCTCTATAGCCTCGCGACTGTGTTCAGCGCGCCTGGCGATTATTCAAGCCACGTCATGTCTGTTCAGCTGAAGACACCGGAAGGCCTGGCTGTCGCACGAGGGGAAGACTATCGGTTTAATTACGGATATAGAATTGACCCCGCGGGGTACGGCGGATTCAGTCTAAAAACGAAATTCAACCTCAAGTTGTCGGAATTACCCGGCAACCTCGGTTGGTTCTTTGTGTGGGTCTATGTGGACGGGGAACCGGTTGCAAAGACCGCGTTCACGCTGCGATGGATCTGACTTCGTTGAAGCCAATATTGTTATTCGCTGAGATTGGATAACCCATTGGTGAACTGCCGTAATCGTTTGATCCAAGGTCGGACTGGCACAGGTATTGCGGCTGGCGGTCAATCTGGCTATCGAAAGAGAGCATCGCATTCTTCAATTCTTCGCGAAGATATAGTTCGTCATCGTTCTCGAACGCATTCAGAATTGAACGAACCGCATGGATTGCATTCTGGTCATCAGCGTCACCTTGTCGATGCACAACGTGAAGATATGAAGCAGACCAGTCTTCGAACGACTCCAGGCTTTCACGATTTGCGAGGAAGTCAGACACGTGTTTCGAAACTTCGGCAGCTCTAGCCATGGCAAACAATCCTCCCCACCCCAGGATACCAGAAGAGGAGATGCGGCGGCGGTTTAATAAAGGCCGATACTGGGAGCGCATGCAGGCCGGGGAATTCACGGAAATAATTAAGGAATATCACCCGGAGACTGCATATCCAGAGGTAATTGCGCGCCATCCCGGGTCGCGTAGCGTGACGGCTCACTACGTCGATAAAGATGGCACGGTAATCGCCGAACTTCATTATTTTCGAATGACTGACGGCTCAGTCATACCCACTCGCGTCCCAGTTAGCGGTTCAGCCAGATTCCCGTCATTGAAAACATTGGGCAACGCCCGATTCTGAGGATGGACGCACATCTGCGCTTCGAGCGTGGCCGAAGTAAGTGCTTGCTGCGTTCCTGTCATGCTGCTGT